>JAABUT010000576.1_pt1 | contig 55677 bp, 48 predicted proteins | sample 5559281 | NCBI WGS metagenome assembly JAABUT01 (sample SAMN10711880, study PRJNA513359) | rock metagenome | isolation source: Antarctica rocks | place: Antarctica: Victoria Land, Ricker Hills nord | collected 2016-01-04 | reverse complement strand
AGAGCTACTTTGCACCCTACAGTTGCACCGGGTTCGGTCAACATGGAGTAGAACAAAAAGCCCCGGTAAGTCGTTTCTTATCGGGGCTTCGTTTTGGGGGCTTTTCGTCTACTCCACTTAATGTTAGCGGTTCGTTGTTCTTCTTGTTATTCATTATTCTTTGCAAGGATTGCAATACCATATACATTCCCAAACTCAATTTAAAATTTTTTTTCTATTATTTTGGTAATGTTACAACCGTTGGAATAATTGACGTAGCAATATGGTTTACCATATTTTCAATAAGACCTGCTGAGGATCTGCTTTCCTCATTGGTCAGTATGACAATACCCATTTTTGATTCCGGGTATAAAACACAATAAGAAGTAAAACCTGCAACATTTCCAGATTGCCAAATAATCCGTTGTCCATTTCCTCCACGCAAAACTTGCCAATTAAGTCCCGCCCAATAGTCGCCGGTTTGCCATGTGGGGTCATGACTTAGCTTAACAGCATTATCATTTTCATTCAGTTGCCAGCTAATATATTTTAGCATGTCGTCGACTGTTGAATTGATTCCTCCTGCGCCTTGCAATCCATCAGGGTTTCGTGGCATAAGTTTTCCCTTATCATCATATCCGTTAGCTATCCTTTTATTTTGTGCTGCATTCAATAAAATTTTTGTATCTGTCATTTTCAGTTTACTTGTGACTTGTTGTTTAAGTAATTGCTCAAAAGAAATACCGTATAACTTTTCCATTATATACCCCGCGAGTATCGCTCCTGTATTTGAATAATGGAACGTAGTACCTGGAAATGTATCTATTTTGACTTGGTGCAAGTCTTTAAAAAAATCAGCCTTTGTATAATGCCTAAATATTTCGTTCAGGCGAATGGACTGTAATTCGTTACTACCTTTTGAATAAACTGAATCTGGCGGCAACATATAGGGCAATCCTGAATGATGATTTAATAAAAGTGACATCGTGATAGGGCGACCCCTGTATTCCAAATTAGGATAATCTCCAACCAGATATTTGCGGATATCATCATCAAGCTTTACTTTATTTTCTAATACTGCTTTCGCAAGTAAAGCACCAGTCATCGTTTTAGAAATAGACCCAATGGCATATATTGTATTTTTGGAAGGTCTATCATTTTTTCCTTTATGAACTTCTCCATAATTATAGGTGTATTGCTTGCCATCCTTATAAATACCGATTGAAATGCCATTAGCAATCGGATCGTTCATGTATATGGGTATTGCCGTGTTTACTGCAGAGTCAATTTTCGATTTTGTTTGTGCGGAAACATAAGATGTTAAACTGATAAATAACAAAAGATTGAGTATTTTTTTCATTGTTGTTTTTTTAAGAATAGATTAATGTTCTCTCAATTTATTTAGCAATATTGCATCAAAATTTTTGGGATGTCATGCACAATGACCGCTAACGTGTTAATACACGAATGTATTTCTTCAGTTTCATTTTTCCAAACAATTGATTTATTTCCTGAAAATCAATAACATCCAGACTCGTATATTTTATACCTTAATACGTCTTTTAACCCCTCTTTTTATATTAAGATATTTTTTATACGAGTCTTTATAAACATAGCTTATCCAGTGGACTCTCTATCTTTTTTATCGCTTTGGGCGTCACATGTGTATACCGCAACGTCGTTTTTATATTTTCATGGCCTAACAATTCCTGTATATACCTTATGTCTGTTCCGCTTTCCAACAGATGAGTGGCAAAACTATGTCGCAGCAAATGAAGACCTCCTTTCTTTGTTACCTTCGTTTTCAATTTTGCATTGGCCAATATCTCCTGCGCACTTCTGACACAATATCGTTCCCCGGCCAGCCCTTCAAATACATATTCAACAGGACGGTACTTAATGTAATATTCCCGCAAAACTTCCTGCAGTACGGGCGAATAGGGCACATATCTGTCTTTTTTTCCTTTTCCACACTCCACTTTTATGGTCATTCTCCATTTGTCTATGTTTCTTATTTTTAAATTCACAATTTCCGAAGCACGCAAACCAGCCGAATACCCTGTCATCACGATTGCCTTATGCTTAAGATTAGCAATTGATTTGATAATGGCGCTCATCTCTTCTTCAGCAAGCACGTCGGGCAGTTTCTTTGGCATTTTTGGTCTTGGCAAGTCATAAAATGCTTTGTCACGTCCTAATACCTGCTCAAAGTAGAACTTTAATGCGTTAATAGTAGTGTTAAGGACAGTTTCGCTGCTGTTCCTTTTTTCAACCAGCCAAAGCAGGTACGATTGTATCTGCTCTTTGCTCAGCTCTTCAACGTTGCGCGAACCCAGCAACCGTAATAATTGATGAAAAGAATTACAATAGCTTTTGATGGTTTCATTGCTGTATTTCTTTATCGTAAGTAAGTTGCGATAAGCAACTAACGCCTGCAGGTTTTGCTGATTTAACGGATGCTGCTGCATAAGGGCTACGGTTGCCCTATGTACCGGAACGTTTGCATCTGTTACAAATCCCTGTTTTTGATCCAGGTATGCTTTCAGTAGACGTGTATCTATATCAGCAAGGCCGCAGGCAGCAACACAAAGACTGGTATAATATCCTCTGTTGCAGGGCAGATACCAGCATGCATTGGTTCTGCTCCACCTGACATCTTTTATTTGTTTTACTGCATTATTAAGAGAAATCTCCTGATTGAAATAAAGTCCCATTACTTCTTTCCCCCGGTGATGCAAAGGTTTAATAAGAATTGTTTGCATATAATTGTTTTTTAACATTTACCAACGACAACAACAGCAACAACATAAGACGTAAAAGTGTTTGCGATGCGGCGGCAATAGAATTACGTTACCCTGGTTAAAGATATAAAGTTTTATTGAAAAACTGCTCTTGAGCTGCGTACTGTCCGCCGTCATAATCAAGATACCTTTGTTGTGCGTTCGTTTTTTATTTTAATACTGTTACTTTGTTTAAATCTTTATTTCGATTAGTAATTACTTAGTTTTATCTGGTGCTTCCTGGGTCATTTCTCTTAATGATAACCAACACGTCGGACTAATTTTATCGCGAATATAAACAACCATCGAACGACCTCTACTTATTACAGATTTACCACCATCTTTTGGTGTAGTTTTAATTGCAAAAATAATTGTTTGTATAGCTGTCTCGCCGTGAAAGACTGTGATATCAATCATTTCTCTTTGGATTTTTTAAACAAAAATGACGTACAACGTTTACAGCTTCAAGAAGTAAGGGCATTTGGAAAAATTCTGATACTATTTATCTCCCCAAATCTTTTTGTATAGAATTATCAGAATAACGAGGCTTATTACAAACCAAATGTAAAACAGGATATTGCCAATAGTAATATGGTCGCCAATGAATGCATTATCACCTTTGATAGCGGCCGTGGTATTAACAGCAAGCCAGATAAGCCCGATAGTTAAGCTATTTGCAACACGTTTTAAAAATGCTGATGCTTCAGGTTCCATTTTTTATTTTTTTACAAATGAGCGCTAATAAATACAGACTATAAAGTTACGCTTTACCGGGCATTACTTTATCAGCAGGTTTTCAAATTTGCTGCTGTCGCCATTAAAAACATTAAAGTCGACCGGCTTTGTTATGCCATTAACCCTGCCTCTTTCGTTATGTTGCCAAAATGACCAGTCGCGGGTTATACGCGGTTTGTCTTTCTCGAGATAATGCGCCGCCCATAAAGGATAATTGTCAAACTGCCCCTGCATAAACCGGGAGTAAAAATTGACATAAGTGTATATAATCGGCTTTACCTTATAGTAATCCTCCACAATGGTGAGCCAATCGTGCACTTCTTTGCGCATTTTCTCAGGCTTTACACCGTACAACTGTTCGATATCTAAAACCGGGGGCAGGTCGCCCGACTTTAGTTCTACGTTATTTATAAAATTTTTCGCCTGTATTTTGCCGCTTTTAGTAGCAAGAAAAAAGTGGTATGCGCCCCTTATCAAACCAGCTTCGGCAGCTTTTTTCCAGTTTCGTTTATACTGTTTGTCAACATTTCCAAGACCTTCGGTAGCTTTTATAAAAGCAAAACTTATGTGCACATCTTTTACCTTCATTTCTTTCACAGAAGGCCAGTCGATATAGCTTTGGTACTTGCTTACATCTATTCCATGTATCTCATAATTGTCAGGTATATCGATACCAAAAGCAGGGTACCGTACAAATTTTGCCCTCTCTATGCTTATAAATTTATACCATATAAAACCAATTGCTGCCGCCCCAACCAAAATAAAAGGAATAATTAATAACCATTTTCTTTTTGTATTTTTCTTCTTTGAGTTTTTTTTAGCCATAAAACTTCATCATCTGCAATTAACAAATATGACTAATAATGTGTGAAGTAAAAATGAAAACTGGTGCGCAGTGAAGTTAATGTTGTCAAATGTTTTTATTTTTAGTTCGTTTCAGGAATTATAGTAATTGGATAATATTGTGCCAATATACCCAATGTGTTATAAGCGGGAAATATGAATTTTGAAAAGCTAACGAAATTTTTTAATTTCAGGCATTAGTTGTAAACCCGGGATTTTTTGGAATATTACGGATTTTGAGGAAAAAAGAATATCTTTTACTTTTCTTATTAGTTTTAGATAATTTATCTATGCTAAATCTGAGGACATTTTTACTAATTTCCTTTTTATTGTTGTCTTTTTCAGCGCCTTCGCAGTATTACCTGCGCGGAGAGTTGAAAGACAGCCAGGGGCAGGGATTGGCCGGCGCAAAAATTACTCTTTTTTCCAAAGGAAATTACCCTTACTATACCGGCAGTTCCGGTACTTTTGGCATTCCAACCAGCTTAAAAGTTGATACCATTACTTTCACCATTGATGGATACAATACGCTAAAAACGGCTGTTGCCGCAACAGAATACGGAAAATTTACCCTTAAGATGACAACGAGAACTGCCGCTGCCACTACAGTGCATCTTTCTTCTCTTACAAAAAATCTTCATCCTGGTTTATTCGAATCAACTACTGACGACGGAGAAAGCTATTCCTCCACTATAGAAAATCCTTTTGTTGATACAAAAACTTATCCTGAAACAGGTTTCGCACTTCATGTAGATCGGGCAAGTTATAGCAACATAAGAAGATATTTAAAATTGAAAAAAAAGCCTCCCGCAGATGCAGTAAGAATTGAGGAGATGCTTAATTATTTTAATTTAAAAACAAAAGCGACTATTAATCCTCAAAAAACTTTTTTCTTCAATTCAAATCTTACCTCCTGTCCCTGGAATGCACAAAGTCAATTGTTATTCATTAACCTGCAGGCAAGAAAAATTAATCTTGATAAAACTCCTCCTGCCAACCTTGTTTTTTTAATAGATGTGTCGGGAAGTATGGATGTCGAAAACCGGCTGCCTTTACTGAAAAGCGCCTTTAAATTATTAGTTGAAAATTTAAGAACAAAAGATATTGTGTCTATAGTGACCTATGGAGACAACGTAACCGTAGCGCTCGAGCCAACTCACGGAGATAAAAAACAACAAATAATTGAAGCGCTTGAAGGATTGGTTCCTTCAGGAGCAACCGCCGGCGCTTCTGCGATACGTACTGCATACAGAGTTGCAAAAGATAACTTTATTCCTCACGGAAATAATCGTGTAATCATTGCCACCGATGGCGATTTTAATGTTGGGCAAACCAGTGAAAAAGACCTCGAAGATCTTATTACCATGGAAAGCAAAACGGGCATTTACCTCACCTGCCTTGGAGTGGGCATTGGCAATTATAAAGACAGCAAACTGGAGGCCCTTGCCAACAAAGGCAATGGAAACTTTGCTTACATAGACAATGAAAGGGAAGCAGAAAAAGTGCTGGTGGAAGAATTTGCCCAAACAATGTACAGCGTTGCTGATAATGTTTATCTCAATATCAGCTTCAATAAAAATATGGTAAAAGCATACCGGCTAATAGGTTTTGATAATAAAAAAAATGCAGCGGCCGATTCAAGTACCACATTAGAAGGCGGAGAAATAGGAAGCGGGCACTCTATATTAGCAGCTTTTGAAATAAGTCCTGTAGATTCTCTACCACGCCCCGACAGCATGCAAACTATTGCTACAGCCGAATTATCGTACATAGTTCCCGGAGACAACGCAGATATTAAAGAACACTATATGGTACCGCAAAATTTTTCTGCTTTAGAAAAATCAGACTCATGCCTTCAGTTTGCAACGGCTGTCATTATGTTTGGGACAACCTTAAAGCAGTCACAATTATCAAAAACATTTTCATGGAACAAAATTTATTCACTTGCCTCAAACTCCGCAAATCCTCACAACCGCCTGCAAATGGAATTTGTTGATTTGATTGGTAAAGCAAAAAAACTATATCCTTTGCGCAAGAAAAGAAACGATTAAATTTCTTGTTTCTTTCTATCATTTCAAAGCGGGTTCCTATTTTTTTGATACGAACATAAGTTCTTCAGTCATCATCGTTGCGTCGCATTTCGTTCGTCCGCATACCGTTGTGCAGCTTCAGGCTTTATTACAAATTGTTCGGCGAAAGCATAACCAGCTTTATACATTAGTATTTGTAAAAATAAAGTTCTTTACTGTTGCATAAATTGCAGCGCTGTTAGAAACAATTACCTACATTGTTCCGGCAATTATCGTAAAAATCACTTCTGTTCATATTTATATTGTCAATTAATATTTTACTATGAGAAAACTTTTGACAGTTTTTTTTATTTTTTTCTTTTATGCTTTCCAGGCAATTTCCCAACCCTTACCGGTACCAAGCCCAAGGCAATTAGCATGGCAACAGTTGGAGACAACAGCTTTTTTGCATTTTACCGTTAATACATTTACCGATAAGGAATGGGGTGAAGGCAACGAAGATCCTAAAATTTTTAATCCGGCAAATTTCGATGCGCGTCGGATAGTGAAAACATTAAAGGATGCAGGGTTTAAGGTAGCAATCATTACTGCTAAACATCATGATGGCTTTTGTTTGTGGCCTTCCAAATATACCAGCCATTCTGTAAAAAGCAGCCCATGGAAAAATGGAAAGGGAGATGTTGTAAAAGACATAGCTGAGGCTTGCCATGAATACGGAATTAAGTTTGGAGTTTATCTTTCTCCCTGGGACAGGAATCAACCGCTTTATGGTACAAATGCATACAATACTTATTATAAAAATCAGTTGCGGGAATTGCTTACTAATTATGGTGAAGTGTCAGAAGTTTGGTTTGACGGGGCTAAAGGAAAAAATGCAAAAGACATGCAATACGATTTTCCCGGTTTCTGGAAATTAGTTCGCCGGTTGCAACCTAAAGCTGTAATGTTTTCTGATGTAGGTCCCGATATTCGCTGGGTAGGCAATGAAGCAGGCAATGCGGGTGAAACATGCTGGTCTACTATCACTACTGATGGTATGGCGCCAGGCAATGCGGACCCAAAATATTTGAATACAGGCGACCCCAATGGAAAATTATGGATACCCGCTGAAACAGATGTTTCTATTCGCCCTGGATGGTTTTATCACCCTGCCGAAGATGATAAGGTAAAGACAGGTAAGCAACTGGTAGATTTATACTACAACTCGGTCGGGCGAAATAGTTTGCTTCTTCTAAATGTTCCGCCAAACAGGCAAGGCCTTTTATCGGATACTGATATTGCCAGTTTGAAAGAATTCAGAACTATTTTAAATGAAACTTTTAGACGCAATCTTGCTGCCGGAAATGAAAGCGCTTTATTATCCGATAAAAAATTATCTACTTTCTTAACGTTTAAAGTAAATGAACCGTTGGTTATAGATTTTAAAAAACCAGTAACTTTTGACAGGGCAATGTTCCAGGAAAACATTGCCGCAGGCCAGCGAAGTGAAGAAGCGTTACTTGAATACTGGGATGGAAAAGAGTGGCAAAAAATAAATGAGTTTACTACGATTGGATATAAACGTTTATTACGTTTTCCAGCAGTTACTGCTTCCAGGGCCAGGTTAACTTTTCTTAAAGTTAAGCAACCGGTTCTATTAGCAGAAGCAGGATTTTATAAGGCTTCAGACGGAGAATGATACAGCGTTCGAAAAATGCCCGGAGGTTTTCAAAATTCTAAAACTTCTTCTGTTTTTCTTTCCCTGCGCAAAAAAATTAATCGTTACTTTATTTTCACTAAATGAAATTTTAAAACGCATGCTGTTGGCATATTGGGAGGTCTGATTTGGGGTTTAGGTAATTCACTAAACTTAATCGCTGCGGGAAAAGCAGGTCCTGCTATATCTTATGGCTTTAGCCAGGCCAGGGCGCTACACTTATTGCAGCACTGTGGGGTGTGTTTATCTGGAAAGAATTTAAAGATGCAGGCAGGCAAACTAATGTACTTATTACAGCAATGTTCTTCTTTTTCTAACAGGTATTGCTATGATAATATATGCAGGAACATAAAGCAACTTTTACACAAAAGCGAAAAGAAAAACATACGCAAAGATGCAAAGTAAAAAACGTTTGCGACCTTTGCTTCCCTTTGCAGCTTCGGGTAAAAAAAATGATAAAAGTGCAGTCAACAAGTTCAAAATTTATTATAATGACAAAGTATTTATTTATATCTATCTTTCTGTTTTCTTCAATTACTATGGAGGCGCAAACTCACAAACCTCTGTCTGTCATTTTTGACACCGACATGGGTCCGGACTATGACGATGTTGGAGCAATTACTTTGTTGCATGCCTTTGCAGACAGCGGCAAAGCAAAAATATTAGCAACTATCGCCAGCACAAAGTATGAAGGCGTAGCCGCTGTGCTGAATGTATTTAATACCTATTTCAAAAAACCCGGCATACCCATCGGCGTTCCAAAAGGGAATGCATTGATATTAAAAGACTGGCAACACTGGACCGATACAATAATAGCAAAATATCCCCATGCTATAAAAAACAACAATGATGTGCCTGATGCAGTAGAGTTGTATAGGAAAATATTAGCCAAACAACAAGACAATAGCGTAACGATAATAACCGTCGGTTTCCTGACTAATATCTCAAACCTGCTTCAGTCCAAAGCGGATAAGTATTCTTCTTTAACGGGAAAAGAACTTATCAGAAGAAAGGTAAAAAACCTTGTAAGTATGGCCGGAAAGTTTCCTGCAGGTAAAGAATTTAATATAGAAAAAGATTCTGCGGCATCTATATATGCATATAAAAATTGGGAAAAACCTGTATTATTCAGCGGTTTTGAAATAGGCGAAAAGATAAAAACAGGTTTGCCTTTAGTAAATAATAATGCGATACAGAACAGCCCGGTTAAAGATGTCTTTGCCCTTTGCCTGCCAATGGCAAAAGAAGACAATGAGGGCAGAATGAGCTGGGACGAAACAGCAGTTCTCGTTGCAATAGCAGGATATAAGCCTTATTTTAAACTTAAAGCCGGAACGATACAAATTGCCCGCGATGGCAGCAACACATGGAATGAGAAAGGAACAAACCAACATTATTTAGCAGAGGCGAGGTCGCCTTCTGAAGTGGAAAAAATAATTAATGAATTAATGATGCATCAGCCGTAGAATCATTACTTACCTGATGGGCAAAATTGAGTTAGGCTTTTTTTAAGGGAAAGTGATTATAAGATGTTTTTCGTTCCAATAACTTAAAAGCAAAAAACAAAGTTGAATAAGCAAAGTTTAGAAAAGGGAAAAGCCATTCAATTGAACGGAAAAGACATCGAATCTAAGTTACACTTGCGTTAACAAGAGCATTCAAAAAACAGGGGACGCTATTTATTTTGCCCTCTGATTCTTAAAGAATTGTAATTTTATATAAGAATTTCTTAAAAAGCTATTTAAGCAAATAGTGCATAAAAGTTGGACACACGTTTGTACTGTACAAGTATGAATAAAATCTTACAAAATGAAAAATTTACTCAATATAATTTTAATTGCTTCTTTTTCCATGGCAGGTTGTTACTCAACCGGCCAGGTTTCACAAGGGGATAATTATAGCTACTCTGATAATCCCGGCAGTGATGAGATAAGCTACCAGACTTTTTATAATCAGCTTCAGCCTTATGGAAACTGGGTCAATTCCCCGGATTATGGTAATGTATGGCAACCATATGCGCGTGAAGGATTCAGACCTTATGAAACAGGCGGACACTGGGTTTCAACGGTAGACGGCTGGGCCTGGGCTTCCGATTACAACTGGGGCTGGGCGCCTTTTCATTACGGACGTTGGTTTTTTGACCAGTCTATTGGTTGGGCATGGGTGCCCGGCTATGAATGGGCTCCTGCCTGGGTTACCTGGGGGCAATACAATGATTATTATGCCTGGGCTCCTTTATCTCCCGGCATAAATGTCAGCTTTGGCAATGCATGGCGCGCCCCCCGCAATTACTGGTCGTTCGTACCGCGCAACTGCATCAATTATTCTAATCTTAACAGGTACGCTTCATACGGTAACCAAAATACTAATGTCAACAACATAACTATCATTAACAACTATAATAGTTATAATAATAAAGATTATTATCATCGCGGGCCTGACTACCGGGAAGTGGAGCGTTTTACTCATAAGTCAATTACTCCGGTTGCCATTACTTCTTCCGGCAAGCCAGGATTGTCAAGAGTAGTAAACAGGCAACTTCAGGTATACCGTCCTGTAGTTTCAGCAAATGCCGCAAACAATAATAATTTACCAACAACCGGCAAATTACCAAATGGTACAAGAACTTACCAGGGGGCTACCAGGGGAGACGGACAACCTGAAACAGGCATAAACGAAAATATCAACAGAATCCGGAAAAATCCAACGCTAAACAATGCTCCACCCGCAGACAACAGGGGCGCTATAACAAATGGTGGCAATAACGGAATTAATAATACAAGCCGGGAAAATATAGATAACATAAACCGTCAGTTTCAGCAACAGCAAATGGAGAATGTAAGGCGTTTCAGAGCTCCGGCACTTTCTGATCATCAGACACCTTCACAAAGTCCGTCTGCGGCTCCACAGCAGCAACAGAACAATCAACCAAATCAGCAGTATGATTTAAGAAGACCCGATATAAGAAATATACCTCCTGCAAATAATGTTCAGCCACCTCGCCCTCAACGCAGTCTGCAGGAAGAACGGATGATGCAAAGACCGGCTTTTCCACAACAAAATGACAGAATTATGAGACAGCCACAGGCTCCGGTTGCGCCGCCAAGGATAGAGAGCAGAGAAGCTAACCCGGGAAGAAATATGCAAATGGAAAGACGGGGAAATACGATTCAAAGACCATCAAGGTTTTAATTTTCAGATCCCCCGGAACCAGGAAGATTATTTGAAGTTAAAAATTTCTTAATAGTAATTTTTTTAAAGCCTCTTACTGCAATCGTATTAAAGACAATTGCAGTAAAAGGCTTTTTTAATTGTAAATTGACTTCAGCATTTTTTTACGAAAATTTTTGGCTTTCACTATGGGTTACATTTATAAGATATAAGAAAATAAATTATAAACAGCGACGTTGAAATTTATTTTATAAAAAAATTTGGCGGAATAAAAAACATCCTTACCTTTGTGGAGTGATTAGTCAGTCTAAAATACAGGATAAGCGGCAAGAAATAATGGCAGCAGCCCTTAAGCTCTTTGTAGAATACGGTTTTCACGGCACGCCTACCAGTAAAATAGCAGCGGAGGCAGGAGTAGCAAACGGTACTCTTTTTCATTATTATAAAACCAAAGAAGACTTAGTAATTGTTTTATACAACGATATTAAAAACGAGTTGAACAGTTATGTAATCTCTAAGACCAGTTGCGACGAAACGCTGGAGACGAAGCTCAAGACAATGTTTATTTATACCATTTACTGGGCCTTGGATAACAGTGAAAAATTTCATTATATACACCAGTTCCACTTTTCACCGCATTTTGCTAAAATTTCACCGGAAACTATTAATCAGCAGTCTACATGTCATATCCGGCTGATTGATGAAGGTATTAAAGCGAACCTTCTGAAACCTTTGCCAATAAAGTTTTTACTCACGATTATCAGCAGCTATATTTTTGGCATTTATCAATACCTGACAGAGGCGGATGTTTCTGAGAGTAATCAAAAGAAAGTGATTAAGGATGCATATGAGATGTTGTGGGATATGATTACGCCTTAAATTTTTTTATCTCAACTATAGAGTGATTAGTCAATCGTAAGTTGAACGCAAAAAAAAAATGTATTTAAAGGAGCAGCAGGGTTATTATCCAAGGACGATTTCGACCCGTCCGGCAGAAACGCAATGAGAATTTTTTAAAAGAATACCAATGCTAATTATAATTTTAATACTTATTTTAATAGTTGCTGTAAGATTATTTATGCAACAACCGCAATTTGGAAAAGCCACCGATAATGATCGCCTCGAAAGAATTAAGAACTCACCTAATTACCGCAACGGAAAGTTTCAAAACCTTAGCTACACACCTGATCTAAAGGAAGGCGTGAGCTATTACACCGTTATTAAAGATTTCTTTTTTGCTAAAAGCAAAAGGAATATTCCCGCAAGTATTTTACCGTCAGTAAAAACAAATTTACATGCATTAAATCCTGACAAAAATGTCCTTATCTGGTTTGGTCATTCATCTTATTTCATACAGGCAGATGGTAAAAAAATATTAGTTGATCCTGTTTTCAGCGGAAATGCATCACCGGTAAAATTTACAACAAAAAGTTTTAAAGGCAGTGACGTATATACTGCTGAGGACATGCCTGAAATAGATTATCTGTTCATTACACACGACCATTGGGATCACCTCGATTATGAAACGATTATAAAATTAAGGCCAAAAATTAAAAAGGTTATTACAGGTTTGGGCACCGGGGCACATCTGGAGCGTTGGGGTCTTGCTAAAAGTATTATTGTAGAAAAAGACTGGAATGAAGAGGTGGTTTTAGATCCGGGATTTGCAGTAAATACTACTACTGCAAGGCACTTTTCAGGACGCGGTTTTAAGAGGAACGGAGCATTATGGTTATCCTTTGTGCTTACTACTCCCGGTATGAAAATTTTTTTAGGGGGCGACAGTGGGTACGGCACGCACTTCAAAGAAATTGGTGACAAGTATGGTCCTTTTGACCTGGCTATTTTAGAATGCGGGCAGTATAATGAATACTGGAAATACATTCACATGATGCCGGAGGAAGTGGTACAGGCAACGCTGGATTTGAAAGCAAAAGTGCTGGTACCTGTTCACTGGTCAAAATTTTCGCTTGCCCTGCATGACTGGGACGACTCTATAATAAGAGTACTTAGGGAAAGCAAAAAGAAAAACGTCTCTGTTGTTAACCCGATGATTGGTGAAGAAGTAGACTTAAAAGCAACAGGAGTTTATACGAATTGGTGGGAAAAAGTGGCCTGATAAAATATTTGGTCATGTAGTACGTCAACCAAATAAAAAGAGTTTAAGACATATATACACGCAGTTTAAACATTCTCCGCGCGGATATAAAGTTTCACTTTTGTACATACTAACGATTGTCCAATTGTCAATAAGAAAGAAGCTTTTTATGCTATTTCAAATCTGATTTTAAATAAAAAATTATGCAAAAAAATATTTACTCGGGAAACCGGAAAAGTTTGTTATTGTCATTTTTTTTCCTTTTGACTTTTATTACTTCTTTTTCACAGGAAAGGATAAAAGGTATCGTAAGAGATGCGGCAACTCAACAACCGCTGCAGTCGGTCAGCATTTATTTTAAAGGCGGCAAAGGCGTTGCAAGCGGCGCCGACGGCAGCTATAGTTTAATTAATTATAGCAACAGATCGAATGTCGTTAACTTTTCTTATGTAGGATATAAAACAGTTTCAAAGACAGTTGTACCAAATACCGAACAGACAATTGATGTAGCGCTTGAAGTGGCAGCAGGAAACAGCGTAACTGTAAAAACAAAGAAAAGAGGCAAATATTCTAACAAAAACAATCCTGCGGTAGACCTGATAAGACGCGTGATAGCTAATAAAGATAAAAATAAAATCAGCTCTTACGATTATGTTCAGTATGAGCAATATGAGAAGATGGAAATGTCTCTCACCAATAAGCCTGAAAAGCTGATGAATAATAAGTTATTTAAAAATTACAGGTTTATTTTAGAGAACCTGGATACGACTAAACTGGAAGGAAAAGCAGTATTGCCCATTTATCTACAGGAAAACATTTCTCAAAAATATTACCGGAAAAATCCTGAAAAGACAAAGACCTATGTATTGGGAAATAAGAAAGTGAATTTTGGAGATTATGTTGATAACAATGGCATCAGCAGCTATTTAAACCGTTTGTACGAAGATATCGACGTTTATCAAAACAATATCTCCTTACTGACTAACCAGTTTTTAAGCCCTATTGCGGATATGGCGCCGACATTTTACCGGTTTTATATAAGAGATACGATTGAAAAAGAAGGCGTAAAATTGATACGTCTGTCATTTAGCCCCAAAAATCTTAACGACTTACTCTTTAAAGGAACCATATTCGTTACACTCGATGGTAATTACTCTGTCCAGAAGATTAATATGAGCATAAGCAAACATGCTAACCTCAATTTTGTTCGTCAATTGTCTATAAACCAGGATTTTGAAAAGGGGCCTGATGGTAGGTTTCACGTTATCCTAAGCAATACAATGGCGGAGTTTTCGTTGTCAAAAGGTGCGAGCGGAGGAGTTATGGGAGAAAGAACTGTATCATTTAAAAACTTTATAATAAACCAGCCTGCAAATGACAGTGTGTATAAAGGAAATGCAGTAGTTTATGTTAATAATTCAGCAAATACCATTGACTCTTTTTGGGTTCAGCACCGGTCACCGCAATTATCTGAAACTGAATCAAAAGTGTATTCCAACATAGACAGTTTGCAAAACATGCGCTCTTACAAAAGGTTTATGGATATTGCAACTTTGGTTTTAGCAGGTTATAAATCGGCTGGCCCCGCCTACGAAGTTGGACCGGTGAGCGCATTCTATAGCTTCAACCCGGTGGAAGGTTTCAGATTAAGGTTAGGCGGAAGAAGCACACCAAAATTTAGCAAGAGCATTTATTTTGAAAACTATATAGCTTATGGATTTAAAGATGAGAAGTTTAAATATTTTTTATCCGGTACTTATTCTTTCAACCATCAATCAATTTACGGCTACCCGCTTAATTATTTAAAACTGAGTTTTCAGCACGATACCAAAATACCGGGACAGGAGTTTCAGTTTGTACAGGAAGATAATTTTTTGCTTTCCTTCAAAAGAGGCAAAAATGATAAATGGTTGTATAATGACATTTTTAAAGCAGAATATGTAAGGGAGTTTTCTAAAAACTTTTCCTATACCTTAGGATTCAAAAACTGGAAACAAACCCCAGCAGGATCTATATCTTATGTAAAGCAAAAAGGCATCGAACAAACCAATATACCGGATGTAACAACCAGCGAATTATCTGCTGAGTTAAGATGGGCGCCGCATGAGCAGTTTTACCAGGGAAAAGTGTATCGTATTCCTATATTTAATAAGTATCCCATTTTTAAGCTAAAATATGTAGCAGGCATTAAAGGCCTTTTGAATGGCGAGTATAATTATCAGAACATAAATCTTAATATTCAAAAGAGGTTTTACCTGTCTCAGCTTGGGTATACAGACGTGTCTGCAGAAGGTGGTTATATTTTTGGAAAAGTGCCTTTTTCATTACTGACTATTCACCGGGCAAACCAAACCTATTCTTACCAGTTAAACTCTTATAACCTTATGAATTTTATGGAGTTTGTAAGTGACAGGTATGCGGCGGTGAATGTTGATCATTATTTCAATGGATTTTTCTTTAATAAAATTCCTTTGCTTAAAAAACTAAAATTAAGGGAAGTTATTGCAGCCAAAGTTTTGTGGGGCGGTGTAAGAGCTGAAAATAATCCTGCAGTTAACAATGATCTGTTTAAATTTCCTGTTGATGCTAACACCGGCTTACCAACTACCTACAGTTTGGGCAGTACCCCTTATGTAGAAGTAAGCGCTGCGGTTGCTAATATATTTAAACTTGTAAGGGTAGACCTGGTAAAAAGGCTTACTTATCTTAATCATCCAGATGTTTCCCAATGGGGCATAAGAACAAGATTCAAATTTGATTTTTAATTATCGTTTTAAATTATTATATAAGAAAATGGCTCTTCTTAACAAGGGCCATTTTCATTTTATGAAGGATTGTGGTGTTGCCTGCAAGGCTACCAAAAAAAAGACCCGCTAAAAAGCGAGCCTTAAGTTCTTGAACTTGGTTACGTTACCCGAAGGCAAGAGGCTTGACCAAGCATCACAATGCAAATATATCACTATTTTTGATATAAAGGTTAATGAAATTTTCAAGTTTTAGAAATTATTTTTCGTCCCCAAGGATAGGTAGATATTTGACCGCATGTGCAAATGACACAAAAAGATGTGTGAAATTATATAAATCAAATCTTCAAGTTACCCAAGCATTTCACCCATTATTAGGGTCGTTAGAAGTAATTATTAGAAACGGAATAAACGACCAACTCACGAGCTACTTTGCAGACCCGGATTGGATTATCAACCAAAAAGCAGGGTTTATGATTGACTCTATATTGACACATACTAATAAAAAGACAGGTAAGGTTGAAACCAATAGATTTCTATTAAATTCAGTAAAAAGTGCAGAGAGGAAACTTATTAAGAAAGGCATCGGAATAACAAGTGGTCGAATAATATCAGAACAAACTTTTGGTTTTTGGACTGATTTATTTGAAAATCATCATTACAAGATATTAAGAGGGAGGCCAATAAAAATGTTCAAAAATTTGCCAGCTGGTTATGGACGTACACAAATTTTAAATGAGTTAACAAAAGTTCGACAGTTTAGAAACAGGATTAATCATAATGAACCTATCTGTTTCGTTGGTTCAAGTATAGACTTTTCAGATACGCTTGCTGTTTATAATTCAATATTAAACCTTATGAAATGGATAAATCCTGAACTAATTCCTTGGAGTAAGGGAATTGACAAAGTTCAATCAGCAATAACAAAAGGACAAAGCGTATGAAGAAGCCCAGCGGGCTACATGCGTATTGCCAATATTGGGGCGGAACATATTCTAATGAAGCTTTAGAATATGTTGTAAGCAGTATATCTTTAATGAACTTTAGTAATGCCAATTCCCAAATCGGCAATACGGAAACGAAATATGAAATGATAATTTATTAGATTTTCTATTTTCTTTATCTCCTATAAAATCAATTAAAATCCAATAAATCGTGGTTCTATCCATTCCCTGCAAATCCCGGATACAATGTCATACCACCGTCCACAAAAATAGTTGCCCCGGTTATATAATCAGACTCATCGCTTGCAAGCCATACGGCTACTTTGCCGATGTCTTCCGGCACGCCAATACGTTTATACGGAATTAAGGTCAGTAACTTATTTAAAGCTTCGGGCGTTTCCCACGCTTCTTTGTTTATAGGTGTTTGAATGGCGCCTGGCGCAATGCTGTTTACTCTTATCTTTTTCGGAGCAAGTTCCTGTGCTATTGACTTCATAAGCAACATTATTCCCCCTTTGCTGGTTGCATAGTTCACGTGACCTGCCCATGGTATCATTTCGTGCACACTGCTCATACAGATTATTTTTCCTGCAGCAACGCTTCTTTCCGGTACTATCCCTCTTTTCAAAAATTCTCTTGCCGCTTCTCTTGCACATAAAAATTGCCCGGTAAGATTTATATCAATTACCGTTTGCCACTCTGCAAGGGTCATATCAACAAAAGAGGCATCTTTTTGCAATCCTGCATTATTCACTAAAATATCGATTGTCCCAAACTCCTTATACATTGCCGCAAACATAGCCTGCACTTCTTGTTCTTTACTTACATCGGCCTGGTATACTATTGCAGTTCCGCCGTTTGCTTTTATTTCATCGGCCACTTCATGTCCGTGTTCGGGATGAGAAGAGCAGTTGACTACTATGTTTGCCCCATCATTTGCCAGGGCAATAGCTACTGCTTTTCCAATACCGCTGCTCGCCCCGGTTACCAGCGCTGACTGACCTTTTAATTTAGGATTTGTATTCATAAATTTTTTTTTTGACGATTCTTACTTTAAATTTAAATTTTTATAACTGCTGCGGTTTACATTCCTGCGAAATTGACAAGAGAATAAAACTTTTTGAGGGTTTGAGGGTTATTATCAATACCGGGATATTCAATTGACTCTGCGGCAAACTTACTATTAAGCTTTTAAGCTGATCATCATTTTTTTTGTTACATTATATCATCGCCATTTAACAAAAGACACACAAATATCAACATTTATTGCAACACGTTTTTAGCATACCTTTGCGAAAAAAGGGAAAAGATGAAAAAAACACACCTTGTCTTATTGGTTCTGATTGCCGTTTCTATTGCGGTTCTTATAAGTTTTATGGGTGATGTTACCACGTACGATACAGTTACTTCTGCAAAAGAAAAGCCGGGAAAGTTTGTTCATCTCATTGCTAAAATGGATAAAAATTCTTTGAATTACGATCCCATAAAAAATCCAAATTATCTTTCTTTTACCGCTGTAGACTCTGTTGGGAACAGCATAAAAGTAATTTACAACAATGCAAAACCTGCAGATATTGAAAAAAGCGAGAGAATTGTATTGAAAGGAAGGGTAGAAGGTGATCATTTTAATTGCCAGAGTATTTTGCTCAAATGCCCTTCGAAGTATAAAGACGACATGAAGGCAGCTAAGAAAGAACTGGGAACTGCTGCAAATTTTGAAAACAAAATCATCCGACGAAATTAAATAGCGCTCATGGAATTTATCGGGGAACATTTACTGCCGGGACAAACAGGTCATTTTTTTGTTATACTTTCCCTGGTGGCTTCTTTAGTGGCCACCGTTGCTTTTTTTAAAGCAACAAACACTTTAGTATCTGAAGAAAGAAATAGTTGGCTTCGTATTGCGCGTGGGGCTTTTTTGCTCGAAACTATTTCGGTCATTACCGTATTTGTTTGTTTATATTATATTATTTCAAATCACTTTTTTGAGTACAAGTATGCCTGGCAGCACAGCAGTCGAGCGCTGCAGGTCGAGTATTTATTAAGTTGCTTTTGGGAAGGGCAAGAGGGAAGCTTTATGTTATGGAGCTTTTGGCATTGTATGCTGGGCTGGGTTCTAATCTGGAAAGCCAAAAAATGGGAAGCGCCTGTAATGACAGTAGTGAGCTTTGTCCAGTTTTGTATTGCCACCATGCTTGTCGGTTTTTATTTTTGGGGAGCAAAGGTTGGCAGCAGTCCATTTGTGCTTTTAAGACATGAAAACTTTTTTGACAGTGCACCTATATTCAAAGACGCTTCTACAGGGTTTTTAAGGAAGGATTACCTTACATTATGGAAAGACGGCAATGGTCTTAACGCCTTGTTACAAAATTACTGGATGGTTATTCATCCGCCTGTGCTGTTTCTTGGTTTTGCCTCTACCATTGTGCCTTTTGCCTATGCTATTGCCGGTTTATGGAAGAAAGACCACACCGGCTGGACAAAACGCGCTATACCCTGGGCAGCTTTTTCTGTCGGCATTTTAGGTGTCGGAATTATGATGGGCGCCGCCTGGGCGTATGAAAGCCTGACATTTGGTGGATATTGGGCCTGGGACCCGGTAGAGAACGCTTCACTTGTACCGTGGCTGGTAATGGTTGCCGGATTACATACCAACCTTATTTTTCGCAGTACCGGTTATTCTTTAAAAAGTACTTATGCTTTTTATGTATTAAGCTTTTTACTTATTTTATATTCTACTTTCCTCACCAGAAGCGGAGTCTTAGGCGATACTTCGGTTCATGCCTTTACCGACCTTGGAATGAACGTGCAATTGTATCTTTTTTTAAATGTATTTTTTTGGATACCTCCTTTTGTTGCTGCAAAAACAAAAAATCACCGTTTGATGGTTGTTGCTGTTTTTATAGCGCTGAATATTTTAAATTACTTTTTTGTCGTTCTTTCTCTTATTTCAGCATTTTCTGCCATAGCCTTATTCTTTTGGCTGCTTAACCGAGATAAGGAAATACCTGCAATAGTTAAAGAAGAAAACACATACAGCAGAGAATTCTGGATGTTTATAGGATCTCTTATTCTCTTTCTTTCTGCATTTGTCATTACGATTATCACTTCTCTTCCGGTCATTAATAAACTGCTTAATACCAAATGGGCTGTAGGAGAAGATCCGGAAGGTTTTCACAACCAGGTTCAAATTTTTGTCGCTATTATCCTTGGTACTTTAACCGCTGTTACTCAATATTTTAAATTTAAAAATACAGCAAAAGAAACTTTTTTCAGGAAAATTGCTTTTCCTACAGCAATTGCCGCAGTTATTACCATTTGCATTAGTATCTGGGGCGGTATTGATTATGAGAAAAAAGGTATTGGTTTTCTTATAGCTATTCATCTTGGTGTATTTGCAGCTATATATGCGGTAGTAGCAAATGCTTCTTATATCAATATAGGATTAAAAGGAAAATTGAAATCTGCCGGAGCTTCCATTGCCCACATTGGCTTTGCAATGGTCCTGTTAGGAATACTGATTTCCTCCTCAAAAAAATCGGTATTAAGCTATAATACAACGGGCATGTCTCCCTTAAAAATAGGTGATAAAGAAAGTCCGCTTGAAAATATTACCCTGGTAAAAGGACTTTCGACTGATATGGGTAAATATATGGTGACGTATGTGAAAGACACAGTTAATAACAAGGACCGCAAACGCTACTACGAAATAAATTTTAAAAGCAAAGCTGGTGATGAACATTTCAACCTGTACCCTGATATTATCGAAAATAACAAAGGTGCAGAAGGAGTTACCCCAAATCCGTCCGCAAAACACTATTGGAATCGCGATATTTTTACTTACTTAACTTTTTTAGGTGACCCTGAAAAAATAAAAGCTTCTGATACCTCTACATTCAGAAATAAAACAGTTCATGTTGGTGATACTGTTTATTATTCCAAAGGAGTGATAATTGTAAATAATGTAGCTGTCAATCCTGCAACCGAAAAACATCAGTTTGCCTCAACAGATACAGCTATCGGTCTTGATATGACGGTAATTTCCAAAGAAGGAAACCGCTTCAGTGCGATGCCGCTCCTGCATGTTAAAAACGGAAGCATTTATTCTATTCCTGATACTGTAATGGCTCAGAGTTTGGTTTTGATGTTTAACCAGGTAAAAGATCAATCTAAAGGGCTGCTTGAAATCGGGGTAAAAGAAAGTACTGCTGTGTTAGACTTTGTAACGCTTAAAGCTTATGAGTTTCCTTATATCAACATCCTTTGGCTGGGTGTACTGGTGATGGTAGCAGGAATTGTAATGAGTATAGTGCAAAGGGTAAAGCAGTTAAGAAGAACCGAAACTCCCGCTCCGCCTTTAGCCAAACCAGCCAAATCTACCTACTATTCTTAATTAAAAGCGCACGGGAAGAAAGTGAAAAAAAGTAATTTTTGCTGCCAGATTCTTCCTGGAATCTTTTTTAAATGTTCTTCGCATACTTTTTTTAAAAAAATTCGTATTTAAAAATAAATAACAAATTTTCAGGTTACAATAGTAATAAAGCAGCATAAATATTCGTACTATTATCTTATATTTAATACTTTCAGATAATATATGTCCCGGAATTGTAAAATACTTGTTTTTGTAATACTTGTTTTTTTGCTTGTTTCCCGGCAGAGTGTAAAAGCGCAGGACAACCGGTTTGATACCCTTAAAGTATATGCCTTTATTGTAGACGGCGATACCATCCCCGGCGGCAGAATGCTGGATGCGAATGTAAGAACGGTAATGCTGCAAAAATGGCGTAATTACTGGGCTGAATGGTCGCGGCTTCGTAATGCCGTATATGTTACTTATCCGTATGCGAAGGCTGCAGGAAAGGTGATGAATGAAGTAAATGCTCAACTGGCAGGCGTTACCGACAAAGAGGAAAGGAAAAGGATAATAAAATCGAGGGAAAAAGACCTTAAAAGAGAATTTGCTGATAAATTAACTAATCTTTCTGTCTATCAGGGTAAGGTTTTAATGAAACTCATCTACCGCGAAACCGGCAACAACTGTTACAACCTCATCCACGAATACAAGGGTGGCTTTACTGCAGGCTTCTGGCAAACCATTGCTATTTTATTTGGCAGCAATCTTAAACAAAACTATGACCCTGTCGACAAAGACCATCCTATTGAAGTAATAGTTCAGGATGTAGAAAGAATGTACGGGCAAAGAAGTTAGCCAAAAGTGGTATTATCACCTGTTCTATATATTTTAAGTTTTATTATCGTCTCAGCCTTATCTGCGCGTGAATATATATTTGTTTAATTAACAACAGACTCTCCCCTTAAAATCTTATCTTGCGCCCCACTTATTTATGGACGAAAAAATATTTGAAAAACTGGATATACTGGCTTTTGGTGTCCATCCGGATGATGTAGAATTAGGTTGTTCAGGCACTATATTAGCGTCTGTTTCAGAGGGAAAAAAGGTGGGGATTATAGATTTAACCAAAGGTGAGTTAGGAACAAGAGGAAGTGCGGAGACAAGAAAAGAAGAAGCTGCTAATGCTGCTAAAGTGCTGAAAGTAACGGTGAGAGAGAACCTTCAAATGGCAGATGGGTTTTTTCAGAACGATGAAAGTCACCAACGAAAAGTTATAGAAGTTGTAAGGAAGTACCGGCCTGAAATTATTTTATGCAACTCTACCGAAGATCGTCATCCTGATCATGGGCGAAGTGCACAATTGGTGCAGGATGCTGCTTTTTTATCAGGCCTGCGCAAAATAGAAACTTTTATTGGGGAAGAAAAGCAGTCGGAATGGAGACCTAAATATGTTTTTCACTATATCCAGGATCGTTTTCTTCATCCTGATTTCGTTTTCGACATTTCAGATTTTATGGAAGATAAGATAAAATCTGTCTTATGCTATAAGACCCAGTTTTACAACCCAGACCTTGATGAACCTGAAACCTATATATCAAACCCTGAGTTTCTTGAAGCAGTCAAAGCACGGGCAATGATGCTGGGAAAAAGAATTGGCGTGAAATATGCAGAAGGATATATCAGTAAAAAAATGATTGGAGTAAAAACTTTCCATTCTTTTATTCAGCATACTACTTAACATTTCTTATGTTCAGAAGCAAAACATTAAAAAAAATCAACACAAAACGGATTTTAAATTTCTTATCATGACCACCCCAAAGTTTGCCACACAAAAACAGTCTTTTCATGCTGAACTAAAAAAAAGAATAAACGATTATTTTGTTTCCGCAGAAATCAGCACAACAGGCAACTATAAGCTTTACCTTAAAGCTGCCATACTCTTAATTGGTTCTTGCCTGACTTATATTCACCTTGTATTTTTTACTCCGCCGGCAGTTTTTGCTTTGCTTGAGTCTGCATTATTGGGCGGACTTATATCTGCTATTGGTTTTAATATTATGCACGATGGCTCACACGGAAGTTTCAGCAAATCTCCTTTCATAAATAAATGCGCTGCCATTACTTTGGGTATTTTAGGTGGAAGTCCTTTTATGTGGAATATGAAACATAATGTAGTTCACCATGCCTACACTAATATCGACGGGGTTGATGACGATATTGATGCCAAACCATTTTTAAGAATGGCCTCCACCCAAAAGAAGTACCAGATACATAAGTTTCAGCATTGGTATTTCTGGTTTCTATACTGCCTTCTTCACTTTTACTGGAGTTTTGTTTCCGACTATAAAAAGTATTTTACAAAGAAAATACAAGGTATACCTATCAAAAAGATGGAATTAAATGATCACGTAAGCTTCTGGTTTTTTAAAATTGTTTATTATTTATTGTTTATTGTTATTCCAATTATAAAGATAGGTTTCGCAGACTGGCTTATCGGTTTCCTGTGTTTTACTGCAGTTACGGGTTTTATACTCAGTATAGTTTTTCAGCTTGCCCACACTGTTGAGCATACTCACTTTCCGATGCCTGATGCGGTCACCGGCAAAATTGAAGACGAATGGGCTGTGCACCAGTTGAAGACTACAGCCAACTTTGCAACTAACAATAAATTTATTTCCTGGTTTGTAGGTGGTCTGAATTTCCAGATTGAGCATCATTTATTTCCCAAAATTTCACACGTACATTACCCGCAAATAAGCAAAATAATTAAAAGTGCCTGTAAAGAATACGGTGTTCAGTATGTTGAATATCCTAAAATGAGCCAGGCTATAGTTTCTCATGTAGCCTATCTGAGACAGATGGCAAAAGTATCTTAAGAGAATGAAATATATATTTTATAAAGATGTGCGGCTAAAATAGCTGCACATTTTTGTTTATTAATATTTAACAATTCTGCGACTGCTTCTATTTGCAGGAAAAGGGCAACGAAGGAAATATCAAAGAATTCCTGTAAATTGTGATGCAATTGTTTTCAGCGGAACAACTTCTTTTTTAATGTTAACAGACAATTACGACAGGCTTCACAACTATCTTCGGATTTCGCTTACTGATAACTGCAATCTTCGTTGCTTTTATTGCATGCCGGAAGAGGATTATAAATTTGCTCCTGCTGCCCGGCTGATGCAGGCTGATGAAATAGAGGAAATTGCCGGAGCATTTGTAAAACTTGGCGTAAATAAAATACGGCTCACGGGCGGCGAGCCACTGGTAAGAAAAGATGCTGAAAAAATTATAAGTTCTTTAGCTCAGTTTCCTGTTACACTCACTCTTACAACAAACGGCACCCGTCTGCATGAGTTTATAGACGTCTTGCATAACGCTAATGTGAGATCTATAAATGTTAGCCTCGATACTTTAGATTCTGAAAAATTTAACCTTATTACCAGGCGAAACAATTTTGAAAGAGTTTGGCGAAATATCTATTTATTAATTGAACAGGGAATACATGTGAAAATAAATGTGGTTGCTATGAAGGGTTTGAATGATAATGAAATCCCCGACTTCATTCGATGGACAAAAGACACCCCTGTTCATGTCCGGTTTATAGAATTTATGCCTTTCAGCGGAAATAAATGGACTAGCAATAAAGTATTAACGTTGCAGGAAATACTTGAAACTATAGAAACGGAGTATTCATTTATTCCGCTGAAAGGCGAGCCTAATGATACTGCTAAAAAATATATCGTTCCCGGTCACGCAGGCACTTTTGCTGTCATCAGTACCATGACCTCACCTTTTTGCAGCACCTGCAACCGCATGCGTCTTACGGCAGATGGCAAAATGAAGAATTGTCTTTTTTCAAAAGATGAGACGGATTTGTTGTCAGCCCTTAGAAATAGTGAAGATATCGAACCATTAATACGGGCATCCGTCCAAAGTAAGGCTAAAGAACTGGGAGGGCAATTTGGCGGTAACTTTGAAAATCTGCGTTCTGAAGAAATCAAAAACCGCAGCATGATAGCGATAGGAGGTTAAAATGAAACCAATCATTACGATAGAGTATTGTCCAAATTGCGGCAGCCCCAAGGAATTAATTTTTGTCGGCATTCTCCGTGTTGTTTCTTGTGCTCTTGCTTTAAAGGAAAATCAATAAGGCAGTTTAATGGCAGCATCAATTTTTATAATGGGGAGAAGAATATAATAATCAATGATATCAGTAAGCGAGGCAAAAAATATTATCCGAAATAACATAGAACCATTAAGACCTGTAATAGTTTCATTAGAGCAGGCTGCAGGATTAGTGCTGGCGGAAGACATTTTTGCTGCAGTTGATATTCCCGCCTTTCCTCAATCTTCTATGGACGGCTATGCCTTTTCATATGATAATTATATAAGTAAAAAAAAACTTGAAATAGCAGGAAAAGTGCCTGCAGGTGCAGATGTAAATTTCGGAAACTTAGCTGGTAAAGCCATCAGGATATTTACAGGAGCACCTGTACCTGAAGGTGCGGATACAGTCGTAATGCAGGAAAAGACATCTGTTGAAAACAATCAACTCATAATCCTTGATGAAAAATTAATAAAGGGAAGTAATGTAAGACCTAAAGGTGCTGAAATTGCGGCAGGAGCTTTAGGATTGCAGCAGGAAACTTTTTTGTCTCCGGCAGCTATAGGTTTTCTTGCAGGCATCGGAGTTGCCCGGTTGAAAGTGTATCCCAAACCTTCAGTCACTGTTATAATTACCGGAAAAGAATTGCAGCAACCAGGCCAACCCTTAAAGGCAGCTCAGGTGTATGAATCAAATTCATTTGCGGTAAAGGCAGCTTTACAACAACTTTTAATTTCAGAAATAAAGATTCTTTGGGTTGATGATGAAATAAACCTTTTACAAAAAACACTGGAAAAGGCTTTGCAAACATCAGATATTGTCTTGCTCACAGGTGGTATAAGTGTTGGAGATTATGATTTTGTTTTGCGCGCGGCAGAATTATGCGGAGTTGAAAAAATGTTTCATAAGATTAAGCAAAGACCTGGAAAGCCATTATATTTTGGTAAAAAAGGAAGGAATGTAGTTTTCGGGCTTCCAGGCAATCCGTCTTCAGTGCTCACTTGTTTTTATGAATATGTCATTGCTGCAATTGAGCGATTGACAATGCTAAAAAATATCATTGCAACCGAGCAGGTTCTTTTAAAAGAAGCATACGATAAAAGAACAGGTTTAACTCATTTTTTGAAGGGAAAAAAAGAAAGTAATTTTGTACATGCATTAGATGCACAGGAGTCTTACAGGTTAAGTTCATTTGCTAATGCAAATTGCTTAATTTGTTTGCCTGAAGATAAAGAAGAATTTAAAGAAGGTGATTTAGTGGAAGTTCATATATTACCGGCATAAATGGATGTTGTATGGCAGACAATTTCTTGCTTTTTTACTTTTTGTTGTTTCTTGTTGCATTTCTATATGCATCCGTTGGTCATGGCGGTGCAAGCGGATACCTGGCTTTGATGGCAATTTTCAGCGTAACCCCTGAAGTGATGAAGCCTACCGCTCTGCTGCTAAATCTTTTTGTATCGCTTACATCATTCATTCAGTATTACAGAGGCAATCATTTTAAATGGAAAATATTTCTTCCTTTAGCTGTAGCATCTATACCTATGTCGTTTATCGGTGGTTTGCTGGTACTTGATGGAACAATTTATAAAAAAATACTTGGTTTATTATTGCTGATACCCGTTGTGAGGTTTTTGGTTTTTAAAAATCCCCGGATAGATGAAACAAAAAAGCCTGATACCGTTCTTTCATTAATTATAGGAGGCTCTATAGGGCTGCTTTCAGGAATGATTGGCATAGGCGGAGGCATTATCCTGTCACCAATTTTATTGCTTTTAAAATGGACTGATCAAAAACAAACTGCTGCAATAAGCGCAATATTCATATTTGTAAATTCATTAGCCGGTTTAACAGGTCAGTTGACAAAAGGCATACATTTCAGTGCAGATATGTATTGGTATGTTATTATTGCATTTGCCGGCGGACTTTGCGGAGCATATTTTGGTGCTTTGCGGTTTAGACAAGATATATTAAAAAATATACTTGCCTCAGTGTTGTTGTTAGCAGCATATAAACTATTATCTACTCATGCGTAAAAGTAAAACCTATAAGGTTTTGAAAACCTTACAGGTTTAAAGACCAAACCTAGCTTTGAACTTAAAATAAGTATTCATGCATATAAATGTTATGATATTCGGGCAACTTACCGACCTTACAGGTGCAAATTTGCTAGAGTTTGAAAATATAAATAATACTAATCAACTGGTTGATAAATTAACTGCCGCTTATCCATCTTTAGCTTCTGCCAAATATGCTTTAGCCGTAGATAAAAAAATCGTCAAAGAAAATACAGTACTGCAAAACAACAGCACAATTGCCCTTTTGCCTCCTTTTTCCGGCGGATAAATATGAATGAAAAAAAATCATACGAACGATACCAACGGCAAATGCTGTTAAAAGAAATTGGTGAAGCGGGGCAACAAAAACTTCTTCAATCAAAAGTATTGGTGATAGGCGCGGGCGGATTAGGTTGCCCTGCTCTGCAATATCTTGCTGCTGCCGGCATTGGCACTGTCGGTATTGCAGACGATGATGTTGTTTCACTCACCAATCTTCACCGGCAGGTTTTATTTAGCACTGCTGATATTGGTTTGTCTAAAGCACACAGAGCCACCGCAGTCTTAAAAAGTCTCAATCCTGATATTGAAATTATTCCTTATAATTTTCGGATTACCAACCAAAATGCTTTGGACATAATTAATGAATATGATTTAATTGTGGATGGTACAGACAATTTCTCCTCACGCTACATAATAAATGATGCCTGTGTATTGCTTAACAAGCCTTTGGTATATGCAGCCATTTCAAGGTTTGAAGGTCAGGTAGCTATTTTTAATTATAACGGTGATAAAAATGAAAAGCCGGTAAATTATCGCGATTTATTTCCAAATCCACCTTTAGATGATGAAGTGATGAACTGTTCAGTCGCCGGAGTTTTAGGCGTTCTTCCAGGTATAATAGGCAGCATGCAGGCAAATGAAACTATTAAGCTTATCACAGGCATCGGTCAGCCTTTGATTAATCGTTTATTAACTTATAATGCATTGAATAACCAGTCGTATGAAATGTCTTTATCTGCATCTGATGAGACCGCTTCTTTTATTCCAAAAGATGAAAATGCTTTTAAAAATTTTGATTATGACCGGGCTTGCTCTGCAGATAATTCTTTTGAAATAGATGCAAATCAATTCAATACTTTATTGCAAAAAAATAATATTACTGTGATTGATGTGAGGGAGTTTGATGAACAGCCTTTGATAACAGAATTTCCTCATCTTCATATCCCTTTGAAACAATTAAGTGAAAAAACATCATTACTGAATGGAGATATCTTAATTACATTTTGTCAATCCGGAGGAAGAAGTATGCAGGCAGCTAAATTTTTATTTGATACTTTTGGTGCAATTAAAAAAGTTTACAGTTTAAAAGATGGCATTTTGAGTTGGAAGCCTGAAGCTTAAAAGGCAATAACATTAGTGGCTGAAACGTGTATCATTTTAACTCAAAGGAGCACAGTTTTTCTCTTTGCATCTTTGCGAATGTATTCCTTCGCGCCTTTGGCTAAAAGTTGCTGTACCAAATGACTTGCAATTAATAATTATGGCAGATAAAAAATTAAAAAACATATTTATGCAGGGAGCAATTCCTGCTGCTTTTATTGGTGAAAGCATTCAAAAGCACAGCACTAAAACTGATATTGGCGCTCATAGCATTTTTCTCGGCCAGGTGCGCGATGATATAATCGGTGACAAAAAAGTTGCCGCAATAGAATACACAACATACGAAGAAATGGCTCTGGAAAAGATGCATGAAATACGTGAAGATATTTTTGAAAAATATGAATTGTCCTGTATGCACGTCTATCATAGTCTTGGCAAAGTAGCAGCAGGAGAATTAAGCCTATTTGTATTTACTTCATCAAAACACCGCAGGATAGCTATAGATGCCTGTGAAGAAACAGTGGAAAGAATAAAAGCCGAACTGCCCGTATGGGGCAAGGAACTTTTTGAAGATGACAGCTATAAATGGAAAGAAAATAAATAATTATGGTTGACATAACACATAAAGTAAGCAGTTTGCGCAAAGCAATAGCAACCGCAACTGTAAAAGTATCAAAACAGGAAACCATAGATGCCATTCAAAACAAACAAGTGCCAAAAGGAGATGTTTTCGAGTTTTCGAGAGCTGCCGGTTTGCTGGCTGTAAAAAAGACAAGTGATGTTATTCCTGACTGTCATCCTTTGCCGGTTGAATACACTGCGATAAAGCATTCTATAGACGGTCTTAATATCATCATTACTGTAGAAGTTCATACTATTTACCGTACCGGTGTGGAAGTAGAAGCCATGCATGGAGCAGCGATTACTGCATTGACAATGTATGACATGCTGAAGCCAATTGATAAGGCCATAGAAATATCAAGCATAAAATTAGCAAGTAAAAAAGGGGGAAAATCAGATTTTAATGATTTTCCTGCTCATAATTTAAAATGTGCGGTAATCGTTTGTTCGGATAGTGTTTCAAAAGGTTCCCAGCAGGATTCCGCAGGAAAAGCGGTTATTAGAAAGTTGCAGCAAAACGGGCTAAGTGTTGAGGTTTATGAAGTCATCCCTGATGAATTTGATGTGATACAAACGAGGATTAAGCAGTTGAGCGAAGAAAGTTTTGCCCTCGTCATCTTTACGGGAGGTACAGGTCTATCGAAGCGGGATGTTACTCCGGAGGCTATTGAACCTTTAATAGAAAGAAATATACCTGGCATTATGGAAGCAGCCCGAAATTATGGGCAACAAAGAACTCCGTACGCGATGCTTTCACGAGGTGTTTCCGGTTTCATAAAAAATACTTTAGTACTTACATTGCCAGGCTCTGCACGTGGCGCAGAAGAAACAATGGATGCTTTGTTTCCTTATGTCATTCATATTTTCCGTGTGGCGGCAGGAATGAGGCATACAAAGGATTAGAGGATAAAAGCGCCCTATATTAATCTATGAAATCGAAAAATATCATTTCGCGAACTGTTTGGATTTTATCCTTTGTAAGTTTATTTACAGATACAGCCAGTGAAATGTTGTATCCTGTCATGCCTCTATATCTCAGGAGTATTGGATTTTCTATACTCTTAATAGGCATACTGGAAGGGATCGCGGAAGCAACGGCCGGTTTGAGTAAAGGTTACTTTGGTAAACTTTCCGACCAGACCGGTAAAAGAATGCCTTTTGTGCAACTTGGATATGCGCTTAGTGCCATATCAAAACCACTTATGGCTCTTTTCGTAACTCCTGTTTATATATTTTTTGTAAGGACTATTGACCGTTTGGGAAAAGGTTTACGTACCGGAGCAAGAGACGCTGTGCTTTCTGATGAAGCAACACCGGCAACAAAAGGTAAGATTTTTGGATTTCATCGTTCAATGGACACCCTCGGCGCAGTTATTGGCCCCCTTGCCGCTTTATTTTATTTACAATTCCATCCGCATAAGTATAAAACTCTTTTTGTCATCGCTCTTCTTCCAGGAATACTGGCAGTATTGTGTTCGTTTTTATTAAAAGATAAGTCCCGGATCCCTCGTCCTGTTGCTGCACGCGTTTCATTCTTTTCGTTTTTAGATTATTGGAAAAAAAGCCCGGCGTTATATAGAAAACTCGTTTTGGGCTTATTAGTTTTTACCTTATTTAACAGCTCCGATGTATTCCTTTTATTAAAAGTAAAACAAGCCGGTATAAGCGATAGTGAAGTGATAACGATTTACATATTCTACAATTTGATTTATGCAATGTTTGCTTTTCCGACAGGAATATGGGCCGATAAAGCAGGGCTAAAGAAAATTTTTATATATGGCTTACTCATTTTTGCAATAGTTTATTTCGGCATGGCGGCGGCTGCAAACAAATACCTGTTTTATGGAATATTTTTTTTGTATGGCATATATGGTGCTGCAACTGAAGGAATTTCTAAAGCCTGGATTAGTAATCTTACTGATAAAAAAGACACAGCAACTGCGATTGGAACTTATTCCGGTTTTCAAAGTATTTGCACTATGCTTGCAAGTTCTGTGGCGGGATTAATATGGTATCAATATGGCGCTGCTGCTGCATTCGTACTTTCAGGAGTTGCCGCTTTATTAGTTGTTTTTTATCTTTCGTTTATTCCTTTTAAAACTTATGACTGACATTTTAAAACTTATGACTTAGGTTGTTTGGATAAATAATAAATTTTCCCTTAGCCGAAACTGTTTGACACTTAATATCAATAATTCATTTAAAAATAACGCATGGGTTATAGAAGACAGAAAATTTTTTTTACGATTACTTATCTAATTCCTGTTTTTATTCTACCAGTCATTTTGCGTATGAAAAAATAGTCCTTTATCGCCTAATTGATTGAAACTATATTCAAATCTTAATACGATATCGTAAAACGTAACGATATCTATACCGGCGCCCCACGTACGAAGGAGCTTGTTGTTGAGCTTGCTGATTCCGTAGTTTGGGGTGTACGAATAGCCAAGATCACCGTAACCTTTTAAAAAAACCCGAAATGGAATTTTATCGTGAGTTTTACTGTTTACAGGGTTTCGAAGGTTAAAAGACAACACTTCATTTTTTACGGTAGCCCGCGCTACACCTCCGGCAACACCTTCTATAACATAATATTCCAAACCACGCATGTAGAAATCGGTAGAACCCATCAGGTTATTGGATATATAAGGCTGGTTAAATGGATAACGGGCCAGTCCTGTCGCCTGCAGTTGAATATATGAACCGGGGTAAAATTGAACATTATAATTTCCTTTAGCGCTTATTTGCCACATGTTGGCGTTTTTTCCAAATCTTTTATAAAGAGTTGCATCGCCGGCAAAACCTTTTAAAGGGTAGGGAATATAATCTAAATTAGTATAAGACAGGGTGTAACTGAGATCAGCATACTGCAACCTTTTAGCAGATGAAGCTAAATAATCAGGGTTCAGTTTCAATACCAGGTCATCGATACCAATGTTGACATAAGAAGCCTTAACAGTATGTCTTGTTCGTATCGCCGGCCTGTATGTATAGGCAAAATCAACGTAACTCCGGTTGATTATAAAACGGTTATCCTGTTTTACAAATCCTATTTTGTTTGGATGGGCTGAGTCCATGCCGTAATTCAGTTCGCGGTTTCGACTGATGCCAAATCCAATGTTTATTCCATTTTTAAGTTTGTTGTCGATGTTCGGATTATCGTAACGCACGGAAAACTGCTGTGTAAAACCTGATATCAGCCAGAAATTGAGATGGTCATTTCTGCCGCTTACATTGTTTTGCATAAACTTAAGACCATATTCCACCCTGCTGAAATTATGATTTTCTTCTACCCACCATGTATTGAAGTTGCGGCTGACAATTTTGAAATAAGGAATGGGAAAGAGGTACCACCTTTCTTTTACATTAATCAATATGTAAATATGATTACTGTCAAGAGCAACAGGCTTTACATCAACATCTACAAACAGTGTCGTATTCATCAGTTGCTGCTTACACAAACCAAGCCTTTCCTGCAGGTTGGAATATAAAAAATGATCTCCTTTTTTAAAAGGAACTTCTCTTTGAATAATATAAGGTCTGGTCTTTTTAAAACCTGTAATTATAATATCTGAAATAGTAATCAGCATATTAGCTGTATCAGCCAGAGTAGCAGTAACAGCTACAGGAGAAAGAGGCGCTTTTTCGATCAATTGCGAAAAGCAGGTTGTTTGGGTAAAATTAAAAGCTCCCAGGAAAAACAGTACCCTGCATAAATTTTGCATTACAATCGATCTGAAGTTTTTATACTGTAAATGTAAAAACCGAAATATTATGAAATGCAGCCGGAAATGACATTAACAAATCAGATTTTAATTTGCCATGAATTTCCAAAAAAGTTACACTTTTAAATAAGACATTAAATTATCATAATTATACCGCAGTTCATTTTCGTACTGTTCTTCACCTATGAAGTACCTGACCGTATACTCATACCGCTGAAAGGTGGATAGAATGTCAGAAACTTCCAGCTTATTTATTTTAATAGTTACGACTAAAAGACCTGTTTCAGTTTCGAAGGAAGTATTACATTGTGTGATGTATGCGTCATTGGTTTCAACAAGGCGGCTGATTTCACCAAAGGAATAGCTTTTTCGCTCCATCTCCAGCACAATGACTGCTCCGGGTTCTTCAGCGCCGGTAAAATTTGCTGAAGCTTTTAATAATTCCATATAAGGAATTGCCCCTATCCACTCCTGTTCGTTATCGACTACAGGCACTAAAGACAAACTGAACTGAGCAGCTAATTTAAGCGCAGAAAGAAAATGTTCATTAGACTTAACTGATTTTTGCAGGATATTGCTTGTCAGCAATTTTACAGGGATATTATCATCGGCATCAAGTAAATTGTCTTTACTTACTATGCCAAGATATTTATTATTCTCTACAACAGCAATGTGAAGAATATCAAAGTCATCCATCAACTGCAGTGCGAGATAAACTTTATCACCGGGATCGACTGTAGGATAATGATTGGTTATTAATTGATTTGCTAACATTAAAAAGCCCTCTGTTTTTAATTAATAGGCAAACTCTAAGCCAGAATAGCTGCGGGCTGCCTGTTTTTACTTAAAAACTGCTCGAGTATAGTATTAAATTCATATGGCGTCTCCATCATGGGTGCATGTCCGCATTTATCTATAAAATGCACTTCGCTGTTCGGTATGAGCTTATTAAATTCTTTTGCAACAAAAGGCGGAGTAACGGTATCGTTGTTTCCCCAAATAAGACAGGTTGGCTGCTTTATGCGGCTCAATTCTTCTCCAAGGTTATTGCGTATTGCGCTTTTGGCTAAAGCAATTATTTTAATCGCTTTTATCCTGTTATTGGTTATTTCAAACACTTCATTCACCAGTTCGTCGGTTGCCATTGAAGGATCATAAAAAGTAATTTCTGTTTTTTTACGGATGTATTCTTTATCACCGCGTCTCGGATAGCTGTCGCCCATCCCGCTTTCAAAAAGCCCTGAACTGCCTGTCAGCGTCAAAGTTTTAGTTCTTTCCGGATGTTTTAAAATATATACGAGACCTACATGGCCGCCGAGGGAATTTCCTAACAGGTGTATATTAGTATAACCACGTGCCTCTATAAACCGGTGCACAAATTTTGCCAGCCCGCCCACTGTTGTATGAAAAATATCTAATTCAAACAGAGGAAGCATAGGCACTACAATTTTATAACTGTTCTTAAAATGATCGATAAGGTCTGTGAAATTACTTAAGGCACCAAACAATCCATGAAGCAGGACTAATGGTTCTCCCGCGCCAAGCTCTAAAAATTTAAACCGGTCCTGTTGTTTGATTTCGTATTTCATCTGCAGATATAGTCTATTGGCAAAACAATCTTTATTTCTACAAATAAACACAAATAATATGAAAGATTGTTTTGATTAATATAAACATAACTAAAACAGCTGATTGTATTATACCTCTAAAATAATTTAAAACTGTAAATAAACCCCCTCTAGTCTATTATACTTTCTTTGATACGCCCTGAAAAAAATGGCTAAGATCGGAAAACATGTGACTGAAAAAAGGTAAAACTTTGCCCAAAAGGCTCATTATCTCAGGTCCAAAAGGTTCTATAAAAAAATACGTTTTTGAAGCTGCCTGTGCCTGAGGGCTTATGAGATGAATACGCGTGGCAAAAAACAAAATGATACTGAAACACATCAGGTAAATAATTGCATACAAAAGAATACCTGCCAGTGTATCAATCCATCCCAGGAAAACAATGCTTACTGCTTTTTTCAGCAATGCAGCGGCCCATCTTATTAAAAAAGCTACTGCTATAAAAACCAGTGCAAAAGAAAGAACAGGCAGCCAATACCCGCCAATATTTATTTTTTCCTGTAAATGTTTTGCAACTGTTGCCGATAACTTAAGCGCTGCGGCAAGGCCGATAATAAAAGCAAGCAGGGAAAACACAGCCACAATAAATCCTTTGCTTATTCCTTTAAAGACGGCAAAAATAATTAATACTAAAAAAATAATATCGATAACCATAAAAGAAACAAGTATAGCACAAAGAAAGTTATTTTGAAAGCAGTTCCTTCACGGCCGCAGAAATCGCTTTTCCATCTGCCACGCCTGCAAGCTGTTTTGTCGCGGCTGCCATTACCTTCCCCATGTCTGACGGTGAGGTTGCTCCTATCTCCGAAATAATTGCCGATAACCGGCTTTTCAACTCATCTCCCGTTATTTGCTTTGGCAAAAACTTTTCTATCACACTTATCTCTTCCTGCTCTTTTTGCGCAAGGTCTTCACGGCTTTGCTGCTTAAAAATTTCAAGGCTGTCCCGGCGCTGCTTTACCAGTTTTTGCAACAGTTTAGTTTCATCTTCTTCTTTAAGTTCTCCGCCTGCGCCCTCAGATGTTTTTGCAAGAATTATTGCTGCTTTTATAGCCCTCAAACCGCGCAAAGCGGCTTCATTTTTGGCTTTCATGGCATCTTTCAGTTCTGCCATTACGTTTTGTTCAAGACCCATATATTTAAATTGATTTTTTTACTTTTCACTTTTCACTTTCCCTCATGACAGCTTATTCGTCTCAAGTTGCGATTCTCTGAATTTGGTATAAAAATCTTTTGCAAAGTTTTTCATGTCTGCCGCTAACGCTTTATTTTGAGTAGCCCGCTCGTAGGTATCGCCCATTGTAGCTATAGTTTGGTAGAAAAAATCTGCCATTTCATCCACCATCATATCTTTTGTCCATAAATCTATGCGGAGCGCCGATTTATCGGCTCCATCCCAAAAAGAGATCATCATAGCCTTAGCCCTTTGAGCCATATCAGCAGTGCTGTCCGAGGCCCGCCACGATATTTGTTGCGGCACTTTATCAGCATCTAATTGTACATCAATTGTTATCGTGCTGTTTTGCATTTTTATAAAAATTTATTTTAATGAACTTATGTTTATCTAAAGTGCAAAAGTAAGTCAGATTATTTGGAAACAGCCTGCTGAATGAGCTGCCAGGTGAGAGCAAGCGTTTTATCGGGGTTGTGCTGCCTTGCCTTTTCCTTTCCTGCTGCTGCCAGTTTATTCCTAAGCTGTTCATCTTTAAAAATAAGTTTCATTTGTTCTGCAATTTCCTGCGGGTTATCTGTGTCTGCATACAAAGCTGCATCACCTGCTGTCTCAGCCATACTGCTGCCTGGTGAAGTTATTACCGGCACTTCGCATTGCATTGCTTCTAAAACCCCTGCTGCATAGCCTTCATAAAAAGAGGGAAAAATCATAGCATAAGCTCCGCCTGTTACCCGGGCCAACTCGTCAATGGAAAGATTTTCTGCAAAACATATTTCATTTCTGTACTTGTATGTATTTAATTTCTCTGACTGATCTTTATATTCTGAAGAATTTATTGCAATAAGCAGTTTCATATTTGTCTTCTGCCACTTTTTAAAAATAGAAAAGGCTTTCAACAAATTCATCAGGTTTTTACCAGGATTAAAACCGCCTGTAAAGGCAAAATATTCGCATCCCTGCGCATACTGCTCTTTTACTTTCTCCCTTTCTTCCCAATGCAAAGGTTTAAAAGAAACGTCAGCAGCAATGTCAATAACTGTAACTTTTTCAGCAGGAATTGCATAAACCTCAATAATTTCTTTTTTTAAAAAATCAGAAAATACAGCAATTACCTCAGCCTTTTTTAAAAACCCTGAAGTGAATTTTTCATAAAATGATAAGTTTTTTTTAGGAAAAAAAGCAGGATGATGAAGAAACGTAAGATCAGGCACCATCAGCACCTGAGGTATTGAAGCAGTTAAGCTGCTTAAGCCATAAGGACAAATAAAAACATCTGCCTTGTGCTTCTTCAATGCCAGCGGAACTTTGACATCGTACCACCATTTATACAAAAAAAAGTGGGTTGGCTTGGGAGTAATAATAACCGGAGTAACGTTTCCAGGTAAAGCATCAATTGGTTTATCAGAAAAAAAAATAAACTGATGTTCTGCTTGTTGTTTTGCAAGCTTCAACATTATCTCTCTTGCAAAGTTACCATACCCATCTATTGCATCTGCCTGAAAAAATCTTGCGTCAACTGCTATTTGCATACACAGGCAAAGGTATAGCCGATTGAATATTTGGAAAAATCTCCGGGAACTCTGCGTTTAAAAAAGACCTGAGTAGTAATACATATTTTAATCATTTATAGGAATATGCCATAAATTTTGTTGCCCTGTCGTAAATCTCAATTTGCTCTTGTCGTATATGTTTCGTTTTTTTCTTCATTACACCAGGTTAAAAATCATTATAATAACATTATTTCAAAACGTTCTTTTATAAGTTCATTTGTCAACTCACTTTTTCACCCTCATTGCCCAGTCATCCATTTTTCTTTCCAATACATCCAATGGCAAGGCGCCATCTTTTAAAATATTATCGTGAAAATCTGCAAGGTTAAAATTCGGGCCAAGTTCTTTTTGATACCTGTTTCGAAGTTCTGCAATTTTCAAAGCGCCGATCTTATAGCCTAATGCCTGCCCGGGTATAGCCATATAGCGCTCAATTTCCATTGTTGCATACTGTTCTCCGGCAGCTTCGTTAGACATCATATATTTAATGGCGTCTTCTCTTGTCATGTTTTTGGTATGCAAGCCAACATCAACTACCAAACGAATTGCGCGGTGAATTTCATCGCCCAAAGCGGCCATATATTGGTAAGGGTCAGTATATAAACCTAATTCTTTTCCCAGCGATTCGCAATACAAAGCCCAGCCTTCCACATAAGCGTTGTTTCCTCCGAAGCGACGGAACTTTGGAAGAGATGTATCTTCCTGCTGCAATGAAATCTGGTAGTGATGGCCCGGAATAGCTTCGTGCAAAAACAAACTTTCCATGCCGCTTGTAGTATTAAATTTTGCAGCATCTAAAATGGGCACATAAAAAATACCTGGCCGTGCACCATCGGGTGAGCCCTGGTTATATTCGGCACTTGCACTTGCTGCACGAAATGCCTCTGTCTGCCGTATTTCAAAAGGAGTTTTCGGCACATGATGAAACATCTTTTTCAGGTTTGGCTCTATCTTTTTATGAATAGCTTCAAAGGCTGCCAATACTTCCTGCGGTGTTTTGTATGGCATAAATTGTTTGCTGTTTTTCATAAATTCAAAAAATGTCTGCATGTCTCCTTTAAAGCCAACAGCGTTTTTTACACTATCCTGTAATTTGCCGATTCGTGCAACTTCTTTCAGGCCTGTCTGGTAAATTTCTTCAGGTGTTTTATTTGTAGTGGTTTGTGAGCGTATCAAATATTGATAATATTCTTTCCCCTTTGGTAATGCGCTTATGCCTGCTGTAGTTCTTGCTTTAGGTAAATATTCGTTTTTAAGAAAATCTCCCAATTTCTTATAAGACGGAATCAATTGACCGTGGATTATTGTGACGAAAGCGGTGGTAAAACGGTTTTTATCTGCATCAGAAAAACCGGGAGGAAATTTCTTTACCGGGCCATAAAATAAACTTGCCGTATCATCTTTTACCTGCATCGCTTTCATTTCAGGAATCATTTTTATGACCAATGCTTTTGGTAAAACATAATTTCCAGCTATACCTTTTTTAAAATATACAATCGAGCTGTCTGCCCACGCTCCAAACTTTGAAGCCCTTTTTATCCAGTCATCATAATCTTTTACTGTTTTAAAAGGCTGGTTTCCGGTTCCGCTGCCAAGCTGTCCCATTGTAAGCGGCAAGCCCCAAAACTGCTGAAAAGGAATATAATTTTCAGGAAAACTTAATCCTTCAAGGTTTATCTGCATTTCTCTTTTAAAATCGTCGTAGCTTATTTTATCCTTATCGTTCAGGTTTTCCCGGTCGTATTTCGAAACGTAAGTAAGGTACTGGTTATAAAAATTCTTCAGCGTATCGCGGTAGCTGTCAGTAAAATCAACAGGCAAAAGACTGTTATACCTGTTGTCGCCGATAGCTGTTGCTTCCAATGGATATAGCTTCAGCCGTTGTTCGTAGTAATTGTTAAAAAGAGCAGCAAGTTCTTTATTTTCTTCTCTTCCCTGATTTTTGTTGCTCAGCTTACAGGCTGACACAGATAAAAGTGCAAAAGCTACAATTATAATTTTTTTCATTATGAATACTAAAACTTTTAATTGATTATCAAATAACAAGAATACGTTACTTAATTGATTTTTATAATAAATACGGCATAAAAGAAAGATAATATCCGGCTTCTTTTCCGGCTCAATAGATAACTACAAATGCTCCCTGCTGCATAAGGAATAAAAAAAATTAATTCCTGCACAATGAATTTGAGACAATATCGTTAAATAAGTTAATCCGAACAAAACTTTACTCTACATGAAAACGCGCATATTAATAGTGCTTGCACTGCTGCAGTTTGCAATTTTCAAAACATTCTCTCAAAGCGTAAGTATAAATACAACAGGCAACGCGGCTGATAACAGTGCAATGCTTGATATCTCATCTCAGAGCAAAGGTATACTCATACCAAGAATGACACAGGCACAAAAATTAGCGATTTTTACTCCTGCCGATGGTCTTTTAGTTTACCAGACAGATGGTTCAAAAGGTTTTTATTTTTACAGCAATATTACTGGAAGCTGGAACCTGCTTGCCGGCAGTGTAGGCCTCACTTCCCTTAACGGACTTACAAGTAATAGTCAGACTTTTGACGTACCTGGCACTGCCGGAACTGCTCCTGCATGGAGTTCTGCAGGCTCCTCGCATACCTTAAACATTCCCTTAGCTTCTGCCACAGGAGTAACGGCAGGTTTGCTTTCCAATGCCGACTGGAATAATTTTAATAGCAAACAATCTGCTTTAACTACAGGTAATCTTACCTCAACATCAGATTTAACAGTAACGAATGGCACTGGTGCTGTAATAGGATCAGGTGTCACAGTAGATTTGAGAACGTCTGGTGTTACGGCAAATACTTATAATAATGTGACAGTAAATTCAAAAGGTATTATAACTGCCGGCAGCAATGCAGCTTATATTTCCCGGACAGGTTTGTCTACTACAGCACCTTTGGCATATAATAATACCACTGGAGTTTTTAGTATTCCTCCGGCAACCGCCGCTGCTAATGGTTACCTTACTTCTGCTAACTTTACTACCTTCAATAGCAAAGTAGGCAGCATAAGTCTTACCGGTGATGGCGTAATTCATCCCGCTACAACTTTCACTGTAACAAATGGGTCAGCCAGTGGAACATTAGGATTAAATACACAAGCGCCTAATCGTTTTTTAGCAGGACCTGTAACCGGCGTTAATGCAGCACCAACTTTCAGAACAATAGTACCTGTCGATTTACCCTTAGCTACTACAACAACAGTAGGGGCTGTTTCTGTAGGTTCAGGATTAACGGTTGATGCCGGAGGCGTTTTAAGCGCCAATACTCAGACAGCTACCGGCCCAGCAGGCGGAGACCTTACAGGCACATATCCTAATCCTGCTTTAATCGCCACTGGTGTTACTGCAGCTGCTTATGGCGACAATACAGGTACTTCTTATCCTTATATTACCGTAGATGCAAAAGGGCGTATAACTTCTGCGGCTACTACGCCTATTGCCTTTCCTGTTACTGCTGTAAACGGAAGTACAGGTGCTGTATCACTTGGATTAAGTAATTTAAATGACGCAACTATTACCACTCCAACTACCAATCAATTGTTACAGTACAATGGAACAAGATGGGTTAACACTACTCCAACTTATTTATCAAACGCAATAACTTCTCTTAATGGTTTAACTGCTGCTACACAAACATTTGCAACTCCGGGAACAGCAGGAACTGCACCCGCCTGGAGTTCTGCAAATTCAGTGCATACACTTAATATTCCGCTTGCCTCCGCAACAGGTGTTACTGCAGGTTTACTATCGAATGCTGACTGGACAACCTTCAATAACAAAGCTACTATGACCGGTACCTGGTCAACAACAGGCAACACCGGCCTTAATTCAGGAATAAACTTTTTAGGAACTGCAGATAATACAAGTCTTCGCTTTCGCACTAACAACAATCCGGGGATGATATTAGATAGCTTAGGAAACATAGGAATAGGTACTTCACCAACATTTACCTCCTATGACTCCCTTCGCGAGAAACTTCTTGTAGATGCAGGAACAACTAATTCTGTAAATGGCCTGGTAGTAAAAGGGTCAGTTAATAATTATTTTCAGATGAATATTAAGAACTTATCTTCAGGTGCATCCTCTACTTCAGATATTGTTGCTACAGCAAATAATGGAACAGAATCAACTAATTATGTTGACCTCGGAATAAATGGATCAGGGTATGCCGGAGGTACAATTCAGACAGGGGTGGCTAACGACGGCTATTTAATATCAGCAGGCAACGACTTTTATATGGTAAACAGCAGCCCGAATAAGAATTTGTTGTTTTTAACGGGAGGCACAGGTGTAGCAAATGAGCGTATGCGTATACTGGCCAATGGCTATGTAGGTATGGGCGTGCAGGACCCTACAAGTGAGTTCGTAGTAAAAGATACAATGGAAATACGTCGCACAGGTTCGCTATCCCAGTTACTGTTTACAAAGACGGCAGGTACCGGAGACTTTAGGATAGGGGGCGATGGAGGAGACCTTTACTGGCAGGGTGGCGGCGGCCGCGCCTTGCAAATGGGTTCTTACTGGACTACAATATTAGGAGGTGACCGCCAGGGTATTGGCGGTTCTTATCCTGCTTTTGCAAATGGAGTGGCTGGAACGGGTGTATTGGTTCAATCGCAAAGAGATGCAAGTGTACCTCTTGGCATTCAGGCTAATTCCGCTACTCAGTCAGGCAACCTTACCGAATGGAGAAATTCAGCAGGAACTGTATTAAGTGCAGTAAACACAAATGGGTACCTGGGTTTGGGAACATCTAACCCGTCCACGGTATTACACGTAGCAGGTACAAATCCATTAACACTTGTAGGCGTACAAACAGGAACCAACACAATTTCAGACAGTTTATTAACCATAACAAGCGGACTTGTAAGAAAATTACCAACATCAACCTTTGCTTCGGCAGCCAATGCATGGTCTACTACAGGAAATACTGGTACAAGCTATTTAACCAATTTTTTAGGAACCACAGATAATACCAGCCTTCGCTTTCGCGCAAATAATATACAGGGGTTAATGGTAGATAGCTTAGGGAATGTAGGTATAGGCTCATCCCCAATATTTACTGCAAGTCCTAACATGGAAAAATTATTGGTAGATGCAGGCGCAACAAGCTCTTTTAATCTTATAAGTGGTAAAGGAAGTATCGACAGCTATTTGCAATTGAATATTCAAAACAAATCTGCCACAGCTTCTGCCAGCTCAGACGTTGTAGCAAGCAATGATGCGGCAACTGAATCTGTTAATTATATTGATATGGGTATTAATTCCAGTGGAAATACAAGTTCAGGAGTATTGGGAGGAACAAATACAGCCTATCTATACAGCACAGGTAATAATTTCGCCATTGGAAATGCAGCTCCATATAAAAGTTTAATTTTTTTTACCGGAGGAACTACTTCAGCTAAGGAACGTCTGCGCATAGATGGAAGTGGCAATTTAGGCATCGGCACTACAACACCTTCCCAGAAACTAGACGTAAACGGAAGCATAAACGCGTCAGGGAGTCTTATATCTCAAGGGTCTGTTTTGGTTGATGCGGCAAATGTAAATACAGGCACTCTAACACCTGGAATACAATTTGGGGGTTCAAGTTCCGGAGAAACAATTTCTTCAAAACGCACAGCCGGAACTAATCAATATGGCTTTGACTTTTATACCGCAAGTGCTAACCGTATGACAATTACTAATGGTGGCAATGTGGGTATAGGCACAAATACACCCGGTTCTAAATTAACTGTTGCAGGAGATGTTTCTCCCGACGTAGATGCCGGTTCTAACTTAGGAACGTCGACAAAGCGCTGGTCTACAATATATGCGGCAAACACTGTAGTACAAGGTTCAGATAGAAGACTGAAAAAAAATATTAAAAATTTACGATATGGTCTGAAAGAAGTAATGGCTCTTCAGCCTGTTAGTTATAACTGGAAGGATATAACACAACCACAAAATAAAATAGGCTTAATAGCACAGGATGTAAGAAAACTGGTGCCCGAAGTGGTGGTTGGTGATGAAGCTAAAGAAAAACTGGCAATGAATTATGCCGAATTAGTCCCCGTTTTAATCAACGCAATAAAAGAGCAGCAAAAACAAATAGATGATTTGAAGGCAACCGTGGCAAAGCTTCAAAAATAATTAGCAGAAAAAAACTAAAGATCTAAGAGAACTGTTATTTGGTAAACCTGCGGATAACAGTTCTCTTATTTTTTATGTAAAAACATCTTTGTAAAACTTATCAAAAAGCAATAAATTATATACGAAAACCTTTTTTTGTTCGTTTATTATTTATTAAAGTTTTTAATCAACTATTTATTCTCATTTATAATTTTTTCAAATAGCAGAAAAAGCAACATCAAAAGCAAGCCATTCAACTAAACTTAATAAATTATTTTTTTACAATAAATATCAAGATGATTTTCCAAAATATACTTTGCCATGAACCAGGCTGAACCTCAAACTATAAATATCTTTCTTACGCTTGACCAGCGTGTTATTGAAGGTTACTTCAATAAACATGACCCCTCGCCTATTTATAAGCGGCAGTTAAGTCACCAGTTTGAAACATATTTGCAGTCTTCAGTTGCCTGTGCCAAAAGATATTCTCCTGTATTTTATAAACTAAAATGCACAAAAGAGTCAGATAAACAATATGCCGAGCCTTTACTGTATTCAATACGCCGGCATTTCTTAGCAAGAAAACAAGACAGGGAAAAGGAATTTACAAAATTTAAAAAGAGAAATTTTGCAGTGCTCGCATTAAGTGTAGTTGTTGCCATTTTGTTCCATGCTTTTGTGCCCCTGTTGTTTAATGATAAAAACCAGTTGCCGACCGGTCTTCTCAATAGCCTCGATGTTTTTAGTTGGGTCATATTGTGGCATCCCATAGATGAACTTATGTTTCATTGGAACCCGCATTTAAAAGATATCAACGTTCTAAGCCAGTTAACCACAGCCGAATCAATAATAATCGAAAATGAAAAAACTCATATTGTTGATAATTCTTTCAGGGTTGTGGCATAATGGGCATACGCAAACTCATGCCGGCGCAGGGCAATATTATTACATGGGCGAAAGGCAGGCTTTTACCTTTGTTCCTATTGTATATTTACAAACGAGCCGCAACTGGTATGTAGAAGGACGCTACAATTATGAAGCGCTAAAAACAATGTCGGTGTATGCAGGCAGAACCTTTGAAAAGAAGTCCACTTTTTCTTATTCTGCCAGTCCTGTTATCGGGGCTGTCCTTGGAAGGTTCAACGGAGGTTCGATAGGAATAAACGCTGAGTCCGACTACAGGAAGTGTTTTTTTTCTTCGCAGCTTCAATATACCTTTTCGATAGAGGATAAAAGAGAAAATTTTATTTATAGCTGGTCAGACATTTCTTACCAGGCTTCAGGCAATATTTATGCTGGTTTTTCCGTTCAGCAAACTAACGTTTATAAAGAACAATGCAAGCTGGAGAAAGGAATTTTTGTAAAAGCTTCATTTAATAAATGGACAATTCCTATTTATGTTTTTAGCCCTGCAGCAAAAGAAAGATACTTTGTGCTCGGCCTGAACTGTGACTGGTAAAAGGATAAATGAATAAAAGATAGGTAGAAAATCAAAAAAAAGAACAACTTTAAAAAACGAGCGCTTTATGAATACAGTTTATATTTCGGCCATAATAGTAGGAAATATTCTTCTTTCATCATTTTGGCTGACCTGGGGGATTCAACTGGTCGTATTTCTGCTGGCAGTGCCCGGTTTTTTTATTTTTTACCGCGTACGCATTAATAAGATAAAAAATCTAAAAGCAGGCCTGGAGAAACAGGTGCTGGAGCGCAATGAATTACTTTCCTATGCAAAACTCAATGAACAGAAAGCACGGAAGGAAGCTGAAATTTTAAATAAAAATAAGACCCAGCTATTATCGAAAATCAGCCATGAGATACGCACTCCTATGAATGCCATTATGGGGATGGCTTCACTTCTGAATGAAACAAACCTTAACGCTGAGCAACGGGAGTATGCCACTACCATCGTAAATTCGGGAGAAGGCCTTTTGAGTGTTATTAATGATATTCTGATGAATGACATCCTGGAGTATTCAAAAGTCGAATCGGGAAATGAACTTGAGGAAAAAGATTTTGACCTGCGTACCAGTATCGAAGAAGTGTTAGACGTGTTTGCCGCAAAAGCTTCGCAGAATAGTCTCGACCTTGTTTATCTTATAAATGATAATGTTCCTCCGCAAATTGCAGGCGATGCATTCAGAATACGCCAGATACTAATGAACCTCGTAGAAAATGCATTCAGATTTACCCGGAAAGGAGAAATTTTTATAGGAGTTCAATGTATAGAGCGCCGGGACAACAAAAGGATAAAACTTCAGTTTGATGTAAGGGATACAGGCGAAGGAATGTCTCCTTCAAGATTGGCACAGGTGTCAAAAGACCTATTGCAGTCAGAAGTGTTTGAAGGAACCAATGAAGCTATTGGCATTGCTTTGATTATCTGCAAAAGATTAGTAACGTTGATGGAAGGCTCGATAAAGGTGGAAAGCAGTGAAAAAGAGGGAACCACTTTCAAATTCACTATCTGGACGACGGTAAGCCAGCAGGCCTTGCGCGCCCATAGCCACGTAGAACTGGCCGGGCTGGAAGGTAAAAGGATATTAGTAGCCGATGATAATGAGGCAGTGCGAAATTCACTGAAAAGCCAGTTAACACAATGGGAATTTGCTGCGGTGTTGGCGGGGTCGGGCAAACAGGCTTTGGAAATATTAAATAATAATCCTCCATTCGACCTGGTAATTACGGATTTAGAAATGCCTGAAATGGATGGTATACAACTTACACAAAAGATAAAGCAATCTTATGCAGCTCTTCCTGTTATCCTGTTGAACAAGACCGGAGATGAAAGCTTCAGACAATATCCTGCACTTTTTGATTCGGTTATAAATAAGCCTGTCCGGCATCACATATTGAGCAAACAGGTTTTTAGCGGGCTCAGGCATAAGGGCAGCGAATCAAAGGATGATCAAAATTACAAGCAGAATTTATCGGCTGATTTTTCAGGCAAATACCCGTTAAGCATACTGATAGCAGAAGACGATAAGCTAAACCAGAAATTCGCCCTGAAAATTTTGCATAAGCTGGGGTACGAGGCCCATATTGCCAACAATGGACAGGAAGTGCTGGAAATGGTAAGCCAAAGAAATTATGATATAGTACTGATGGACGTGCAGATGCCGGTAATGAACGGACTTGAGGCTACAAAGATGATCCGTCTTTGCCTTGCAGATCAACCATACATTGTAGCTATGACGGCAAACACCCTGCAGGGAGACAGGGAAGAATGTATGATAGCAGGTATGGACGATTATATAAGTAAACCTATAAACCTGAGAGACCTCGTTATCGTACTCGAGAAATGCGCATTGCAGGTTAAACAAAAATAATAATTTCAGAAGTTTAGCACATCTTTTAAATATTGTAAGAGTTTGAAAGGAATTTTTCTAAAATCTAAAAGAATTAAATGTATTTGCCGAAATAATTGAAGAAAAACTACGTTTTATACTTTACCCGTGTCGATTTTTTGTGCACAAAAACGTGAAGCGTTAACAGCAAGATGACGTTAGATGCAATAATTGACAAATAAGAGATTATTGGGTTAAAAACTAATTTTATCAGTTTTCTAAAGCAATCCGCTCATTATGAAACTACTCCGGCAGGCAATATCATTTTCTATATTTATACTTTTACTTTTTTTCTCTTACAATTCGTTGTCTCAAACAAAATTGACAGTTACCGGTGCGAAAATAAATATGGTAAACGGTGTATACTTAAGTACAAATGATTTGTCGGTTTCTGATAATAGTTTGGTGAACGTAAGCCAGTCGACATTAAAAATAGCGGGCAGCACCACCAGCGCCGCATCAATTGAAGCCAGGAATGGCACCGCAGAGCTGAACGGATCAGGCGCTCAGCAACTTGCCGCAGGTTCATTTACCGCAAAGACCGTTAAGGCGCTGACTATCAACAATACTGCAGGTGCAACTGTAAATGATACGCTCAACATTACAGACGTTTTAACTGTTTCAAGCGGCAATTTAATATCTCAGGGATTTCTTACTTTAAAATCAAACGATAGTAATACTGCAAGAGTTGCACCCGTTACTTCTGTTGCATCTGTGCCTATCAGCGGCGATGTGATTGCAGAGAGATTTATTACTTCCAAAAGAGCTTTTCGTTTTTTAACTGCCCCTGTAAATGCCACTACCACAATAAGAGACAACTGGATGGAAGGCGTATATAATCCTAATACGACTTCGGGCAATATTAATCCGGTTCCCAATTTTGGCACACATATCACCGGAGCAGGAGGACACTTAAATCGTTTCGATGAGACAATTACAAACAATCCGTCTCTTTTTACCTTTAATAGTCAAACCCAGCAATGGGTAGCGGCTGCAAATACCGATATTATAATGCAGGCAGGCCAGGCTTTCAGTATGATGGTCAGGGGAAGCAGAACTACGAATCTTAACAGTAATACAGCGCCTTCGTCCCCAACCACACTTCGGGCCAAGGGTTCGCTCGTTACCGGTACAGTGGTTTTAACAGCTTCCGGAGCCGGTGGCACACCTGGTATGCCTGCAATTTCCACTGCAACAAATGCGTATAGTTTTATCGCCAATCCTTATGCCTCACCGGTAGATTATTTATTAACAGATATAGCAGATCTTTCAAGCACTATTTATATTTTTGACCCTACTATTGATGGTACAAACGGCAGAGGCGCTTATGTGTCTTTTAACCGTAGTGTTGGCCCCTCTGGTGTAAACAGCAACGATAATTCAAAAATTGATAATAACATTCAGTCTGGCCAGGCCTTTTTTGTTCAGACAACAGGCCCCAATCCATCATTCACTTTTAAGGAAAACTACAAAACCAGTCTGAACAGAAGGGTTTTTAAGGCTTCTAACCCTATGCCTGCAATTTCCCTTCAGCTTTTATTGCCTCAACAGCAGGTAACAGGTGGCGCTGCAGATGGACTGGCTGCCTACTTTTCCAACAGATTCAGTCCGTCTCTCGGCAATGAAGACTCTTATAAATTTACCAACCAGGATGAAAATATAGCAATTTTAAGAAATGGTAAAACACTTAGTATCGAAGGAAGAAAACCAGTTACTGCAAATGATACTTTGCCTTTGAAAATATGGCAGCTTATGTCAAAAAATTATATCTTAAAAATTGCCCTTAAAAACTTTGCTGACAATGTAGACACTTATCTTGAAGATGCTTTTTTGCATACCTCCGCAAAAATAAGCAACGAAACTCCATCAATGATTCCGTTTACTATTACTGCAGATACTATGTCCGCTGCGCCCGAACGTTTTAGGATAGTATTTAAAAATTCAGGCAGTATTATTTTACCACAGCCAACCATCAATGCCTATGTAAAAACCAAAGGAGTACAGGTAGACTGGACTTCCGGACAGATAAACAATACAGACAGTTGCATAATTGAAAAATCTGCAAATGCACAACAGTTTGCGATGGCAGGTGCAGTAAAAGGTATCGCAGCGGCTTCTGTCTATAACTGGTTTGATGAAAACCCTGTTATAGGAAATAATTATTACCGGATAAAATTTATTGACAAATCAGGCGGGTATGCCTACAGCCGTATTGCCAAAGTTCATTTTGAAAGTCTCAAAGGTCTCATTTCTGTCGTTTCAGCCGGTGAGAATAGTAAGTACCTGACTATGAGTTTTAAAAATATTGAAAGAGGAAAGTATGTGCTGGGATTGATTAATAACGCCGGGCAAAAGGTATACAGCAGCAGCATTTATCACGAAGGCGGTTCAGCTACCTACACTATTAAACCAAAGAATTTGTTAGCGGCGGGTATATATCATTTGCAGGTATCCGGAGAAAATATAGCAGAGAATTTATCAGTATTAATTCAATAATAAATTGTAATAAACAGTAAGCAGCAATTGTGGTTACTATCTATGCACATTCGGAGTTATAATTCGGGTATTTATTTTAGAGATTGTATAGAAACCATTTCAGAAATTGTCTATGGTTTCAAAAGTTGACAGTGAGGACTTTAGTCAGCGGCTTGCTGCCGCTGTTTGTGTCCTCACATACAGCTTATAATAGTGGTTTACAGTTGCGTTTCTATACAGTCTCTCTGGTCATTTTTTGAATAAAGAAAAGGCAACATAAAGAACATAACATCCGATTATTTAAAATTTTAAACAACTTTTGAAAAAGAGGTTTGAGAATGCATAAATTGATTTCTTAATATTCTTTTCCTTAGCAAAAGCTTTATTACCTTTGCTTTTCAATTTTTTTTACATGGAATATAACACGCAGCGAAATTACCTGACAATGAAAGAATATGGAAGACATATTCAACGCATGGTCGAGTACGTGCTGACAATAGAAGACAGGCAGAAGCGCCAGCAACAGGCGCAGGTGGTGATAGAACTGATGGGAACATTAAACCCGCATTTGAAGAATGTTGAGGATTTCAAACACCTGCTTTGGGATCATTTGTTTTTTGTAAGCGATTTCAAACTTGATGTAGATTGCCCATACCCGATACCAACTAAGGAAACATACAAACAGAAGCCTGACCCGCTTCCTTATCCGCAGCGCAAGCCAAAATATTCACACTTAGGCAAAAACCTGGAAATTGTTATTGATAAAGCTTTAAAAGAAGAAAATCAGGAAAAGCGTGTTGGTTTTGCCAACTCAATTGCTTACTACATGAAGCTTGCATACAGCAACTGGCACAAAGAGCTTGTACATGATGATGGAATTCGTTCTGAATTAAATATTATTACCAACGGCCAGCTTGAGTTCGACAGCACCCCTTATGTAAAACATTACCGTCCTAATGAAGGGCGCGACAATCGTGGCAGTGGTTTTGGGGAGAACAGGTTTAAACGCACTAACAGCAATACACCGGGAACATTTCAACGCAATAATCGCGATGCAAATGGCGGCGGAGTTGGCAACAGTAACCGTGACAGAGATAATCGAAATACAGGCAGCGGAGGCCGCGACAACCGTAATGCTCCCAATAACGGTAACGGAATTGGTCGCGATAACCGGAACAACAGTAAATTCGGGGGTAATAAAAAGAGATTTTAGTGAGTAGTTTCCAGGTAACGGGCGCCAAAAAGCTGAGCGGTGAAATAACTGCCCAGGGAGCCAAAAATGAAGCGCTTCAAATTATTTCGGCAGTTTTACTTACAGACCAGAAAGTAACCATTACAAACATTCCGGATATTACTGACGTTAACCTGCAGATAGAACTGCTGCAGGAAATGGGCGTGAAAGTGACCAGAACTTCACGCGATGCCTGTACTTTTGAGGCAGATGATGTAAATGTCACTTATTTAGGTTCCGACGAATTCAGAAAAAAAAGCGGCAAGCTCAGAGGCTCTGTTATGCTTGCCGGTCCTTTGTTGGCAAGGTTTAAAAAAGCATATATTCCCAAGCCCGGCGGCGATAAAATAGGACGAAGAAAGTTAGATACGCATATAAGCGGTTTTGAAAAGCTGGGAGCGCAATTTAATTTTGATGCGGAGCAACATTATTTTGAGTTGGCAACTGCCGGATTAAAAGGAGTTTCAGTACTGCTTGACGAGCCTTCAGTTACCGGAACAGCCAATATTTTAATGGCATCTGTAATGGCAGAAGGCACGACAACCATTTACAATGCTGCCTGTGAGCCTTACCTTCAGCAGTTGTGCAAAATGCTAATTCGCATGGGAGCCAAAATCAGCGGGGTTGGCAGTAACCTGCTGTCTATTGAAGGGGTTGAAAAATTAGGCGGCACTGATCATAGAATGTTGCCTGACATGATTGAAGTCGGAAGTTTTATTGGCCTCGCAGCTATGACCCAAAGTGAAATTACCATAAAAAATGCTGGCATAGAGCATCTTGGAATTATCCCTGAAAAATTTGGACAGCTTGGTATAAAGATGGAGTTCAGGGGAGATGATATATATATCCCTGCCCAGGATAAATACCAAATTCAGACTTTTCTCGATGGGTCTGTTTTAACTATATCCGACCATCCCTGGCCTGGCTTTACACCTGACTTATTAAGCATTGTTTTAGTAGTGGCAACGCAGGCTGAGGGCAGTGTACTTATACATCAGAAGATGTTTGAGAGCCGTTTGTTCTTTGTAGATAAAGTAATGGAAATGGGCGCTCAGATTATTTTATGCGATCCTCACCGCGCCACGGTTATAGGATTAGGAAGAAAACACCCGCTTCGCGGTATTACCATGAGCAGCCCCGATATTCGCGCCGGTGTGGCATTGCTTATTGCAGCCTTAAGTGCGGAAGGAAAAAGTGTCATTCAGAATATTGAGCAGATTGACAGAGGATACCAATACATAGATCAGCGATTAAATTCTTTAGGAGCAGATATCATCCGGATTAATTAGTATTTATGAATCAGCAAATTTTAATTACAAGCTTTTAAAAGTTAAACTCCATAGTTATTTTTGTTTTAATTTAATGCTTAGCCCATCTAAGGATTAGTAACTTTAAAATTTATACTTTTCAATTTCTCGCTTCCTTTAAAAATCGTAACTACTTACGTCTACTGAGTCTTATCTCCAAAACATAAAGTGCGTGCTATAGGAATTTAAATATAAGTACCCGGAGAAAACCGCACGCAGAGTGATAATCGGATGTGCCAAATTAACAAATGGTCTAAAAAGGTTGTAAATATTATTAAACTTTGAGGTTCTCCATTAAATAAACCCTCGCATTTCGTCGTAGGTTCTTCCACCAAGTAGTCTTCCTGATTTCTTTTTATTAACTCCGCCCTATTGTTTAAAAAAGAAGGCAACATTAGCCTCTTTACATTGTCGGTAAATATCCCAAACCCAATTTTCTTCGATAGGTCTTACTTTTCTGCCACTTTCGCCGCCAACAATTACCCAATTAATATTTGTAAGATTCATATTACTTAATGGACCGATTAATGGTTCACAGGAAAGAAACTTTACAACTGCATTTGTCTCTCTTAAAAAATCAATTCTGTCAATTACCTTTTCATTTTCCACAGACGTTCCCATCCAGATATTTTTTGTCCAGTTCAATTGATGGTGCAGTTCGTATAACCTGTCTGCTCTTTTTGTCAATACCTGGTAAGTATGTTGAGGTGTATTATTCATTACCTCGAAAACTTTAGCAATAAATGCAAAAGGAACTTCAGGATGAAACAAATCACTCGTTGAATTTACAAACACAACTTTAGACTTCTTCCATGAATAAGGAGTATGTAAAGCATCTTCATGCTCAGCAACTGCAAAACCGTTTTTATACTTTTCAATTCCCATTGCCTGTAAACGTCTTGTCATTACCTCAGCATAGCAATACTTGCAACCTGCTGAAATTTTATTACAGCCTGTTGTTGGGTTCCAGGTCATTTGTGTCCATTCTATTGTTGATTGCGGCAAAGTAATCAGGAATAAAATTTATTTGCTTCTATTTCTTTCTCTTAGATGGAAAAGAGGTTTTTTGAGATGTAATATCAGTTTCAGAAATAATTCCTGTCTCTTTTAAAATATCAACATATGTCTCTGCGCTTAACGGGCAATTAGCTAAGTCTATAAAAGATTTTTTATCAAGCTTACATTGTCTACTCATCATACCTATGTGAAAGCCTTCTAATTCTTTTTCTCCATGACTAATTTTAGTATGCAGTATGAACTTTCCATTATAATAGTATTCCAAAAATTTATGGTCACCCTTACCACTTACAAACCCTTTATTCAGAAGATTTTGATGGGTTTTTTTTGCATCTAATACTGCCATTATTCTTCAATTTTAAGTACGAGAGAGTTTAACATGATTTTTATTCTTCTTATTCTATCACCAAGTTTCTTATCTGATAATTCATTATAGCGATTATACACAAAATGAAACTCTTCTGAAAAACTCTTTTCTGCATCGTCAATTGTTTTTCCTGTCCCAACAATATCAAGCATCTCAGATTCTATTAAAAAATAATCATCTTCTTTTTCCAGTTTACATCGTAAGGGAAAGGCTAAAAGATATGTTCGGTTATTAAATACAATTGTATCGGTAGCAAAACCCGGCTCTGCATGCTTAGCATCAAAAATCTCTTTTGTAGATCGTTTTATTTGATTTCCTGTCTTTACGACTTTCAATTTTGCCAGCACTTCTGTTTCTATTTTATTATCCTCTTCACTTTCAGAAATCCTGGTAATCAATTTTTCTTTTACCTCAGATTTAAATTTATGAATCTTATATATAGGAATAATTTCACCTTTTTTAATATCTACAATGCTTACAGGAGAGTTTCCAAACGTAGTGGTGAAATTATAAAAATCTTCTACAATAATATTTCTTATGCTTGTTTGAGGAATAATATTCCTGATTTCCCTATAATCTCCTTTATCAGCTACTTTTAAATAGTTCTCGAATTTATCATTTACAAAACGTCTTTGTTCAAACACATCGCCACTTATTACCGTCTTTACACGCCGAGTAAAAACAAATTCAGGAATAGCGCTTCCTACTTCGAAGCCAGCCAATTCTATTTTAAAATTATTCAGATCTATTGCACCGTCAACTTCAAGCTGATACTTTGCAATGTCTTGCAATAACTTCTGTAAATTTTCAGCAAGTTTAACAAGGTACTCGATAGGCAATGTATTATGCTTGCCTATTTCGCCCTCAACCCTAAGATTTAATCCTGCTGTCAGGTCTACTTGCATGATTACAAATTGAAAAAATTATAGCACAAGATAAAATCAAATTTCTAATAACTAATATTTGAAACAATTAAAACAACCTCATCTGCTCCCCCGGCCTTTTAAACTGACTGCAATCCAATCCCAATCTCTCGTGATTAAGTCCATACTTATTCGTGTACTTTCGATATTGCATTGCCACCATTTCCGCCACATTGCCTTCACCACGCATACGCACTCCCCAGCGGCTGTCATTTACTTTTCCGTCGTGGCTGCCTTCTATTAAATGCCATACTTTATCTGCCCTGTCGGGAAAGTTTTTATACAACCAGTCGTGAAAAATGAGTTTGATAGCACCGTTCAAACGGATAAATGTATAAGCAGAAAATGTTGCCCCTGCCCCGCTTGCTGCTTTGATGATGTTGTGCATTTCATGTTCATTCAATCCCGGTATCATCGGGCCAAGCATTACGCCCATTCTTACGCCGGCTTTGCTCATTTCATCAATCAATCGTAAACGTTGCTTACCCGTTGTTGTTCTTGGTTCCATTACACGACGAAGGTCTTCATTGAAAGAAGTGATAGATACAAGTATTGAAACTATGTTCTTTTTCCCCATCTCCTGTAGTAAATCTTTATCTCTCAGCATGCCTGCATTTTTGGTAATCATTGCTATCGGCTGATTAAACTCATTGCATACTTCGAGCAAACCTCTTGTAAGCCTGAACTTTTGCTCCGCAGGCTGGTAACAATCAGTATTGCCGCTAAGGCTTATAGGCACGCATTCCCATTTTGGATGCATTAAAAATTTGCGCAGCAAATCCGCTGCATTTTTTTTTACTATAATTTTTCGTTCAAAATCAAGTCCTGCACTGTAGCCCCAATATTCAAATGAATTGCGTGCATAGCAATAAATACATCCGTGTTCACAGCCCTGGTAGGGGTTCATGCTATACATAAGGCTTAAATCAGGACTTTCAACCTTATTTACAATGCCTTTTGCATTATCTTCAAGGTATTGTGTGGCTTCGTTCTTTTCTGTCCAGTCGTCAATGCCTTCAATATGTTCTTTTACCCGTTGGTTTTTAAGGAATTTATTTCGCGGATTAAATTGTGCCCCGCGTCCTTTTAAATATTCGTTAACCTGCTCCTCATTATGCTCTTCCATCTTGATTACCCCCAACCCCTAACCTGGACAAGCCAGAACCAAAGAGGCAAAAAAGAAAAGTTGAATTTTTTTAAAATCCCCTGAAAGCTAAGGTGGTATTCCTTTTCAGAGAAGGCTAAAA
>JAABUT010000575.1_pt1 | contig 55701 bp, 49 predicted proteins | sample 5559281 | NCBI WGS metagenome assembly JAABUT01 (sample SAMN10711880, study PRJNA513359) | rock metagenome | isolation source: Antarctica rocks | place: Antarctica: Victoria Land, Ricker Hills nord | collected 2016-01-04 | reverse complement strand
CTTTTCAGTTTCGAATCACATCTACTTTTCGAGAATTCATTCATAGATCATTAATGAATATCAGTAGTTCAAGAAACGAGATTTTCTGAATCTTGAATTCGCACTTGTCAATGTCTATCTGCAAGTCGACTTCGCGAAGCTTGTCTAGCACTTCTTTCACATAAGTTTTATGTTTCTTCAAGATCTTACTGTAGATAAGAATATCATTCAAATATGTCTGACAGAATTTATGTAGACAGTTGAACAACACATCGTTGATATAGTGCTGAAAGAACGCAAATTTATTGATTAATTCAAAGAGCATTACTCTATACTTATAGATATTGAAGAAAGTAACGAATGTGATTAGATTCTCGCTTTCAATACTCATGCAAAGCTTATTGAACGTGACGATAATGTTGAATCGAGTCAAATACTTACTGTCTTGAATTCGAGCGAGTACTTCATCTATCAAGAATATTAAATAACGATCTCTTTTGATCAGAACATTCAGTTTTTGATAATTCACGCAAAAGCGAAGACTATCATCTTTCTTTTCGACAAATAGTATTGACGAAGCGAAAGAAGCTTTACTGAGTGTGATGAACTTCTTCTTCAAATTCTCTTCTAGATACTCTTTGATCTTCTGCAATTTGTAGCTCGACATGAAATACAATTGACTTCTAGAAGATTGATTCTCACTTTCTAATTCAATCTTATGATCGTATGATCGATGCGAAGACAACTGCATTGTCTTTTCTCTATCAAAAACATTCAGAAAGTCGTGATAAACTATCAAAAGCTTCTTCTTCAGTTCATTTAATGACATGACAGAAGTCATTTCATTCAGTTTCGCGAAATCTTCAACTGAGCTAAGCGCTTTGTTGATTTCACTAATGATCAAGAAGAAGATCTTGATCTTCTTATTCTTGACTAGAGTTCGATACACAACGACTTCGATCATGACAATATTGACGAACTTCTTTTTCTCAGTTGATTGAAAGAGACGAAGTTGATCGAGATCAACTTGAGTGCTTTGCTTTCGTATGAGAACAGATTCAATGAACTGATTCACTAGTTTCTGATTCGTGAGTCGCTTCAAGATGATTGTCAACGTAATCATTGAGTTCAAGTTCTTTCGTTTCATTTTGCAGATTTCGCTTGACTCAGATCTGTGAAATGCTGATTGACTGCTTGCTTTTGAAACAACAGATTTCGATGTTCGAATCTTCAATGATGATATTAATCAATCGTTTGCAGAATCTATCAAAATTTGATTTCTTTTCAATCAGAGATTTTCAATGATTATCTTGTGCTGATCTAGATGAGTTATCAATAGAAACATCATTTCATTCTTGTGTTCTTGTATCATGATCGATGTATACAGAGCGTGTGTAATCAACTTTCGATCAGAGATTTCATCATATGATCGAATTGACTTTGATTTTGACAGCGATATTGACTGAATATCAAAGCGTTCACATAGCTCTGACATCAAAGATTCATCGATGAAAATCATGTCAGTGACTTCAGTATCTATCAGAATCAAAAATCTGAATATCTTTTCTAGACTATTCAAGATGACGTCAACAATGAATGACTTGAAATCAAATGAATCGTCAGACATGCTGATGAAACAGAATATGAGTATATTGCTTTCAATCACTACTTTGACGAGAACAGATCGTTTTTCAAATTCGCAGCAATCTCGTGCACTTGAGTCGTCTTGAAGCAGTCATATGCTCTATGTTCTGACTTCTTGCATTTGAAGCAGAGTTCTTTCTTAAACAACTCTTTCTGAATAGAGTTGAGATTCAATCTTCTGAGTTTCTTTCATGAAGAGACTGATGACGTGAGTCGAACAGTCGATGTGTTAGAGACAGAGCGAGCAGCTTAAGTCGCTGATGCTTTGACGACTGATTGCGCGTTCAATTCAGTTAATCTAACATTGACTTGCATGCAGATGTCAACAAACTCATTCAAATTCGTGATTCATTCATTGAGCGTTGCTCGTTGAAGATCTGAGCTGATCTTGTACTGAAGATCATCTAGTAGAGTCTCGTTATTGTATTCTAGTTCTGCACTAAATCTCTGAAATTTCATTCAAAATTCATGAAAGAAGATCTTGTTCTGATACAGCTTCAAATACTGTTGTTGAGTCGTGTGATGATGATTGAAATCGTCGTACATCTTATTGATAATCGATAGCACTTCTTCGACTTCTAGAAACGAGTTCAAAAAGATATTTTGCATGCGAGAAGCTATGTGCTTGATCGCAGCTTCACTGACTTGACTTTCAATGTATGCAATCTTCAACTTTTCGATAGAAAAATGATTCTTATTTGCCTTCAGCTTATTTCGCATTCGAAACAGTCAATTGTCTACATTCTGCGTCGAATCTTCAAACAGAGATGAGTCGAATAACTTGATCGACTTCAAGAATCAATCTTCAGAAATTGAAGTGCTTTGTCAACTTGATGCAGCTTCTAGATGATGTATAATCACGTTCTTGTTTCTATTCTCTTTCTGCAGACGCGTCTGCATAATCTTCAACGTGATGTTTATCTCGTTGACATCTTTTAACATCTGAATCATGTCATTGTGAATCTTGATTTCGATGTCGTGCTGTTGACACATGTACTTGATAAAGACAACGATGTCGTCTGCTTCATGAGTGCTTATTCAAGCATTCAGTTCAGTGTTGATGCTGATCTTGATCATTTCATGATCAAAGAGCAACGCGTTCGTGTTCTCTTCTTCTGTATTCAATGACGCATTCGTGTCTTCTTCTTCTGAGACTGTTCGATTCTGTGATAGAAGTGATTCTCTTCTAGCATTTTGAAGTTCATAGCGAGCAATGCTCGCTGATTCTGAGCTTCTAGTCATGATATGAGTAGAAAATTGCTGATCAAGATTCTGATATTACTCTATCGAACTTTCTGAGTTCGAGTACTGCTGAAATTTCTGATTTCTGATGACGAGCTCAATAAAGAGTTAGTCAAGAACAACGTGTTCATGTTCTTTGATTCTGATTCTATCGAAATTTCTGATTTCAAATCAAGATTCTTCTTTAGAAATTTCTGATTTCTATTGAGCTTTCTGAGCTCGAGTTCTGATTCTGCTGTTGAAATTTCTGAGTTCAACTTCTGATTTGAATTGTGTAGCTTGTTTTTATATCGTCTACACGTTGATAGCAAGATTAATGAGCTTTGAACTAATGTTATGAGTCTGCATAGAGCGAATCATATGAGTGTATTCTAACTAGAAGTTCAAAGTCGAAGAAGAAAGAAGATGCAACACGTTGTGAGTTTTACACATGAAGACACGCTAGGTCGCTAGCGTGTCAACATCAGCTCTATACTAGTCTATGATAGTCTGACACGATCTATGTTAGACTAACTCGAAGTGCATGATCACAACAATTATTGCATGTAGTTTTGAAATGTTGAAATGATTGACGTCTGTATCTGAACGCTCAGATCACAAATGACGAAAAACATTCTTTAGCTTGTTCAATTGAAAAAGCGCATGTTCAAGATATCAAAAAATTTCTTCATCATGCAAATGATACTGAGCAAGTATCACGAAGTCTATCACTGCTCAAGCGAAGTGAATCGCTGCAGATGCTCTCATGATCAGAAGCGATGCAATGACTGATATAAGCTGACATACAATCAACTTTCAATCTGCATCAGTTCATTGTTTAATTATATTGTACTTGACAAATCTCTTCATGTCTTTAAATGATGAAATGACGTGAAATCTTTGATTCAGCTGAGCTGTTTCTGATGCATAGTTTAAAGCTAATCTGATTTCTTTTCTTCTTTGACTTGTATAAACACTCTCGTTGATGATCTGACTGAATCATAACATCACATATGAGACAATTCTTCTAAGTAGTTGATATAATACATTTATCATCATTGTCTTGTGAATATTGACAAACATATGTGATCATGCAAAGTTTTTCACTGAATGTATTCAAGCAAAGTCATTCTCGATCATATTGTTCTTTCTTTGTTGTCTCTGTTGATTTTTAGTGAATGTATGCGTTTGAATTAATCATGTCTTGTCTAAATTTTTGCGCTCATTAGATGATACTTGACAGATAAAGCATTGTTGATTCGTCTTGATGTCTGTGATTAATACTTATTTCTCGTAGTTCATCATGAACTTGACGATTATCAAATAACATTATCTTATCTTATTGTTCATGCAAAGAACAGAAATGTCATTTCTGAACATAGCTTCAATGATTGTTACGTGTGAGATCATGTATTAATGCATGATAATACATGTTTAATGTACGCTTAAGTATGATCGATAACATCATGTGTCAAATCTTTGACTTGATATCGTTGTCATCGTTGTCAATTATGAGAAGAAATTTCAGAAGAATCAATCTCAACTGTTTTTGAGCATGTCTTGTGCATCAATTTAGATTCTCTATCGTTAGATATATAAATCATGCAGATAGATTGCTTTGATGCTCAGTCAAGACTGTCTTATCAATGAAAATTAACAGTGATATTACAATAGCATCATCAGAAAGCTTCTTCTGCGTTTCTCATCATCAATCAGCAGTATGCATCTCGTCGTAGACGTGAAAGTTGTCGACATTATAATGTTGAATAATTGCGTAGATCAGCTCATCTTGAAATGATGAGTGACTCAACAAGAATCAAAGTGTCTCGATGATGTTGCAATATAAAATGCAGTGCTGCTCTTCTTGAACTTCTTTGTAACTGAATTCAACTGTGAATGTTTGAGAATGTCACTTGTCATTTTCGACATCATACGAAATCTGATGTAGAAGTGTCAATCACTTGTTCACATCATGAAAGCTGACATGTTGATGTAAGACTTGCAAGCGCAAGTCTTGAAAGAATTGATTAACACTGTCTTTGATAATCTTTGTTTAATGAAGTCAATGAGCGAATGCATAATCTGCTTTGCATTGAAATGAATAGTATTGATTGTTGTTTATGTTCTTGATCATTTGAGAATTCAAGCTCAACGACTCTGATACTTTCTTTAACATGTCGACTGTTGTTTTGACATCATGATCAGTTATCTCGATGAAGATTTCAACTCGCAACGCTGATGATGTGAAGAGAAGTTCAGTCTGAAGTTGTATTGTTTCAATTCTTGATGATATATGTTTCATATTTTGATTCAAATCAGCGCTATTCATCTCAATGTTCATGTGCTCTTTTGTGAAATCATCTATTAACATATATTCTTGATTCTCGTTTTCAATGTTCATCTGAACATTCTCATCATAAAAATCATTCAAGTTTGAATCTCATTCTGCAGTCTCAAGATTGTATCAGATGAGCTGCATTAAATCGCATGATGATGATTCTGATGATGATGATAACTTTTGTCAGAGAATCTTTCGCGATCAATTATGCAAGCGAAAATGACAGTGATGAAGATGATGTTCAAGCTCACTGATGTTGTTTATCTTCATTTTACATGAAAAGCATACGCGTTGCATTATCTGTAAATCTTCGTGTCATGATTCTAATCTTGTCAGACTCAGTCTTCTAGTCTTGTCAGATTTATTCTAGCTTCGTCATCTTGACTAGTCTTTATTGAGTCTAGCGTCGACTGAGAAACACACATATGTAATCAGCTTCTTTTCTGTAGCTATCTTTCTTTCTTAGCATTTATCTTCTAGTTAAATGACACTCATATTGAATCACTCTATGCTGATTTCTAACATTAGATAAATGCTCATCAACTACTCTGCTATCAACGAATAAATGATACGAAACAATCTATTCAGTAAGGAAAATTTGCATCATCATCATTTTAGATCGCAAGAAAATCTTCGATTCTACACTCATTTTCATCATTCTATTTGCAAGAAATTCTTCAAATAAAGCACTAAATTATTATCTGAAAATTCACAAGAAATTCTTTGAATTTTCACTCATCAAAAAACATCAATTCAAAACATCAACTCTTCATCTATTCTTATCTCAACAACTTCTACCTTCTCTCATTATGACATGCAACATCAAGTCAGTTGAGTCTTGAACAACTCGTCTGCTTAGAAGTACTGTCAATAAAAGAGTCTTACTTCTACTCATCAATGCTTCAATCAAAGTTGAGAAAGCTGTCATTGCATGAAACATAAACATTGAAGAACAACTGTTTCATTGAGTCAGCAATCAATCTAACGAAGTCATCAATATGCTGAATGAGCTTTGAAGTCAGCGCGACTTGACTTTACAACTCAATGAACACTGACTTCTTGTACAAGACAATCACAAAAAGAAAGCGAAACAACTAGAAGTTGCTTTTGATAAGAACGATGAGCTAGAGAAAAAGATCAATCAGCTACAAGACGAGCGATTGAACTTCAGAGTGAAACAACGTCAAGCTGATCGATCTACGTTTCGTCAAGATACTCAGTCAGTTGAGCATTGAGTCAATCAGAAAGAGACTTCATTGATTTCTGAAGTCGATCAACGTCTTCGAAGCTCATGAGAGTCATTCACTCTATTCGATAACGAAAATGATCATCACAAGTTCATCAAGCTTTCAAATTCACTCATCTTCATCGAAACAGATGACTCTATCTGAGAGACATGAAACATCAAAATAGCTGACAAGCTTGATGTCAACGTGAATCATTACTCTACTGAAAAGATTTGTATTGTCTATGTGATTTTCAGGCTAAAAGATGATGCTGATCAGCAAATTTATGCAAAGCATCGTGTTGATGTTTTCTCATTCTATCAGTCACTATCAGAGCTACTGAAACATTTGAAAGAAATTTACGAAAATCAGAATCTGATTCAAAAGTGTCGTTGCAAATACGTTGCTCTGAAGCAGCTCAACAAGTCTTTCAGCACTTTCTATTCAGAATTCACTAGAATATTCAGCTTTCTGAACTACGATGATATCACTCTGATGAACGACATTCAGAACAAAATCAACAATCGTCTTCAGAACATGTCAGTTTGCCTCATAGAGTTTAGCTCGCTTAATAAGCTCAAGATCTTTCTTCAAGATGTGAATAACAAACAACGAGTCAATTATCAGCTACGTGACGAGCAATGAACAGTCAAATTGATAGCAGCTTTGAAAAAACGTTTTGTTTCTTCGTTGACATCAGTCTCGACTGCTAGCTATGTTTGACTTGCTACTTTTTTCATCTTCGAACCTGAATGATCAAGAATGTCAATCATCTGCTTCAACTGCAAAGTATCGAATCATCTTTCAAAGAACTGTTCTCAGCTGAAGACTAGTACTTCAACATCTCATGCATTCATCTCTTGTCTCAATGAGATCATCATGTCAAAAGAAGAGAAGAAATTATTTACAGAGAAATTGAAGAATGAGGCAAAAAACTAGTGACTTTCATCAAAGATGCAATGAAAGATGTGTTAATTTCTTCAACAACGAGCAGCTCAAATGATTTCTTTGCTTCGAAATCTTTGTCTACTGAATGTGTATTATCTAGCAATGAAATTAGTTACTCATTAAAGTCATTGATTGATACTGAAGCAGCTGACTATTTATTCATTGATGAATTAATCGCGCAGAATGTTTATAATCATTTGCAAATCGAATCATTATTTTTAATCAAGTTCAAGTCAATAAGAAGATTCGATGATCATTATGCAAAAAAGCTCATTATTCATGCAATTTATTTGAATCTGACTTGTTAAAGATCAGCATAGAGCGAGTCATATGAGTGTAATGTAACGAGTATATAAATGCTAAGGAAGAAAAGTATCTAGAAGGGAAGAGTCGACTATCTATATGACTCAGAAGAACATAAGCTAACTCTGAATGAGATTGACTTCGAAACAAGTCTATGCTCTAGCGACGAGCGATCGACGATAGCTCTCAGAATAGTCATCAACATAGTCATCAACATAGTCATCAACGAAGATGCGTAGCTAGAATCGTAACATGACTGTTCAAGATCATATGAAACGTTTCGCTCTCATGTTGATTACTCGATTGAATCAGCATCAGATGATTCTTGAAAAAACATGAATGAATAAGATCGAGATAACGATTGATATGAAAGACGATCATTTTCAATTTTCTGATTCAAAGACTCATATTAATACTAGCTTGATCTCACTTTCTGTTCTCAAGAAAATCGCGATAGAACAGAAGAGTTCGACTTCTACTCAAATACTAAAGAGATTTATCTCTTCTGTTGTCACTCGACTCAACGAGAAGTCATCTTCATTCAGTAAAATCGTGAAATCATCTAATTCAGTCAACTTCGCTTCGTCTTTCAATTCAATGAACATAGCAATGATAGAGACTGCAACATATAAATCACTAGTCAAACGATTGAATGTGACTACTTTTACGATCATCATCACGAAAATAGATCGACTTCTAAAAACAGCTAGAAATAAACTCGAAGATGTAGATTTACAAGAGCTTTCACATGAAGAGATCTTGAAAAAAGTCAAAGCTAAGCTTTCTTTGAAATATCATGACTATCTAGACGTGTTTGATCGAGCTATGACTGATCAACTACTCTCTCATTGTCTCTACGATCACAAAATCGAGTTGACAGACGAGAAAATATCTTCTCGAAGTCGTCTCTATCATATGTTTGACTACAAGCTTCAAAAGATGAAGAATTATCTGATTGAACATCTGAATAAGAGTTTTATATCTTTCAGCTCAGTCTCATATGCTTCGCTCATACTATTCATCGAAAAGAAAGACGATAGTCTGCGTTTCTGCGTCGATTATAGAAAGTTCAATGCTTTGATCAAACGAAATCACTACTCTCTACTCTTAATAGACGAAACTCTCGCTCGTATTCAAGATAGCAAGTATCTGACTCGATTGAATATAATAGTCATCTTCAACAAACTACGCATGCATTCAAGAAGCGAAGATTGAACTATCTTTATTATCTTTTTTAACTTCTACAAATATCACGTGATGTCTTTTGAATTAACAAACGACTTGACTTTCTATCAACATTATATGAACGACGTGCTGTTTGATTATCTACATCAGTTTTGTCAGATTTATCTAGATGACATTATTATTTACAGCAAAACACTGAAGAAACATAAGCAACACGTATGATTGATTCTACATAGACTACGAGAGACTGATCTTCAGATGAATATAAACAAGTGCAAGTTTCATGTTCAGAAGATCTTCTTTCTGAAACTATTGCTATTCATTGAAGAACTAAAGATGAATCTCAGAAAAGTACAAGCAGTAGTTGAATGATCTACTTCTACAAATCTCACTCAGATGCAGTTCTTCGTTGACTTCTGCAACTTCTATCAACGTTTTATAAAGAACTTTTCAAAGATTGTTCATTCTCTGATTCAACTCACTCAAAAAGAGATGAGATTTGAATGAAATCACGCTTGTCAAATGATCTTTGATCATATGAAGAAATGAATGACTGAAGCATCTATTCTTCGTCAATTTGATCAGAATAAAGAAACTATTCTTGAAACAGACTTATTTGACTACGTCAATGATGACATACTTTCTCAATATGATAACGAAGAAATCTTGCATTCAATGATCTACTACAGCAAGAATCTGAGTCTCGTTGAGTGCAATTACGAAATTTATGACAAGAAGCTACTAGCGATCATTCGAGCATTCAAGCATTGATGATCTGAGCTGAAATTGACTGAACTATCAATCAAGATGTTCATTGATCATCAAGCTCTGATGTCATTAATGAAGAATAAAGAACTGAGTAGACATCAGATGCGCTGAGTTCAGAAGCTAGCTGATTTCAACTTCAAGATAATATATTGATCTGACAAACAGAACATTAAGATCAATGCATTAACTCGTCGAGCTGACTTCGTGCTCAGAGATTTCGATGATGAACGCGTTCGCTATCAATGAATCACTATTTTGACGTCGAATTGAATGAAGATTGCTGATCTAAAGAAGAACGTCAGCAAGTCAATTTATAAACAAGTTCTTGATGTGAATGAAATCGACGAGAATTGTACTCTACTTCGCGAAGCAATAGAAAGAGACGAAGCACAATGCAAAGATATCAAGCTGAAGAATTGTTGAGTTCAGAATGAAATCTTATACAAAGACAGTCAGCTATGAGTTTCATTCAATGAACTTCTGCAAATGAATCTGATTCGTGAGATGCACGATCAATTCTCAATAGATCATCTCAATATTTTTAGAACGATGAAAATCATCAAACGAAACTACTATTGATTGTTCATGCAAAAGACAGTAGATCAATATATTCAAAACTGCTATGTTTGTCAATGATCAAAAGCATCTAGAGATAAATCAAATGACTTGCTTCAATCTCTATCGATATCTGAACAGCGATGACAGAACATAGTCATGAATTTCATTATCAATCTATCTGATTCGTACAATTACAACGCTATTTTGACTGTCATTTGCAGATTGTTGAAAGAAAGACATTATATCTCTTGCATCACTGATGATGAAGATATCACAGTCAAAAAGACAGCTGAGATGTTGCTTCAATGAGTATATCAAACTCACGATTTATCAAGCTTCATTGTATTCAATCAAGATTCTCAGTTCATCTTCATTCTTTGAAAGTTTCTTTGCAAACGACTGAGCATTTCTCTTCGATTGTTCATTGTCTATCACTCTCAGATCGACAATCAAAGCGAGCGAGTCAATCAGAATGTCAAGCGATATCTTTGTTTCTTCTGTTCATACATGCAGAACGACTGATTCAAGTGACTACTCATGATCGAGTTTGTTGACAATAACATCTTGTCTTCAGTCATCTTCTTGATCTTCTTCTTCATGAACAAGAACTTTCACTCTTGTATGAGCTTCGACTCTGACATCATCGAGTATGAAAGTACTCGCGAACGTCTGCAGATTGCTTGAGTCGAAGATATATTCAATCACATGAATAAAACACTGATCTTCGCTCGCGAAGCTCTGATCAAAACATGAGAGCAAATGATGAATCAGACTAACAAGCATAGAAAGAAGATCAATTATAAGATTGAATCAAAGATGTTTCTGAATGAAAGAAACATCATTACAGCGAGATCTTTCAAGAAGCTAAATGACAAAATGCTCGATTCTTTCATCAATCTAGATCTCATTGACTCTTCATATAAACTGAAATTATCAAAGTCTATGCATGTTCATGATGTATTTCATTCTGATCTGCTTTGCTCTGTCGTCGACGACTTTCTGCCTGATCAAAAGAATGAATCTTCGAGATCAATAGTGATAAAAGATGAAGACGAATGAAAAATCAATGATATACTGAACTTTCGACGCTATAGAAGACGACTTCAGTATCGAGTTAAATGAAAAAACTATGATAACGATCTCAACTGATATAACGTTGACGACGACGAATTTATGAACGCTCAAGAGATAATTGACGACTTTCATATCAAATATTCAAGAAAAGCGCACTAAGAAACAACATTCATGCGAACATGAATAGTCAAGAAAGAGAGATAATGTCATGATTCTAGTCTTGTCAGACTCAGTCTTTTAGTCTTGTCAGATCTATTCTAGCTTTGTCATCTTGATTAGTTTCTATTGAGTTTAGCGTCGACTGAGAAACACACATATGTAGTCAGCTTCTTTTCTGTAGCTATCTTTCTTTCTTAGCATTTATCTTCTAGTTAAATGATACTCATATTGACTCGCTTTATGCTGATCTTTAACACTTTGATTAGTGTTTTTATATAACTTGTATGAAACAATGATGAATTGTAATGATTTTTTACGCTCGACTGTTTATCTGTGCATGAAATGTCAGTAACGAGAAAAATGTCAATCGCAAAGTCAATCAATCACGTTTGCTCAAAAGTTATCAACTTCAATTTGAGCTCGATAGTTAAAATATGTAAATTATATTTAGCTAAATTGTAAAGAAAACGAAATCAATAACTTAAATTGAATAAATATCATCGCTATTTTCATGATCTAACTATTGTCACTCAAGATGCAATTATCTAAATCTCTTATGAAATGAGAGTAATGATTGCTAAAGTACTATATATCTCAAGTTGAAGCAATCTTCAAAATTTACAAACTTTATCTTGTCGTCGTCATTTATCTTGCTCTTGTCATGACTTGATGAGCAATTCAAGAGATATATGACTATGCATTTATCTTCTTCATCTTCATTTGAAACTCTCTGATAGCATGTCAATTGCGCTTAAACTCATCGTTGCTTCTTCTGAACTTATCATAAGTGCAAGACTGCTTAGATTTTATAATCATTGCTATCTGATGTACAATGAAGACTAAGAAAGTTCAAGTATTGAAGATCAAAGACTTGAACTTAGATGAAGAGATCAACTGATTGATAAACATAAAGATGAACTCATCAGTCAAATAAGCGACAGTAACGAGCGAAGATGATTGTTGATAATGAGATGACATTGAAGATGATGTAGTTTTGTTTCAAAGAACTTCTCATCTGATGATTCTTCATGTAACGTCGACTGCTTGTTTGAATGACAACAAGAATTTTGATGCATCTGACAACATGTCTCGATTGAACTCGTCTATTGTTACTGTTAATAGTTAGATCATGAGTTCAATTACAATGTGCATATTAACGAATCAGATGTTGCTGCATACATTGACTTCAATGAGAACATACTTGATGATGTTGCACTATAGACAGTGTTTGCGATGAACTGACTGCTTGATGAAGACTTTGATTTCATCAATGAATCTTTATTTCTTGAAAATGAATGAAGTCATTCAACGACTAGACTGAATGAAGAATTGTTGCAGTCAATTTCTTCGTCATCTTTCGCGATTACTGTTGCTCAATATCATATTGTCTTCAATTCTATTGCTTCATGAGAATGATTTATATTTCAATGATAACAGATGCGAGTGAAGTTTTTACACTGTTTGTGACAACATCGTCAACGAGTAAGAAGATTGAGTATGTATGATTCGTCTCTCTGCAAATGCTTCTTACGTTTGTTTTTAAGACACTTTGCATGAGTGATGTTGCTGATCTGAATGAAAGCAATCAGTTAGCTGATACACAGAAGAAGTAACTCAAAAGAATAATTAAAATTTCATCTCTTAACACTTGTATCTCTCTGTCTTTTCTTGATACTTTGAGCTCAAGAGAAGTTTCATCATTTGTAATATAATCGCTGAAGTTTTTGCAAGTTCATGAACTGATCAATTCAATGATGAACTTTCTCTTGTTGCTATTCTGCAAATGAAATAGTATATTCTTCAGATTTCTTTAATCGTTGCATTTCTTCAACATCTTTGTCATCTCGATTGATTGATTGAAGCAATGAACAATAGTCTGATTGCAAAGCGAAAAATGCATGTAGTTTCAGTTGATACATCAGTTGAAGATCAAACGAGATTGATCATTACGTCAAAGCTCAAAGTCAAACTCATTTGCATGATTGAATACTTTTATATCTGAGTTGTGTGAAATCTCTCTATCATCAAGTACAATTGTTCAGTTCACAACGTAAGACAGATCATATACATCTGAATCATCATCGTGAAAGTTTACAGACTTCTCAATCATGTTCTTGTTTATTTCTTCATCATATATTTCAAAATCAATTCTGTTCTTTCAACTGTTATCGTTGACACTTAAGATCTGTTTGAATCGATGTTGTGTATCATGTCTGAGTCGTGAGTTCAGATCAGTAAATAAAACAGTATTTTTAAAAAGATACTTAATGTCTTTCAAATTAAACTGTTTGTTTCACAACTTTGTTTTATTTGTTTACTTCAAAACATTTAATATTCTTTCTACGACTGCTTTTTCAACAGATTCAAAAGATGAATGAAGTTCAAAAGTAGTATTTCTTCATCTTTTAATATGTCGAGTAGTGAGAGCTTGTCTAGCACTAATCATGATGTTTCGTATGTGTTCAGTCGACACTATCTTCATAATAGTGTTATTCAATGTCTATTAAGTCACAAGTAATGCAAAGAGCGATTAAGAAGAAAGTAAAATTATGCAATACGTTTGAAAAATTGAAGTGCGTGAGATTCAATGAACTTGAATAATGATTCTTTGAATCTGCTTTAATTTGAAAATGTTGTTCTTTAACATCTTGACTTGAAGAAAATTTCTTGACTTTCTCTGCTGTCAAATCGACAACGACATCATATTTCAGTAATTTTATGATGATGATCATCTCATCTTTCAATCATGTGAACTATGATTTGCATCATCAAACGCTTAAATGTAATCTTCACAACAAAATGTTAAAGCTGTGCTACTCATGAAAGACTTCAAACAGAGTGCTTATCTTCGCGACTGTATTTAAGAAGCAATTGATAGTAATGTGAAAGTTATGCAATCATCAAATGAGTAGATGCAACACATCTTGATTAAACTACATGATTGATCTGCTCACTGACAATAAATGAATCGCTGTGATTCGTGATGCTCTTATGAAAGCACTTGCTATCACATTTTCACGAATCGCAACAGTGAGAATGACAAACAGATTCGCTTGAAAGCATTATGACTTGCAATGCAATACTGATTTTGTTAACAGATGTCATGATGCTAAAAGATGATCAGTTATACTTTCTAAGCAAAGAAAATTTTGATTCAATATAAATGACTGACTATCTTGACAGATTCTGATCAAATTACAAAGATACATATCATATTTTCACTATGAATTGATTTATTCATCTTGAAGAATGTTCTTAGTATAGTCACGAAAGTTGATAAATGATCATTGCAGAAAGACTCAACATGAAGAATATGCAGATTAATGAAGATGTGACTGAAATGTTTATGATGCAGCTTGTTTGCTCATGTCTCAGAGTGAAATACAATAAGCAATAAAAATGCAAACAATATTCACTGTATCATTTCTTTTATATTGTTAGCTTGAATATAGTAAAGAATACAGTGTAGATAAGCATGATTCATTAAAAGATGAATAACAGCTTTGTTGTTTTATGAATGAAAGATAATCATCATATCAAAATTGAGATCAACACTTCTAACATTTTAATTATATTTAATAGAAGAATACAATTCATCAACAATATCTTGCTCACTTTATTCAAGTGTGTGCTTTTTAAAGAAACTCAACTTTCAAGACATCATAACAGTTAATTGCTTCAATCTTTTAAATCAGAATCATTTTCATCTTAAAGACTTTTTATCTTTCATCACAATTAGATAACAATCTCAATTTGAGCTGCAATCATCAAGATCAATCATTCAGCTTCAACTCACATTAGTTTAGAATTCTACATTTTGCAATTTTATCTCACTTTTTATCTTTCATCACAATCAGATAACAACTTCAATTTGAGCTGCAACTGTCAAGATCAATCATTTACTTTAGATTTACATCAGTATAGAATTCAACATTCTGCAATCTCATCTCACTTTCTATCTTTCATCATAATCAGATAACAATCTCAATTTGAGCTGCAACTGTCAAGATTAATCATTCACTTTAGATTCATATCAGTATAAAATTCAACATTTTGCAATCTCATCTCTGTTACGATTCTAGTCTTCGTCTATTCTTCGTCTAGTCTTCGTCTGATTTCATTTTAATTGAACCTAGCGAGAATCTGATCTAGAAGTGATATCATTGAAACTCTGCATCATATGTGTAAGACGTCAACTCAATTGAGTCTAGCACAGAGCTGAGAAACACACATATAAGAATCGAGTTCTTTTCTGTAGATACTTTTCTTTCTTAGCATTTATCTATTAGATAAATGACATCTCTATGACTCGCTTTAGATCAACTTCTAACAGTAGATAAATGCTAATCAACTACTCTGCTATCGACGTGTAGACGATACGAAATAACCTACTTCTATTCAGAAAATTCGCAAGAAATTCTTTGAATTACTTTCATCAAAATCAATCACTCAACTTTATCATAATCAAATCTATCTATCTATCTTTCTCACAATGACATGCGACTTCGAACCAGTCGAGTCACGAACAGCTCGTCTGCTTAGAAGCACTGCTAGCAGACGCGTTTTCATTATTTCTTTCGATGTCTCAGCTGAATCTCAGAATGTCGCTATCTCATGAGACATCAACACAAGTCAACAACTTCGTCAATGAACTATCAATCAGTCAGATGAGATCATCAAGATGCTGATCGAGCTAAGAGATCAACGAGACATGACTTTGAAACTGAACGAGCAGTGAATCGTTGTTCAAGTCGAACATGACAAGAAATTGAATCAACTAGAGATCAAACAGATGATCATAGACACTTTAGAAGAGACAAACAAACGCTATCGAGAGAAGATGTTGAATCTCAAGAATAAACTCAAAGAAGTATTGCATTCAGCGAATCAGTCTCAACCTCGCCAGTCTACGAAATCTCTACCTCGTCAATCTATCGAGAATCATACTTGACGTGAGTCGTTCACTCTATTCGATAACGATCATCACAAGTTCTTCAAGTTTTCGAATTCATCTATATTCACTGATGAAGATGAATCGACATGAAACAGCTGAAGAGTCAAGATGAACGACAAGCTTCAGGCAAATGTCGATCACTTCGATAATGAGAATATCTGTATTGTCTATGTGATATCTAGACTAGAAGATAATGCTGCTGAGCATATCTTCGCTTGACGTCGTCATGATGCTTCGCATTCTTACATCTCGATCTACGAGCTATTTGAGCATCTGAAAGAAATATACGTTGATCAGAATAAGAATCGAAAGTGTCGTTGCAAGTACAACGCTCTGAGACAAGCAGAAAAGTCTTTCAATGTCTTCTACTTCGACTTTATGAAGCTATTCAGCTATCTAGAATACGATGATTGCACTCTGATGAACGATCTTCAGAATAAGATCAACAATTGCTTGCAGAATGCTTTATCAATTTGCTCGAAAGATTTTACCACTTTACATCGTCTCAAAAGCTTTCTTCAGAGTGTGAATAATAGACAGCGAGTCAATTATCAGCTTCGAAGCGAACGTCGCACAATCATCATCAAAGTCATCGTCACATCTGAAAAGCGCGCTACTTTTCTGTCAGCAGTGACGACTTCGATAATTGAATATGTCAAGCCGACTATCTTTTCTACATCTGAGTCAGTCAGATCGTCTATCGTTTGCTATATCTGCAAGACTTCAAGTCACTTGTCAAAGAACTGCTTTCAGAACAAGATCAACACTTCTGCTTCTTGAGCTTTCATCTCTCGCCTACATGAAATCGTCATTTCGAAGAATAAAGAGAATGAGAAAATGTCTTCTTTTGAAGATAGCGAGGCAAAAAACTAGAGACTTTCATCAAAGACGCGATGAAAGATGTGTTAATTTCTTCAACGACGAGCATGTCAGATGATTCTTTTGCTTCTGAATCTTTGATTACTGAATGTGTACTTTCTAGCAATGAAATTAGTTACTCATTGAAGTCATTGATTGACATCGAAGCTGCTGACTATTCGTTCATTGATGAAGTGATCGCGCAGATTGTTTGTGATCAGTTGCAAATCGAGTCTTTGACTTTGATCAAAGCGAAGTCAATTCGAGAATTTGACGATCATTATGCTAAGAAACTCATTACTCATGTCATTTATTCGAATCTGACTGTTCAAGATCATACGATTGACACAGCTTCTATGTTGATCACTTGATTAGATCAACATCAAATGATTCTTGAAAAAACATGAATGAACAAAATTGATCTAGTAATTGATATGCAAATCGATTCTCTTCGATTTTCGAATTTCAACCCTACTAGTCAGAAATTGATTGCTCTATTCTCAAGCAATAAATCAATCACGAAACGAAAGAGCTTGACTTCTACTCATATACTGAAGAGATCTTTCACTTTCGTTACATCTCAACTCAGTCAGAAATCACTCTCTTTTCGTCAGTTCAATGAGAAGTCAGTTAAACTAATCGAACAGTCAAAATCGCGCGACGCAGTTTCGTCTAGCGTCAATTCTAAATCGACGTCAGATTCAATGAACATAGCAATGATAGAGACAGCAACATATAGAATGTTAGTCAAACGATCAGACGTCAAGATCTTTGCTGTTATTGTCTCGAAAATTGATCGACTCATAACTACAGCTGAGAATAAGCTCGAAGAAATGAATCTACATGAGCTTTCACACGTCGAGATTCTCGAGCAAGTCAAGATCAAGCTTCTCTCTGAATATCACGACTATCTAGACGTCTTCAATCGAGCAATGATCGATCAGCTATCATCGCATCGTTTCTACGATCACAAAATTGAGTTGATCGATGAAGAAACGTTCTTGCGAAGTAGACTATATCAGATGTTCAATCACAAGCTTCAGAAGATAAAGAAGTATTTGATCAAACATCTGAACAAAGAGTTCATTTTCTTCAGCTTCGCATCATACGTCTCGCTCATCTTGTTCGCTGAAAAGAAAGACGAAAGTCTGCGTTTCTGCATCGATTACAGAAAGCTCAATGCTTTGATCAAATGAAATCGCTATTCTTTGTCATTGATAGACGAGACTCTCGCTCGTATACAAGAAAGCAAGTATCTGACTCGATTGAACATCATTGTCGCGTTCAACAAGCTACGCATGCATTCAGATAGCGAAGATTTGACTATCTTCATTATCTTCTTCGACTCATACAAATATCATGTAATGCTCTTTGAATTAATCAACGAATCGACGTTCTATCAACATTATATGAACGACGTGTTGTTTGAATATCTACATCAGTTTTGTCAGATCTATCTAGATGACATTATCATCTACAGCAAGATCTTGAAGAAACACAAGCGACATGTATGATTGATTCTGAATAGACTACGAGAAGCTGATCTACAGATAGACATCGATAAATGCGAGTTTTATGTTCAGAAAATCATCTTTTTAGAACTTTTGATGTCAATCGAGAGACTTAAGATGAATTCACGAAAGATGCAAGCAGTCGTTGATTGATCTACACTCAATAATCTCACTCAGATGCAGTTCTTCATTGACTTCTGCAATTTCTATCGACGCTTCATCAAGAACTTTTTGAAGATTGTTCGTTCAATGATTTGACTCATTCAAAAGAAGATCATATTTGAATGAAACGAAGTCTGTCAAACTGCATTCGATCACATGAAGAGACGTATGACTGAGACTTCTATACTTCGTCACTTTGATCAGACTCGCGATTTCATTCTTGAAATTGACTCATTCGACTACGTCAACGATGAAGTTCTGTCTCAATATGATGATGAAAATGTTCTACATTCAATTGTCTTCTATAGCAAGAACATGTCTTCTGCTGAATGCAACTACGAAATATACGATAAGAAACTGCTGATCATAATTTGAGCTTTTGAACACTGATGATTCAAACTGAAGCTAACTGACATTTCTATCAAGATGTTCATCGATCATCAAGCGCTCATGTCATTGATGAAAGATAAAGAGTTGAGCAGACGTCAGATGCGCTGAGTTCAGAAGCTAGCTGACTTCAACTTCAAGATAATGTATCAATCTGACAAACAGAACATTAAGATTGATGCATTAACTCGTCGAGCTGACTTCGTGCCTAGAGATTTCGACGATGAACGCGTTCAATATCAAAGAACTACTATTCTGACATCGAATCAAATGAAAATTGCTGATCTAAAGAAGAATAATGATCAATCAATCTATAAACAGGTTCTTGAGACTAATGAGATCGACGAGAATTGTACGCTACTTCGCGAAGCAATAGCAAGAGACGAGACACAATATGAAGATATCAAATTGAAGAATTGTCGAACTCAGAATGAAATCTTGTATCATGATAGTCAGCTATGAGTTTCGTTCAACGAGCTTCTACAAATGAATCTGATTCGTGAGATACACGATCAATCGTCGATTGATCATTCTGAAATTCTTAGAACAGTGAAGATCATAAAGCGAAATTACTATTGATCTTCTATGCGAAAAACGATAGATCGATATATTCGAAACTGCTACGTATGTCAACGTTCAAAGACATCAAGAAATAAATCAAACGACTTGCTTCAATCTCTATCTATATCTGAACAGCGATGACAAGACATAGCAATGAACTTCATTATCGATCTATCTGATTCGTACGATTACAACGCTATTCTGACTGTCATCTGCAGATTGTCAAAAGAAAGGCATTATATCTCTTGCATCACTGATGATGAAGATATCACAGCTGAAAAGACAGCTGAAATGCTGATTCAATGAGTATATCGAACTCATGATCTATCAAGCTTCATAGTATCTGATCGAGATTCGCAATTCACCTCTATACTATGAAAGTTTCTTTGCAAACGACTGAGCATTTTCCTTCGATTGTTCATCGTCTATCATTCTCAGATCGACGATCAAAGCGAACGAGTCAATCAGAACGTCAAGCGATATCTTCGATTCTTCTGTTCATATATGCAGAACGACTGATCTAAGTGACTACTCATGATCGAGTTTATCGACAATAATGTCTTGTCATCAGTCATCTTCTTGATTCTCTTCTTCATGAACAAGAACTTTCATTCTCGTATGAGCTTTGACTCTGACATCATCGAGTATGAAAGCATTCGCGAACGCTTGCAGATCGATTGAACCAAGATTATATCTGAACAAATGAACAAGACTTTGATCTTTGCTCGTGAAGCTCTGATCAAAACACGAGAACAAATGATGAATCAAGCTAATAAGCATAGAAAGAAGATCAATTACAAGATCGAATCAAAGATGTTTCTGAACGAACGAAACATCGTTACAGCGAGATCTTTCAAAAAATTGAATGACAAGATGCTCGACTCATTTCAGATCACTGAGTCTGTTGACTCATTCTATAAGTTGAAACTATCAGAGACTATGCGTATACATGACGTATTTCATTCAGAGCTTCTTCGTTCTGTCGTTGATGATTCTCTGTCTGATCAAAAGAATGAATCTTCGAAATCAATAGTGATAAACGATGAAGACGAATGAAAAATCGATGATATAATGAACTTTCGACGCTATAGAAGACGACTTCAATATCGAGTCAAATGAAAGAGCTATGACAACGATCTCAACTGATATAACGCTGACGACGACGAATTTATGAACGCTCAAGAGATGATTGACGACTTTCATATCAAATATTCAAGAAAAGCGCACTAAGAAACAACATTCATGCGAACATGAATAGTCAAGAAGAAAGAGTAATGTTACGATTCTAGTCTTCGTCTATTCTTCGTCTAGTCTTCGTCTGGTTTCATTCTAATCGAGTTTAGCGAAAACCTGATCTAGAAGTGATATCATTGAGACTCTGCATCATATGTGTAAGACATCAATTCAATCGAGTCTAGCACAGAGCTTAGAAACACACATATAAGAATCGAGTTCTTTTCTGTAGATACTTTTCTTTCTTAGCATTTATCTATTAGTTAAATGACATTTCTATGACTCGCTCTAGATCGATTTCTAACAATCTCATCTTATCATTGTACATTCTACAATCTCACTGCTTTTTATTGCTTCTTCATCTTTAACAGCTTAACATCATCTTACATCATTACTTTACATCTTTCAACAAACATCTCATCATGATGTTCAAAGAAAAGTTCAAAGTGACATTGACAGATAAAGATGCAGCGACTGACGTCATGTATCACACATCTCGAACAATGAAGCTTGAGAATGACAATTTCACTACTTTCATCTCAAACAATGAGAAGATGATGCAGAAAGCAGATTTAACTGAGCATCAAAACATCAAATCTGTCATCTTTTGAACAAAAATTATTTTCGAAATCAATGAAGTAGTTGAATTAGCATTCAGCAATTGATGCATTTGATTCTTTGAATGAAAATCTTTACATTACTTGCAAGATTGTGACGAAGATCTTGATGAACTGAACATTCAGCATTCGCTTCAACATTAAATTACATCAAGTCACATCATTGTTATTTGAAAGTTGTCTTTCTGTTCACGACATCTTACATAACTGAGTCTTTCGCTTACATTCAAATTCTGACATTCGCGAAATTATCATTGCGAACTATTCAAACATGTCTCTGTCACACACTTCTTATTTTGAATTCATGTTTTTCACATACAACATCAATGATTCAAAGATCAAGAATCTGCATTAAGATGAATAAATGATCTTTCTTGAATTTATCTTCAGATCAATCTCAACTCATACTCAGTCAATTCTGCTTAAGAATCATGAAGATTCATCAGTTCTTCAGATATAGAGAACACACTCAAAAAAGTCTTCGATTTGTCAGAAAATCACACAGTTAAGCTAAAGATCTTCATCTCGATGATTGAACAAGATACATTTATGAATCAGTATTGAAAATTCAACAGTAGTATCAGAATAAAGCAAGACTTTTCAGCATTCAACATGTGATTCAGTCAGTCTAAAAATCACAAGCATATCATTTAAGTAGAACAAGTGACTTCAAAGAAGAATCATTTGACTATTTATCTGTCATATCGATGCACTTATCGCGATGACAAGAAGTGCTGACTTATCGAAGATTTTTCTAAACTACAGTTGATGAAGACACAGCGAGCACTGATTGCGAAGACTCAGACATTGCTTTGCAAGTTGCATGCACTCATCACATTCACAAGAATAAACAAGAAGTATGTTGATTTGCTGCGTTTTTTCGATTGCTTCGACTATCAATTTGACTTGAAGAATCACTTTGAAGTGCAGATCAATAATGACAAGTGAACTGCTATCATTCTTGTCAAATCATTTATTTTCTTCAACATGATAAATGTAAGCGTAATTCTTCATCATTCTCTCATCAAGACAGATTGAAGTTCAATCAAGTTGAAGTCAACGTTCAATCTTCACAAGCATGAGCGACAGAATGATGATAAACAAGTACTTCAGTATTGTCTTTTTGATGCATCAAATGTGATCTCAGTTCATTCAATCATGTTTGACAAGCTCAACAGAATCAAAATAGCGACAATCAGAATTCTCAATTCTGCTCATATTGACGAGAAATATTATGAATACAACGATCGCTTTCGCGATATTATACTGAGTCAAAATCTTCGTATCAAATTCATATCAGTTCTCTTTAAAGATTTGAATCTTTCAACTACTTTTGCTGAGTGAAATATCAAGCTGAATAAGTTTCAGATGTCGATCATGCAATATCTTCAGAATCTTTCTAATGATTTTGATTTTATCAAGAAACTCTTTGAAATCGAGAAGACATTGATGAATGTTGTTATCACAATGCTACTCTTAAAGCTGAGCAAGAAAGTCAAAGTGTTGAGTTCGTTCAACAACACGACTGATACATTTGTTCTCAAACTGAATGAACAGTTTTAATGACTGAAAAATAAAGACATCATTCTGATGAATAAAAAGATCGTTTATTTTCACTTGCAGTTCACTGAACATCAGATAATCGCTCAAGACAGTTGCACATCTCACTCAGTAAACAATGATTTCACTCGACAATGATGAAATATCTTTCACGAGTTATCTGATGTCTTTTATGATCAGCTGACACATCAAATTATTGATCAGAGCAAGAAGATTTTACATAATATTAAAGATTGTTAATACAAATTGCATTAGATCAGTCTTGACACTCTGCTTCTAAAAGTCATGAGTTTGAGCAATCATTTGATGAATAAGATGCAATCTCAGAGTCAACAGAATGAACAGAGTGATAAGCAGCATGAGATACAAGATTCTTCAATTGTACAAATCAATAATGAAGAAGTCAATGTGATTCATGAAGATTTCAAGAGCAACGATAATTCACTCAATGTGAATTACAAAGATCTTAATTCTCATGTCACTCGTCAATCTTCAAAGCGAAATTATGAATTCAAACGTCATATGCTTCAGAGAATTATCAATGTCAAGCTCAATAAAATAAACAATGAGACTGAGTATGACGCTGTTATTAAGACGTTCTGCTCATACTTTCAAAGAATCAAGATGAGAAAAACTCTTGACATGAAAGATCAAGAATTCTTTCAGCGCATTGAGATTGAACTAAGTGTGAATATTCTTGAGCATGACGTGAGCGTTGTTGTCTGCATGCTGATCAACTTCGACACTACTATGCTAAAAAAATTCAAAGAAGATCATACTGTCATTCAGAAAGTCACAAAAGTTGAGAATGCAGAGATCTTTATTGCTATGACTCACAGCAACGATTCAATGCATATGTTCAATGATGATGAGCAACTTTGATCGATGAAAAAAGACATCAAGAACAATTGCTTCACGTACTACATAAACAGAAGTCTATTTGAACATCTGATTATGCTTGAATATTCTCATATGCTTCTCACTGAACAGTATCGCGCAATTCTCATCATAGATGACATCGTATTCACTGTCTGATACAAAGCTCAGATGCAGTTCTCAGTTGATTCTTCACTTCAATTCAATATGACTATTGCAATCATTGTATTAAAGAGCTTTTGCAAAATAGAATGATTGTTGACATTTCTCAACATCAATGAAATCGACATAAGAGTTGATGCATCTCAGTTTAAGCAGAATGAAATTGAAGTCATTGTAGCAATCAAGCTAGTTAAGATCTACGCTGAAGTCGAGATATCTGTCAAGAACATTATCATTCTCATAGAATATACTGCACAAGTTCAGCTACTGAAGAGAAGCTTAATCTCAGACTCAAAAGTTTGAAATGTTGAAGCATACATGATTGATTCTTTTCAAGATGAAGAAGCTGCTGTCATCATTTTATGTATGATGAGAATCAAGAAACTTGACTTCATGTCTCAATTCAATCATCTTTTGACTGTCTGTAATCATGCTTGCAACTCATTTGTTGTATTATGTAACTATGATGAACTTCAGCACAATTACGCTTGCAATCTACACATGATACAACATGTTTAAAATCTGTTCTTGATCAACAAAGTTTACAAGAAATATTCTAGTCAACAAGAATTCATTGATTTCATGAAAACAAAGTGTCAATTTCAAGAACAAAAGTCACAATGAAATGAGAACGAAGTTTGATATGCAAGCGAAGATCAAGCAACAAACTCTGCAGAAGAGCAAGAACATCATTGAGATGCAAGCAAAGCTTCTGCAGCAAATCTTGCAGAAGAGCACGCATTGCAAGAAAATAAATCTGATCAAGAGATAATATTCATCGACTGATAAACATGTTTCACAGAAGACAACATTCTTTTTCGATGTTTAAATTCTTTGTCTGCTGCTAGTTCAAGTCTGTTAAAAAGATTGAGACACTGATCACTGTGTAATACACACTGAAATACAGACATAACAACTTGCAGATACAATACACTTCAATCAACAATAAACTAGCTTAGTCTTTAAGCTGTTATGCACATCATGTGAGTGCAGATCTTCAACGTAAGCTAAAGTAAATTCATTATGTTTCAACTTTTACAGTATCACATTTGCTGCATGTAACACAACTTAATCTTTCATTCATCTGCTCATCATATTCAATGTGAGTCTTTCAATTTGCTCTCATAATCACATAAGATCATGATCTAGCATCATATGTTTCTTTCAACGAGCATCATCATCAAGATCAAGATATGTTCATTGAATTCAATCTCAGTTGATTGAATCTGCATATTTAACATCAGTTGAATACACGTCTAGTTTATCACGTTAACTCATCTTACATAGTTGAATAACAGCATCAATATTTCATCATCATCATTTATCTTATCAAACTGATTTTATTGACTCATTATAATGATTACCTCACGTCTTAAAAAGAATATTACTATCAGATATCAGAATTTTCAACTTGATGATGAGTGTTCAACTTTCAGAAACATGACAGAGATTCTTAGAATTTTAGACATTGATAAATATCAGCTAAAGAATTTAACAAATCACGCTGAGTAATGAACTGAAAAGCATGCATCTACACTCAAGCACATCAGATTTAACAAGAAGTCAACTATCATTGACAAGCAATTAACATTATTTCTGTACAAGATCAACACATTTATGTTCAATGATTTCAAAACAAATCAAATTTTCAACATTTTAGTCACTGTAATTCAATGAATGTTCTACAACAGAAAATGCTCTGAACAAAGACGCGTCAAACAGATCAACGCATCTTTCATTCACATACAAACTAGTTCTACATCATATTCAGATGATCAATCACTCATCATCATACACAAGATTGTAAAAATTCAATGAGCATCATCTGCATCTGAGTTTTTGCAGTCACAAGAAGTCATGTCATTCATCAGAACACTTGAAAACATTGAACTTTATGCAATGATGAGTTCACACTTGAATCTGATCACTTCAAGAGAGATTTCGAAAATGAGCTTGACTTCAATTAAAGATGTACTTGATCATGATTTACATGATGACAAAGATCAATTTTATAATGTTTCGTTTCAGATGTAAATTGAACTTCTCAAAAATGACATCAGCTACATTGAGATGAACACTATCATTTACATCACAGATGATGAGATCTTGAAAATAAATTCAGACAGAACTTTTCAAGCTGTCTTACGTGATGTCTTGAATTGACTTAATCATGCTGCTCGCTTTAATGTGACTCACGCTACATCATATTCTGATAGATCAGAAACACATGTATGTAAACAGCGAACTAATGATCAGTGCAAAACTCACAGACAATGCTTTATCAATCTCAGCTTCTCGTCAAGAGCACACAAGATTCGTTGATGTTAACGAAAGCAAAAAGATTAACAAAGTGACAATTCAAAGAAATGAGATCAACACATTATCAATTGATCATGAAACAACAATTGATAATTTGATAAATCATGTATATCAATAAAGATTGACAAGAAGTTTAGATTTCATAGAGCAAAATCGAATAGACTCTACTCATATTCAGAAGCAGTCAGCAGTCGTTAACATGAAAGAGAGCAATGCAAATGACACAGCTGTTCTGTTACAACGAAGAATAATGTTGACTCAACTGACAATGCAGCGTCTACTCATGTTCAGAAGCAGTCAGCAGTCATTAACATGAAAGAGAATGATGCGAATGATACAGCTGTTCTGAATACAACAAAGAATAATGTTGACTCAGTTGATAATGCAACGTCTACTCATGTTCAGAAGCAGTCAGCAGTCGTTAACATGAAAGAGAGTGATGCAAATGACACAGCTGTTCTGAATACAACGAAGAATAACATTGACTCAGCAAACAATGCAGCGTCTACTCATGTTCAGAAGCAGTCAGCAGTCATTAACATGAAAGAGAGCAATGTGAATGACACAGCTGTTCTGAATACAACGAAGAATAATGTTGACTCAACAGACAATGCAGCGAGATCTGATAGATTTGTGAAGAGTGTACATTTACAGCGAACTGACAAGAGTGAAGATCTCATGAACAAGATTCACACGCTTTTATATTTTCATTGAAAGTGATCAAGATTCAATCATTCAAAGAAAGATACAACAAGCATCACATTAGCTGATCAAACATTGCACTATAGTAAGTCACTGAAGTATGTGTATGAACAACAAATTAATGACAAGTGATTTTTACAGAGAATGATGAAAGTTCTGAATCATCATATTCAAAGTAATGAAATTTGAACAACAAGATGCAGACTCAAGAAAACGACATGTCGACATCAGCTTTGAATAAGTTTAACATCTCAGCTTCAAATGTTGATCAGTCAATAAACATAAGTTTAGAATTGAAGTATGATAGTTCTTCATTGAAGAAAGACAAAATCATCAGCTCACATCGAGATTCAACGAGTCGAGTTGAACAACATGAAGCAACTGTATCATCTTCATCTCAGCAGATGAAATCTCAACAGAACATGATGATCTTCAATTGTTCAATTACAGAAGATCTTGCAAGAGAGTCAAATCATGTGCAATCAAACATGAATTTCAAAGATGATAAAGATAGTGAGCAGAATTTGAAGAAGCATTATGCAAAATGATTGAAATATCGAAGTCAATCTTGTTTCTTGACTAACAAGATTGAACAGACTCATGATGAAAATATCATTGACTGTTACAGAACATCTTCATGAAGAAGACAGATGACGAAATTGTGCTCAATTGTTTCTGCATGATTTTAATCATGTTAAATCTCAGTTATGCATACATTTGCAGAGAATGAACACATCATTCTTTTTATATCAGACTTTTGAAATTTTTGTGATGTTTAAGATGAAAATGTTCATGAAGAAAGAATTCAATGTCGATGATATGAGTTTTGAAAAGATAAACATGAATATCAGCAAGATTAAGAATGAAGCATGCTAATTTATTGATAAGACAATAAAGATGCTTGAATTGATTTGCCTGAATCATTTATTGCACATAGCATATGATGAGATCAACGATGCTTGTTACAAGAAGAAGTTCAATGAACATCTGAAAGAAGATACTCTCAGTACATTTCAGTCTAAAGATGCAAAGTGTTCTTTCAATAACAAGTTGAAAATTGAGTGTTCATGTGTGAACGCGAACTAATCTGCACATCTCATATCATCGAAATTTGTTAATCTAGTTATCATTTCATCAATCTTGATTGCAAACTGATTAAAGAAGATTTGAATTCATCTTGACAAGAACAATGACTTATTACATTAATAAATTCATCACGCGTATTGTGATGCAAAGATGAACGCGCTAATCATCAGATTGACATGAACAGATAGAGATCTTTTAGTAAAACAAGAGCAAGCTAGTTCTAGTCTTATATGTGTGATCACGATAAACATGTACAAGACTTGCGTTGCAGCATTGATGAGAAATTGATATCAATCTGAAAGAGCAACTTCTAGATCAAAATAATCATAGTTGATATGACAGCTCTGAGATATAAAATGAGATCGACTGATTGCAGATGAGACACATAGAAAGATGATTTAAACATTCAAAATCATTCATCTGTTTAAGAACATGAATGAAAAATCTCATAAGTGATTTGTTACAGATACATTCTTTGAATGATCATTCATACAAATGACGACATGAGTGAACATGCTGATGACAGACTTAATGATGAATCAATATGAATTAATATGAAAAGAAAAAGAAGCTCATCGAGTCAATTTAATATACTGTACATATCAAAATTTGAAAGAAATGAACAAGATACATACGAAAATCATCAATCTTCAAGAGAAAAGTTGTTAAATCATTAAGAAGTACATCAAAAAACTAGAGATCATGTGCGACACATTATGATTACAACATGATGTCAATCTATCAAAGTTTTTCAACTTTTCTCTTACAGATGTGAAATCAAATAAGCATCAAGATGTCAATTGCAAACTTTCATCAATGTTCAATGAACTTGTCAATTTCTCAGTGATGACAATTATTGAACAACTTCAAAAGAATAGAAATAGAAAAACGCAAGAGTGAAGAGCACAAAAGTGCATTGAAAATCAATTTCAAATCAACATCAACAACTGAATGATGAAAGTTCATTGACTCAGAGTACTTAGCACATTCTTGCATCTTGAACAACTTTCAGAGACACAGTTACTTGCGTTCTCTGAAGAAGAAGATTGAGAGAAGAGATATGTTCGCTTTGAAACAGATCATCTCTACGACTTGAAGAAAGTTGAGTCTTTCTACAAAAAGCACATTTTTGAAATTATCTTCAAGATGAACTGTATCAAGATCAAAGCAATCAACAAATTCATCAATCATGTCTGAAACAAGAACGAGAAAACTGTATTCTGTATCATGAGTTCTACGAATGCATTTATTCTTTATTGAGTAAGTGACAGAGTCTTTACTTTCTGTTAATGTTGTTCTTGAAAGTTATCACATGCATAGCGAGAGAAAACATGTTCAACATGATTGCTAACGTCTAATTATGTAGTACTTTCGACTTGTTCTTAAAGTTTCAGTGACTTTAATAACTTCAAAATTGCTCAAATCTAGAATGATGAACATAGTTTGATTGTTTCAAGAAGATTTGAAAAAACTGCAGAAGTATTCAAACAAAAAGTCATCACACTTTATCATTAATATTATCAAATTAATCAATGTTGATTACAATCTACACAGAATCAAAAGACTAGTTCAGATTGACTTAAAGTGAATGAAGAGAAATTAAGCACAGATCAAGAAGAGAGTCAATCATCTTGAACAACATGAGAAGACTATCATTTATGACTTGCGCTGCGTAGATTCGAAAATCGAGATGCTGATATACGACAGACAGAATCATTGAATGCATCTAATGAACATGACATTGAAGCTCAAAACATTTCAAGTTAAAGAGTTAATCAAAGATATTAAAAATGATGATAACGATCAAGATGATCACATTGAACTCAGTAACAGAGTGAAAAACGACGATTGCGCATAGATCACATTGCTTCATACATGTGCATCAAGAAAGCGCGATGTGTTACTAGTTTATCAGTCTGTATTATAGATAGTTGTACTCACTCTTTCTTCTTTGACATTCATTGATATATTCATCAAAACTTATTGAAATCATGAAAAAATTTATATAATCAACATTAAGCTCTGTGATTCTTGATGATGTTGCAGATATTGCTTCAATGATTCAACAAATCTTCAATGATACAGACAACACTGTTCAAGCATAATCACAGATTCTCATTTTCATTCTTTCAAATAGATTCATTTGAATAACTCATTAAGAAAATCATGACTATTCAATCAACATTATGTCTGAATGTGTGCAGATCAACAATGATTCAAAGAAGCAGATGCAATATTATTTCATAAATTGACAACAATGTTCATCTGTACTGATTTCAGCTACGATCATTCTGCATCTATGAAACGCAGCAAAGTCTAGAAAACTTCACTCATCAAAGTAATGAGAATGTCTGTCAAACGTCAGTGATCTTACAATTTGAAATCACACTTTTATTACATCACTAGTATCAATCATGAAAAGAGATAAACGAAAGACTACAAGTAAGAAAAGTGCACTCTTCTCAAAAATCATGAGTTTCGAAATTCAAGTCATCTACATGAAAATGTGCACTCAAAAAGTCTTCTCATACTTGTCAGACATTCACATACTGCAGATGATGCAAACATGAACGCAATCAATGAAGATCTGAAGTACAAAAGTATAGAAATGTTTTCTCAAGAAAGAGAAGAAACACTGTCGATGTACATGAAAAACGTATGATACTTCATTTATATCATACTTTGACTCAAAAGTTAACTTAACTTCTAATGTTTGAAAATTGAATGTCAGCTCGCTCATTTGCGAATTTGCATCAACATGAGTAACTCATGTTTTGTGATAATGACTCACTCAAAACTCATCATCGCGAATACAGAAATCATAATTTGCAAGATCTAAACTCATGAAAGTCATTTGCAAAGATTCTGACTTGAAGAGCGTACTGATTACAATCATCACGATTGATTATCAACAAGATCAATGATGTAGTTGCTTGATTAAAGAAGACACAGATGCACTTTGCTTCGTCATGATCACAATAGTTGAGTTTTATGATCTTTGAATGATTGTCATTAAGATATTATGTGCGATCGAAAATATTAAACTTGATGACTTTCATACATGTCAAAGACTACATGATGATTAATGACATTGAAACAGACATCATGAATTCAATGAATCTGTCTTGCAGTTCAATGAATCATACATCAGTCAAACTCGCGAAAATGACAGATTGACTCTGAAACATCATTTCATCAGAAGCTATGAGAACTCAATCATCAAAGTTGCACATCAGAAGATGAAATGCTTTCTTTATATATTATATATATATAGCTAGAATCATGATTATATACAGCTCATTAAGATATACAAGACATTATCACTTGTATCTGAGTAGCTGTCTTGCTCTGCTCATCATCAATAAAGAGTCTTACTGCTCGATCTTACACTTTGTCATCAATTGCTCATTACATGCACTAATATGATGAATCAACTCAATGAGATCATTCTGATCACGTCTCTTGATATTTTCATGATCGCGCATGTCTAAATCTTGCAAGAACGTTTTCTTCATGTTTTTTGTATGAGATGAAATATGTAAGCTAGAATTATTCAATCGTTGCATTCTAACAAAGCTGCAAAGTATCTGTCTGCAAAAGAAATCATCTTCTGCAAGATCTTAAAGCTACTTTTGTCGTAAGTTGTAGAAAGTCTGAATAATCTTGTCTCTTCGAAGATAGTAGATAAATACTCAATACAATTAAAGATCTTGAATGTTCATGTCATGTTGATCAACGAACTTTGACATCACGCTCAACATCATCAACTTATGAACATGAAAGAAACTTTCTGTCGCTGAATACTTTGCGTTTGTTCAAGAACTTGCAAATCACAACATCAAATCTTTAACAGCAATTGCGTTGAATGAAAAGAGAAATTTTGCAAGACAATGTCATTATACAATCATGAAAGCGAAATCTTTCTATCTACTTTTCATATAAAGCACACGACTCATTTTCTTCATTGCAAAACGTGATGCTCACAATCTCTTCATACATACTGAGTGTCTCTTGATCTTCGATCTTGCAAATCAACAAAGATTTTCAATTTCAAAGATTACGTTTAATGTGTTCTTGCAATTTGAGTACGATGATAGTTTAATCAATCGAATCAGACTTCGATGTTCTGTCAAGATGTTAAAAAAGTATCAGTGTATCTGCTTTGAAATCAGTCAAGCACATGCAATTGATTTAACTCGAGATCGAAGATCATGAAAAGTCAGCTCACAGAATCTTTCTAGCAGCTGTGTCAGACTACTGCAAAGCTCAGTTCTCTGATGAGTGAAATCATCTATTTGCACATCAAGCGAAGATACAAGTCAAAGAGATGACATTTACAATGCTTTCACAAATGATTGATTTCGCGTACATTGATATAGTCAACTGATCTCAGATTCATGATTTTGAAAATAATGATGAAATCATGAAAAAGCTAAATGAATTATTGAATCTGCTGCAAATAATAAATATGTGATTACTTGAGATCTTGCACACTATTATTGAGAGCAAAATCATCAACAATGCAAGCACTGATGTCAGATCAGATAACGTTGAATTAATTCAAGATATTGCAAAGAATGTTAATGCATGAAGTCTGACAAGTCATTACAATGTATTCATAGCAAATAGTTCAAACTTTGTGAAGACTGCAAGAAGTCAAGATTAGTGATGAGAATGAGAAAGTTAATAAGAGAAGAGTTTAAGCTGTTGCTGATATAAAATCGAGACATGAAAGAAAGAATCATTATTGAAAAACTGTCTTTACAGATTGAAAATCAAAGAGACTTGAGAATTCAAACAGAAGCATCACAGCTTTGACATTTAACACAGAAGTCAAAGAGCAAACGTGAGATCATTGCTACATCAGACGCTACAAATCAGCAATGCATGATAGACTTTCAAAGCGAGTATAACAATTTAGTTTCATTCAGCACAAGCATTGAGCAAAACTGCTGTGTTCAGACATACATGCATAGTTGATGTTCAGATAAGAAGATCGAGAAATGCTACATCAACAGAAATCATTTATTTTATTTTCTTGATCATTAATTTGTCATCTTTAATCATAAGCATATACTTCGTATGCAGATAAGATTATCAATCTTCACGAAATTAAAGTTAATCAATTTGTCTTCTGAGTCATTTTGCAATGAATGCTTGATGAGATGACTTGAATTATGTCACTTAATGTCTTGATGATTGCGCTTGCTCAAAACTTTTGACAATGTTGTCTTCATATTCTTTGTGCAAGACTCAAGAAATGATCTGCAAATCATCTTTGAAATTAAAATCAATCAAGTCGTTTTCTGAGTTGTTTTGACTTGAGTCAATGTATATTTTGAAGAGATGAATGATTGAAAGTGAAGAGTGTTCATGTATTATTAATGATGCTCTTGAGTACAACGATGTTACGAACATGTCTGAATCGATCAGAATTCAGATCTAATTCTAATTAATTTGATTAAAGCAAGTCATGACGTTATGTCTAGTTTGAATCTAGCGCACTTCTTTGAATCATTCTCAGCACTTCTTCTCGTTGTTCAGCACTTTTTTCATTCATCTCTTTCATCATTCTTTTAGACAAACACATCTGACATATTACATCACATTTGTATCGAGTCTAGCGCAGTCTCAAGTCATTATTTATAGAAGAGCTCGCACTCTTTCTCTTCTGTATTCTTAATGTCTTGTTATAGCTATTTCTAAAGAACAATACATACATATCAGTTCTGAGTCTCTTTGATTGAATGATCTAGACACGATTTCAACATTACATTAAGAATCTCGTTTATCATACGATACAGATACTCATTACTCGTTCAATATACTTGTTCAGACAGATCGAGTCTAAAGAAATTCGTTTATCTGATGATCAACGCAATCAAAAGACAGAACAACACTAGAAAGTCTATAAAATCAACAGCGAGGCTGATTGAATTGCTAGACGACTTACAGCTCATTAAGTATGCATCGTTCATCTCAATTAATAGAATCAGCGATAAAGAATCTTCATTGATTGCTAGAGAATCAAATCGATCAAGAGAATCAATCAACTCTTAAATCAAACAACAAAAATGACTTTATCTTCTATTGTCGAGCATCGCTCTTCGCTCGATTTCTTTCTTTCAAAAAACACTCGTTCAATTTAATTTCTTCTTTCTTTCTCATCATATCTCATTTCTTCAAAGAGCGTTTCGAAGTCTCATTCTTCATTGTCGAAGATAACGACTCATTTACTGAAATCATAACATCTTCTATGACTATGAAAGCTTTGAAGAAACGATGCGAAGAGCTGAAAGCTAGACTACAAGCTAAAGAGATTATCTCGTCATCATCAATCTACTCTGAGCGTTCTAGATCTCAGAAAATACTCGATTCTTCGTTGTTCATTGATGAAAAGAATTCTATGTTGAGATTGTGTCTAAATCATTCAATCAAAGAGACTCAGAACTGATATGTATGTATTGTTCTTTAGAGATAGCTATAACAAGACATTAAGAATACAGAAGAGAAAGAGTGCGAGCTCTTCTATAAATAATGGCTTGAGACTGCGCTAGACTCGATACAGATGTGATGTAATATGTCAGATGTGTTTATTTAAAAGAATGATGAAAGAAATGAATGAAGAAAGTGTTGAACAACGAAAAGAAGTGCTGAGAATGATTTGAAGAAGTGTGCTAGATTCAAACTAAGCATAGCGTCATGACTTGCTCTAATCAAATTGATTAGAGTTAGATCTGAATTCTGATTGATTCAGACATGTTCGTAACATTATTTCTCTCTTCGAACATTCATGTTCGCATGAATAGAAAAGAAATAAAAGCAAAAAATTCATCGTGTTTTCAATTTAGTGCAACTTATTCGAGTATAGCTTGTGAAATTCGTTCAGAACTTTCTTCGAGTCATCGAATTTTTCTTTATCGACATAGTATCATTCGTCGTCACGATCTATTGCGATTCATTTGACTTTGTATTGTAGTCTTTCTCTATATCGTCTGAAGTTCAATATATCGTCTACTTTTCAGTGCTCTTCATTCTCTTCAATGATCATTGATCTAGAGAACTCAGAGTGTTGTTCTGATAGAGAGTCATTTAATGAAGATTGTAGATACTTCGAGCTGAACACTGAATGTATATGCTTCATGCTTCTAGATAGCTGAAGACGATAGAAGATTTCAACTTTGACTGTGATTGAATAGAGATCGAGCTGCTTGTCTTTCAAATCTTTGCATGATCTAGTGATTTTGATGTTTTCAAAGATTAATCAAACTTGATCATCTACTTCATAGATGATGTCTCGTCTATGCTTGTTCATCTGAGCTTCAATGATCTGCTTGATCTTTTTCAATTGTTGATGATCGAAGATAAGAAGTTCGCTCATTTGAATGATAATGTCATCGATCTTTCTAGTCTCAATACGTTGATGAATCGTTTTATAATCAGTCGTATCTGAATCAAAACTCATTCGAGAGTGAAAGTTTTTATTGAAGTAGAAAAAGATCATCAAGATAGTCGAGAATGTATTGAAATTGTCACTGAATTTCATCATTGAAAGTCATTTAGCTCAGTCATTCTGCATGTAATTGCAGTAGATTCGAAGTTCGCGTTCAACATCTTGATTAGCTCGTTTCGACTGATCATTGATCTCTGAATGATAAACTGTTGATAGATTGACTTGAATCTTCAGTCGTTTACAAAGACTTTGTCACATGATCGATATGAACTGAAAGTCTCTATTTGAAACGATAGAACTGAGTAGATCATGAAGTCGATAGACGTTTCATAGCATGATTCATACTGTTTCTTCGATTGAGATGTCATCGTCTTCTCAATGACAGAGAACATAGTGACGTTCTTTGAAGAGACGACATATGATCATGCAAATGACGTTATAGTTTTTCGATAGAGATAGCTCAGTGATGAAGTTCATAGCTATATTTTGTCAACGCTGCTGAGAAATCGATAGAGACTGAAGCAAATCATTCGTATCATCTCGAGATGCTTTGCTTCGCTGACAGACATGACAGTTTCAAATGTATTGTCGAATAGTTGCTCGATGATCTGATCAATAGTAGAAGCGTTGAACTAAATCAATCGTTCATCTAATGTCAGAGTGCAAGATTGATGATTGATCGTGAATCTTTCGAAGCAATTTCATATGCATTTGTTTTGACATTCATAGTAGACTCTTTTTGAATAGAACGTTGTCAATAATTTGACAGTTCTTTAGCTTCATGTCATGAAGCTTCAGTTCATCTTTGTTCATAGCTTGTCAATACTCATTGCATAGTTCATTCTTCTGATTGACTAGACATATGCATTGATAGAGATTAATCTTGTATTCAGATTCGATTTTGAACTCAATCAATAGAACATTTATTCGATTCGAGATCAGTATAGTCTGAAAACAATCATCTATTTCTTTAGCTGATTCAAAACTATCGATCATCAACATTCTAGTTAAAGCATCGACTTTGATGTTTATTTTGTCTGATCGAAAGATAATCTGAAAGTTAAACTTCGATAGAATATTCAGATAGTTCGCTTGTCATCGAGTCAGCTGTTTGTTTTTCATAAAGATCTTCAAAGTCTGATGATCAGTAAACATCTGAATAGATAGCTCAGTATCTTCTAGTTTGAGTCGTCAGTGTTCGAAGCATCGAATGATAGTTAGCAATTTCTTGTCATAGATGTGATAATTGCATTCAGCTGAAATCATGCTCTTGCTATAGAAGACTATCGAATGAAGCACATTCTCGTCATTGTACTGAGATAGTATGTCGTCTTTTACATAGTTGAATGCATTGATTTTCAAAATAGCTTGATGTTTGACATTGAAATGACGTAGAACTGAGATCAAGCTGATCTGCTTCTTTAGATTGTCAAAGACTTTGACGCAGACTTCGTTTCAAACAAAAGACATGTCTTTTCAAGTCAGCTGAGTGAATAACTTGACTAGTTTCAAAAAGTTCTTGATGAAGCATCAATAGAAATTGACGAAGTTGACGAAGTCTTGTATCTCTTTTAGATTAGTAAATGTAGCTCAATTGACTATAACTTTCACTTTGATAGAATTCATGCAAAGATCTTGTTCTGATACTATGACTTTTAAGAAGACTGTTTCTTCTACGTTGAATTCGCACTTTTGAATATCTATTTGCAGATCAGCGTCTCGTAGATGATCTAGTATCATCTTGACATGTTGTTTATGCTTCTTTTAAGTCTTGCTGTATATGAGAATGTTGTTTAAATAAGCTTGGCAAAAGTCATTTAGAAAGTCTCATAGAACATCTTTCATATATTGCTGAAATGAGATCAAATCATTTGTTAATTTGAATGATAGAATCTTTGATTTGTACGCTTCTAGAGCGATAATAAAGATCGTATAGTTCTCACTATCAAGATGTATACGAAGTTTGTTGAAAGCGAAAATTATATTCAGTTGAATCAAATGCTTGCAGTTAATGATTTTGTTGATCATCTCATCTATGAGCAATAAAGAGTAGCGATTTCTTTTGATAATGACATTGAGCTTTTGATAGTCAATGCAGAAGCGAAGATCATCATTGATCTTCAGAGCGAATAGAACGAGTGAGAAATATGAGATTTTGCTAGAAGTAATAAAACTCTTTGACAGATTTTCATTCAGATATTTCTTGATCTTCTGAAGCTTGTAGAGTGACATTCAATAAGCTCGACATCTAGAAGAAGTGACATCGTTAGTGAGTTCTATCTTATGATCATATGAACGATGAGATGATAGCTTATCAACTTGAGCTCGATCAAACACGTCGAGAAAATTCTGATATTTCAAAGATAGCTTGACTTTGATGTCTTCTAGATTTAGAGCTGATGCATCGATGAAAGCAATCTTTAGAATGTTCAGTTTGCATTGAGTGTTGTAGACTATTTTTCTATCAATATCTTTGATCGAGATAGCGAAAATCTCGATGCAATTCTTCTTTGATCGTTTAATCAATGCATGAAAAGATGCAGTTCTCACATTGAACATAAAAAAGTTCTTTTTTGAAGCAGTAGAAGTGAGTCGTTGAAGCACTTTGAAAGCTGAACTGATAGAAGAATTTGATGATCATGATTATTTTGAGTGTGAAGCTCTGACTAACATTAAAAAAACAGAAATGAGAGCTTCTAATTGATTTGAAAAAACGATGACATTGTTTTGCATATCTAGTAGTATTTCATTTTTATTCATTCAAAGCTTTTTTAATATGACGTCATGATGATTTATATCAGCTATTAACATTGAAACAGTCAATTTCTTATGACTTTCGACTGTGAGATTGAGTAGAATTTTATGAATAATGATCTTCTTTGTCAGCTTTTCGTCATATTCTCTTATTAACTTCTCTTTAGCTAGTTGTATGAGTTAAATTTCAAGCTTCTGACATATTTAATCGACTAGCTTTGTATGAATCAAGATGTAAATCGTCAAGTCACTATCTATCAGAGATCATAGCTTGAAGAATTCGTCTTGCAAGAATAGAGTGACATTGACTAGAAATGACTTTTCGAAGTAGTTCTCTTCGATAAATGAAATTTCGTCGATTAGATTGCACAAAAAAATGATCTTTATCTCTTCGATGACTTTGAAAAAGATGATTAGTTTTTTGAATCAGACTCTGAATCGAAGTTCAAAGAATGATCAAACTCATCATCTAATGTGTTAATTCTGAAAGATCTATTTGAACATTCTTTAGAAGTATGATCAGACTTATGACATAAAAAGCAGTTTTCGATTAGTAAGTCATTTTCTTTGACGCTAGTCAAAACAGCATCACGTGATTTTGACTGATCAGTCATCTTCATTTCTATGATTCTATGAATAGCTTTGACTGATTCTTCAGCAAAGATGATCTGTTTAATTGTTCAAGCTTTGATCATTGCTTCTTTATTCTCGATCTCTTGAATAGCTCGTTGATCGTTATTCAATTGAATGAGATAGAAACGAATTTCTTTCAGAGTACTGAGTTGAATCAATTGAGTTACTTAAGCGAATCAAAGTCGAAAATTTATTTTATTCTTTAAATCGACGATCAGCTGTTTTTCTTGATAGTCTAGATAGAAGAATAGTCGTTGAAATTGAGTATAAAACTCGCTGAATTTCTTCTGTTCTTGAATCAAGTTGTAGTAGTTTCTACGAAAGTTGACTTCTTTATCTGAATCATCGAACAACTGAGCTAGCTCTTTCAAAAGCTCATCGACGATCTTGTATGAGTTGAAACAGTCACGTTCGCGTCTTGACTGAGTGATCTCAGCTGCATCATCGAATAATCTGAAATGTACGTAGCTCAGCTTGACTCGTTCACTTGAAAAGAGATCAACATTGATTTTCAGCTTGTTCTGAACTTTTTCATATCAGTTCTTTCAGATAGAGTTCTTTTCATCAGTAAACAATGAAGAATCGAGTATTTTCTGAAATCTAGAATGCTCAGAGTAGATTGACGATGACAAAGTAATTTCTCTAGCTTGTAGTCTAGCTTTCAGCTCTTTGCATCGTTTCTTCAAAGCTTTCATAGTCATAGAAGATGTTATGATTTCAGCGAATGAGTCGTTATCTTCGACAATGAAGAATGAAGCTTCGAAACGCTCTTTGAAGAAGCGAGATATGATGAAGAAGAAAGAAGAGATTGAATTGAACGAGTGTTTTAAAAGAAAGAGATCGAGCGAAGAATGATGCTCGACAATAGAAGATGAAGTCATTTTTGTTGTTTGATTTGAAGATTGATTGATTCTCTTGATCGATTTGATTCTCTAGCAATCAATGAAGATTCTTTATCGTTGATTCTATTAATCGAGATGAACGATGCGTACTTAATGAGCTGTAAGTTGTCTAGCAATTCAATCAGTCTCGCTGTTGATTCTATAGATACTCTAGTGTTGTTCTGTCTTTCGATTGCGTTGATCATCAGGTAAATGAATTTCTTTAGACTTGATCTGTCTGAACGAGTATATTGAACGAATAATGAGTATCTGTATCATATGATAAACGAAATTCTTAATGTAATGTTGAGATCATGTCTAGATCATTCAATCAAAGAGACTCGAAGCTGATATGTATGTATTGCTTTTTAGAGATAGCTATAACAAGACATTAAGAATACAGAAGAGAAAGAGTGCAAGCTCTTCTATAAATAATGACTTGAGACTGCGCTAGACTCGATACAGATGTGATGTAATATGTCAGATGTGTTTGTCTAAAAGAATGATGAAAGAGATGAATGAAAAAAGTGCTGAACAACGAGAAGAAGTGCTGAGAATGATTCAAAGAAGTGCGCTAGGTTCAAACTAGGCATAGCGTCATGACTTGCTTTAATCAAATTGATTAGAATTAAATCTGAACTCTGATCGATTCAGACATGTTCATAACAAAAACAAAGATTCAAAAAGAAAAAAATCTCTCTCTTTGCAAAGAATTGAGATAGATACAAGACTTAAGATTCGCGAATATAAAAGAATGAAAAATGAATTTTCGTGAAAAAGCTACAAGAAGATCTTTCAGCTCAAGCTTGATCATTTCATTACTGTTGTTGTTCAAAAAGAATCTTTTTGCAAACGTGTCATCATGAAAAGTTTTTCAAGATCAGACTTTCACGAAAAGCTTCACATGTTATATCACATTCAACATGACAACTTCGTTGTTGTTCTAAAATCTTTTAGTTTCAAGAAATTCTTCTATGTCATTCTTGAGCATATGAACATCTCTTTTGTTCAGATCATTGCTTCTTCTCTCTATTTTGACAAGCAAGAATTGACAATCATACTCAAATAAATAAATTTGACAGATGAGATGTCATGAAGAATGTGCTAATCACAATAAATACTTGAGAGTCTTGTTTATCTTATCTTTCAGAGAATGAAGCATAAATCTCTCAGTTGCTTCAACATTCTTTTAAACGTTGAAGAAGATATCAAAATTAATTGATCTTAATTTTAGTTCACAGAAGACTTCGTTAACATTACATGACAGTGAATCAAGAATGCTGTCATCAGATTGCTTCATCAGACGAAATCAGTATTAGAAATGTAAAAGCACTCAGTAGAATCATGATGAAACTCATGCAGAAATGCATCAAAGACAACGAAGCTATTAATGTTGAGAATTTGAATCATTGATCTTTCAACTTCAACATCATCAAATTTCTGTCAATGACATTGATCATTTGACGAAATCATCTAAAACTGATTACAAGCTCATCAAGCTAGCATTAGTCAAAAACATCTGTTTAGTCAAGCTTCTAGCTCACAAGCTCTAATAGTCACTCATCAATAATTAATAGTTAGCTACAAGCGCTTGTATCTTTTGATGACAGTCATTTGTTCAAAAGATATAATGCACAATACATGTTCACTTTTCGTACGTTTCTACATTCAAGATTCGAATGTAATCAAATAAATCATTTGATGAATTGATTATTTAAGTAGCTATTTAATCATCTATTTAAACATGAAGAATGCTTGGTAGAAAATCATGTAGAAAGTCATGAAGAATGCTTGATAGAAAAACATGAAGAGTGCTTGATAGAAAAACATGAAGAACGCTTGATAGAAAAACATGAAGAATGCTTGATAGAATGCTTGGTAGAAAAACATGAAGAATGCTTGATAAAGTGCTTAATAGAAAAACATAAAGAATGCTTGATAAAGCGCTTGATAGAAAAACATGAAGAGTGCTTGATAGAGTGCTTGATAGAGAAACATGAAGAATGCTTGATAAAGTGCTTGATAGAGAAACATGAAGAGTGCTTGATAGAAAAACATGAAGAGCGCTTGATAGAGAGTCATGTAAAGAGTCATGTAGAAAGTCATGTAGAAAGCATTGTTTGACTTGTGTTATGCGCTCGATCGACGCGTATTTTGAAGCATGTAGAATGTTTGATAGAGTGTTTGATAGAAAGCTCAGTCGATAGCTCAGTAGAAAGATTGATAGAAAGATTGATAGAAAGATTGATAGAAAGATTGATAGAAAGATCAGTAGAAAGATCGATTGAAAGATCAGTAGAAAGCTCACTAGATGACTCAATCGAAAAATCAGTAGAAAGCTCACTAGATGACTTGATCGAAAGATCAGTAGAAAGATCGATTGAAAGATCAGTAAAAAGCTCAGTAGAAAGCATTGTTTGAAGCATTGTTTGACTTATATTATGCACTTGATCAACACGTCTTTTGAAGCATGTTTTGAAGCGAGTAGATTGACTAATAGATGAACGAGTAGATAGTTGAGTTGATAGTTGAACATGTTGATATTTTGATTGTTGTTGTTCTAGAAAGTAGAAACTATGAAGAAAAAAAGAAGATCAAAACTTTGAACTCTCTAGCGTCAGCTCTATAGAGCTCGAAGCGAAGATTATCGAGTAGATAGCTGAGCATGTAGAATGACGAGTAGATAGAAAGTCATGTAGAAAGCATTGTTTGAAGCACTGTTTGACGTGTTTTATGCGCTTAATCGACGCGTTTGATAGAGAGTAGAATGAAGAGTAAATGAGCGAGTAGATAAATGAGTAGAGTGAAGAGTAGATGAGCGAGTAGATAGACGAGTAGAGTGAAGAGTAGATGAGTGAGTAGATAGATGAGTAGATAGACGAGTAAATAAACGAGTAGAGTGAAGAGTAAATGAGCGAGTAGATAGACGAGTAGAATGAAGAGTAGATGAGTGAGTAGAGTGAAGAGTAGATGAGCGAGTAAAATGAAGAGTAGATGAGTAAGTAGATAGATGAGTAGATGAGCGAGTAAATAGACGAGTAAAGTGAAGAGTAGAATGAAGAGTAGATGAGCGAGTAGATAAACGAGTAGAGTGAATAGTAGAGTGAAAAGTAGTGCTAAATCAGCTAAATCAGCTTGTAGCTGATTTATGTAGCATGTAAGCTAATCAACGATGCAAACTCAGCTGACAGCTAGCTTATAGCAAACGTCTCATCTAGTAGCTAGCATATGCATCTCAAGTGCATTAAGATTCAAATGTCGTTGCTCACTAGCTTACAAGCTACTTAAGCTCTTCATCAAAACATCAATGTGATGACATCTGCTTCTTCAATAAATGAGTTAATGAAGATGAGTTGCAATCTAGTCACTTCAATCAGAATTTAACATTTTCAGCATTGACTGCTTCAATGTGATTGACAAAAGAATTGACTTGAATGAATGATGAACTGAGCTGAAGTCTTTGCATGAAGACTTCACAAGTCAGTATAGACAATTCTTTTTAGAAATTTGCAAATATTTTGACATGTCAATCTAAAATTATAAAATCTCTGTTTCTGAACTTTTTACGTTGATTTAGTGATAATAATAATAATAATAAATTCATACATTCTTGTGACATCGATTAAGTCGACTCATGAGAAACTCTATGCTATTTATATTGAGTGAACAAAACTCTCTGAGATAGAAAATCACTCGCTGTCTATACGACTGCTTTGCGCAGTCAAAACTATCGTTATAAGACTTTGTATCAAATTAGTTCGCGTTGATTGCACGTTAGAGAATGAGTGACTCAGTCACTTTAAATTGCTTCAGAAGCTTCGTTTTCATCATCATTCTTGCAGCTGCTGTTGATTTAGTGATTTGAAATTCTTTTCATTTCTTGAAATAAATTCTAAATATAGCACATCATTGAAAATGATAACAATTTAATTCTGCTCTTATGAGTCATCATTTTCTGCTTCTTTTCAAATATTCTTGATGTTTTCTCTTCTCAACTTTTTTTACGTTTGTTCTCATGATCAGTTTTATTCAATCTCAGTTTCACGTATTAAAAGAGTCTTGACATCTCAATACATTTTTTTATTTTCTTCTCAATCTTTCTTCTTATCACTTCTTTGATTCACTTCGATTTTTCATCTCTTCTCTGTAATACTGCTTCAACTTCGTATCTTCATGAATGTCATTCAAATATACATTACTGTCGCGAACGACTTCTTCTTTATCTTCATTATCGTTAATCTTCTTTCTTGTACAATGTAATTTCAAGAAAAGATCTCTCTTCTTACGTTCAAGCATCTTACTTACTTGTACTTTCTGAATCATCATCGACTTTTGAGTTCGTGAAGTTGAATCAACATTCTGATTCAGCTGATTTACATCATGATCAATGTTTTTTGTCTTAGCTTTCAAGTTTTCACGATCTCTAAAGCTGATTTTCAAGTCGAAAATCTATCACTCGTCAACATGATTTCGCTTTTTGCAGATGTTCATCTTAGTTTTCTGACTAATCTTCTCAAGTTTTCTTTGAATTCTTATTGATGCGTTCATCGCTTGACGAGATTGATGACGTTCGCGCTCAATCTCTTTCACGTACTCGTTGTCGTGATCAATTGAATCACTTTCTTGTTGAAAGTATCAGAGCATCTGTTTGAACTGATAGTTAATCTTTGTTGCTACTTTCATCATTGTTTCTAACTAATCATACTCAGATTGAATCATCGCTGTATGTTCTTCTACTACTTTTGCATTCTCTTTTACGTTGATTGTTGTTACGAAGCGTATCAACATTGAATAGAATCTAGTCAATAGACTCTAGAAATTTTGATATGTGAACAAGAAACAACGATGTTTCGAATCGAAATATGCTGAAACATTTCATCTATTCGAGTTCTAGCAAATCGACTACTTCGTTTCTTTGTTCGCTCTACTATAGATACAGCTCGAAAGTGTCTTCTTTCTTCTGTATTCTTAGTTTCCTAGTTATAGCTATCTCTATTGATCAAACATTCTATTCAGCTACGCACTATCTCGCTGCAGTGTGATTAGATTCTAGGCACGATTTCAACATTAAACTAAGAATTCATTTATCACACGATATCGATTTCATTACTCATTCAAGTCACTCGTACAGACGAATCGAGTCTAAAGAAATTTGTTTACCTGATGATCGACAACATCGAAAGACAGAACAACATCAGAGAATCAATAGAATCAACGAGAACATATGATCGTTGAATTGCTAGAGAATCTATCGCTCATTCAGTAGCATTGATTCACTCGATTAATAGAATCAACGATAAAGAATCTTCGTGAATTGCTTAAGAATCAACTCATTCTTGTGAAGCAGACGAGTGAAAATAAGCTGTTCAACTCTCTCTCAAAAAGCTCGTGAATCAGTCGAGTCAAAATAATCTGTGTCATCAAATTCAATTTGACTCGATTCAAATTCAGATCAATTTAGTGAGTCTGCTACAAAGACGCTGTCAATGCGATGATCTATCTACTCACATCGCTCTATCTATCAGTGAATCGATCTATCTCGTGTTTCTGTGTCAACTAGTGAGTCTGCTTCAATGGCACGATCAGAATCGATCTCTTCGATGAGCAAGTCAACTAGTGAGTCTGCTTCAATGACACGATCAGAATCGATCTCTTTGATGAGCAAGTCGATCTCTACATAGTGAGTCGACTACAATAGACATTTCGATGGTCTGAAAGATCAATGAAAAGGTTGATAGAAAGACTGACATCAAAGCTTTCTAGTCGCTGTCGCTATGAGCTACACTACAAGTCATAGAAACATGACTTTTAAAGAGAAGAGAGTAATGTTACGAAGCATGTTGACATTGAATAGAATCTAGTCAATAGACTCTAGAAATTTCAATATGTGAACAAGAAACAACGATGTTTCGAATCGAAATATGCTGAAACATTTCATCTATTCGAGCTCTAGCAAATCGACTACTTCGCTTCTTTGTTCGTTCTACTATAGATACAGCTCGAAAGTGTCTTCTTTCTTCTGTATTCTTAGTTTCCTAGTTATAGCTATCTCTATTGATCAAACATTCTATTCAGCTACGCACTATCTCGCTGCAGTGTGATTAGATTCTAGACACGATTTCAACAATTGTTTTATGAAATCTTTCTTCATATACATCAAGCGTTGATCATGCTTTCTGTCTGTTTCATCTGACATCATCTGCTCTTCAAGTCGCTTTTTTCTTGCATGTACATTTATATTTCTGCTGCGCTGTTTCTTTTCACATCTGTTGTTCAATGCATCAGTGTACTGTGACGAAGTGAAACATTTCATCATGATCGCACTTGAGTTCTCATTAGTCACATCTATAACATTATTAAGATTAGCATCAATCTTTCTTGATCACTGAAGATCAAAGCTGAGCAATACATCAATCTATGAATTTCTTTCATCAGCTTCTGATTCTTCGTGCAGAGTCATTCTTTCATGATGATCTCTTAAGTACATGAGAAGCAGAATAGACTGAATCTTTTCGTCAAATCTTGTAAAGAACTGACATGAGAACTTCTGTATCGCGTCAAGATCAACAAGAATGAGAGCGCAGCTGATTCTCATTTGATACTATTCAGTGAGTCTTATAAAATCAATGTCTCTGTGAGTGAGTATGAAAGCATTCTTCTGATAGTCACTGATTTTGAGATGACTGCACACTTGTCGTATCTGAAACAGCTGATTCATGATTATAAGACTTGCAAGATTAATACTCTTCGAATTCATGTGATTTGACAAGTACAACACATTGATAAGCATGAAGCGAGATTAAGAATTCACTAATGAGAAACTTACAATGATAGAGACTGCTTTCGCAGTAGAGTCGCTGCTTAATAATGTTTTGAAAGATGACAATCTGAATAAGATGATGTTCATCAATGCTTTCATTCAATTTACTGACATGCAGAATAGATTTTCTTCATCTCAATCTTTTTGATTTATTTAAAAAAGAACAAAGTGTCTTTTGATCAACGTGAAACTGTTTATCAAGAATTCGCAGATTTGCAGAAGATTTTACAAACAAAGATGAACATGAAACATTCAGAGTGTTACGATTCTAGCTACGCATCTATGTTGATAGCTATGTTGATGACTATGTTGATGATTATGTTTCTGACTATCGTTGATTGCTTGTCACTAGACTATCAAGTTGTTTCGAAGTCAATTCTATTCAGAATTAGCTTATGTTCTTCTGAGTCATATAGATAGTCAATTCTTTTCTTCTAGATACTTTTCTTTCTTAGCATTTATATACTCGTTATCTTACATTCATATGACTCGCTCTATGCTGATCTCTAACATTATATAAATGCTTCTTCATTACAGACAAAGTGAAATAATCTGCATCGACTTGCTCTGCTCAATTCACACAACTATTGACTTTGATCTAGTCGACTTGCGATCGTGCAGACACTCATTCTTCTTTCTCGTGAGCTGACTCAGCGAGAATAAACAAAAGATTTGAACTCATGCGTTGATCAGCGAGTATAAACAAACGATTGAAATCATTCGACTAGGTCAAAGATCAGCGAATTAATCGTTCATTCAGATTCGCAAGAAATTCTTCAAATTTGTTGAACAATCAAACAAGATCAGTCTATGACTGCGTGAAGTCTCTATTTCAAAAAGCAATCAAAGAGATCAGTCTAGAACTGCGTGAAGTCTCTATCTTGATGAGCAAATCTCTCAGTGAGTCTGCTTCAATGACATCGTCAAAGTGATGATCTACTCACTTTCATCGCTCTATCTATCAGTGAATCGATTCGTCAACTCGATCATGTGCAAATAGTGAGTCTGCTACAATGACATCTTTCGTCAATGCAATGATTCATCTACTCACATCACTCTATCTATCAGTGAATCGATCTGTCGACTCGTTCACGTGCAACTAGTGAGTCTGCTACAATGACATTCTCAATGCAATGATCTACTCGCTCTCATTGCTCTACTCATCAGTGAATCTGATCAAACGTTCATGTGCAACTAGTGAGTCTGTGTTGAGATTGTATCAATGATCATTCAATCTAAGAAGCTCAGAGCTGATATGTATGTAATTGTTATTTAGAGATAGTAATAACAGAACATTAAGTGTACAGAAGAAAAGAGAAAATAGACTCTTCTAATATACTCAATGATCTTCGGCTGCGCTAAACTCAATTGATAAATGTGATGAAGAGAATGAAGGCAAAGAAGTGAAGGAAAAAGATGACGAGATAGATGAAGAAGTAGATGACGAGATAGATGACGAAGTAGTCATGAGAACACGCGATGCGAGACTCAACTAGACTTAGCGTCATGACTGACTTTATAGAGTTAGAACTAGTGCTGATCGAGTCGAGCACGTTCGTAACATTACTTTTTCTCTCTGAACATTCATGTTCGCATGAATAGAAAAGAAAATAAAAGCAAAAAACAACTCATTGACTCATCGATTTAGTCAAGCAACTCATCGCTTTTCAATTTAGTGCAACTTATTCAAGTATAGCTTGTGAAATTCATTCAGAACTTCTTTCGAGTCATCGAATTTTTCTTTATCTGCATAGTATCATTCGTTATCGCGATCTAGTTCATTTCATTTGATCTTGTATTATAGTTGATCTTTATATCGCCTGAAATTCAGTATATCTTCTACCTTTCAGTGCTTCTCATTCTCAATGACTAGAGATCTAGAAGGCTTCGCATGTTGACTCGATAGAGAATCATTGAGATAGAGTCGAAGAATCTTTGAACTGAACACTGAGTGTATATGTCTCATGCTTGTAGATAGCTGAAGACGATAGAAGGTTTCAACTTTGACTGTAATAGAGTAGAATTTGAGTTGCTTGTCTTCTAGATCTTTGCATGATCTAGTCGTTTTTATGTTTTCGAAGACTAATCAGACTTGATCATCTACTTCATAGATGACGTTTCTTTTATGTTTGTTCATCTGAGCTTCAGTGATCTGCTTGATCTTTTCTAGTTGTTATCGATCGAAGGTCAGAAGCTTCTTCATTCAAATGACTATGTCGTCGATCTTTCTAGTCTCAATACGTTGACGAGTGATTTCATAATCAGTTGTATCTGAATCGAAACTCATTCGAGAGTGAAAGTTTTTATTGAAGTAGAAAGAACTCATTGCAATGACTGAGAAGATGTTATAATTGTCACTGAACTCAATCATTGATAGTCATTTGACTCAGTCATTCTGCATGTAATTGCAGTAGATTCGAAGTTCGCGTTCAACGTTCTGATTGACTCGTTTCGATTGTTCATCAGTTTCTGAGTGATAGATCGTAGATAGATTGATCTTGATCTTTAGTCGTTTGCATAGACTTTGTCACATGATTGATACGAACTGAAAGTCTCGATTCGAAACGATAGAACTAGATAGCTCATGAAGTCGATAGACGTTTCACAGCATGATTCATATCGTTTCTTCGATTGAGATGCTCTCATCGCCTCAATGACAGAGAACATAGTGATGATCTTTGAAAAGACGACATATGATGATGCAGATAGCATTATAGCCTTCAGATAGAAATAGTTCAGTGATAAAGTTCATAGCTATGTCTTGTCAGCGCTGTTGAAAGATAGATAGAGGCTGAAGAAGATCATTTGTATCATCTTTGAGAATCTTGCTTCGTTGACAGACATGACAGTTTCAAATGTATTGTCTAATAGTTGCTTGATGATCTGATCAATAGTAGAATCGTTGAACTAGATCAATTATTCGCCTTATGTCGAAGTGTGAGATTGATGATTGATCGTGAATTTTCTGCAGTAACTCGATATAAAGTTTCTTCAAAACTCATAGTAGACTCTTTTTGAATAGAACGTCATTCACGATCTGACAGTTCTTTAGCTTGATCTCATGCAGAATCAGCTCATCTTTGACTATGACTTGTTGATACTCGATGCATAGCTCATCAGTCTGATTGACTAGACGTATGTGTTGATAGAGATTAGTCTCATATTCAGATGTGCTGAATATGAGTAGAACGTCAAGTTTGCTTGAAACAACGTTTATTCTATTCGAGATCAATATGATCTGAAAACGTTCATCACGACTCAATTCGAATTCAGAACTATCGATCACAGTTATTCTGATCAGAGCATCGACTTTGTCATTCATTTTACCTGATCGAAAGATGATTTGAAAGTTAAACTTCGATAATATATTCAGATAATTTGCTTGTCGTTTGATCAGCTGTTTGTTTTTCATAAAAGTCTTCAGAGCTTGATGATTCGTAAACATCTGAATAGATAATTCGATAGTCTCGAGCTCGAGTCGTCAGTGTTCAAAACATCGAATGATGACTAGCAATTTCTTGTCATAGATGTGATAGTTGCACTCAGCTGAAATCATGCTTTTGCTGTAGAAAGTCATCGAATGAAGCACATTTTCATCATCATACTGAGACAGAATGTCACTCTTCACATAGTTGAATGCATCTGTTTTCAAAATAGTCTGACGTTTGACATCGAAATGACGTAGAACTGAAGTCGAACTGATCTGTTTCTTTAGATTAGTAAAGACTTCAGCACAGACTTCGTTTCATACGAAAGACGTGTCTTTTCAAGTCAGCTGAGTGAACAACTTGACTAGTTTCGAAAAGTTCTTTATGAAACGTCTGTAGAAGTTGACGAAGTCTACAAAGCTCTGCATCTCTTTCAGATTGATAGATGTAGCTCAATTAACTATGACTTTCATCTTGATAGAATTCATACGAAGATCTTGTTCTGATACAATGATCTTTAAAAAGACTGTTTCTTCAACATCGAACTCGCATTTTCGAATGTCTATCTGTAGATCAGCGTCTTGTAAGCGATCTAGTATCAGCCTGACATGTTGTCTATGCTTCTTTTGAGTCTTGCTGTAGATGAGAATGTCATCTAAATAAGCTTGGCAGAAGTCATTTAGAAAGTCTCATAGAACATCATTCATATATTGCTGAAAAGAGGTCGAATCATTAGTTAATTTGAATGATAACATCTTGAATTTGTAGACTTCTAAAGCGATAATGAACGTTGTATAGTTCTCGCTATCGAGATGCATACGTAGCTTGTTGAAGGTCGAAATGATATTCAATCGAGTTAAATGCTTGCAGTCAATGATCTTGTCAATCATCTCATCTATGAGCGATAAAGAGTAGCGATTTCTTTTGATAATGACATTGAGCTTTCGATAGTCAACACAGAAACGTAGATCATCATTTGCTTTTAGAGCGAACAGAACTGATGACGAGTATGAAGTCTGACTAGAAGTGATATAGCTCTTTGAAAGATTCTCGTTCAGATATTCTTTGACCTTAATAAGCTTGACAGATGACATTCAATATGCTCGACATCTAGAAGAAATTGCATCGTTAGTGAGCTCTATCTTGTGATCATAAGAACGATGAGAAGGTAGCTTATCGATCTGAGCTCGATCAAAGACGTTTAGATAATCTAAATATTTCAAAGATAGCTTGATCTTAATGTCTTCTATGTTCTGAGCAGAGGCATCGATGGTAGAAGAAGCGACGTTTAGAGCGTTCAGCTCGCATTGAGTGTTATAAGCGATTTTCCGATTGATATCTTTCATTGACATAGCGAACACTTCAGTTTTAGCCTTCTTTGACTTCTTTAGTAGTGAATGAAAAGATGCGGCAGCGATGCTGAACATAGAAAAGTTCTTTTTCTGAGTCATCATAGCTGATCATTGAAGCACTTTGAGAACTGAATTGATGAAAGATGAAGATGAACGAAATCAATTTGACTGTTTAGCTTTAGTTGAAACAGATAAGATCGAAATGAGCTTATCTAATCAATTCAAAAAAACGATCTCATCATGTCGCATATCTAATAATAGATCGTTTTTATTCATTCACGACTTTTCTAGTATGATCTCGTGATGATCAATATCAACTATTAACATTGAAACAGTCAGCTCTTTATGATCTTCAATGATCAGATTCGATAAGATCTTATGAGTAATGATCTTCTTCGTCAACTTGTCATCATATTCTTGTATAAGCTTCTCTTTTGCCAGTGAAATTGATTGAATCTCGAGCTTCTGACATATCTGATCGACTAGCTTGATGTGAACTAGAGCGTAGATCGCAGAGTCACTATCTATCAGAGATCAAAGTCGATAGAACTGATCTTGTGAAGACAGCGTTGCATCAATTAGAAAAGACTTGTCGAAGTAGTTCTCTTCGATAGATGAAACTTTGTCGACTAAATTGCACAGAGATATGATCTTCATCTCTTCGATGACTTTGAAAGAACTGACTAGTTTTTTGATTTCGAGTTCGAGCTTGAAGAACAATTAAATTCGTCATCTAATGCATTAATATGAAGTCTATTCGAGCACTCTTTGAAGATATGACCTGACTTATGACATACGAAGCAGTTTTCAATTAGTAGATCGTTTTTCTTGACGCTAGTATCTTTGGCGCTAGCTCAAACTGAGCTTCGCGATTTTGACGTATCAATCATCTTTGTTGATTCGATTTTATGAGTAGTGACTCTGACTGATTTCGAAGCAAGTCGAGCTTTTGCAGATGATTCTTTATTCTTCTGCTTCTTCATGACTCGTACTTCATTGTCAAAATGAATGAGAAATAATCAAATCTTCTGAATAAAGCGAAGCTCTGATTGATTTGCTCAGATCAATCGAAGTCGAGAATTGATCTTCTTCTTCAGATCAGAAAGCAGTTGCTTATCATTGTATTTCAGATAGATGAATAATTGCTGAAATTCAGCAAAGAACTTGCTGAATTTCTTGATCTTCTGAGTCAGTTCTTCGTATTTTCTACGAACATTCTCTTCTTTATTCAAATCATCAAACATATTGACTAGCTCTTTCAGAACTTTTTTGACCGTCTTGTAGAGATTGATGCTATCAGAATTACGTCGAGCCCGAGTGACTTTAGCTGCTGAATCGACTAAGCGAGAAAAGACATAGCTCAGCTTGAATTGTTCATTTGAAAAGAAGTCAGCGTTAATTGACAGCTTGTCTTTGATCTTTTCATGCCAGTCGTTTCAGATAGACTCTTTATCATCAGAAAAGAGTGAAGAATCAGATATCTTTTGAGTTCTAGAACGTTCAGAGAAGATGAACAGCGTCGATTCAGATGTAAATTCTCTAGCTTGTTGTAGTAGTCTAGCTTTCAACTCTTTCATGCATGTCTGTAAGACTTCTATAATCTGAGAGAATGATGATTTCATTGTTGTAGAAAATGTTGTTTCGATGAAAGAAAGAATAGATTCATTATTGGCTGAAGAATTGAAGAGTTCGTTAACTTTGAAAGCGTTGAATGAAGAAGCTTCGGAAAAACGAGCTTGAAAATCTTTGAAACGCTCTTCGATAGCTCGTCTAGACATGAGGTAATAGAAGAATAAACAGATCGAGCGAAGAGCAACACTCGACAGTAAATAGTTAGACGAATGAAGTGAGGTTTGATCTTCGATGTTGTAAGAGAGTTTGAGTGATTATCTAGCGATCAGCGAAGATTCTTTATCGCTAGTTCTATTAATTCAATTGAGCAGTGCGTACTGAATGAGCTGAAGCTTTCTAGCAATTCAAATCAACTGCTACGAGCTGTTTGATTCTATAGACTCTCTGATGTCTGTTCTGTCTAGCTGTGTTTTGCGTAGATCATCAGGTAAACGAATTTCTTTAGACTCGATTCATCTGACGAGTATGTTGAATGAGTAATAGTTATCTGTATCGTAAGATAAACGAACACTTAATGTAATGTTGAGATCGTATCAATGATCACTCAATCTAAGAAGCTCAGAGCTGATATGTATGTAATTGTTATTTAGAGATAGTAATAACAGAACATTAAGTGTACAGAAGAGAAGAGAAAATAGACTCTTCTAATATACTCAATGATCTTCGACTGCGCTAAACTCAATTGGTAAATGTGATGAAGAGAATGAAGACAAAGAGGTGAAGGAAAAAGATGACGAGGTAGATGAAGAAATAGATGACGAGATAGATGACGAAGTAGTCATGAGAGCGCGCGATGCGAGACTCAACTAGGCTTAACGTCATGACTGACTCTATAGAGTTAGAACTAGTGCTGATTGAGTCGAGCACATTCGTAACAGTCTGCTACAATGACGAGCTCAAAGTCGATCTCTTCAATGAGCAAGTCGACTAGTGAGTCTGCTTCAATGACACGATCATCTTTGATAACAAGCAAATTCATGAGCTTGTTTCTATATCGAAATCTCAATAGTGAGTCTGCTACAATGATGAACAATGATTGATCTCTTGATTGAGTCGATCAACGAACGAAACAAGTTCTACTATGTAGTAGATCTGAATCAGCAGTGAGTCTGCTTCAATGACATGATCACAATCGATCTCTTCGATGAGCTAGTCGATTCTCTTCTAGTGAGTCTGCTTCAATGACATCAGTCAATAGTCGATCTCTTTGCTGAGCAAGTCGATTTCTTTCTACATAGCTAGTCTGCTACAATAGACATTTCGATTCTACATAAGGCTAAGAAAATACATTCATGCGAACATGAATCATTGAAGAAGAGAAATACTGTTACGATTCTAGCTACGCATCTATGTTGATAGCTATGTTGATGACTATGTTGATGATTATGTTTCTGACTATCGTTGATCGCTTGTCACTAGACTATCAAGTTGTTTCGAAGTCAATTCTATTCAGAATTAGCTTATGTTCTTCTGAGTCATATAGATAGTCAATTCTTTTCTTCTAGATACTTTTCTTTCTTAGCATTTATATACTCGTTACCTTACATTCATATGACTCGCTCTATGCTGATCTCTAACACAGAGAATATCAAGATCACGCAAGAAAACGCTGAGAATGCGCAAGAATTCAACGAAAAGATGCAGAGTGAGAAGAAAAAGATGCTGATAATGAGTAAGTACAATTCGCTCTTTACATATTAAGACTGATCGTGATTTAGTATTTGAAATTAATAAGCAGCGAGATGATCTACGAAGTCTTGTACATGACTATTTGAATGATCAAATAAAACTGCTAAAATTGAAATATCACTCTCAAAGCAATAGAATGATTGCATACTATTTATCAGAATGACAGAATTGAGTAACAAGAACTTGAGTTTTTGTTACTGCTTATGATGTAATATTTACAATAGAATCAAAGAAAATTGATCACATGTATTTAAAGATGAAATATGTATTGATTCAAAAATCATTTCTGTATGATCTTCATTAAATGTACAAGAGAAAGAAAAGTAGAAGTGTTTAATACATTGATCTTAAGTCATGTAATGTGTTTCTACGAGTATCTTAATACATATGATGTCTCAAGATGTATAATGTCTTTCTACATATGTCTTAATACATATAGTGTCTCATGACATATGTTTCAAGATGTATAATGTTTTTCTACATATGTCTCAATACATATAGTGTTTTGTAACATATGTTTCAAGACATATGATATCTTACGACATGTGTCTTCAGACATATAGTGACTCAAGACACACAGTGATTCAAGACATAATGTTTCAAAACATATAATGTTTTACGACATGTTTGCTTTCTTCATTGATTCACATCAGTTCTATGCTGAGTTC
>JAABUT010000574.1_pt1 | contig 55852 bp, 49 predicted proteins | sample 5559281 | NCBI WGS metagenome assembly JAABUT01 (sample SAMN10711880, study PRJNA513359) | rock metagenome | isolation source: Antarctica rocks | place: Antarctica: Victoria Land, Ricker Hills nord | collected 2016-01-04 | reverse complement strand
GGTACAACCGTAAAAGATTGCATTCTGCACTGGGATATTTGTCACCACAGGACTTTGAAAAACAACTACTAAATAAACAAATTATTGCCGCTTAACCGATTGTCCATTTTTTTGTTGCAAGTCCACTGAAGTTGATAAAGGGGTTTGTTAAATTATCTTTCGGGTCCTATAATGCAATTGTTAGAACATTTCCACAACAAACCATTACCCATGCTTCTTTTAGCCTGCTTTTTTATGTGCTGAAAACATAACTGTTACATAACCACTTCTGCCGTTTGCTTTTGCTGATGGCTCCAGAGTTTGTTGAATATTTCGCCGTTCGCCAATAAAAATCCCAAGGAACCTTCTTCGGCGATCCGGCCTTTGTCCAGCACATAAATATAATCGAAGTGCTCCAACAAATGCAGGCGGTGCAGGCTGGAGATTACTGTTTTCCCTCCAAACTCATTAAAAAGGTTCAGGTAAATTTCCTGCTCTGTTTTCGGGTCCATACTGCTGGTGGGTTCGTCCATCAATACAATACTGCTGGCATGTGCCGCCAGCACGCCTCTTGCCAAAGCCAACCTTTGTTTTTGTCCGCCCGAAAGGTTTACCCCTTTTTCCTGGATCATGGAACCAACACCTGCTTCCAAATTTTCCAGCACCTGCGAAAGACGGGTAATTTCGCATACCCTGTTTACTTCTTCTTTTTCAAAAGGCAGTCCTAAAGTAATATTGTATTCAAAAGTAGCTTCAAAAATTTCAGGTTCCTGCGGAAATAAGGTTACCGCGTTTGCAATATCGCCAAAACCCATTTCTAACCGGCCATCCACTTCTACTGTTGAAGCGGCATCAGGTTCGTACAATCCCCTTAAAAGCGTTAGTAAAGTGCTTTTTCCGCAGCCGCTTTCACCAATTAAAGCTATGCGCTGGCCACGATGAATGTTCAGGTTCATCCCCTCAAGTCCGTAAGCTTTTTTCCAAACCGGCAGCGGACTAAGTTTGCCCTGCGCATTTACAATAGGCCGTGCAGTACTGTTTTTAGGGTGATTAAAATTTAAATTGCGGATCACTAAGTTTTGCCAATCCTGCGGTAAATGTGTTTCGTTCAAAGCCCTGTGCTCCTGCTGATACGCGGATTCGATGCCTTTAGCCGTTTCTACATCGGTATGAAACTGAACGACTTGTGTGTATTGCTGTGCAAAATCATTAAAAACACTGGTAAACTGGTTTACAAAACCCAGTAGCGTTACCAATCCGCCAAGCATAAATACCTTGCCGGGCTGGTTATGCTGATACACATAGCCAACAACCATCACCACATAAATCAGCGCAACCAGCATTTGTGCGGTAAACCATTTCCACTCGTTGATAAGTACATTTTTTTTGAAAGGCGGAAAAACAGCTTTTATTTTTTCCATCAACCCGGCATGCACACGTTTTTCCAACCGCAGGGTGATTACAGTTAAAATGTTTGACAAGCTATCAAACAGGTTGGACGATGCCACATGTTCCGCCTCGTTCACTTCCCCTAAAGAGGCGATAAAGGGCTTATCAAATTTCAGGATCACCCAAAAAGTAAGAAAACCTAAAACGATGGCGATTGAACCGAACAAAGGTGAAAAGTAAAACATCACAGAGAAGGAGATCACAAATTTCATGAGCGTTTGCATATAAACGAAGCCCGATTGAAAGAAATCTTTTAAAGCGGTATAAGCTTTACGGAGCCGGTTGATGGTGGAACCGCTGTGATGATCCTTATGCCAGCCAACCGGAAGATGAATGAGCTGTTGATAAAGTTGGTCTAAGTAATTCTGGGAAATATGAAAGGCCAGTTTGCGTTCCATCACCCGGGCCGGGCCATGAAAAGCCCATTCCAATAACCTCAATGCCAGGAAGCCTAACGCATACCACCAAACCGAAGAAATAGCATTTATGCCGTTTTTTTGGACGGAATTGACAAACCACCCATAAAAAAAAGGATTGACAGCTGTTATTAAATTTGCACAGATAAACAAAGTATAAATGAACAGGTATAACTTGCGGTCATTTCTGGCATAGCGCCAGGCAGTGGCCAATAGCGAGAAGTAAGGATTTTTCATACACACAGGCGGATAAACGCCTGCCTGTTGTTACGGTGCTGCCACAAAAAAGATTCTTTTAAAAAAAATTACCAGCTGCACTAATTTTACCAGGATAAAAGAAGCATCCCGCTATAAATCAAAACACCTTTTATTTATAACCCATGGCTTGCAGGTTAAACAGTTCGGCATATTTGCCGCCTTTGGCCAGCAGTTCTTCATGACTGCCGATTTCGGCCATTTCGCCTTTTTGCAGGACCAATATCCGGTCGGCCATCCTTACGGTAGAGAACCGGTGCGAAATCAAAACAGCCGAACGGCCTTTGGTCAATTCTGTAAACCGCTGAAAAACTTCGTATTCTGCCCTTGCGTCAAGGGCTGAAGTGGGTTCGTCCAGGATCAGCAATTGTGCATTGCGCATGTAGGCACGTGAAATGGCTACCTTTTGCCATTCGCCGCCGGACAGTTCAACCCCCTCAAAAAACCTTTTGCCAAGCATTTGCCCGTAACCGCCGGGCAACCTTTGCGCAAGTTCATCGGCCATGCTTTGTTTAGCAGCTATTTTTATGCGTTCTGTATTTTCTTTTTCCTGAATGTTTCCGGCAGCAATATTTTGGGAGAAAGTCATCTGATAACGCAGATAATCCTGAAAAATAATTCCGATGTTCAGCCGCAGATTGGCCAAATCGTATTCCTTTAGATCATAGCCGTCCAACAAAATCCTTCCTTCGCTTGGGTCGTATAACCGGGCCAGCAGTTTTACCAATGTAGTTTTTCCGGCACCGTTCTCCCCTACCAGGGCCAGTTTTTCGCCGGGATAAAGGGTAAAGCTTAAATGCCGGTTTGCCCAGCGTTCGGAGTGGATATATTTGAAGCCAACGTCCTCAAAAGTAAAACCTTGTTTAACAGGATCAGGAAAAGGCCTCGGGTTTTTGGAAGGCTTGATCTTGGGCTGAATTTCGAAGAACTCAAAGAAATCCCTTAAATAAACAGCACCTTGCGAAACGGTGGTAAAACGGGTAAGGACACTTTCCAGCAAAGTACGCAACTGCCTAAAAGAACCGGCCAGAAAGGTAAGTTGGCCAAGGGAAATGCTGCCGTTAATGGTTCGGGCAATGATGAAAACATAAGCGCCATAATAACCCAGACTGCCCAGCAGGGCAAAAAAAGTACCCCATACAGAACGTTGCACAACAATGCCACGGTTATCTTTATAAAACTTGTTTGACAGGAATTTAAAACGTTCAATGATAAAGGCCGACAAATCGAATATCTTTACTTCTTTCGCGGTTTCATCACTTGCGCCCAAGTAGCGCAGGTAGTCCAGTTCCCGGCGCTGCGGGGTTTGGCTGCGGGTTAACGCATAAGTTTGATCGTTGAAATAAGATTCGCCCAGAAACGCGGGCAGTATGGCCACGAGCAGCAGCAAAATAAGCCAGGGGTTAAACGCCATTAAACCTACGGCAAGGAAGCCCATCGTGATCAGGTCCTGCACCTGGCTCATCACCTGCGAAAGCAAAACAGTACGGCCTACCGTTTGCTGCCTTGCCCGTTCCAGCTTATCATAAAATACCGCATCTTCAAACTGGTCCAGGTCAAGGACCGCTGCATGGTCCATGATTTTTACGGAGGTATAGTTGGAGAAAAGATCGCCCAACAAACTATCCATCAAAGTAATGGCACGGCCTAAACTATCTGTCAGGATAGCTAAACCAAATTCCAACGCCACCAGTTTCCATAGGTACAGATGGGATAAACTATGGGCATGGCTAAGTGCTACGACCTGATCAATGATCAGTTTACCCACATACAAGATCAATAAGGGCAAGGCCGAACGCACAAACCGCAGCAAAATATTGGCAAGCGCCATTTTCGGGCTCACTTCCCAAACCAATTTAAAAAATTGCGGCAGGTTGCGCAAGGCAGCCAACCGTTCTTTCCATGTTAAAGGTGTGATTTTATTGGGGGATGGACGTTCTTTCAACTTATTTTAGGTTTGGGCTTTGAGGTATGAGGCGTAAGGTATCTTGCAATCAGCAATAATCAATTGGCTATCAGCAATGGGCTATTCCCTATCAATTATTTGCCATCCGCAGCTTACTGTTTTTTGTACGATAAAAGAAGCATACAAAACAGATCTTATTTTTAACCGGGCTTTTATTTTCGTTATTTATTGCAATCTTTAAACCGCAAGGTTAAAAAATTGTTGTCATACTGTTTTTACCGGGGTAAAAACAGTATCGTTTTTTATGAACAATTTATAAGTTTCTACCCGTGTCCAAATAAAAAATATGAGTGTAAATAGCGAATTAATTAATGCTGCCCGCGTTGGCGATATTGATTTGATAAAAGAACTGATCCAACAAGGTGCAAACATCAACTACTACGATGAAAAAGGTTATACACCTTTGATTATTGCCTGTTATAATGACCAATTGGAAGCAGCAAAAATCTTAATTGAAGCAAAAGCCGACGTAAATGCACAGGATTTTGGAGGGAATACGGCATTGATGGGTGTTTGTTTTAAAGGTTACCCGGCCATAGCGGAATTACTGATTGCAAACGGAGCAGACCTGGACATGCAACATGGTAATGGCGGCACAGCTTTGATGTTTGCCACGATGTTTGGCCGGAACAAACTGGTAAAAATAGTACTGGAACACGGCGCGGATAAATCCATTTTAGAAAGCCGTGGATTATCGGCAGAAGACCTGGCCGTACAACAGGGCAATGTAGAAGCTTTGGAAATTTTGGAAAGATATTAAGCTTAACGGCTGATAGAAAAGGTGTTTATATTCAGTATAAACCAAAAAAAACCTGTAATGGGGGTCTGTTGATCTTTGTGGTGAACCCTTCTTTAATTAAACTGCTTAATTTAAACAAAGGAGACGGCTTGGCCGCCTCCTTCTGAATCAAATAAAAAAATAAAGCTGTCTGGTTTTTATGATGGGTTTATTGGTTTTGAAGGTAATGTTGTTAGTATGTATCAGTAGATTTTCCTAATTACATTTTCACATAAGTTAGTTTAGCGGTGTTTACAGTTGTTGCAACGTCCGGGTTTTCGGGTGCATAATAAGCACTAAAAGTGAGGATGTCGGTTTGCTTCAGCAACCGGCCCATGGTCATGGCTGCATCGGATGGATTGGCATAAGCCCTTTGATAGTTGAATAAACGGGTAATACGCTTTTTAACAAAAAGGTGGTTGTTGATCAAGGTGTCTTTGCTGCTGCGGATTACGATATTCTTTAAATTGTCGTCCACCCAATTCGTGGCGTTTACACCAAATTTAGTCAAAGAATGGTAATCGTAGTTGGCCAGGGAGGTACCGTCAAAACCTTCTTTTAAATGTACCTCTAAGGATTTTGCCAGGGTGTTGGAATCCAGGATCAGCGTTACGTCTTCGTTGTAAACCATGTTCAAAACATTCCCGCTGACGGTCATTTTTACCACTTGTGCACTGGTTTTGATGTTTAGGGCAGGATAGTTTTCACCAGTGGCAGGGGCTGTGAAAGGACTACTTTCGTTCCCGGTTTTTTTGCAGCTAACCAAGGCCAATGCGGCAAGGGAGAAGAGTAGCAATTTTTTCATGACCGTGTTTTTTGTTTTTATTGATTCATGAATAATTAGCCAATAAAAATGCCAGTTAAAAACAACAGCGGGCAATGCTTCTTTTACCGGGCAAAAATTGGTATTGAAGCAAAGTGCCGGCTTTCCTGTAAAGAAAAATAATTCCCTTTGACCTTTTTTTAAAAATAAAATTTTAGCGGTTGTTAGAAATTACTGCGGTAAAAGAAATATCATTCAGGATCAATCAGGCAAAAATAAAAACGCGGAAGACGATCTTACAAACCAATTAGGCCAGCAAGAATCCCATTTGGGGAGTTTTGAGGAAGAAAGCCCTCGTTTCTGTCCAGTTCTTTGTCCACAATTTGTGGAAAAGTGTATAGGAAAAGGCTTGCCCCCGTTCATCAGCAATAATTTAAGCACCTGTTTAGATTGAAATTTCATCAACATAAAACAACAGCAGCACCGATATAAAAAACCACCAAAGCAGGTAAGTCAAAAACAAAAAAACATTTTACAGGTATATTTGCAGGATGGACAATAGCTTTTTTGGTCACTTGCTGCATGAGTTTGATTTACCGTTAAAAAATCCTGTCCTTGTTTTCTCCCTCATTTTATTTATTATTTTAATATCGCCCATCCTGCTGGGCAAGATTAAAATCCCGGGTATCATCGGACTGATCATCTCCGGCATACTGGTTGGCCCTTACGGTTTCCACATCCTGGAAAAAAACTCGGCAGTCGAATTGTTTTCTACCATCGGCTTACTTTATATCATGTTTATAGCCGGCTTAGAGCTGGACATGAACAACTTCAAGAAAAAGAAACATAAAAGTTATGCATTCGGGTTCCTCACTTTTACCATTCCGATACTGATCGGTTTCCCGGTTTGTCATTATCTATTGGGCTATTCTACGCTTACCTCGGTGCTTACCTCCAGTATGTTTGCAACCCATACTTTGATCGCTTATCCAATCATCACCAAGTTTGGCATTTCTAAAAACGAAGCCGTAGCGGTAACCGTTGGCGGAACGATTTTAACCGATACAGTGGTGCTGGTCCTGCTGGCCGTGATTATGGGCCTGCACCGAAACCAGATCAGTTTTGCGTTCTGGCTGCAACTTGGCCTTTCGTTGTCGGTTTTTACCGCGATCATGTTTTTGGTTATTCCACGTGTGGCCAAATGGTTTTTTGTAAAATTAGAAAGCGAAAAAACTTCCCATTATGTTTTTGTATTGTCTGTTGTTTTTTTCGCTGCTTTCCTGGCGCAGGTTGCAGGGGTAGAACCAATTATCGGCGCTTTTTTGGCCGGTTTGGCCTTGAACCGTTTAATACCGCATACTTCTATGCTGATGAACAGGATTGAGTTTGTTGGCAATGCTATTTTTATCCCCTTCTTTTTAATAAGCGTTGGGATGCTGGTTAACGTGCAGGTCCTTTTTAAAGGTCCGGCCGCTTTAATTGTGGCTTTGTGTTTAACCATTGCTGCTTTAAGCGGTAAATGGATTGCTGCTTTTATCACCCAAAAATTATTTAAATATTCTAAGGAACAAATACAAATTATTTTTGGGCTGAGCAGTGCACATGCGGCTGCAACGCTAGCTATTATTTTAGTAGGATATAAAGCGGGTATTATTGATGAAAATATCCTAAATGGCACGATCATCCTGATCCTGTTCACCTGTATCGTTGCATCACTGGCAACAGAAAAAGCCAGCCGGAAAATCATATTGAAAGAAGAAAACGAAGAACATATACCGGATATGCACGGGCCGGAACAGGAAACCATTTTGATCCCAATTGCTGATTTTAGTAATTTGGAAACTATGCTCGACCTGGCCATCCTGCTGAAAGATAAAAATTCTGAGCACCCGCTTTATTTGTTATCGGTTGTCCCGAATGACCATGATGCAGAGATCAACCTGAAGAAAGCGCATAAAAAGCTGGGCGAAACGGTTAAATATGCTTCAGGAACTGAAACCGGCATTGAAGTGATCGCCACGATTGATTATAACATTGCCAGCGGTTTGGTCCGTACCTCTAAAGAGAAATTGGCCACGCTGATTTTAACCGGCTGGCCAAGAAAAGTGAGGTTGATTGAGAAGCTGATGGTCAACAAAACGGCTTCTGTAATTGAAAAAACAGATAAATCAATTTTTGTTTGTCATTTGCACCAGCCGCTGATCGTTCATGAAAAGCTTTTGCTGGTTTGCCCGCCGAAAGCCGAATTTGAAATTGGATTTAATTTATGGCTGTCCAAAATTTGCAAGATTGGAAGTGAATTAAGTTTGGAGATCAAATGTTTTTGCAATGAAAAAACACAGGTTCATGTTCAAAAGTACCTGGAAAATACAAAAGTGAACGTTCCTTTTGTTTTTGACCGTACCGATGCCTGGGAAAAACCGGAGCTGCTGTTAAACCAAACCGGAACCCAGGATTTGTTGATCATGGTTTGTGCCCGGAAAAGTTCGGTTTCGTACCGGAGCAGTTTTGAACATATCACCAGGAAAATGGAACTGTTGTTCAACGATCATTCAAAAATCATCATCTATCCAGAAGTAAAACAGGAATGAGCAAAAAGAAAGTTGATAGTTGATAGTTAATAGTTCATAGCCATAGTTCATGGGGCTGATAGCTCATAGCTCATAGCTGATTGCCGATACCAATTTTTAGGTGATAAAAGAAGCATCTAAAAACAGCCCTTCAATCTGTCCATGCTCTTTTTACCGCCTCAATTTCTTCGGCTTCGCCCCAAAACCTTTCACCTTTTAAGATGTGCAGATGTGCCATGATTTCTGCACAAATCCCATCATCCACCTGGCTCTTGTAAACCTGGACAGCTTGTAATTTATTAACCGGAGATTTGTTTAAACCGTTGGTATAATCAATCAATTTTACATCTAATCTTTCTTCCAATCCTTGGATGTGCAATCCAATTTCATCCAAAGTAATGCGGTTGGCATAAGGCAGGTCTTCATAAAAAAGAACTTTGACCCGGGGATAAACTTGTACAACAGCTTCCCTGCAAAGTACATGATCAATATGATTGCCGATGGCCAGCGGACAAAACAATATACCGTCTATATTTTCCAACAGATAGTTCTTCAGGGTTTCAATCAACTCCAATTCATCAGGGTTAAACGAATGGAACTGATGGATATAACTGTTTCTTAAAGGGGCATCCAACAGCTCAAGGTTGACGATATCAATGGCAGAGCTTAATAACTGATTGAACGCTGCATCTTCCTGCTTCCTTAATGCCGAAACCACTTCTATATCCCCTGACACAAAAACGCCTGTCCATTTTGTAACGGTAAAGCAATTGATCAGCTTTACCGGTGTTTTATGCCGGATGAACCTGGAAATGGTAAGCGTCAACCCAAATGCGGCATCGTCAATATGAGGCGACAAAATATATATTTTCAAAACCTATACTTTATAGCTGGACAGTTGCAAGGGACTGGACACCGGCATTTTTTTAGAAATAATGTATGGCGGAACAACCAGGTGATGAATTGGATTTTTGACGAAGCAATTGAGCGCATCGGTCAGCGTTTCTACCATTGTCTCATTTTTGCCGTTAAAAGAAGTATTGGCGATAATGCCCACGCCTGTTTTCCCTTTAAAATTTTTGATGAGGTTGTAGATGAACGCATTGTCTTCCTTGCTTACCGTTTGTATCCTGGCGCTGTGGTCCACATGTTCTATGGTCGGGAATTTATCTTTATACTTATCATGTAAAAAAGCCGTGAACAACATAAACGGTGTCCTGCCTTTAAAGTCGAAATATTCGCTTACGTCTTCTTCCAAAACAAAAGGCGCAATGGGGCGAAACCATTCGCGGCCTTTGATAAAAGCATTGATCCAGAATTTATTTACTGCATAACGGGTATCGGCAACAATACTTCGGTTGCCCAATGCACGTGGCCCGAACTCGCTGTTGCTTTGAAACACGCAAAGGATTTTGCCCCAATAAATATGGTCCGAACAAACTTCTATCAGGTCGTCTGGTTGTTCAATGCTTAGTTCCGGGTAGTTTTCGATGAGTTTAGTTACTTCGTGTATGTCAACGTCCGGGCCGAGGTAATCAAAACGCCATTCGTATTCATTCTTTATTTTGAAGCATTCCACCGCGCCGTATATGGCACAACCAACAGAAGTACCGCCGTCATGCGGGGCAGGCGGAATAAAAAGATCGTAGCCCTGTTCCAGCACTTTGGTATTGGCAACACAATTTAAGGCGCAGCCCCCGGCATAAGCAATGTTCTTTGTTCCTGTTTTTTCGGTTAACCAGGCTGCAATTGCTATCAATGCTTTTTCGTAAACATCCTGTCCTTTGGCTGCCAAATCGGCTTTCTCCTGAAAGGTTTTTAGTTCATCCTTAAAATTATAATCCGTGGTCTTAAAAGCTTCAACCCACTCCTGCGGGATAAACACTTCGCCTTCTTTCACAATCAAATCCGGCAAATTTAAAGCAGCTACATTGCCATAAGCTGCCAACCCCATTACCTTTCCTTCGTTTCCTTCCCCCTTAAACAAACACTCGGTAAGCTTATAATAAAAGTTGCCCAAGCCTTGTGGCGCATCAGGGTTACGGTTGTGCAATTGTTTTTTTACACATGTAATTTCGCCCTTGCGGCAATAATAATAGGAAGCCACTTCAAACAGGCCTGCCTTGCCTTCTTTGCCGGGGTAATCGTATCGGATATGTTCTACCGGGCTGCCAACAGAATCAATGATCATAACGGCACAGGTATCAAAACCACTTGGCGGATAAGCACTGTACAAATGGGCAAGATGATGGGAAATTTCGATGATGCGGGCATTTGGTTTCAGGTTCAAAACCGTTCTCAGTTCATGGTGGTACTGTTCCTTTTTTTCGATTTCGTTATCGGCACTCCAGCATTCCACCACCAGGTCAAAAGGCCGGTCCATAGCCTGAATATGTTCCTTGTAAAGCTTCATATCGCCCAGCCTTCCCCAATGGTGCTTGCGTTTTGTCAACCGTTCTTTATGGATAGACATCACGTGTTTTCCGCCGTCGAAAATAGAAATAGTGCCGTCCTGAGTCCTGTTGATACCTAAAATAGAAGGTTGGTCCATAGTTATGATACGTTTGTTTTTTAGTTTATGATTGATTGCCTATAAGCAGTTTTTGTTATAAAAAGTTTTAGCGCAGCAATAGAATTAAGAAAATAGTTATGATGATAAGGGAAGAAAAAGTGTGAAGCTATCAGCTGTCAGCTATCAGCTGTCAGCAATTGGCAATCAGCTATGTGCCATTAACCATAGCCATACTATTTTTGGGTGGATAAAAGAAGCATTATGAAGGTGCAAAACACCATTTAACTTACGTTAACTGAGGGATCAATTTAAAAATATTTTTATTATTAAAACTTATTTACCTTCAATCACTTTAATAGTAAAAATTTAAAAGATTATGTTCGATCAAATATTACAAATGGTAAAAGACCATATCGGCGGAGATCCGCAGGCATCAGCAGCTATACCTGCTGAACATGCAGACGCGGTTCATCATGAAATTGCAAGCCAGATTACGAGTGGTTTACAAAACCAGGCTGCTTCACAAGGAGGGTCAGGCGGTTTGTTATCTATGCTAACAGGTGCCATGGGTTCCGGCAGCCCGATAACCAGTGCTATTGAAGGCGGATTAGTAGGCAGCTTAGGCACTAAGTTTGGCCTGCCTGCTGCTGCAACAGGTGCTATTGCTGCTGCTTTACCAGGCATTTTACAAAAATTTGCCCATAAAGCCAATGACCCTAATGATTCTAGCATTACCCCGGACAGTATAACCAGTTCTTTATCTGGTGCTAAAGGCGGATTAGGCGGTTTATTTTAAAATCCGGCTATAAATCGTTTTTATTGTAGAAGCAAGCTGATCAGTTCGGCTTGCTTTTTTTATGACATCAATTTTCAGTAAAGTCCATCAATCTAACCTTCATTGATCTGTTTTATTCAATAAATATCCCCCTCTGTTTTAGAAGTTATCAAGCTACTTGATTATCATTATGCAATGCTTGTTTTGCTGCTTTAAAAACAGCAACTTCATTTTGTAAAAGAGCTTTTAGTTCCAAGTCTATTGCTTCAATAAGTACAACTGTTGTTTGTATAGATATTTCCATAGCACTTAATTTTATGTTTACACATGCTTATACCGCTCAGGCAGATAAAAAGTTCTTTATTACATACTGTTTCCTTTATGGTTTTGGAATACAAATGAACGGGTGCATTTTACACCGGAATAATGTTCGGTAAAAATTCGGGTGCAGACCGTTTTTTGGAGGCCTGCTCATAAGCGTAAGCAATAGCAATCAGTTCGCCTTCCTTATATGCAGTCCCGAAAAAAGAAATCCCTACCGGTAGTTCATGCACTTTGCCCATCGGAACGGTAATATGCGGATAACCGGCCATAGCCGCAGGAGAAGAAAAGGAAAAGCCGGTATCATAATCCCCGCTAACGAGATCAATGCAACAAGCCACACCGTTAGTGGTGCCGCAAATGGCATCAAGACGGTTTTGCTTCAGCGCCACATCAATGATATTTCGGGCACTGGTGGATTTTGCCAAAGCATCTTTGTACTCTTTACTGTTCAGCCCACCTTTTTGTTCGGCCAGAACCAAAGTTTCCTGCTTAAAATAAGGCATCAGCTTAGCTTCATTCTTCAGGTTAAAATCAATTACTTCTTTTAAGGATCGATTTTTAGAATTGGAACCAGCCAGGTACTTATTTAAACCATCTTTAAACTCGTACAACAAAACCATGAATTCTGCAGCCCCAATAGCATTTACCTGTTTCATGATAGCAATTTCCACAATAACAGCACCTTTCTGTTTAAGCACTTCGATAGCATCCTTGTACAGTTTTACAACATCCTGATTGCCTTTTAAAAAGGCTTTTTCAACACCGATCCTTTTTCCTTTTAACCCATCGGCGTTTAAAAAGCGTGTATAATCTTTTTGTGCTTTCCCCCTGCTTGCTTTTGTAACTGCATCTTCCGGATCAATTCCCGTTAAAACACCCAGAAATATGGCTGCGTCTTTGACCGTTCGCGCCATTGGCCCGGCCGTGTCCTGAGTCGCCGATATCGGAATAATGCCCGAACGGCTTAATAAACCAACGGTTGGTTTGATGCCTACCAGTCCGTTCACAGAAGACGGACTCACAATGGATCCATCGGTTTCTGTGCCGATAGCCACCGCACAAAGATTAGCCGCAACGGCCGAACCGGAACCGGCACTCGAGCCCGAAGGGTTCCGGTCTAAAACATAAGGACATTTAGTTTGCCCGCCCCTGCTGCTCCAGCCGCTTGTGGAATGGCTTGAACGGAAATTGGCAAACTCGCTCAAATTTGTTTTCCCTAATAAAATAGCCCCCGCTTCCCGTAATTTCTGTACGATAAAAGCATCTTTTTTTGCGTAGTTCCCTTCCAGGGCCAGAGAACCTGCTGTGGTCGTCATTTTATCGCCGCTATCAACATTATCCTTAATCAACACAGGGATACCATGCATCGGCCCGCGTACTTTACCTGCTTTCCGCTCCGCGTCCATGGCCTGGGCAATGCTTAAAGCATCCGGATTAAGTTCGATAACAGCTTTTAATTTCGGCCCGTTCTGGTCTATTTCTTTAATCCTTTTTAAATATGCTTCGGTAATAGACCGGGAAGTGGCAGTGCCGGATTTCATCTTTTGCTGCAAGCTGTCGATTGTAGCCTCGTTTAATTCATCTTCTGCAATAAATAAATTTCGGTTGTTTGCGTGTTCAGGTTTAGCGGCAGAAACCGTGCCCCCAAGTAGTGCAGGCAAAGCCAACCCGGCTATAGAACTATTTTTCAAGAATTTTCTTCTGTCCATATAAGTTTGGTTATTGATAGGGCAGATCAAAATACAAACAATATCTGCAAACAGACAAGCCTTTTATTAAGGGCATCTCTAAAAACGCTCCTTTTCCTCTCTAATGGAGAGGAATTAAAGGTGAGGCCAAACAAATAATACGGGTTTTTAGAGATGCCCTTAATCTGTTTCCGGTTGATGCCAATACATTAACCTGCCAATAAACAGCACATTGGCCATTCTATAAATTGCATTAAACCTGTGTTTATATTTTATACCGATAAAAGAAGCATCTGAAACAAACCGGGCAAAATTTACACTGCTTCTTTTATGCCCATAAAATCTGTGTTTGTTAATTGGCATTCGGTTGTCAGCCTTTAGCAATCAGCTTTTCTATCGTCTATGAACTATTAACTGAAAAAATAGAAAATTTAATGTTTTTTAGGTGATAAAAGAAGCATCTAAAATAAATCGGACAAAATTCAAACAGCCTCTTAACTTCTCTTTAATTTTTTCATGCATCTCCTCCTTAAAGCTTTCATCCAACTTAATTTCCTGGTGTATCAGCATGAAAAAATACTTTTACCGCTTTGTTGATCATGATGCTTTACCTTTTAACCAATATTTTTTGCTGACATTATTAGTTTAACAGTGACGCCCTTTTCCGCCTATCGTTGATACTGTGCTTTCTGAGGAAGTTATAGGTAACGTTAAGCCCCATGTATTGACTGTTTCTATTGTCGTTCGTCCCATCGAGAAAATAATAACCCTGCAATATACTTATTGACCAGATTTCGGTAATATTAAAATTAAGGCTGTTGCATATTTCCGTCATCAGGCCCTGCTTCGCTTTGATCACATATCCGGCACCCAAGCATAATGCTTCTGAAAACCTGCCCATTGAGAATATATTGACCGTTGGCCTAAGCTCAATAAACATGGTGCTGTCTGCACCGCTTTTGAAAGTATTTAACCTCCCGGAGGCCAAGCCCAAATCAAAAATGCCATAAGTCCGGCCAAATTCAAAAGACGGGGAAAGCCTTTTATTAAAACCTCCTGTTGTGTTTACAAATACGTTTGTATTTAAAGCAAGATAGAAATAGCGTGGTTCTTCATCTTTTCCCGTTGTGTCCTGGCCGGCAAACTCCATCTTAGCTTTTCCGGCAATTTGCGCTATCGAGCAAAATGCACCTAAGAGGAATGCGATCGTAAATAACAGTTTCATAGAAATATCTGAAATAGGAAAAAAACGGGTTTCTAAAATGAAGGGCTAACATACGGCAAAAAGCCTATTAGTTTAAACATTGTTTCTTTGCCGTTTAGGATATTAACACCAGCTCAGCATTCCACGCCTTTTTTGCAGAATGAACCTTAGAACAAAGAATAACTATTAATTTAAGGGCATCTCTAAAAACTCTCCTTTTCCTCTCTGATGGAGAGGAATTAAAGGTGAGGCCAAACAAATAATACGGGTTTTTAGAGATGCCCTTAAACTGATGGACATCAGTTTAAATTTTTTACCTTTCAATTTTTAACTTAGTGCCATGCGTTTTATCAGCTTTTCTATTATAGTAATTATTATATGCGTTCAAACCGCATTCGCCCAGCAAAATGACGTTCAGCCTGTAAGAAGGGTCCCTGCAATTGGAATCCAAATTACCGACAAGGAGGAACAAGAACTGGCAACAGGGTTACAGGAGCTTGCCAGATCTGTTGAAAGGCTAAAACTAAAGCCGGACAGCTTTACAAAAGAGCTGCTGCCGGATGTGTTAATCTATTATAAAGCTGTAGATTATGCACTTAAATACCACGAATTTTTCAATACAAAAGAAGTTGGATCAGCCGGAAACCTTTTAAAAGAAGGGCTTAAACGGGCACAAGAGCTCAATGAAGGAAAAGCCCCCTGGACAACCCGGAAAGGGGAAGTCGTGAGAGGATATATCTCTAAGATCGACGGCTCTGTTCAACCTTATGGCCTCACTATACCAGCTAATTATTCCCCAAACGGTGCTAAGTTTAATCTTTCTTTTTGGTTTCACGGGCGGGGCGAAAACCTTTCTGAACTTAATTTTATAGCCAATGGGAAAGGCTTTTTCCCCGCTATGCCAGCAATGAAAAACACGATTATGCTGTACCCTTATGGCAGGTACTGCAATGGTTTTAAATTTGCCGGCGAAGCAGATGCATTGGAAGCACTGGAAGATGTAAAAAAGCACTATTTAATCAATGAAAACGGATTGGTAAACAGAGGCTTTTCAATGGGCGGGGCAGCAGTATGGCACTTCGCTGTTCATTATCCCGATATGTGGCTTGCTGCAAACCCGGGTGCGGGCTTTGCTGAAACCACAGAATTCCTGTTATTGGACAAAGAAGTCCTTCATCCAAACTGGTACGAAAAAAAGCTATTGCACTTGTATGACTGTACCGGTTATGCAAGCAATCTCTCCAACCTCCCGATTATAGCTTACAACGGGGACAAGGATCTTCAAAAACAGGCTGCCGATGTGATGGAAATAGCCATGAAACAGGAAGGCTTGCCTCTCACGCGTATTATAGGGCCTAATACCGGTCATGCGTATCACCCGGCATCTGCCAAAATAGTGGACAGCCTGCTGGAAACAGAATTGGCAAAAGGTAAAAGACCTGCACCAAAAAACCTGCACTTTACTACCTATACACTCAAATACAACAAAATGTACTGGTTGCGTATAGATGCCATGAAAGAGCATTGGGAAAAGGCCAGCGTGGACGGGACAATTACAGGCAACACCATTACTTTAAAAACCGCCAATATCTCCGCACTAAGTTTAGACCGGTCTGTTTTATCAGCTTTAATAAACCCAACTAACCCAATTGTTGTTAGCATTGATGGTATAACTGTTACATCAAAACAACCCACCTTAAATTTCCATCTTGAAAATGGAAAATGGATGGAGGGCAATCTTAAACCTGCGCTGGTTAAAAAACACAATTTACAAGGCCCGATCGACGATGCGTTTATGTCGGCCTTTATCGTGGTACGGCCAACCGGCAAGAGTAAAAACGAGTTGTTTGATCAATGGTCGAAATCAGAATTAGAGCGTTTCCTGACACAATGGAGGAGACAGTTCCGGGGAGATGCCATCGTTAAAGATGATATTGCCATCTCAGCAGCAGACCTGTCTTCAAATTTGATTGTTTTCGGGGACGGGCAAAGCAATAAGATCATCTCAAAGATCAAAAATAAGCTTCCTATAAGATGGGACACGGAAAATATCTATGCGGGGGACACCACTTATCCTTCTAAAAACCACGCTTTGATCATGATCTGCCCAAACCCTTTAAACACCAGAAAATATGTGGTTTTAAATAGCGGTTTTACCTTTCGGGAAGCTTCTTTTTTAAACAATGCCAAGCAAATACCGATGTTGCCAGATTGGGCGATTATCGATTTGAACACACCTCCCGGCCCTGTTTATCCTGGCAAAGTAAGCAGGGCGGGCTTTTTTGGGGAAGCATGGGAGTGGAAGAAGTAATTGATTAAGCTAAGACCGTATCAATATTATTTAAGGCCGACAGCCAAATACCAATAATAAACACAGATTTTATAGGCATAAAAGAAGCATTATAAATTTTTTAATGAAATTTATACAAGCCCTTAATAATCTTTTTAACGTGTTGATCTGTAAGGCTGCTGTTACGAAATTAGTTGATTTTTAATGTCGTGTTTGTTATACGCATTTAACTTTAAGAATGAGCTTTTAAAGCAAAAAAGAATGGCCTTGTTCATGAATTTCCCTTATGTTCCAATTCCTACAAGCTGCTTTTCTTTCTGCGTTTTCTTGCCTCAATATTCCTGGAAGTTGGGCTACAATAATTCATGTTATCCCTGTATCTTAGAAAAAAACGAGTTCATGAGAATACCAACTGTACTTTGCTTTATGCTTTTCTCAATTACAGCATCCTTTGCACAAAAACCAGATGTAGAAAAGAAGCTGAAAGAATTAGGGCTGCAACTTCCTGCAAGCCAGAAAGCCATTGCCAATTATGTTAAGGCAGTCCGTTCCGGCAACCTGATCTTTTTATCCGGGCAGGGGCCAACAAATACCGATGGCAGTTTTATTACAGGAAAAGTAGGCAGGGAACTTACTGTGCAACAAGGTTATGAAGCAGCCAGGTCCGCAGGGCTTAATCTTCTTGCTTCGTTAAAAGAAGAACTTGGCGATTTGAATAAAGTGAAACGCATTGTTAAAGTATTGGGGATGGTCATGGGCCATCCGGGCGGAGATGATTTTTTAGCTGCCCTTTTCTTTAAAAAGTACCCGGAATATGCCTGGCAAGGCAAATATTTACGAAATATGAAAGCATATCCCTGGACTTTATTTTCGGCAGACAACAGAACCGGAAAAAATAATTGAAAAGAATGCTTTAGACAGTTGATAAAGTTTTCTCTTGATACGTATCTGTCCTTCTTTAACAACCAGGATTTAAAGAAGGCTCAAAGTCAGTCAAACCTCTACAGTAAAGAGCCTTTTTAATTTCATTTAAAAATCCTATAATGCTTCGTTTATGCACATAAAATCGGTGTTTGTTAATCGGCATTCAGCTTTCAGCCTTTAGCTATCAGCTTTTCTATGAACCATAAGCTATTAACTGGATTTAATGTTTTTTAGGTGATAAAAGAAGCATCCGAAATAGATCGAATAAAATTTAAACAGCCGTCATTAAATTAATAATCCTTTAATTAAATGATTAACAAGTTTGTACTACATTGACCATACATGCAAACGCAAGGATCCAACAATGCCGAATTGACTATTTACCACTTAAGCGAACAAGCTGTTGCCATTGAGTTTGGACAAGAGATCAGCGAGGCTTTTCTAACACAGGTCAAACAAGTTGATGACCTTATTCATCAAAAACCATTTCCCGGTTTTCGTACAACTGTTCCGGCTTATACCACTTTAAGCGTTTTTTTTGATCCTGTAGAAGTGATCAAATCTCAGGGACTGCAAGGAACAGATTGCTTTGAGAAAGTTTCATGGTATTTAAATCAGCTTAAAAATGAGCCGGTAAAAGAAGCACCTGCTTTAGATGCTATAATTACAGTTCCCGTTTGTTATGGCGATGCTTTTGGGCCTGACCTTGATGAGGTTACTAAAATACATAACCTGACTGCGGCAGAAGTAATCCGCCTGCATTGTTCTGTTGTTTACAAAGTTTATATGATTGGTTTTGTTCCGGGGTTCGCGTATTTAGGTGGTATGCCCGAACTACTGGCAACACCACGCAAACCAACGCCGCGAAAAGCCATACCTGCCGGTGCTGTAGGCATAGCGGGTAAACAAACCGGTATTTATCCCCTGGAAACACCCGGTGGCTGGCAGATCATTGGCCGCACTCCGCTTACCCTGTTTAATGCACTACGGCCACAACCAGCGCTGTTAAAGGCCGGCGATCGTGTACTTTTTAACCCTGTTTCCGACAATGAATTTAAGCTGATAGCAAATAAACCATATGCGGATACGCATTATTAAACCCGGCTTATTAAGTACCGTCCAGGACTTGGGGCGCAACAGGTATTTGTCGCAGGCTGTACCTGTTTCGGGGGCAATGGATACGCTGTCTGCCCGTATTGCAAATATTGCTGTCGGCAATCAAGATAATGCAGCAGTAATTGAATTTACTTATGCTGGTATTGAATTTAAGGCAGACACCGATATTTTAATAGCTTATGCTGGCGATGGTGCAATATTGAAAGCCGGGACCCAAAGTTTACCCGCGGAAAGACCGGTTTTCATTCCTTCGGGAACTATTTTACATTTAACTAATAATCCTACGGGAAGCCGTACCTATTTATCTGTTTCAGGAGGATGGGACGTACCCGAAATATTAGGCAGCAGAAGCACTTATCTAACAGCTTCTTTTGGTGGGTTTAAAGGCAGGCCGCTTCAATCGGGGGATATATTAAGCAGTATCATTCCGTTACCTGCAATGGCCCAAAAGATTTTTACAAGCCTTAAAAGTGATGTTATCAACTATCCTAAATGGGGCCTTGCCCGGCAGTTTTTATTGCCTCAAAACAGAAAAAGCGTCCGGGTAGTGCCAGGGCGCGAATTTACCTGGTTTACCGGCCGGTCGCTTGTTGGTTTTTTATCTTCACCTTATACATTAAGTTTGCACAGCAACCGTATGGGCTGTCATTTGGAAGGGGCTGTCATTGAGCGTGTGGTAAAAGATGAATTACTTTCTACGGCGGTTACGCCAGGTACTGTCCAGGTAACCGGTAATGGCGGCCTAATCATTTTAATGGCAGATTGCCAAACGACAGGCGGTTACCCGCGGATAGCCCAGGTTGCAGCGGTTGACTTGCCCATATACGGCCAGCTTAAACCCGGCGATGCTATTTATTTTAACGAAATAAGCCATCATGAGGCAGAAATGCTGTATCTTGATCGTGAACATCAACTGCAAAAGCTTAAAATCGCTGTTCAGAATAAATTCAATGAGTAGCTTCTTGTTAAATAATTGCTGAAAACATCCATGCTTCTTTTAGCAATGAAGAACTGGTGTTTGTTTTTTATTATTGAAAAAGACAACATCAACTTACTGATTTTTATCTGATAAAAGAAGCATGCAGCTATTGCAAAACAAATTTTAAACAGGCCCTTAATAATGATTAACCAGCAACAAATAGATTTAAACTGTGATATGGGCGAAGCATTTGGCAATTATCCTATGCTTAATGATGATATCCTTTTAGATTATATTACTTCGGCCAATATTGCCTGCGGTTACCATGCCGGCGACCCGGAAGTGATGCAGCATACTGTTTTTATGGCCATAAAAAAGGGAGTGGCTATTGGTGCACATCCCGGCTTGCCCGACTTGCAGGGCTTTGGCCGGCGTGAAATGAAAATCTCTGCCAATGAAGCTTACCAAATAACGCTCTACCAAATCGGTGCCTTGTATGGTTTTGTAAAAGCAGCGCAAGGCAAACTGCATCATGTGAAAGCCCACGGTGCATTATACAATATGGCGGCTAAAGACCCGGTTTTGGCAAAAGCTATTGTGGAAGCTGTTCATGATTTTGATCCTAACTTAATTTTATATGCTTTAGCGGGAAGTGAAATGATCCAAGCCGCTAAAAAAATAGGTATAAAAACAGCATCCGAAGTTTTTGCCGACCGTACTTATCAGCATGACGGCTCTTTAACGCCCCGAACGCAGGCTAACGCTTTAATTACAAAGGAACAGCAATCCATCGACCAGGTGATGCTGATGGTAAAGCAGCAACAAGTAATTTCAGTGGATAAAAGAAGCATTCCGTTAAAAGCCGAAACCTTATGCCTTCACGGCGATGGCGCACATGCAGTAGCGTTTGCCAGGATGATCCATGGAAAATTAAAAGCCGACGGCATTGACATTAAAGCGCCATCGGCATAATGAAGAAATTTAACTGGAGCGTTTTAATTGGTGCTGCTTTCCTGATGGCCAGTTCGGCTATCGGCCCCGGCTTTTTAACCCAAACGGCTGTTTTTACGGCACAATTAGGCGCGAGTTTTGGCTTCGTTATCCTGCTTTCTATCGTGCTGGATGCTGTTGCCCAACTCAATATCTGGCGTATTATCACCGTTGCCGGTCGGCCTGCGCAGGATATTTCCAACAAAGTTTTCCCCGGATTGGGTTACTTCATTTCCTTCCTGATTTTTTTAGGCGGAATGGCTTTCAATATCGGCAACATTGCCGGTGCAGGTTTAGGCCTGAATGTATTGTTTGGCGTTAGTGTTGGCCAAGGTGCCGTCATGAGCGCGATTATGGCCATCGGTATTTTTATTTACAAAGAAGCCGGTAAAGCGATGGATGCTTTTGCCAAAACCATGGGCGGCCTTAAAATATTGCTTGCTCTTTTTATCGCCTATATTAGTAAACCACCGCTTGCAGAAGCCGTTCTCCGATCTGTCAATCCCACCCAATTCAGCTTTACCGCTGTCTTAACCATCGTTGGCGGGACCGTAGGAGGCTATATTACTTTTGCAGGTGCACACCGCTTGCTGGATGCGGGCATAACTGGACAGCAAAACCTTGCGGTGATCAACAAAGGGGCTTTGAGCGCTGTCGGACTGGCATCTTTAATGCGCATCCTCTTGTTCTTAGCAGCATTGGGCGTGGTAAGTGCAGGCGGAAAATTAGATCCGAATAATCCTGCCGCTTCGGTATTTCAACTGGCAAGCGGTGCATTTGGTTACAAGGTATTTGGGTTGGTGATGTGGTCGGCAGGTGTTTCTTCCGTTGTGGGCTCGGCCTATACTTCTGTTTCTTTTATCAAAAGTTTTCATCCCTTGATCTTAAAATTAAACCGACAGATCATCATTGGCTTCATTCTGGTTTCCTGCTTTATTTTTTTGATGATTGGCAAACCGGTAAAAACTTTACTGACGGTTGGTGCCATCAATGGTTTCATCCTGCCTATTTCTTTGGGCATTATGCTGATTGCGGCTTATCGTTCAAAAATCATAGCCAATTATAAACAACCCATTTGGTTAACGGTATTAGGCGTTATGGTTGTAGCCACAATGGCCTGGATGAGTTATGGGGTAATTGTACAATTGATCAGAAATTAAATTATAAAACTTAAAATCATCATCCTTGAAAGCTTCTTTTACCAGTATATTTTTAGTGTTGGGCTTGCACATTACAAGTTTTGCGCAGCAAAACAGTAAACCAATTTCTATTGAACCGGGCGTTTCTTTTGAACTGGCAACTTACCGGCATGCAGTCATCAGCAATATTCAATACACGCTTGAGTTTAAGATTCCCGCAGAAAAAACTGAAGCTATTGATGCGGAAGAAAGTATAATCTTTAATTTAAAAGCCATGAGCCAGCCATTACAATTGGATTTTAAACAAAATGTCGATCATGTTAAAACAATAGCAGTGAACGGGAAAACTATAGCTGTTGATTTGCAAAAAGAACACTTGCTCATCCCTGCACAGCACTTGCATCCGGGAGAAAACAAAGTTAAAATTGCGTTTATTGCCGGTGATGCTTCCCTTAACCGAAACAACGATTATTTGTACGCGCTTTTTGTACCTGACCGTGCCCGTACCGTTTCCCCTTGCTTTGATCAGCCTGACCTCAAAGCTAATTTTTTGCTGACTTTGCAAGTTCCTGCTGACTGGAAGGTATTGGCAAATGCGGTAAAAAAAGATTCGATCATAACTCATCAGCGAACCACTTATCATTTTGCTAATTCGGATAAATTGCCCACTTATTTATTCTCTTTCACTGCAGGAAAGTACAGCGATGTAAAGCAGATGCTGGGAAATCGTTCTGCAGAATTTTTACACCGGGAAACAGATTCCACCAAAATTAAACTCAGTGTTGATTCCATTTTTATCGCACATCAAAATGCCATCAACTTTTTAGAAGGCTGGACGGGCATCAAATTTCCTTTTCAAAAAGTTGGTTTTGTGGCCATTCCTGATTTTCAGTTTGGCGGAATGGAACACCCGGGCGAAGTGCAGTACAAAGCTTCGGGTTTGTTTTTGGATGAAGGTGCTACGAAAGATCAGTTCATTGCCCGCTCGAATGTTATCTCCCACGAAACAGCACACATGTGGTTTGGAGACCTGGTAACGATGGAATGGTTTAACGATGTTTGGATGAAGGAGGTTTTTGCCAATTTCATGGCTGATAAGGTTACCGAAAAAATGATGGGCAGCGAAACTTTTAACCTCAAATTTTTACTGAACCATTACCCTGCTGCTTATGGCGTTGACCGCACGCAAGGTGCAAATCCTATCCGTCAACAATTATCCAATTTACAAGATGCAGGTTCGCTTTACGGCAATATCATCTACCATAAAGCTCCGATTATGATGCGGCAACTGGAGCTGTTAATGGGGAAAGAAAACTTCAGGCGGGGGATGCAGGAATATCTGAAAAAGTATGCTTACGGCAATGCAACCTGGAATGATTTAATCTCTATTTTAAGCAAATATACCAAGGCAGACCTTTACGAATGGAACAAGGTTTGGGTGAACCAGCCTGGCAGGCCTGTGTTTGATTGCAGCATCCATTATGCCAATGAGAAGATCAGCAGTTTAACCATTGCCCAGCATCCCGAAACGGGCACAAAGCGCATTTGGCCGCAGGTATTTAACATCACTTTGGTTTATCCAACTTTCAGTAAAGTTATTCCTGTCAAGATCAATCAGGAAAAAACAGTGGTAAAAGAAGCATTCGGCCTTGGCAAACCAACTGCTGTCCAACTCAATTCCAATGGAACGGGCTATGGTTTATTCCCCATAGATAAGCACATTGCCGAACAGTTATTTTCTTTTGAAAGTCCATTACAACGTGCATCGGCTTATATTAATGCTTATGAAAACATGCTTGCAGGCCGGTATTTTAAACCTGCGGAATTGTCAACGTTATTTACAAAAGGTGTATCGGCAGAAAAAAACGAACTGAATTTAAGGTTGCTAACCAGCTATCTCACTACTATTTATTGGGAATTCACCGTTCCGGCAGAAAGGCTGGCTTTGAACAAAGGATTAGAGCAAACGCTTTGGAATGCCATGGAACAGCAAACGCAGCCCAACAATAAAAAAATCCTTTTTAAAGCTTACCAGGACATTTATCTCAGCACTGCTGCAAAAAACAATATTTACAAGATCTGGAAACAGCAGCAGCCACCACCCGGCGTTAAGCTTACCGAAGATGATTATACCTCGCTCGCGCTTTCTATCGCTTTAAAAAGCGATACGGCAACTTCTGTTTTAAAAGAACAGCAAAACCGCATCACGAACGTTGACCGTAAAAGCAGGCTGGCGTTTTTAATGCCGGCCTTATCATCGGACGTGAAAGAACGTGACAGCTTTTTCAACAGTTTGAAAGAGCGTAAGAACCGGCAAAAAGAATCATCGGTTGTTACGGCACTGTCTTATTTAAATCACCCGTTAAGGCAAAACACATCTGTAAAATACCTGCCGGAAAGTTTAGAAATGGTTGAAGAAATCCAAAAAACAGGCGACGTCTTTTTCCCTCAGTCCTGGCTTGGCGCCATATTCGGAAGCTACCAAAGCAAAGAAGCTTTTACAACCGTCAGAAATTTTTTAGATCGGCATCCTGATTACAACCCTAAACTAAAAGACAAGATCTTGCAGGCAACTGATAATTTATCAAGGGCGCAGCATTTATTGAATAAACCTTAACGCTTGTTTAATTTATTTTAGATGCTTCTTTTATCACCTAAAAAACATTAATTTTCTAAGCTTTTTGCAACGGACATTTTATTCCGTACCGATATCCATATTTAAAAAACCTCATGAAAAAAACGATACTGTTTTTATCCCTGTCTTTTTTGAGCATAATCGTTCATGCCCAGCACGCCAATCAATGGGTTTATTTATTTAAGGGGAAATCTGTTGCTGCATTACGAGGTTACAGGATGGACACTTTTCCTGCTGCCTGGAAAGTTGAGGACGGGGCTTTGGTAGCGCAACCCGATGTCCCTAATGTTGACCTTGTAACAAAAGATGTTTTCACAAATTTTGATTTAAGGTTTGAATGGAAAATGTCAAAAGCTGGCAACAGCGGGGTATTTTACAACGTGCAGGAAACCGCCAGCCATGAATCGGGCAATGGGAACAGCCCCAACTGGTTGGATAATTTTGAGATGCAATTATTAGACGATATAAATTTTAATGATAAAGAACCCAAGCGTTCTGCCGGTTCTTTGTACGATCTGATCGCTCTGCAAAACAAACATTTAAAGCCTTTGGGGGAATACAACACGGGAAGGCTGCTTGTAAATAAAGGACATGTGGAACAATGGTTAAACGGGGCGAAAGTTGTAGAATATGATTTAGGATCGGAAAAGCTGAATAATTTGATCAGTAAAAGTAAATACAAAGACAACCCCAATTTTGCCAAAGCCACCAGCGGGCATTTGATGTTTCAGCATCATGGGCAAAAGGTATGGCTTAGGGATATTAAAATAAAAAAATTGTGAATTTCTGTTTTTAGTTCATAGCTCATGGTTCATAGACAATAGAAAAGCTGATTGCTAAAAGCTGATTGCTAAAAGCTGAATGCTGATTGCTAAAAGCTGACAGCTGATTGCTAAAGGCTGACAGCTGAATGCCAATTAACAAACACCGATTTTATAGGCATAAAAGAAGCATTTTAAATTTAAAACAGGCGCCAAGCAAAAGAAAACATACTTTCAAACAAGCCCCAATAAATGCCACCGCCATTTACTTCCCTCCATTTGCTTTAGGGGCAGTTCTGGCCTTATCTGCTATTTATTTGCGCCGGAGTTTAATGGAAACCACATCATTCACAACCGAAACTGAAAGCTTGCAGCACCGCGGTTCTTTTAAAGAGCTGCTGCATTATAAGCGCGAGTTAGGCACCATCATTGGTTTTACCATTGGCTTAACGGTTTCCTTTTACACTTTTACAACCTACCTTCAAAAGTTCCTGGTCAATACGGCCGGGTTTTCTAAAAACGACTCTACGCTGATCACCATCATAGCGCTGTTGGTATTTATGATCGCCCAGCCAATTGCCGGCCTGCTGGGCGACAAAATCGGACGAAAAAGGACCATTATCATTTACGGCGTGCTGGCTTTAGTTACCACCGTACCCATCATGACTTTGCTGGGCACAACACGTCAAATCTGGCTGGCAGCTTTACTGATGATTATTGTTCTGTTGATCTTAAGTTTAAGCACTTCCATTTCCGCGATCATCAAAGCCGAACTTTTCCCTGTTCATATCCGTTCGCTTGGCGTGAGCTTTCCTTATGCTTTAGCCGTTGCAGTGTTTGGCGGAACGGCAGAATATATTGCCTTGCTTTTTAAAAACATCCATCACGCAAACTATTTTTACTGGTATTTAACTTTGTGTATCACAATCTCACTGATTGTAAGTATCCGGATGGCTGATCCTGAAAAGCATTCTAAAATGGAAGATAAATTGTAAACAGAAGGGGAATTATTTATCTTCATCAATTGATAGTTCTAAAGGGAAAATTAGTTAAGCAGTTTTTTATCCGATAAAAACAGCATGGCCCTATTTAAAAAATCAACCGATAATAACTTATCATGAAACACTTATTTACGCTATTTCTCCTGGCAACTTTTACACTGTCCCTATCGGCACAGCAAACACAAAAACCCATGCTGTATGGCAATAACTGGATGGCCATTACTGGTAAACCAATGGCAGCGACAGCTGGCGCCATGACCTTTCAAAAAGGTGGAAATGCAGTTGATGCCGCCTGCGCAATGCTTGCTGCTGCCTGTACCATGTGGGACACGTTGAGTTGGGGCGGCGAAACTCAGGCATTGATCTACAATCCCAAAACCAAAAAAGTAATTGCCATTAACGCCATGGGCTTTGCGCCAACCGGTGCAACTGCCGGTTTCTTTAAAAAGAAAGGATATAACTTTCCGCCGGAGTACGGCCCTCTGGCAGCAACTACGCCTGGTACGCCTGGCGGTCTCATCTTTATGCTTATAAATTATGGTACCCTGAGTTTGGAACAAGTACTGGCACCTGCTATGCAAATGGCGGCTGGTTATGCCATAGAGGCACAAGCTGCCAATACCATGGAACGTGATAAGGACATGCTCAAGCAATGGCCTTACAGCAAAAAGATTTTTCTGACCCATCCCGGCGAAAAACGGGAAGCGCCCGAGGCAGGAGAGATCTTTGTACAAAAAGACCTGCTGGAAACGCTTACTAAAATGGTAGCGGCAGAAAGGGCTGCAATCAAAAAAGGAAAAAGCCGGAAAGAAGCTTTAATGGCTGCGTATGACCGTTTTTATAAAGGCGATATTGCACAAGAGTTTGTACGTGGCTGCCAGGAACAGGGCGGCTTGATCACGATGCAGGATTTGGCCAAATGGAAACCTATTGAAGAAGCACCGCTCATGGTCAATTACAAAGGGGTTGCTGTGTATAAACTACAGCAATGGACGCAAGGCCCTACTATGCTCCAGGCATTGAACATCCTGGAAAACTTTGACCTTAAAAGCATGGGTTACAATAGTTCAAAATATATCCATACGGTTTATCAGGCCATGAGCCTTGCTTTTGCAGACCGTGATTTTTATTACGGAGATCCTTACGTTGGATCTAAGGGGCCGATTAAGGGGTTATTAAGCAAAGAATATGCAAAACAACGGGCAGCATTGATACAAAACGATAACAACGCAAAAATCGGCCCGGGCAATCCGTATCCATTTGAAGGAAGGGTAAACCCTTACATCAACCTACTTAAAAACAGGGGCTTTGAAATGGACACGACCAAACGAAACTTTGCCCCCAAACACGATCTGGGTAAAAATAATGTTCCGAAGGAATTATACCAGGATAGGTTATGGAGAGGCACTACTTCGGTAGAAGCGGCTGATAAAGAAGGCTGGGTGGTATCGATCACGCCAAGCGGTGGCTGGCTGCCGGCCTGCATTGCCGGAAACACCGGTGTAGGCATGAGCCAGCGGATGCAAAGTTTTGTGCTTGATTCTGCTTTAAACCCTTTTAACGTGGTTGCCCCGGGCAAAAGGCCACGGGTAACTTTGTCACCTTCTATGGCTTTAAAAAACGGTAAACCTTTTTTATCTTCTGCCGTGCAGGGCGGCGATACGCAGGACCAGAATCTTTTGCAGTTCTTTTTAAATGTGGCAGAATTTGGGATGACCGTGCAAAAAGCGACAGAGGCTGCCAACTTCAATACCAACCAGCTTTGGCTTTCCCTTGGAGGGACTAAAACAGCAGACCGCGAACCTAAACCAGGCCAGATATTGTTAAACAATAAAACACCGGAAGCAGTACGCAGCGAACTGAAGAAAATGGGGTACACAATGAGTTTTGAAGAGCGCACCAGCGGCCCGATCAATGCCATTTATTTTGACTGGAAGCACGGAAGCTTGTGGGGAGGTTCCAGCAATCATGGTGAGGATTATGGAATAGGCTGGTGATTTAAAATTATAGTGATACAAAAAGCAATATAAGTTTGATGTTTTTTAGGTGATAAAAGAAGCATGTAAAATAAATTGCATGATTTTTTAAACACCCTTGTTAGGGTACGTAAATGCAGTAGATCAGGTAACAAACTATACCACCTATAACAACTAACAATATTCCGTTCAACCTTTTTTTCTTCATAAAGCAAAGCATGATTAAACCGCTTAATGATACCAGCGTTAAGAACCCGGCTGAGACATCAATCACCCAGCTCCAGCTTTTGCCGCTGTCCCTTCCCTTGTGCAGATCATTCAATACAGCTACTAATCCAAGCCTGAGTTCGGCAAGTTTAAATTGTCCGTCTTTTCTGTTGATGAAAGCATCGGCACTATAGCCAGGCCCTTTAAATGACACGGCACACTGATCATCCTGAATCAGGAAATCGCTCATATAACCTTTAATACCATAATTCTTACGCAGCAACTCAACAATCTCCAGCTTTTTTATCTGAGTTGTATCGCGGGTTTTAACCCAGCTTAGCGGCACTTTCCCATTAAACTTTTTTTCCACTTGCTTACCATCAAACCATTCGGCATGATTTAAGGTCATCCCCGTTACCGCAAAAAACAGCACAACGAGAAAACTAAGCATAGAAAGGTAGATATGCAGCCATCGTGAAAAAGCAGCCGTACGTTTCTTCCATACGGCTTTAGGCTTTTTCATATCTTTTTGTAACACACGCTGCGGTTTATAATACGAATTAGTTTCCATCTGCTTTTTTACGATAATCAAGTGAGGCAGAAGCAACTTCCGCATTACCGGTTATATCAATATGCTGTGGTTTCTTTGTTGCGATTTCCTGGTTCATGAGCTGGTGGGTGCCGTGCTCGCGCGCTGCTTCGATATAAACCGTATAAACACCCTGCTTCACGAGCTTACCTTTGTCGTCCTTACCATCCCATTTCAGCATGTATTTTCCTGGAGATCTTGTTGCGCTGGTGGTAGAACTGATATTGCTGTTACCAGCAGAAAAGCCATCATAATAAGTGGCATACCAAGAGTACATTTCTTTGAGCCACCTTGGCTTATTATACCACAAGGCAATTTGCCTTACCGGCTTCTTATCCGCATCAACCACCCATACTGCTACAAAAGGACGATGTACGCGCATCCCTTCGATAGTCGCCAGTTCCAAATTGATGGCAAGTTCGTAATTTGGGTCCCATAACTTTTCCTTTGCAAAAGAAGCATCAGGTTTAACGGAAACCTTGCGTTCCGGAAGCGCCAGCTTTTTCCAGCCTTCACTCTCAATTTGTTTGCCTTTAGCCGTGATGAGCATGTACTCTGCACCGGGGATAGAAGCAACAAGTTGCTTGCCTTCTTCCGGACTCAATACATTTAATGCCGTGGCCAACGCTCCGGCATCAGTAGCTTTGTTTGCAACAACTGTAGCGCTAATAACACCGCTTGCGGGCTGCCCTGTACGCGGGTCAACAATGTGTGAATACCATTTTCCGCCGATCAGCTCCCCGCGCCGGTAATTGCCACTGGTTGCGATAGTCTTGTTGCTGATTTTAACCTCTGCTAAAGGCGAATCATTTTCCGCATCCGCTTTGGGGTTACTTATATGTACCTGTTCGGTATGTTCGCCGCGAACCAGAATATCTCCGCCAATATTCATTACCAGTCCGCTTACACCCGGTGTACCCATCGCAACGTTTGATGCTTTGTTCATAATATAACTTTTTGCAAAGGAATTAAGAACCAAAGGGGCGTCGCTGGTGCGCAGGGCAGTATGATTGCGTTCGTCCAGCATATAATGCTGCTGCCGTACCGCATTTACCGCACCTGCAATTTCCGCAGATGAAGGAAGCCGGTTTTGCTTTGCTGCATTCCGCCACATTTTACTGACAGTTTCAGCAGAAGCATCAAGTGCACCATGGCTTTTCACGCGCCACTGTTCAAACAGGGAGAGTACCTCATATAATTCGGGAGAGACCATCATTGGCTTTTTCTCTGCCCTCATCCAACGGCTAAACTCACTACCCGCATCATAACCGCTTAGTATTTTATTCAGCCGATCCACTTCAGCAAGGGCTACATCTTCAGCTTTCGAGGCATTTTGCTCGGCATCAGCCACAATTTTGATTTCCATGGAGGTGCCTAATACATTTTCATAGTCAGAAATGTAGATTTTGTTCGTTCTGGCTGGTGGCAGCGAAGCACTGCCCAATACCATGAGCAATAGTGAGGCACAGGATAGTAGCCTAAGTAATTTAATAAGTTTCATATCAAACAATGTTAAGGGTTAATATATTCCGATTCAATTATTATTGTTGTTATTACCGTCTTGTTTCAGGTCGTCGTTATTAATTGCTTTTTTTGGCTTTTTCGGTTTTTCTGAAAACCCGCCAATTTTATAGGTAAAGTTAAGTTCAATGCTCCGGCATCGGTACGCGTTTCATGACATCAGTAGCATCGCCGCCGCGGGTAGTCAGGTCATTCTCGGCGTTATAAACGGTGTGGTCTATTTTCTCTTCTATCAATGCTTTTTGAGCAGTAACCTGAACTTCCTTCAGTATCTTTTTGTCTGGACTTAGCAGAATTCGTCCGAGCTTTAACGAGATGCCTTCATCTACTTTCAAATTGAAGGTGGTCTTATTGGCATAACTTAAAAAACTGATCTTTAACCGATAAACTCCTGAAGATAATTTTCCAATTGAAAATTTTCCATCTGTACCTGTTAAAGAACGAGGTATCAATTTACCACTTGCTTGATTGAAAATAGATACAGTTGCATAGTCAACCGGTTTCTGACCCATTGAATCGATAACAGTTCCTGTTATGGAGGCAGTGCCTTCAGCAAAATAAAGACGGGGCAGCGTTGTTTCGTAAGTTTTGGCCATCACCGTTGTTAACGGCAATAACAACAACATAAAGAAGAACAGCTTTTTCATTGTTTTTGATTTCATGATTCAAATAAAGAACGAATGATTTGACTGATGAAACCCAATAGACCACCGGAGGTAAATACTCGACCACTGGCATAAAGCGGTATTAAAATAATCCTAAAACCTCGTTCATCAATAAGATTCTTCTAATGGTCGACAGCGATCCCTATTTGGACGATCAGGCATCGGCATTAAATTCTGTATATTTATAATTGCCTGGTAATTATTGTAATTAATGAAAATATTGATCAGGAACAACGTTGTCATCTTAGTTCACATTTTTTTTTGGCTGATTCTGGCCGTAGTTGTATTGTACTATCATCCCTCAACTTGGGGCGTTGCTATTCCCGTAGAATTCCGGATCAAACGGACAATCTTGCTGATTATTTTAATGGGGGTGTTCTACCTGAATTATTCCTTGCTGATTCCCCGCCTATTGATTCATCAAAAGGTGTTTACATATATTGCTTTAACAATTACGCTGATCGTTGTGGTTACGGTCCTGAATAATTTTATAAACTCTGCCTTTAATTTAAACGGATTCATTTTCAATCGGCCTCATCCGCCCGGGCATTCAGATCATTGGGATCAACACGGGCATTTTGACACTTTTGTGCTTGGCATGAATCTGTTGATGATCGGCTTGGGGATTACGGTAAGCTTTATTCAGAAATGGCAGCAGGAGGTAAACCTAAGGCAGCTACTGGAACAGGAAAAAATTACTACAGAACTCAGTTTATTAAAAGCGCAGATCAACCCTCACTTTTTTTTTAATACGCTGAATACGATTTATTCCTACACACTTTCAAATGGGGATATAGCGAGAACAGCAATCACCAACCTTTCTAAAATGATGCGTTACGTATTATATGATGCCGCCGGCCGCCAGACCCCTTTAAGTAAGGAAATTGCTTTTATCAGAGAATACACCGAGCTGATGAAGCTAAGAATAAGTAAAAAAACGATTGTATTGTTGCAGGTACAAGAACGTGGCAATGAAGCAACAATCGCTCCGATGTTATTTTTACCCTTTGTGGAAAATGCTTTCAAACATGGCATAAGCAGCATTACCGAAGGACATATCACAATATGGATCATACAAAATGAGGGCAGTGTTGAATTGATCGTAAAAAACACGGTCTATGAAAACAGGCGTGCAAGTGAAGATAAAAGCAACGGTATCGGCGTGTTGAACACAACCCGCAGGCTACAATTGTTGTACCCGGGAAAATATACTTTAAATACAGGAATGATCAGTGAAGCAGAATATGCGGCTAAACTAAAACTATTTTTATGATATTAACTTGTATTGCTATAGACGATGAACCGCCTGCTATTGACCTTTTAAGCAGGTTTATTGTTCAAACGCCCTTTCTAAAGTTAGTCGGAATCTTTTCCAATGCTGTTGAGAGTTTGCGTTTTGTCAGTGAAAACGAAACAGACCTTATTTTCCTCGACATACAAATGCCTGACTTAAGCGGTATTGACCTGGCCCGTATTTTATTAGGAAGAAATATGAGCCACTCACCATCCATCATTTTTACTACCGCTTTTGATCAGTTTGCCCTGGAGGGCTATAAATTGGATGTAGTTGATTACTTGCTGAAGCCTTTTGGTTACGAAGAGTTTATAAGAGGCGCAAATAAAGCCCTGAATTTGGCCAGACTTAAAACACAGCAGGCAGACACCATTTTAAAAGAAGAGGATTACATCTACCTGAAAGTTGAATTTCAAACCGTAAAGATTGCTTGCAACAATATTTCTCATATAGAAGGATTAAAAGATTACGCAAAAATTCACTTAGTCAATCCCGAAAGAAGCCTTCTTTCGCTGATTACGCTTAAGGCACTGGAAGAAAAATTATCAAGAAGCAGGTTTATGAGGATACACAAGTCTTTTATTGTTTCACTTGATAAAGTTACTTCCGTAACAAAGAATACAGTTTACTTAGGCAATTCAATGTTTCCTGTTTCGGATCAGTACAAGGATGAGTTTAACAAGTTTGTTAGTAACTGGCGTTGATCATTTCTTGGCCCTAAACTGTTTTTTAAAAAAGCTGATCTGCCACTATTCTCTTATGAAAACTGCCATCTTTAAATGAATATAAAAACATCATACATTTAAAGCCTGTTTAAATTCCTATCTAAAAAATCATAATGCTTCTTTTATGCCTATAAATTTTGTGTTTGCATTTCTGGTGATACAAAAAAGCAATATAAGTTTGATGTTTTTTAGGTGATAAAAGAAGTATCTGAATAAATGAATAAAATTTAAACAGGCCCTGTAAACAACCCTCGAAAAACCTAAAAATCCCTTGATAAACAACAGGGTAACATTTTGGCAGACTAATGATAAGATCAGGGGATTTAGCACTATTTCTACTATTTTCCACAAAAAACGGGGTATTTAAGATTACCCCGTTTTTATCTGCAATAATGTTTAAATTTTGAAACGTCTTTTTCGCCTGAGACGGTTAAGGTTGTCCTTTCCCGCCTCCGGAACCATAAACATTACCTGTTGCAAAGCTTCCATCACTGGCAGCAAGCTGGACATAAATTGAAGCCAATTCTGCCGGCTCACCAGGCCTGCCAAGTGCCGTATCACTTCCAAATTTTACTAGTTTTTCCTGGGTAGCCCCTCCGCTAACCTGCAAAGGTGTCCAGATTGGCCCTGGTGCTACACCATTTACCCGGATACCTTTTGGGCCAAGCTGTTTTGCAAGCGATTTCACATAATTCATTGTTGCAGCCTTAGTTTGCGCATAATCGTAAAGATCAGCAGAAGGGTCATAAGCCTGCTCCGATGTGGTCCCAATAATTACCGAGCCTGGCTGTAAGTGTGGCAGGGCAGCTTTAATGATCCAGAAGGGCGCATAAATATTGGTCTTCATCGTCCAGTCAAATTGCTCGGTAGATATATCCAGGATCGAGGGATGTGCTTGTTGTCGGCCTGCGTTGTTGACCACGATATCTAAACCACCAAGTCCGCGTACGGCTTCTGCTACCAGCCTTTGGCAAAACGCTTCCTCACGTAGGTCGCCAGGAATAGCTATTGCCTTGCGGCCTTCTGCCTTAATCAATGCAATAACTTCACGCGCATCCGGTTCTTCAGCAGGAAGATAATTGATGGCCACATCCGCACCTTCACGTGCATAGGCAATTGCAGCTGCCCGTCCCATTCCCGAATCCCCTCCCGTAATCAGTGCTTTCCTGCCCGCTAAACGGCCAGATCCTTTATAGCTGGTCTCTCCATGATCCGGACGAGGGTCCATTTGACTGGCCAAACCAGGCCAAGGCTGAGACTGACTTTTAAAAGGAGGTTTTGGATATTTGGTAGTTGGGTCTTGTAGTTTTTGTGGTACCATTGGTTCTGTATTTGACATTCCCGTAGATGCCAAAACTGGCGAAACGGCTACTGCAGCCAAGCCGGCCCCTAATCCGCTGATTACTTTGCGCCTGCTGATTTTATTTTTTTCATTCATGATGGTTGTTTTTGTTCGACTAAATAACCTGTCTCCCCGTTATTGGTTTTTTAATTTATCTATTTAGAGAAACATTATCCTTGTTATTTTTGCCAATCTGACATTTAAAAGACTTTTGTTTTTAACGCTACCGGAAGACGATACCGGTAAAGAAAGCATTGGTTGATGCAGACTACAATACATGCCCCATCTCAAATAATTTTGGTTGCCCTTAAAACAAAAAGAGCTTAAAATCAGTGATTTTAAACTCTTTTAATCTTGTTTGATAACTATCTTGCGGAGAAGGTGGGATTCGAACCCACGATACCCTTGCGGGTATACAAACTTTCCAGGCTTGCTCTTTCGACCACTCAGACACCTCTCCTTGTTTTTCGGATCGCAAAGTTAAGATTTTCCTGCTTCCCTCATAATAAAAACAAAAACCTTTTCTGCTTCAACCTATTAGATACATAAAAACAGGCGGTAAAAGAAGCATCTGTTTTATTCTTTTTTAAAACCTGACAGTAAAAGCGGCACAAAAACAAATCATTCCTTAATTTCGGCAGTAAATTTTGAGGGGATAAAAGAAGCATGAAATTGTACGTGATCAAAATAGGCGGCAACGTGATCGATAATTCCGAAAATTTGCACCGTTTTTTAAAAGATTTTGCTGCTTTGGAAGGTTTAAAAGTGCTGGTGCACGGCGGCGGAAAAGTGGCTACACAAATTTCTTCTTCGCTGGGCGTTGAAGCCCAATTGATAGATGGCCGCCGCATTACCGATATGGAGACTTTGCGCGTGGTTACCATGGTTTATGCCGGCCTCATCAACAAAAACATGGTGGCACAGTTGCAGCGTTACCACAACAATGCCATTGGTTTAACCGGTGCCGACGGCAACTTTATCCGAGCCAAAAAACGGCCGGTAAAAACGATTGATTACGGTTTTGTGGGCGATTTGGACGAGGGTTCTGTTCAGGCTACAGGTATCGGTAAACTGCTGGATGCTTCTTTTACGCCTGTTTTTTGTGCACTTACACATGATGGCGACGGACAACTCCTCAACACCAATGCCGATACCATTGCTGCTGCCCTTGCCGTTGCTTTAGCTGCAATTTATGAAACCACGCTGATTTATTGCTTCGAGAAAAAAGGCGTTTTGCAGGATATCAACGATGAGGATTCCCTGATCCGGGAAATGGATCCGGAACGGTATGAAAACCTGAAATTGGAAAAAATCGTTTCCGCAGGAATGCTTCCAAAATTGGACAATGCTTTTGCTGCCATAAAAAGCGGTGTAAAAGAAGTAATTATTGGGCAGGCAGATGAATTGCACTTTTTAAATTCGGAAACTTCTTTTGGAACAACATTAAGGAGTTAAATGTTGTAAGTTGTAAGTTTGAATATCTAAAGCTTTTAAACTTTATACAACTTTGAAGTTTTAAGTTGTACGTTAAGCTTTAATTTAAAACCTGGCAAACACTTACAACTTAAAATATAAAACATACAACCCACCACTTAAAACTTATAACGTACAACTTAAACTTATAACTTATAACCCACAAATGTCCGACAAAAAAATAGCTATACTTGGAAGCGGAAATATTGGTTTGGCTTTAGCAAAAGGATTGGTAAAAGCCCACATTTTCGAAGCTTCGCAAATTACTTTAACACGCCGTAATTTATCTGCTTTACAACCACAGTTAGAAGCTGGCTTTAAAGTTTCCAACAACAATTTTGAGGCGGTAAAAGAAGCATCTATCGTAATTGTGGCCGTATTGCCGCAGCAGCTGAACAAGCTGCTCGAAGAAATCAAACCCGGGATCAACGTAGCCGATCAGTTGTTTATTTCGGTTATCTCGGGTGTAAGTTGTACCGATATCCGCCGCCAGTTGCAGGCAGCTGTACAAGTGGTGCGTGCCATGCCAAACACGGCTATTGCCATTGGCCACTCCATGACTTGCCTGGCCACAGATAATGCTTCCGCAGAAAACCTGAACTTAGTGAAATCTATGTTTGATACGGTTGGTTTAACCATCGAAATTAATGAAGAACTGATGACGGCGGCAACAGCTTTATGTGCATGCGGCATTGCTTTCTTTTTGCGTTCGATACGGGCAGCTTCTCAAGGTGGGACTGAAATTGGTTTCCATGCACATGATGCTTTAAAAATGGCGGCACAAACTGCAAAAGGGGCGGCCGATCTGCTGCTTCAATTAGCTTCCCACCCCGAACAGGAAATTGATAAAGTAACTTCGCCAAAAGGGTGTACCATTGCCGGTTTAAACGAAATGGAGCATAACGGTTTTAGTTCGGCCATGATTAAAGGCATCAAAACTTCGGCCATAAAAGCAGGGGAATTGTACAAAGAAGAGTGATGCTTCTTTTATAGCTGATAAACCACCGCTTCATAAGGCCGCAATTTAGCATCTGCAGATGGTTGGGGATAATTTCCCAGTAACACTTTTGCTTTGCTAATGTCTATCCCGGTGTTTGCTGTTGCTGCTTTACTTTTAAAATTTAGCAGGACGAGCAATTTTTTTCCGTTCAATTCCCGTGTGTAAGCATAAACATTTGGATTATTTTTGTCAAGCAAAGTATATTTACCATCAACCAAAACCGGGTTTTCTTTTCTAAGCCGGGCAACTTTTCTAAAGTAGTTGAGACAGCTGTTCGGGTCTTTTTCTTCTTTGGCTGCGTTGATGGTTTTATAATTAGGGTTTACTTTTAGCCAGGGTGTTCCCGTGGTAAAACCTGCGTTAGGTGAATTGTTCCATTGAAAAGGGGTACGGCTATTGTCGCGGTTTACTTTTTGTGCCTCTTGCAAAAATTGAACTAAGTTGCCGCCGATGTTTTTGGTATGCTGATATTCATTCAACAAAGCAACGTCATTATAATCGCTGATCTTGGTAAAACCGGCATTGGTCATCCCCAACTCGTCGCCGTTATAAACATACGGCGTGCCGCGCATGGTCAAAATAAAGGTATTCAGCATATTTGCAGAAACTGTTCTAAAAGCCTCGCTGTCATTGCCAAACCTGCTGACTAAACGCGCCTGATCGTGGTTTGCAAGAAAGATGGACAACCAGCCTTTTTTTGCAAAGGCACTGTCCCACTTGCTGAACACGCGCTTAAAATCTAACAGACTGTAGCCGTTTGGCCCGGCAACGCCAACGCCATCAAAAGCATAAGCCATATCTAATTCATGGCGGTCTGCATCAACCATGTCATGCGCGTCCTGAAAGGAATTTCCGGCACCTTCTGCAACGCTCATCAGGTTGTACTTGCTATATACCTCTTGGTTCATCTCCTTTAAATAATCGTGCAAATGCGGACCGATGGCATAATATTTCATAAAGTTTTTCTCATATCCAAGCGGGAATTTAGGAAAAGTAGTGTCTTTTGCCGCAAACTGATAAGCATCCATCCGGAAACCATCAATACCTTTTTCTGCCCAAAACTTCATAACCCTATATACTTCCTGCCGCACTTTTGGGTTTTCCCAATTCAAATCAGGCTGCTGCTGCGAAAAATAATGCAAATAATAAGCATTGGTAAGCGAATCGTATTTCCAGGCATCGTGGTTTACATCAAACAAACTGTAACGCGGTGCCGGTTTGCCGCGCTCGGCATTCCACCAATGGTAGTAATTGCGGTAAGGGTTAGTGCGCGAACTTCTGGACTGCTTAAACCATTCGTGCTGATTGCTGCTATGGTTAACCACTAAATCCATCACCAGTTTAATCCCTCGTTGGTGCATGCCTTTCAGCATCCTGTCAAAATCTGCCATCGTGCCAAACTCCTTCATAATGTTGCGGTAATCGCTTACATCATAACCATTATCGGTGTTCGGCGATGAATAGACCGGATTTAACCATACCGTATTTACACCCAGGCTTTTAATATAATCCAGTTCAGAAGTAATCCCGTTTAAATCACCTACGCCATCGCCATTGCTGTCTTTAAAACTGCGCGGGTAAATTTGATAAACTACGGCTTCTTTCCACCAGGTTTTGTTTGCAGTGGCTGCCTGATCCATATTTTGATTTTTATTAGCTGCTTGTTTACAGGAATTTAAAGTGAAGGCAAGCATGCACAACACATACATGAAACGCTGAAAGGGATTAAACATTTGAGGTTGATAAGGTTTATGGCTAAGATATAAAATATTTGCAAGATTAAGATGAAAAAAGCAAGGTGATAAATATTGAATTAGATTTTAAGAATACCAAAAAAACACCGGTAAAAGAAGCATCACTACAGGTTGTACTCAGAACGCGGATCTTCCGGCAAAATTTCCATTTCCGGGTAACCGATATATTTGGCGTACCATTGTATGGCCGATGCCATGTCCAAAGCATCTTCAGGATTAATGTTGATGGTTTCAAAAGCAAGCGGGTTGCCCCGGTCATTCGCATATAATTGAATTTCGTCCGGATGTGGTGTAAATTCAATTTCGTTTAAACAATAGACCATGATTTTCAAATCTGTATCCCTGGAACGGATAATGTCACGACACGCATCCTTTGGATCTTTCACTAAAAAATATACGTTGTGGTTCATATAGCCATAACATGAAAGGGTAAAAAATAGTTTCTGCAAAATTATTTCTGTTTTTACACTATAACTGTTCATGCTTTTTAGTTTTGACAACCCGGTTTAAATGCTTCTTTTATCGGGTTAATTTTTGTAAAGTGGGATTAAATATGGAAAACCTCAATTCCATCCGTACCTTGTGTTTTTAGTTGTGATGCTATAACACGCTATTGTAATTATGGAGACCAAAACCGACCTGAAACTGGCTGTATTGATTGATGCCGACAACGTGCCTTATGCAAACGTGAAAGAGATGTTTGAGGAAATTGCCAAATACGGAACACCTACTTTTAAAAGGATCTATGCGGATTGGACCAAACCAACCGTTTCCGGCTGGAAGAATGTGCTGCTGGAAAACGCCATTACGCCCATCCAGCAGTACAGCTACTCTAGCGGGAAGAATGCTTCGGACAGTGCGCTGATCATTGATGCGATGGATATTTTATACACCGGCAAAGTGGATGGTTTTTGTATTGTTTCCAGCGACAGTGATTTTACAAGATTGGCCACACGCCTACGGGAAGCCGGTATGAAGGTGATTGGCATTGGCGAAAAGAAAACTTTAAACCCTTTTATCGTGGCCTGCGACAAGTTTATCTACCTGGAAATCTTAAAACAGGAAGCCGCCCAACCCGAAGAAAAAGGCCATAAAAGAAGTACTAAAAGCACTGCTGCCAAAGCCACCAAAAACCCATTGAGTAAAATAGACCAGGGTTTGATTAAACTGATTACAGACAGTATTACCGATCTGGCGGATGAAGAAGGCTGGACTTTTCTGGGCGATTTAGGCAATTTGATGCTGAAAAAGAAACCCGACTTTGATTCCCGCAATTATGGTTATGCTAAAATGCTGCCCTTAATTAAAAGCCTGCACCAATTTGAAATTGACGAGCGCGAATCGGGCAAGAATCATATTAAACATATTTATATCAGGAAGAAGTGAAGGATAATATAACCTTATAAAAGCTGAATATAACGGATAAAAAACAGATAATATGGAAACCAAGAGTTGGAAAGAAATAAAAAACAATGTTTATGGTGTAGAGGGAACTGAAAGACGGGATGAACTCGAAAGGGATTTTGAATCTTTTAAAGTTGGCTTGCTACTTCGCAAAGCAAGGGAAGATAAACATTTAACCCAATCTGAATTAGCAGAACTGGTAGATAAAAAGCGGGAATATATTTCGAAGATAGAAAATAACGGAGGCAACCTAACGCTTAAAACTTTATACAATATTGTAGAAAAAGGATTAGGCGGAAAAGTAAAAATATGGATTGAAGTGTAAATATTAAAATATTTGGAAGTGGATACAAGGAATCTATCACAAAAATCTAAATCTGCTTTAGCCTGTGGCTGAAAGATTATTTGCATAATGCTTTCAGTTCCTCAATAGTAATTACAGTTCCTTTTCCTTCTTTTAAATCCTGTTGTGATTGTTTGATCTTTGCCACAAAAGCTGGATCGTAAGGACTTTTTTCTGTCTCAAAGTCAACTTTTAAAGCTTTGGCCATGGTTTTAAAAGCAGATAATTGTTCTTTGCTTTTTGGATATAGGATGAGTGTTTCCATAATTCAAATTTACAGTTTTATTTTCCCCATCTGGTGAATTTTTGTCTATTATAGTTTGTCATAACCATTCAACTAAAGGCTGATCGAGATTTTTAATTAAGCGTATTCTAAAGTTTTTTGTCGTGCCGAAATTTATTCGGCCTCCTATAAGATTAGTAGCTTATCATGAGGGATCCTGAAATAAATCCAGGATGACAGTGCATATCGTAATCCAATTCATCAACTTTTACCCGATAAAAGAAGCATTCCGCAAACCATAACAAAACAAATAAAACCAAAAAAGCAGCGGCACAAACCCACACCCCTGCTTCTTTTACCCACCTAAAACTCAAATTCATTGTCCGGCATACCGATAGGTGCGCTCGGCGGCATTTCAAGCGAGGGGGCAGGCTGGAACTTGTCCGGGTTTTTATGGAAATCTTCAATCTGCGACAAAGCAAAATATAGAGCAGCTTTTTGCTTCGGAGTTGCGGCGGTCAGGCTGCTGCTCATCCATTGTTGCAGTTCGTTGATTTTTAGCAAAGCTTCTCCCCTAACGTTTTCTCCGACGCGGTTGTCAGCAGCCATGCCCAGCAAATATTTCAAAGTCAGGTTATCTACCAAAATCTGCAATTCACCTTTGTAACCACTTGCTACAGGTGCTTTCCACGTTTGAGTGATCAGTTTATCCAACACAGCTAACAAACCAGGTTGCTTGTTATCACGGGCATTGTATTCAATTAAACGGGCTGCACGGTTTGCATCCATCAGATAAGATAAAGTAGCATTAGTAGCCGTTTCCGCAGCACCAATCGGATCAAAAGTAACACCCGTATGGCCGCCAAAAGTTTCAACAGATGAAGGATAACCAACCGGCCGCGGCGGAATTTTAGCGATCAACCCTTCTGGCAAAGCCAAAGCATCGGGCGTAATGGTGCTCATCAAAGCATCAAAAGCACGCCATTGCTCTGCCGGTTCAACCATTTTGGTTACAATTTGCCCGTCGTTTTTTAAAGCATGGGTAAAATACAAGCCACCAAGCGAGTTAGCTACGGCTTCGATCTGGTAACGGTGCAGCAGGTACATGGGCACCAATACTTCTTCCAAAGTAGCCATCGGCGCATCCTGCTTGATCGCTTTTTCAGAAAAATTATCCAGCACGTGCCGACGCACCAGCATCAGTTTGTTCAACTGATCTACCGAATTTACGCCATCGTCCCACTGGTGCGACAATGGATGAACGCCGCCGCCAATATCCGGGATAAAAATATGCCCTTGCCCCAGCGTTTCTTTCATGATCTTGTCCAGCTCGGCATCTTCGTTTTTCCCTTTCGGAAATTCGGAATATCCCCACATAATGGCGCGCTTGTCCCAGGAACCGATACCGGTAGCATAAGCATCGGAAACATCAATCGAACCATCGGCTTTCATGGTAAAACGAGGGAAAGGATAGTCCATCACCGAAGCCCGTCCATGCGTGCTCGAAGTAAAGTTATGGAACAAGCCCAAGGTATGCCCGATCTCGTGCGCAGAAAGCTGACGGATACGCGCCAAAGCCATTTGTTCCATTTTTTTCGATACCGGCTTGCCATCTTCATAAGGTTGCAGCAAACCTTCGGCGATCAGGTAATCCTGCCGGTGACGGTCGGAACCCAGCGTAACCACTCCTTTGATGATTTCCCCGGTACGCGGATCAGTATAAGAGGAACCGTAGGAAAAGGCGCGTTCCGGACTGCCGGAACGGTTCACCCAGTTTACTACGTTGTAACGGATGTCCATCGGGTCGGCTCCTTCGGGCAGTTCTTTCACCTGGAAAGCATTTTTGTAACCTGCTGCCTCAAAAGCCTGGTTCCACCAGGAACCTCCTTCTATCAAAGCTTTTTTAATCTGCGGCTGTGCACCCCGGTCGATATAATATACAATCGGCTCAACTGCTTCACTCATGGCTGCATTCGGGTTCTTTTTCTCCAAACGATGCCGGGCGGTAAACCTTTTAACAAGAGGTTCCGTCATCGGTGCCGAAAAATCATAATAGCTGAACTGGTTAAAACCAGAGCGCGGATCAAACTTGCACGGTTTAAAATTATTGTCCGGCAGTTCTACAAAAGCCTGGTGCATCCGCACGGTTACGGCATTTGGATCAGGGGCGATGCCTCCGCTCCTGCCAAAACCCCCTGCGGTGCTGCTGCCTCCTGTAAAAGTAATCAAGGCTTCAAATTCTGAATTTTTAGGGAAATTTTTGGTATTGTCTATCATTAACAGCAGAACGGGTTTCGTCTATTCGGTAACCGCCGCCTGCCGCAGTGCCACCGCTATTTGCCCGACCGCCAGCCGCAATGGCAGCACCAGGATTGCCGCGTGTACTACCAATCCGGTCGCTTAATTTCTGACTGTCGCGGATGATAAAAGGCGTTAAATCGATCAGCACTTTACCACCTTCAACCGCGACAGGGGAAAAACCAAAGATCACGGATTTGGCAAAAGCATTTTCAACTGCTTTCTTTTCATCCGCATTACCATTAACAGCCCGGTAAATGCTGACGGGCTGCACCAGGAAAACTTTCGGCCCGACTTTTATAAACCGGGTGATGACGGATGAAGCCTGTCCGCGCTCCGGCCCTCCGTTTCCTACGCCATCTACCAGTGAGCTGAAATACAAAAAATCTTTATCAAAGTTGCTGATCTCGAGATAGACCTTACCCGTTTTTTCATCGTAATAAAAGGTATAAAACCCGTCGAACTTTTTTAGGTTTTGGGTGAAGGATGCAATCGTTGCCGCCGGCCGTGCCTCAGTTCCCCGTCCTTCTGGGGAAGCAGGGCGGTTTTGTGCAGATGAGAAACCGTAAACTGCAAGTAGTGCCGCTGTTAAAGGTATATAATACTTCATAATTATGGGTTTGGGTTGTTTTGAACTTAAAAAAATAGCAGAAAGCGTTTATTTGAGCAGATAAAGAGCATCATATTAAGAAACATCTTCAACAAATAGCGCCTTTGCGCTTTGAAAGCCATAAATTTTTGAAAAGTACAATTAATTGTAAACAAGATCACAATTTTATCTGTCCTTACTTAAAATGTTACAATTTTTAAAAACTTAATCAGCTTTTGATTATCGTATTTAGGTTGATGCTTCTTTTATCAATATAAAATTGAGTTTTTTTTCATCCCCCTAAACCTCTTTAAAGGGGGAAGCCTAAAGCCGAACTTTCTAAACAATATAAATAACTATGTAAAAGCAGTAATATGTTTACCTCACTGTTATGGTTTTTATAAGGGCAAAAGAAGCATTATATAATTTTGAGCCTGATGAAGGATTTGATATTAAATTTAAACAGGTTTCAAACAGGTTAGGTTTTGTCAGGAAAACAGTTCAACACGATTTTGCCCTTTTTCAAAACCTTTTCATCCCTCATTATTCCCCTTCCAAATAAAAAAACTAATTTTGTTGGCAATGAATCAAAATCTTGATCCAAATCCGGAACAACTGTCTTCTGCCGAAAGGGAAATCGAAAAAGTACTTCGGCCGCAGGTTTTTGAGGATTTTACCGGTCAGGAAAAAATACTGGAAAACTTACGCGTTTTTGTCCAAGCCGCGCGCCTGCGTGGCGAAGCATTAGACCATGTTCTGTTGCACGGCCCGCCAGGATTGGGCAAAACCACGCTTTCGCATATCATCGCCAACGAAATGGGTTCGGGTATCAAGATCACTTCCGGCCCGGTTTTGGACAAGCCCGGCGATCTGGCTGGTTTATTGACCAACCTCGAAGCCGGGGATATTTTGTTTATTGATGAAATCCATCGCCTCAGTCCGCTGGTAGAAGAATACCTCTACTCGGCCATGGAAGACTATAAAATCGACATTATGCTGGAAACCGGCCCTAACGCCCGTTCCGTTCAACTTTCCTTAAACCCTTTTACGCTGATTGGTGCCACTACCCGGTCCGGTTTGCTCACTGCGCCTTTGCGTGCCCGTTTCGGTATCAACGCACGTTTGCAATATTATGATGCCAAACTGCTGACTACGATTGTGCTTCGTTCGGCAGCGATCTTAAAAACACCGATTGCAGAAGAAGGCGCTTACGAAATTGCGCGCCGCAGCCGCGGCACCCCGCGAATTGCCAACGCTTTATTACGGCGGACACGGGATTTTGCGCAGATCAAAGGCAACGGCAGCATTGATATCCCGATTGCCAAATTTGCGTTGAATGCTTTAAATGTGGATGAACACGGTTTGGACGAAATGGACAACAAAATCCTCTCCACCATTATCGATAAATTTAAAGGCGGGCCGGTTGGTTTGAAAACCATTGCCACAGCCGTAAGCGAAGATGAAGGCACGATCGAAGAAGTTTACGAACCTTTTTTAATACAGGAAGGCTATTTGATGCGCACTTCCCGCGGCCGCGAATGCACCGAAATTGCTTACAAACATTTGGGGAAGATTAAAAGTGGGAATGGTACTTTGTTTTAATGTTGATTTGTAGGCGGTAAAAGAAGCATGCTGTTTTTATCGCCTTAAAACTGTTAAAGTTGATCCAAAGCTTTCCGATCAGTTTCTAAAGTCCGGTAACGCGATGGCGAAAAACCAGTGATCTTTTTAAATTGCGCCGAGAGATGCGCACTGCTGCTATATCCCATTTTATAAGCAATTTCATTCAGGTTCAGCTCCCCATATTCCATCAGCTCCTTGATTTTTTCTGTTTTCTGTTGGATGATGTAATGTTCGATGGTGTTATCTTCCTGTTCAGAAAAAAGATTACTCAGATAACTGTATTGCTTTTGCAGCTTTTCAGTAAGTAAAGAGGAAAAGTTGACGTTCAACCTGCTCAGGTCCGAATACTGAACTGTTTCGGTGATCACATTTTTAACCTGCTCTATCAGCTTAGTCTTGTAATCGTCAATCAGCTCAAAACCAACAACTTTAAAAGCAGAAGCAACGGTTAATAACTGGTCTGCGTCTGGCTCCGGTCCTACTTCCACCCAACCCAAACCAATGTCTTCTACCTTAAAATTCAAAGCCTGCAAAGCTTGCCTCACCACTAAAAGGCAACGTCCGCAAACCATATTTTTAACTGCCAGTCTCATCAAACAAATTTACAAAACCCGTTCGGCCTTAAACCCGGCTTTTTCCAGCACGGCCACAACTTTCGGTACATCAGTTTCTTCTGCTTCAACACTTAAAGTTTTTTCTGCTCCGCTTACGTCGGCTTTCCAGCTGCCCACTTCTTTCAAAGCATTTAAACCAGGCGTAACCGCTGCCACACAACCGGCACACTTCATGCTGGTTTTAAAAAGAATGGCCTTACTCACTTGAATTCCCTCCCTGGTTGTCGGTATGCACATCCTGGCCATCTTCTCCCCCGGTTTCGTTTTGCGAGCTGGCTCCTTCTTCTTCATACTGAATATAACCGCCGCTGGTGTGGTTTCCTTCATTTTCGCCAACCCCTGTTTCTTTGTCGGTCACGGAAGTACTTTTCTGTGTATCGTTGGCATCAGAATTTGATTTTTGATGCTGATCCTGGCTGTATTGATCTGGATTTTGAACGGACATGATAATTGTTTTTTGTTTTAAAATTTTTGAAGCCAACCGTTAAGGCATGCTTCTTTTATACCTGTAAAACTGCTAAATGCTTTAAATGTTTAACCAAAAGCATTATGCGTTGTTAACCTGCAGGCAGCTACTTCAAAGATAAATCAAAATACAAGGTTTTTTTTAATTTTGATGTCATAGCATAAAATAATTTGAGCAGCAACTGAACATGGATTATAAAGATTACTATAAAATCCTGGGTGTAAGCAAAACGGCAACACAGGATGAAATTAAAAAAGCTTACCGTAAACTGGCCATAAAATACCACCCGGACAAGAACCCCGGTGATAAAGCTGCAGAAAACAAATTTAAAGAGGCAAACGAAGCAAACGAGGTTTTGAGCAAGCCCGATAAACGCAAACAGTATGACGAGCTTGGCGAGAACTGGCAAAGTTACCAGCAAGCGGGCGGTTATGCCAATACGGGCGGAGGCAGGCCAAATACCGGCAGGCAACACAGTAGCGGCGGTGCAGGAGGTTTTTCCAACGAAGAGTTTTATGGTGATGGCCAGTTTTCGGATTTTTTTGAAAATATTTTTGGAGGAGGGGCGCAAGGCGGACGAAGTACCCGGCGGGCATCGGCAGGGGAAGACCTGCAGGCAGAAATGCACATCACGCTGGAAGAAGCTTATCATGGTGCTTCCCGGCAGGTAACCATTGGCGATTCTAAAGTGAACATGAAAATGAAACCCGGCGTTGGCGAAGGCCAGGTTTTGCGTTTAAAAGGCAAAGGCGAGGCCGGAAGGAACGGCGGTGCAAACGGCGACCTGCTGATTACCATGCGTATTTTACCGAACAACAAGTTTGAGCGAAAGGAAAATGATTTATATTTTGACCAGCCAATAGATTTATACACCGCTGTTTTAGGTGGAAAAATTGCGGTACAAGGCATGGACAAAACCGTGAACATGACAATTGCGGCCGGAACCGACAGCAACAAAACTTTTCGGTTAAAAGGTTTGGGCATGCCGCTTTACAAAGATCCGGAAAAACACGGCGATGCTTATGTGCGTGTGATCATCCAGGTACCCAAACATTTATCGAAGGAAGAAAAAGAACTTTTTGAGCAGTTGTCTAAATTAAAAGCGCCGCAATCAGCTTAAACGGTTTTTAGTATTTTCGCCGATATTCCTGCCCCTGATCTTATGTTTTTCACCTTAACTGCCCAACTGGCTGATATTCCCCAACAAGAAATTTATCCGGTCGAGCTGACCGTACAAGACGGACTGATCCGTCATATCAAGAAAGTACCGGTAAAAGAAGCATCCAATCTTCCATTTTTAACTCCGGGTTTTGTGGACGCGCATGTGCACATCGAAAGTTCCATGCTCATCCCTTCGGAGTTTGCCCGGCTGGCGGTGGTGCACGGCACGGTTGGAACGGTTAGCGACCCGCATGAAATTGCCAACGTTTGCGGGATGGCCGGAGTAGAATTTATGATCGAAAACGGAAAAAGCGTTCCGTTTAAATTCAATTTTGGGGCACCAAGTTGTGTACCGGCAACTGCCTTCGAAACAGCAGGTGCCGCTTTAAATGCAGATGAAGTTGCAAAGCTCCTCTCCCGCAAGGAAATTAAATATTTAAGCGAGATGATGAATTTTCCGGGCGTGTTGAACCAGGATCCGGAAGTGATGCAGAAGCTGGCATCTGCAAAAAAAAATCAAAAACCGGTTGACGGCCATGCACCTGGCTTACGAGGAGATTTAGCGGAACGATATATTGCGGCCGGGATTAGTACGGACCACGAGTGTTTTACAGCAGCAGAAGCTTTGGATAAACTTCAACTGGGTATGAAAATCCTGATCCGCGAAGGCAGCGCAGCCAAAAACTTTGATGCTTTGGTAGGGTTAATGCACGATCATTCCGGCCAGATGATGTTTTGCAGCGATGACAAACATCCCGACAGTTTGGTTTCCGGCCATATCAACCAGCTATGTGCGCGTGCCATTGCAGCAGGTGTTGCTGTTTTTAAGGTGTTAAAAACAGCATGCGTGAACCCGGTTGAACATTACGGATTGGAGATCGGGCAACTGAGAATTGGCGATCCGGCAGATTTTATTTTGCTAAAAGATTTGAAAGAGTTTGAAGTGCTGCAAACTTATATCAACGGAGAATTGGTTGCAGAAAAAGGAAAAACCAGGATTGAAACACAGCCTTCAACAACCATCAACAATTTTTCCTGCATAAAAAAAACACCGGCAGATTTTGTTGTTTTGGCCGAAAACCCTTCCGCAGAAAAACAAAAAACTGTTGTGATCGAAGCTTTGGACGGACAACTGATCACGAATAAAATTGAAACAGAATTACCTGTTATAAACGACGTTTTAGAATCCAATCCTGCAAACGACATTTTGAAAATTTGCGTGGTCAACCGTTACCGGGAAGCACCTGTTGCTAAAGCTTTTATTAAAAACTTTGGGTTGAAAGCGGGCGCGCTGGCATCTTCTGTTGCGCACGACAGCCATAATATTGTTGTTGTTGGGGTGGACGATGAAAGTATTTGCAAAGCTGTAAACCTGATCGTTGCGGCACAAGGCGGCATCAGTTGCGTAGGAAACGGAGAAGAACAGGTTTTGCCGCTGCCGGTTGCCGGTTTAATGAGTGCAAAAGATGGTTACGAAGTTGCTGTAGTTTATACCAAAATGGATGCAATGGCTAAAAAGCTGGGTTCTACCCTTTCCGCTCCTTTCATGACGTTGAGTTTTATGGCTTTATTGGTTATCCCGCATTTAAAATTAAGCGATCTGGGTTTGTTCGACGGCGATGGATTTAAGTTGATAAACAAAAAAAAACACTGGTAAAAGAAGCATTTGCCGTCCCGACCGAAGGGAGGGAGCTTCTTCAAATAACACAGGTAAACTGCTTTAAAGAAGATTCCTCTTGCATCAGAATGACAGGGCACGCATGGAAAACAAAATTAAAAATGCCCGCGGATAGAACCGTAAATCTCTTTATCGTACAATTCCCGCAATTCCTGACGTGTCCCTAAAGCTAAAGGCGGCAAAGCAGCAGCATCCATATTGCTTGTTACCTGCGCAACTTTGGAGGCGCCCGGAATAACGGTTGTAACTTCAGGATGGTCCAAAATCCAGCGGATTGCCCATTGTGCCGTCCGGTCATCCGGCATCAGTTTTTTTATTTCTTTAGATAACCTTACGCCCTGTTTAAATTCAATCCCCGAAAAAGTTTCACCGGCATTAAAAGCTTCGCCGTCCGCATTAAAGTTCCGGTGGTCCTTTTCTCCGAAACGTGTATCCGCATCAAACTTTCCCGTTAACAAGCCACTTGCCAAAGGCACGCGCACAATTATCGCCACTCCTTTTGCTTTGGCTTTTTCAAAAATTTCATCAGCAACATGCTGGCGGAACAGGTTAAAAATAATTTGAAGTGAAGCCAAGCCTTCCTGCTCCAGACAAATCAACGCTTCTTCGGAAGTTTCTACACTTGCCCCCCAGTTCAGGATTAAACCTTCATCCTTTAAATGGCGTAAATAGTTGAAAGCCTTTCCGGCACGCATTTCTTCCGTTGGGATGCAATGCAACTGCTCTAAAAACAAATGCGACTGCCCGAGATGATACAAGGAATCTTCCACCTGTTTCCGCATCAGATCATAAGTGAAATTTTGCGGCCAGCCATTCGGTGCATCCGAACGCCGGCCTAACTTGGTAGCCACATAAATTTCTTTGGATTGTGTTTTCAGGAATTTCCCAATGATTTTTTCGCTGATGCTCATGCCGTAAACATCTGCGGTATCGATAAAATTCCCGCCTGCATCTGCATAAGTTTGCAAAATTTGCATGGCCTCTTCCTCATCCACATTTCCCCAATCGGTGCTGCCCAATTGCCATGTGCCGAGGCCCACTTCGGCCACTTGTATGTTTTTAAAAGCTCTGTATCTCATAAAAGCTAAACTGTATAAAGTAGATTTTGATTTTTGTTTGATAAAAGAAGTATCGTGTTTTTATTGAAATGCTTCTTTTAGGGCCTCAAAATAAAGGGTTCGCTTCATCAATTTAAAAAACAATTTATTTTCCTGAAAAACAGCTATCTTCCCGTCTAAATTTCAACTTTGGAAAAATTAGACCTGGATAAAAACGAAAGCCGATTCCTGGACGAAACCATTGGTTTTTGGCATGGGCACGGTTTAATTGACGGGCCAACTGCTGCAAACCTGCGCAACAGTTACGATGTAAAGGGTTTCGATTGGAAACGGCTGGCACAATACTCTTTTTGGGTAGCTTTATTTTGCGGGCTCATTGCCATTGCTTCACTTATTATTGACGATAAAGTGATTAAATGGCTCAAGCAATTGTACAATACGCCGGATATCCTCATCAGTTTATTTTCGGGCATACTGGCCGCTTTTCTTTTTGTAAGAGGGCGAAAACTCAAAAAGACCTCGCCGCAAAAAGTGTTCAGCAACGAAGCTGTTGTTTTCCTCGGTATTTTATTTACCGCCAACTGCATTGCTTACCTTGGCAAAACGTTTGACAACGGTTCAGGCCATTATTCACTGCTGTTTTTACTGTCGGTTTTTGTGTATGGTTTTATTGCCTACAAACTCCGTTCGCACCTCATCTGGCTGTTTGCCTTGATCTCGCTGGGCAGTTGGTTTGGCACCGAAACCGGTTACCAAACCGACTGGCGGCATTATTTCCTTGGCATGAATTATCCGCTGCGTTTTGTGGTTTTTGGCGGAATACTGGTTGCAACCTGTTTTGTGCTGCGGAAAAAGCGCTGGCTCGAATACTTTCGCGAGTTCACTTATATCGTTGGCATGGCTTACCTTTTCTGCTCGCTCTGGCTGCTTTCCATCTTCGGTAATTTCGGTACGATAAACGATTGGCTACGCGTAAAACAAATTACCTTGTTTTATTGGGCACTGATTGCCATTGCTGTTTCCATAGCTTTTGTTTTGTATGGACTGAAGAAGAAAGACGAGGTTGCCCGCGAATTTGGCATTACCTTCCTGCTCATCAATGTTTATACCCGCTACACCGAATACCTTTGGGACAACATCAACAAAACTTTATTTTTTGCTATTCTTGGATTGTCCTTTTGGCTAATTGGGCGCAAAGCAGAAAAGATCTGGAATTTGGATAGTTTGAAAGGGAAAGCGGAACGAGGGAAGTAATTTTATTAAGTGTTTAACCTACAAATACCTGTATTAAAAAGTCATCTTCAACATACATCCCCCACAATTAAACTTGCCTGAAGAAACAACAAAAACCATGAAAAAGCATTTAAACCTTATGGTCTAAACTAAACCGTTTCCGGCAAAGTCAAACCCGGAACCTTACTGGTTTCTTCCCAGATTTTCCTCACTGAAGTAATACTTCTTGAATTGTGCTTTTAAATGCAGGCAAGCTTATTTGCGAACTACCTGTAATAGCACATCGTATGGTATGCTTTTTATCCGTTACTACGTAAGACGGATATGAATATAGCTGATAAGCATTAAATATGGAACCGGCATTACTGATAAGTTGTGCATAAAGCAGCGGTTTTTCTTTTAGCTTAGCAGTTGCTTCCTGCTTTGTGTTTGAAGTAATGGCTAAAATGATCAGGTCCTCCGGGTTATGTATTTGTTTTAGAAAATCGTTAATGTCAGCAAAGCTTTCGGTGCATGGCGGACATTCGGTGTTCCAGAAAATCAGCACAACAACTTTATTTTCCAGCTGCCTGGCAGGGACAATACTGGTAAATGGGGCAACATCAAGTTCTGTATTTTCTTTTAACAGCGGGCTTTTAATAGCCATTCTTTCCTTGATCACATCATACATCCTGTTTTGCTCTTGAACGCTTAGCCGTTTTAAGTAGCGTTTAGTATTTGGTGCGCCTGACATTCCATCTAATCTAAAAGTATATTGCCCTGAATTGAGCAGCCTTTGATATTGATAATAATGCAAAGCCTTTCCCTGTTCATCATACACCACCTCGTTGGTATCTAATCTTCTTCCAACGGTGCTTGTTGTTGTCTTGGTAACCGAATAACTTTTTAATGCTGTCCTCCTGGCTGTAGGCGCCCGAATAAATAAAAATCATCAGGAAAAGTAAATAAAGAATTTTCATATTAGACAAATTTAAATTGGCAAAGCAATTTACAATTATTCTGTTTTATATTAACACAGATGTAAACTTTACTTCATTATCTTATAGATACAACTTTCACTCCAATAAAAAAGCACAAAAGACTAAATGGCCTCTCATGCTTCTTTTACCCCTATAAAATAGGTACGCTAATCTAAACCGTTTCCGGCAATGTCAAACCCAGGACTTTACTGGTTTCTTCCCTGATCTTTCCGGCCAGTTCCGCTTCTTTTCCTAAAGATTTGCCAAAAGACGGGATCATTTCCTTCATTTTGTTTTGCCAGGCGGCTGTTTGCATCTGCTTTTTAAAGCAACGGCCAATCAAGTCGATCATGATAGAAACTGCGGTAGAAGCACCGGGCGATGCGCCCAGCAAAGCAGCAATACTGCCATCGGCCGCACTCACTACTTCTGTTCCAAATTCCAGCACACCTCCTTTTACCGGGTCCTTTTTAATTACCTGCACACGCTGGCCTGCAGTTTCCAGTTCCCAATCTTCCATTTTTGCCGTTGGCAGATATTCTTTCAAAGCTTCCAAACGGTCTTCCGGCGATTGCCGCACCTGGTTGATCAAATATTTGGTCAAAGGGATGTTTTTTATTCCTGCCGACATCATTGGCAAAATATTATCCGCTTTGATGGATAAAGGCAAATCGAAATAAGATCCGTTTTTCAAAAATTTGGTAGAGAAACCGGCATACGGGCCAAACAGCAGTTCCCTTTTGCCTTCGATCATACGTGTGTCTAAATGCGGGACAGACATGGGCGGCGAACCAACCGCGGCTTTACCGTAAACTTTTGCCTGGTGGCGTTTAATCACTTTTGGGTTGATGCAACGCAGCCATTGTCCGCTTACAGGGAAACCGCCGAAACCTTTTCCTTCCGGGATATTCGATTTCTCCAGCAGCGGCAAAGAACCCCCTCCGGCACCGATAAACACAAATTTAGAACTTAGTTTTCTGCTTTGGCCGGTTGTTAAATCCTTCACCTTCAGCGTCCAGGAACCGTCTTTGCCCTGTTCCAGGCCCCTGATTTCGTGACTGTATCCCAAACAAACACCGTTCATGGTTTTTAACTGGTCAAACAGTGCTTTTGTTAACGCACCGAAATTGACATCCGTACCAATTTGCATCCGTGTGGCAGCTACTTTTTCGTTCGGATCGCGGCCGTCCATCACCAAAGGTATCCATTCGGTTAGCTGCTTAGGGTCTTCCGAATAAACCATCTCCTTAAACAAATGGTGCTTTTTGAGTGCCTCGTATCTTTTACGCAGGTATTCCACGTTTTTTTCGCCCCAAACAAAGCTCATGTGCGGAATGCTTTTGATGAAACCAGGCGCATCTGTTAAAAAGCCTTGTTCCAATAAAAAAGACCAGAACTGCTTAGATTCTTCAAAAGATTCGGCAATTTTAACAGCTTTATACGTTTCAATAGAGCCGTCTTCCCGTTCGGGCGTATAATTTAATTCGCAAAAAGCAGAATGGCCGGTCCCGGCATTGTTCCAGGCATCAGAACTTTCTGCCGCGGCACCATCCAGCCGTTCAAATATTTTTATGGTTAAATTCGGGTCCAGTTCTTTAAGCATCACGCCAAGGGTGGCGCTCATAATACCGGCGCCAATTAAAATTACATCTGTATTTTCAGAACTATTTTCAGGTCTGTTCATAGGATATTTTGAAGAAAAACAAAGATACGTCCAAAATTTAAAAGCAAAGATTCGAAAGGTAACGCAATTGAATTGGATTTGCAAATGACAAGTTCAATGTTTGCCCTTTTCATCAACCTAAACAAAATAAAAGCTTATTTGATTAAACATAATTACAGGATGAGGATGCTGTTTTTATGCACTTAAAATTGGTGCGTCTGTTTGTAACGGCGAATTTGCCGAACCAAAGCCATACTACTAACTTTGCTTCATGCAACCTGCGGATTACTTCCTGCCCGTAATTTTGTTGACTGGCATCCTCCTCAGCATTAAAACAAAAAAACTTACGCTGCCAGGCGCGTTGACTGCTGCAATGTTAGGGGTTTTTCTGTATCTCGGTGCGGGTTATTACGGCGTATTGCTGGCAGCGGTACTTTTCCTGTTGGCAGCTGTGGCCACTGCATGGAAAACAAGTGTAAAAGAAGCATTGGGCATTGCCGAAAAAAACAAAGGCCAGCGGACAGCCGGGCAAGTGCTGGCAAACGTTGGAACGGCCGGATCAATGGGTTTGCTATGCTTCTTTTACCCGGCAAATTCTGTTTTATTTAGGTTGATGATGGCGGCAAGCTTAGCTTCTGCTGCTGCGGATACCATTTCTTCGGAGCTGGGAACGGTTTACGGAAAGAGCTTTTACAACATCATCAGTTTTAAAAAGGACCAGAAAGGGCTGGATGGCGTGATAAGTTTGGAAGGAACCTTGTTTGGCCTGGCGGCAAGCACCATCATTGCTGCTGTTTACGCTTTAAGCTTTGGCTGGGATATTCATTTTTGGTGGATCATTCTTGCCGGAACGATTGGCAACCTGACCGATTCTGTCCTCGGAGCTACATTAGAGCGGAAAAGGTATTTGGGGAACAACATGGTCAATTTTTTAAATACGCTTGTTGTTGTTATTGTTGTTTTCATCTTTTATAAATCTTAGTATTGTAATTGGTGATGAAATACTTTCTTTCACTACTCCACGTGCTATGTTTGCTTCCCTCTAAAGTACAACTTGCTTAAGGGCATCTCTAAAAACCCGTATTATTTGTTTGGCCTCACCTTTAATTCCTCTCCATTGGAGAGGAAAATGAGCGTTTTTAGAGATGCCCTTAATTAAAAATTACTGTGGATAATGATAGCGCAAGGAAATAACCGTTATAACATCCTGCTCAACTTGGTAAATTAACCGGTGCTCCTGGTTAACCCGTCTCGACTAATAACCTGATAATTGATGTTTTAATGCTTTAGGTTTACCAATCCCATCAAAAGGGCTTTCATGGATGGCAGTTAAAAGTATTGGATGCGTTTCAAAATAATCACATTTCCACTTTTTGCCGAATCAGGACTAGCGAAAGAAAACCTTAAAACGCAATTATATAAAGTCTAATATGTTTTTACAATTAAATAAAAAACCGTACCTTGCTGGTATGGGCAAGATCGCATTAAAGATAAAGAATTACACGTCAGAAGAGCTAAGGTCTCTTTTGCGAAAAGACGA
>JAABUT010000573.1_pt1 | contig 55857 bp, 54 predicted proteins | sample 5559281 | NCBI WGS metagenome assembly JAABUT01 (sample SAMN10711880, study PRJNA513359) | rock metagenome | isolation source: Antarctica rocks | place: Antarctica: Victoria Land, Ricker Hills nord | collected 2016-01-04 | reverse complement strand
GGCTCGTCGCATCCTGGGGCTGGAGTAGGTCCCAAGGGTTGGGCTGTTCGCCCATTAAAGCGGCACGCGAGCTGGGTTTAGAACGTCGTGAGACAGTTCGGTCCCTATCCGCCGCGCGCGCAGGAGACTTGAGAAGAGCTGTCCCTAGTACGAGAGGACCGGGACGGACGAACCTCTGGTGTGACAGTTGTCGTGCCAACGGCACTGCTGTTTAGCTACGTTCGGCAGGGATAACCGCTGAAAGCATCTAAGCGGGAAGCTCGCTTCAAGATGAGGTCTCCCACAGGGTCAACCTGGTAAGGCCCCCGACTAGACCATCGGGTTGATAGGCCGGAAGTGGAAGCCTGGCAACAGGTGCAGCTGACCGGTACTAATAGGCCGAGGGCTTGACCACAAACTGCTAGACCTTCGTCGGCTCCGGCCGGCAAGGCACACGCGTCCACTGTGCGGTTCCCGAGATACGGTCGGGAGCCCAACTGACCTGGCGGGCCACGCCGGGTCACGCACCACCGACATCTCCATAGAGTTACGGCGGTCATGGCGAAAGGGAAACGCCCGGCTCCATTCCGAACCCGGAAGCTAAGCCTTTCAGCGCCGATGGTACTGCACGGGGGACCGTGTGGGAGAGTAGGACGCCGCCGGACATTCTTCTGCGACAAGGGTCGCCCGATTTCGGGTGGCCCTTGTCGTGTTTCCCTGTGCACCGATCCGGCTGAGGAGCACCTGCAGCGATGGCACGACACGAAGGCGATGCCATGCCGGGACGCGACCCGCACAGGCGCGCGGGGGAGGGCGGCGCGGGACAGGGCCGCGGACGGGGGGGTGGGCCGGCCGGACGGGGGGGTGGGCCGGCCGGCCGGAGTCGTTCTGCGACCTCGGGGCGCTCGGGCCAGGCGCGGGACAGGGCCGGCGGAGCGGCGTCGCCCGCGCGCCAGCCCGGCTCCGGGGGTGAGGGGCAGCCTGGCGCGCCGCGTCCAGCCGCTGCTGTCACGCGCCAGGACCGCGACGGGAAGGGCGGTCGGGACACCCCCGGCAGGACCGACGTCAGGGGTGCTCAGCGGGGGACGCGCCCCAGCTGGGCCACGGGCGCCGGCGGCACGGGCAGCGTGACCGCCGGCGGGGCAGCCGCTGCATGGGACCGGCCTCGCCCCCCGGCCCGTCAGGGGGACAAGGACAAGCGCTCCGCCGGCGCGCCGTCGGCTCGCGGTCCGCGACCGGACAGGTCCGGGGCACCGGCCCGCAGTGGCGGTGCCGAGCGAGGCAGTGCCGATCGAGGGCGTTCGGGCACCGCCTCGGGACGCCGACTGGCCGCTCGGGAAGCGTCGGGCGTGGGGGATGGTCCAGCTCCGCGCGGCGGTCGCCCCCGCGACGCCACACCTCGCGCCGCTGGTGCGGGAGCCGGGACTGCCTCGGCGGGGCGCGGCGGTGCGACCGGCGGTGCCGACCGGCGGGCGGAGATCGCGAGCCGGCAGTACGACCCTCGCCGGGAGCAGCGGCGTACAGCGGCGCGGGTGCCGTTGCCCGACGACGTCGAGGCCCGGATGCTCGACCAGGAGGTGCGCACCGAGCTGCGGTCACTGGCCAAGGACACCGCCGACCTGGTGGCCCGGCACCTGGTGATGACCGGACGGCTGCTCGACGACGCCCCGGAGCGGGCCTTGGCGCATGCCCGTGCCGCCCGCGCGATGGCGGCGCGGGTGGGCGCCGTCCGGGAGGCGGCCGGGCTGGCGGCGTACGCCGTGGGGGAGTGGGCCGAGGCGCTCAGCGAGCTGCGTGCCGCCCGCCGGATCACCGGCCAGCCCGGCCACCTGGCGGTCCTGGCCGACTGCGAGCGGGCGCTGGGCCGCCCGGACCGCGCGCTGCGCTACCAGGACGACCCGGACGTGCAGCGGCTCGCGCAGGCAGAACGGGTGGAGTTGGTGATCGTCCTGTCCGGCGCCCGGCGTGACATGGACCAGGCCGAGGCGGGCGCGCTGCTGTTGCAGGAACCCGCCCGGCGCACGAGCGCCACGCGGCCGTGGGCCGCCCGGCTCTGGTACGCCTACGCGGACGCGCTGCTCGACGCGGGCCGCGAGCAGGACGCCAGGTCCTGGTTCGAGCAGGCGGCAACGGCCGACGAGGACGGCACGACCGATGCCGCCGAACGCGTCCTCGCGCTCGACGGCGTGGTGTTCGACGACCGGGACGACGACGGGCCCCAGGCCTGGGTCGTGCACGATGCCGCGACGGCCGCAGCGGGGCTGGAGGCGGCCCTGGAACGGGCGTCGGCCCGCGAGCCGGCGCCGCCCATGCTGCCGGACGACGCCGCTGCGGTGTCGTCGACCGAGCTGCCGGAGCTGCCGGACGAACCCCGCTCGTAGCCGACAGCCACCCGGCCGGCCCCGCGACTGGCTGTCCACAGGGCCCCCTCCTCCTCCACAGGCGAGCCGGTGTCACTGTCGGCCCCGGTCAGATCCGGAGCAAGGTTGCGGCGGCCGGCGCCGCGGGGGTGTCTGGAGCGAGGAGCCGAGGGTGGACGCCGAGCCGCGCAACGAGGTCGTGCTGGTCGGACGGGTCTCTGCGCCGCCGGAGGAGCGAGAGCTCCCCAGCGGGGACGTCATCGCGGTGTGGCGGTTGGTCGTGGAGCGGCGGCCGCCCGAGCGCGGTCGACGTGACGGCCCTCGTCGGCCGACCGTGGACACCATCGACTGCGTCGCCTGGGCTGCCGGCCTGCGCCGGACGGCGCGGGCTCTCGGTGGCGGTGACGTCGTGGCGGTGGAGGGATCGCTGCACCGGCGGTTCTGGCGATCCGGCGGCGGGGCGGCGAGCCGCTACGAGGTGGACGCCTCAAGGGTCCGGCGGCTGGCCCGTGCGCCGGTGCAGCGGGAGGGCGCCGGCGACTGAGTCGAGCCCTGGTACCGGCCTCCGGTCAGCCCGCGGCCAGGCACTCGTCGGCGAAGGCGCGGAGCACCAGGCCCGTGCGTGGCTTGGGGGTGAACAGCGTGGACTTGCGCGGCATCCGCTCGCCGCTGCCGGCGACCGCCGTGACGGCGGCGACCGGCGTCGGATTGAGCAGGACTGCGGTCCCGCCGGTGCGCGCCGCGGCCGTCAGGGCGGCCGCCACGTCGTGCTCGTAGGAGACCGCCTCGACCGTGTCAGGCAGGCCCCAGAGGTCGGCGACCAGGTAGCCGTGCAGCACGCTGACGTCCAGGGCCCGCCAGCCGGCCGAGCGCTCCGCGGGAAGGGCTGCGGCCAGCCGCCTCGGGTCCGGCCTGCTCAGCAGCCGCACGGTGCTGCTGTCGCCGGACACGAGCAGGAACGCCGCTCCGCCGGCACCCACCCGCTCCAGGGCGGCCAGGGCGTCGGGCATCGCCACGCCGTCGAGGTCGTCCACTGCCATGCCGGGCGCGGCCCGGTCCGCGAGCTCACCTGCCTCTCGCCCGGGTACCACCCGGTGGATCGCGTGCACCTCGGGCCCGAAGGCCTGCGCGTCGACGAGGAAGGTGAGCCCCCGGTCCCACGGCCCCGGCCCACGGCCGGCCGCCTGCGCATCGGCCTGGCGCTGCAGGTAGGTGGCGTACCGGTGGTGGCCGTCGGCGATGACCGCCCGCCGGTCGTGCAGGTCGGCGGCGATGCGCCCGAGCAGAGCCGGGTCGGTCAGCGCCCACAGCCGGTGCACGAGCCCGTCGGGCAGCGCCACGTCGGCCAGCGGGGTCAGGTCGGCGACGTCGGCGACCGCTCGGGAGGCAGCGCCCCCGCCGTCGTACACCAGGAAGATCGGCTCGAGGTCGGCCTCCACGGCGGTGTAGAGCGCGAGCCGGTCAGTGACCGGGCCGGCCATCGTGTTCTCGTGCGGCAGGACGATCCCGTCCTCGGCAGGCGTGAGGGCGAGCGCGCCCAGCAGGCCGCGCTGGGCGTGTCCGGTCGCGGGGTCGGCCTGTTCGTAGACATACAGCGCGGGCGAGGCGTCGGCCGTCAGGATGCCTGCCGCGCGCCAGTCGGCCAAGGTCCGCGCGGCGCGCGCGTAGCGGGAGTCCGCACCCTCGAGCGGGCCTCGTGGGAGGATGAGACGCACGACATTGCGCTCGCTCGATGCCTCGAGCCTGCCCACCCCGTCGGCGTCGATCACGTCGTACGGCGGTGAGGTCAGGCCCGCGAGGTCGCCGGCGACCGCAGGGTCGTACCGCAGCGCCCGCAGGGGCGACAGGACCAGCCCCGAGGGAGCGCGAGAGGCAGGAGCAGCAGGGCCGGCGGTCATGGTGCGCATGCTAGGAGGCGTGCGCCCGGGCGCCCGGCGGGCCACAGACGACGAACAGGAGCGCGCGTGTCAGAGAGTCGGTACGACCCCCGGTACGACCCCCGTGCGCCCGACGAGGAGAAGCCGAGGCCGTTCTCGGACCTGCCGCCGCCCCCGCCCGACGTGGTGCCGCAGGGCGAGACCTACGACTGGTACCTGCGTGGGCTGGACCTGCTCGAGAACGGCGACGTCAACGCCGCCGTCCAGCTGCTGCAGCACACCGCCACGGCCGAGCCCGAGTCGCGTGCGGTGCGCGAGGCGCTGGCCAGGGCCCAGTTCGACGTCGGGCTGTACGACGACGCGCGCACCAACTTCGAGTGGATCATCTCGGTCAACCCGGCCGACGACTACGCCCAGTTCGGCCTCGGGCTGGCCGCGACGAAGGTGGGCGACCTGCCCAGCGCGGTTCAGCACCTGGCCCTCGCCGCCGCGATGCGCCCGGACATCGGCTACTACGCCACCGCGCTGCGGGGGGCCCGGGCCGCGCTGACAGCCGCACAGCGCTGAGCCCCGCTGCGCCGTCCCGCGACAGGGGCGTGGAGCGGGGGCTCTCGCTCGGCTCCTGCGACCAGCCGCTGGCCCAGGCGTACGACGCCGGGCTGTACGACCTCGACGGCGTGCTCTACCTCGCCGAGCACCCGGTGCCGCACGCCGCCGAGGCTGTTGCCGCGGCCCGGGCCGCCGGGCTGCGGCCGGCGTACGTCACCAACAACGCCGGCCGCCGGCCGGCGGTGGTGGCCGCCCAGCTGACCTCGCTCGGGATCCCGGCCCGCGAGCAGGATGTCGTGACCAGCGCGCAGGCGGCCGTGCGCGAGGTCGCCCGGCACGTCCCGGCCGGCGCGCAGGTCCTGGTCGTCGGCTCGGACGGGCTGGCCGAGGAGGTCGGGGCGGGCGGGTTCGTGCCCGTGCGGAAGGCCGGGCCGCAGGTCGCCGCGGTCGTGCAGGGCCTGGCGAGGACGACGGCGTGGACCGACCTGGCCGAGGCGGCGGTGGCGATCAGGGCCGGCGCCCTATGGGTGGCGGGCAACGGCGACACGACCTACCCCAGCCGGCGCGGACCGCTGCCGGGCAACGGCGCGCTCGTCGCCGCCCTGGTGTCGGCAACGGGTCGCTCCCCGACGGTCGTCGGCAAGCCGGAGCCCGCGCTGCACCGGGAGTCGGTCGAGCGCGTCGGTGCCCGCCGTCCGCTGGTCATCGGCGACCGGCTCGACACCGACGTCCTCGGCGCGGTCCGCGGCGGGTCGGACAGCCTGCTGGTCCTCACCGGGGTGGTCGACCGGGCGGCGCTGCTGGCAGCGCCCCGGGGCAGCCGGCCGACCTACGTCGGCGCCGACCTGCGGGCGCTGCTCGGGCCCCAGCCCGAGGTGTTCCTGCACGACGGTACGGCGACGTGCGGCGACGCGGTCGCGTCGTACCGGCAGGGAGATCTGGTCGTGGACGGCGAGGGGACGCCGGCGCTGCGGGTGGCGTGCGCGCTGGCCTGGGCACACGCCGACGGGAACGACGGGGGCGGGACCGGCGACCCGCGAGCGCCGGCGAAGAGCTAAATCAGCGAGCGGAGCTTGAGCAGGTCCAGCGGCCCCGCCTGCACCCGCAGCTTGCCGGTCGCGAAGGCCGTCGGGACGGCGAGGCGCCCGCCGGCGAGCGCGAGCAGGTCGTCGCTGCCGACGGTGAGGCGGACCTGCGCGCGCTCTGCGGCTTCGCTGTGGATGTCCAGCAGCCCGTCGTCGCAGAGCCGTCCGACGAACACCACGTCGAGGTCGGGGATCCGGCAGGAGACGCTGCGCTCCACGACGTAGCGCCGCCGCAGCTCCGGGTCGAGCTCGGCGAGCCGGTCGGCGAGGTCGCGGAGCGCGTCCTCGCACTCCTGCACGCTCGCCACGCCACCTCCTGCTCCACCGGATTGCCCCGTCAAGGTAGGGCAGGGGCGGTACGGTGCCCGCCCCCGGGCCACGCTGCCCGCACCCCAGTGGAGGAACCGTGCGCGACGCGCTCAAGAGCTACCTGGAGCTGGCGAACGGCATCACCGAGGTCACCCGGCAGCGCGCCGTCGCGGCCGCCCAGGCGCTGGTGCAGCAGGGGGAGGCGGCCGCCGGTCAGGTCTCCGAGCTGGCCGAGGACCTGGTTGCCCAGAGCAGGCAGAACCGCGAGTCGCTCGCCGCCCTGGTGAAGTACGAGGTCGACCGGACCCTGGGCCGGGTGGGACTGGCCGCTGCCGACGAGCTCACCCAGCTGACCGAGCGGGTGCGGGGGCTCGAGGCGCAGCTCCGGGAGCAGAACCGGGCCGGCGGTGCATCGGGAGCTCGCTCCGAGATGGCGGCCGCGCGGAAGGCACCAGCCAAGAAGACGGCCGCGAGGAAGGCACCAGCCAAGAAGACGGCCGCGAGGAAGGCACCGGCGAAGAGGACCGCCGCGAGGAAGTCGGCCGCGAGGAAGGCACCGGCCAAGACGACGGCCGCGCGGAAGGCGACCGCGAAGAAGACACCGGCCAAGAGCTCGGGCGCGAAGCGGACCGCCAGCAAGGCGACCGGGACCAGGGCGACCGGGACCAGGGCGACCGGGACCAGGGCGACCGTGACCAGGGCGACCGTGACCAGGGCGGCGAAGCGGACGGCCGACAGGACGCCGGCCAAGAAGAGCGGGTCGGCGACCAGGCGCACCTCTGCCCGCAAGACCACAGGCGGGACCGCCGGATGAGCGAGCAGCAGCCGCCTCCCGCCCACCCCCCGGCGGCCGCCCTCACAGAGGTGGACGCCGCATTGGGACGGCTGGACGGGTTGGCGCAGCTGCCTGTCGAGGAGCACTTGGCGGTCTTCGACGAGGTGCACCGGCTGCTGCAGGACGCGCTCGCCACTCTCGACGCGGCCTGAGCCGCCGGTGCCCCGACGCGCCCGGCTCGACGCCGAGCTCGTCCGGCGCGGCCTGGCCCGCAGCCGTGACCAGGCCGCGGAGCTGATTGCCGGCGGTCGGGTCCGGGTGGGGGGGCAGGTGGCGAGCAAGGCGGCCACCGGGGTGGACGCCGCGACCGCGGTGCTCGTCGAGGGCGAGGCCACCGAGGACTACGTCTCCCGCGGCGGTCACAAGCTGGCGGGCGCGCTGGACGCGTTCGGCTACGACCCCGACGGCCGGCGTGCCCTCGACGCGGGGGCGTCCACGGGCGGCTTCACCGACGTACTCCTGCGGCGCGGAGCAGCGCACGTCGTGGCGGTCGACGTCGGGTACGGCCAGCTGGCCTGGCCGCTGCGCAACGACCCGAGGGTGACCGTGCTGGACCGCACCAACGTGCGGGCGCTGGAACCCGGGCAGGTGGGGGAGCCGGTGGACCTGGTGGTCGCGGACCTGTCGTTCATCCCGCTCCGGCTGGTGCTGCCGGCCCTGGTCCGCTGCGCGGCGCCGGAGGCCGACCTCATGCCGATGGTCAAGCCGCAGTTCGAGGTGGGTCGGGAGCGCCTGCCGGCCGGCGGTGTCGTGCGCGACCCGGCCGTGCGGGCCGACGCCGTACGCGCCGTCGCGGCTAGCGCCGCAGGTCTCGGGCTGGGGGTCCGTGCCGTCGTCGCGAGTGCGCTGCCGGGGCCGAGCGGCAACGTCGAGTTCTTCCTGTGGCTGCGCGCGGGTGCGCCCCCGCTGCGGGAGGCCGAGCTGCAGCGGGCGGTCCGTGAGGGGCCGGCGTGAGCAGCCGCAGCACACAGCGATGAGAGGGTCTTGCCCGTGACCCGCTCCGTGCTGCTGCTCGCCCACACCGGCCGTGACGCCACGGCTGTGGCCGCCCGGCGGGTCGTGGCGGCGCTGCAGGACGCGGGCGTGCAGGTGCGGATGCTGGCGGACGAGGCCGCCGAGATGAGCCTGCCCGGAACGGTTCGCTGCGAGGCCGAGGAAGGGTCGGCGTACGGCGCCGAGCTGGTCATGGTCCTCGGTGGTGACGGCTCGATCCTGCGCGCCGCCGAGCTGGCCCGGCACGCCGGCGTGCCGTTGCTCGGGGTCAACCTGGGCCGGGTCGGCTTCCTCGCCGAGACGGAGCCGGAGGAGCTGGACGCGACCGTCGAGCAGGTGCTGGACCGCGACTACACCGTCGAGGAACGCATGACTCTCGACGTCGACGTGCTCCTGGACGGCGAGCTCGTCGACACCGGCTGGGCCCTGAACGAGTGCAGCGTCGAGAAGGCAGCACGGGAGCGGATGCTCGAGCTGGTGGTCGAGATCGACGGTCGCCCGCTGTCGCGGTGGGGGTGCGACGGCGTGGTCGCGGCGACCCCGACGGGTTCGACCGCCTACGCGTTCTCCGCCGGCGGCCCGGTGGTGTGGCCCGGCGTGGAGGCCCTGCTGCTGGTGCCGATCAGCGCGCACGCGCTGTTCGCCCGCCCGCTGGTCACCTCGCCGACCGCCGTGATCGCCCTCGAGGTGCTGCCGAGCGGCGCGGAGGCGGTCGTGGCCTGCGACGGCCGGCGGACCCGCGCGCTGCCGCACCGCTCGCGCGTGGAGGTACGCCGGGGGGCCGTCCCGGTGCTGCTCGCCCGCACGATGGCCCGGCCGTTCCCCGACACGCTGGTGGACAAGTTCCACCTGCCCGTACACGGCTGGCGGGGCGCGGCGGAGCGGCACGGCTGACCGGCGCGCACAAGCGCGGCGCGGGAGCCGGTCGTCGTCGTACGCCGGACCTAGGCTCGCCGGCGTGCTGGAGGAGATGCGCATCCGGGGGCTCGGCGTCATCGAGGACGCCGTGCTCGAGCTGTCCCCCGGGCTGACGGTTGTCACGGGCGAGACGGGCGCCGGCAAGACGATGGTCGTGCAGGGGCTGAGCCTGCTGTTCGGCGGCCGCGCCGACGCCGGGCGGGTCCGTCCGGGTGCCGCCCGGGCCGTCGTCGAGGGCCGCCTGCTGCTCGACGTCGCCTCGCCCGCGGTCTCCCGCGCGGTCGACGCGGGAGCCGAGCTGGATGGGGAGGCGCTGCTGCTGAGCCGCGCCGTGGGCGCCGACGGACGGTCCCGGGCCCACGTCGGCGGACGCAACGTGCCCGTCGGCGTGCTGGCCGAGCTCTCCGACCTCCTGCTGGCCGTGCACGGGCAGAGCGACCAGCAACGGCTGCTGCGGGCCGTCGAGCAGCGCGTCGCCCTCGACCGCTATGCCGGCGAGCCGGTCCTGGGACTGCGGCAGCGCTTCCGGGCCGACTGGGCCCTGTGGCGCGATGTGCGCGGCACCCTGGCCGAGCTGCGCGCCGCGGCTGCCGAGCGCCGACGCGAGGCCCAGCTGCTGCGTCTCGGACTGGCCGAGATCGAGGCCGCCGGACCCCAGCCGGGGGAAGGTGCGGCGCTGCAGGCCGAGATCGAGCGGCTGGCCAATGCCGACGACCTGCGTGCTTCCGCCGGCGCGGCGTCGCAGGCGCTGACCGGGGACGAGACCGACCCGGAGGCGGTCGACGCCCTGTCCCTGGTCACCGCGGCCCGGCGCAGCCTGCAGGGCGGCGCCGCCCACGACCCCGCGCTGGGGGCACTCGCCGCGCGCGTCGCCGAGGCGGCCCACCTGCTCGCCGACGTCGCCGGCGACCTGGCCTCCTACGCCGCCTCGGTCGACGCCGACCCACTGCGGCTGCAGGCGGCGCAGGACCGGCTCGCGACGCTCACGGCGCTGGTGCGCCGGCATGCCGCCGCCGATGTCGACGCCGTGCTGGCATGGGGCCGCCAGTCCGCGGAGCGACTGGCGGACCTCGACGGTGCCGACGACCGGGTCGAGGCCCTGGCGGCGGAGGACAGCGCGCTCGAGGCCTCGCTGGGCGCGCTGGCCGCCGCCCTGTCGGTGGCCAGGCAGGAGGCTGCCGAGCGGTTCGGTGCCTCGGTCAGCGCCGAGCTCGTCGACCTCGCGATGCCGCATGCCGTCGTCAGCGCTTCGGTCGCCTCCCGCCCGGACGACGACGGGCTGGCGGTGGACGGACGGCGACTCGCCGCGTCCGCCGACGGGGTGGACGACGTCGAGATCCTGCTCGTCCCGCATCCCGGGGCGCCGCCACGTCCGCTGCACAAGGGCGCTTCCGGCGGAGAGCTCTCGCGGGTCATGCTGGCGGTCGAGGTGGTCTTCGCAGGGTCGGACCCGGTGCCCCTGCTGGTGTTCGACGAGGTCGACGCGGGGGTCGGCGGGCGCGCCGCCGTGGAGGTCGGGCGCCGACTGGCCCGCCTGGCCCGCGACCACCAGGTCGTCGTCGTCACCCACCTGCCGCAGGTCGCGGCGTTCGCCGACCGCCATCTGCTCGTGGTCAAGGCCGACGACGGGTCGGTGACGCGCAGCGGCGTGCTGCCGCTCGACGGCCCTGGGCGGGTCGCCGAGCTGTCGCGGATGCTGGCCGGGCTCGACAGCGGCCTGGCGCGCGGCCACGCCGAGGAGCTGCTGGCTGCGGCCGCCGAGTCCAAGGCGACCGGGTGAGCGGCTCACCCTCTGACAGACTCGGGCCGTGAGGCTCGCACGGCGCTACGCGTCCCGGTGGGGCCGGCAGGGCGAGACGCTCCCCGGCGTGAGCGGTGTCGCCCGGGTGGACAGCCGCACCAAGCGGCTCACGGGGCGGCTGCAGCCCGGCGAGGTCGCGGTCATCGACCACGCCGACATCGACCGGGTCAGCGCCGAGACGCTGGTCGCGTGCAGGGCCGCGGCGGTCGTCAACGCGGCGCCGAGCACCAGCGGGCGCTACCCCAACCTCGGTCCGGAGATCCTGCTCGCGGCCGGCATCCCGCTGGTGGACGACGCCGGCCCTGGCGTGCTGACCGCTGTGCGCGAGGGGGACCTGGTCCGCATCGAGGGCGGCAGGGTGCTCGTCGGCGACGAGGTGGTGGCCGAGGGACAGGAGCAGGACGCGCAGAGCATCAGCGCCGCGATGGCCGCTGCCCGGGAGGGGATGCACGCCCAGCTCGAGGCGTTCGCGGCCAACACCATGGACTACCTGCGCAGCGAGCGCGACCTGCTGCTCGACGGCGTCGCGGTGCCGGCGCTGCGCACCGTGATGCAGGACCGGCACGTGCTGATCGTCGTACGCGGCTATGACTACCGCGAGGACCTGGCCGTGCTGCGGCCCTACATCCGGGAGTACCGGCCCGTGCTGGTCGGGGTGGACGGCGGTGCGGACGCTCTGTTGGAGGCCGGCTACCGACCCGACCTGGTCGTCGGCGACATGGACTCGGTCACCGACGAGGCCCTGCGCTGCGGCGCCGAGGTGGTGGTGCACGGGTACGCCGACGGGCACGCGCCCGGCCTGCCGCGGGTACAGCAGCTCGGCATCCCGGCGGTCGTGTTCCCCGCTGCCGGCACCAGCGAGGACGTCGCGATGCTGCTCGCCGACGAGAAGGGCGCCGCACTCATCGTCGCGGTCGGGACGCACGCGACCTTGGTGGAGTTCCTCGACAAGGGCCGGCAGGGGATGTCCTCGACGTTCCTGACCCGGCTGCGGATGGGCGGCAAGCTGGTCGACGCCAAGGGTGTGAGCCGGCTCTACCGCAGCCGCATCTCCACGGCCTCGCTGCTGCTGCTGGTGCTCGCGACACTGCTGACGATGTCGGTCGCGTTGTTCGTCTCCAGCGCCGGCCGGGCGTACAGCACGTTGGTCGTCGACCGCTGGCACGACCTCGTCTTCTGGGTGGGCGGTCTGTTCTGACCGGCCCGTCCCACCACCAGTGGACGTTCACGGGGGTGCCGCGCCGGCGAGTCGGCCCCCTGACCGCCCACCGGCCATGCCACGCCACCTGCAGAGACGCTGGTGCGCCAAGCCGTCGCCCAGCCCGACCTACGGGCGGTACGGCGGACCTGGCGGCCCGGCAGCTGACCGCGCAGGCGGCTTCACCTCGCCGATCACAGGCCGCTGCGCCTGTAGCGTCGCGACCGTGAGTCGTCTGCCTGCCGTCGCGACGTCCCCTCCTCCGTACACGGCGCGGCCAGGCTGTTCCACCGCAGGCCAGGTCGACGCCAGGCAGCACCGGCGGCTCGCTGTTCCTCCACCCCGCAGGCAACTCCGGTGATCGACTTCCGCTACCACCTCGTCTCGATCATCGCCGTCTTCCTGGCGCTGGCCGTCGGCATCGTGCTGGGCAACGCGGCCCTCAACGACCCGGTCGTCAACGGGCTGCGCGGCTCGGTGAGCAACCTGGCCAAGGACAAGCGCGGGCTCGAGGGCGACGTACGTGTCCTGCAGGGCCGGGTGCAGGACGACGACGCCTTCACCACCTCGGTCGCAGCCGAACTGGTCCGGGGCACGCTGACCGACCAGCGGGTGCTCATCGTCAGCACGCCCGACGCCGCGCCCGCCCTCGCCGACCGGATTCAGCCGCTGCTGGAGCAGGCGGGAGCGACCGTGGCCGGTCGGGTCCGGCTGGGCAACGACCTGCTCGACCCTGCCAAGAGCACGCAGGTCGCCGACCGGGTGTCCAGAGCCGAGCCGGGGAGTCCCGCGGTCCCGGTGGAGGCCGTTGCCGCCCGCGCCGGGGCCGAGCTGGCGGTGACCCTTGTCCACCGCAGCGGGATGCCTGCTCCCGACAGCGGCGCGCCGCAGAAGCTGCTCGCCGGCTTCAACGGTGTCGACGTACTCGACCTGCAGCAGCCGGCCGGCGGCCCTCGTCCGGCCACGCTCGCCGTCGTGATCACCGGCGCGCCTGCGCAACCGCCGGACGCGCTGCAGCGGCAGCGCACGGCAGCGGTGCTCGCCGTCGCCAAGGCCCTCGACGACCGCTCCGACGGGGTGGTGGTGGCCGGGCCGGCCGACGCGATGCTGGACGGAGGGGTGCTGCGGAGCCTGCGCGACGACTCGGGGCTGAGCCAGGTGCTGTCCTCTGTCGACCCGGTCGACGCGCCGGTGGGTCAGGTGCTGGTCGCGCTGGCCCTGCGGGAGCAGCGCCAGGGCCGCGCCGGGGCCTACGGGAGCGGAGCCAAGGCCGCCGGGGCGGTGCCGTCCCCGTCCGGTCCGTGACCGCCCACCCGGTGACTGCCGACGTCGGGCCCCTGCCGGCATGAGCCCGACCTGGCGCGGGCTCGCCGGCGCCACCGGTGCCTGGGCGGCGCAGCGGGTCCTGCTCGCGGCACCGCCGGGTGGCTCCGAGCGCTGGCAGCGCCGCAACCACCGCGGCCGTCCGGTCACGCTGCTGAGCGGTCCTGCGCTCGCGCTCGCGGCAGCCGGCACGACCCGCACCGGACCGGCCGGGCTGCTCGCCGGCCTGCTGTCCGGCCTGGTCGGGGCGTACGACGACATCGCCGGTGCGCGTCCCGTCGAGCAGGGGACCAAGGGGTTCGGCGGCCACCTCGCCGCGCTCCGCCATGGCCAGCTCACCGGCGGGACCGTGAAGGTCGCCGGGATCGGCGCCGGGGGGCTCGCTGCCGCCGCGCTGCTCCGCGACCGGCAGCCCGGCAGCGGGCCGGCCGACGCCACCGACCTGCTCGTCGGGGGAGCGGTCGTCGCCGGCAGCGCCAACCTGCTCAACCTGCTGGACCTTCGGCCGGGCCGGGCGCTCAAGGTCGGCCTGCTCGCCGCCGTGGCGCTGCGCGACGCCGGCCCGGCGGCCGCGGTCGCCGCGCTGCTGCCCGGTGACCTCGCGGAGCGGACCATGCTCGGTGACGCCGGCGCCAACGCCCTAGGCGCCGTGCTGGGGACCGCGCTGCTGGCCCGCCTGCCGTCGCACCGCGCGCGGCTGGTGGCGCTCGCCGTCCTCGGCGCGTTCACCGGCGCCAGCGAGCTCGTGTCCTTCACCGCTGTCATCGCCGGGACGCCGCCGCTGGACTGGCTCGACCGGCTCGGCCGCCGGTGAGGGCAGGCTCGCTGGTCGGGGCAGCTGCCGGCATCGCCGGGGTCACGGTCCTGGCCCGCGCCGTCGGCTTCGGCCGGACCGCCGTGCTCTCCCGCACCCTCGGCGCCTCCTGTGTCGGCGACACCTACCAGGCCGTCAACGCCCTGCCCAACGTCGTGTTCGAGGTCGTCGCCGGCGGAGCGCTGGCCGCCGTCGTGGTCCCGCTGCTGGCCGGCGCAGTCGCCTCCGGCGACCACGAGAGCGCCGGCCGCACCACCTCGGCACTGCTCACCTGGACCGTCGCGGTGCTGCTGCCGGTCGCGCTGCTGGGCGTCCTGGTGGCCCCCGGGCTGGTGCGGGCCCTGCTCGGCCCGGACCCCTCCTGCGGCGAGGCGGCGCTGCGCGCCGGTACCCGGATGCTGCGCGTGTTCATGCCGCAGGTGTTGCTGTACGGCGTCGGCATCGTGCTGGCCGGCGTCCTGCAGGCGCACCGGCGCTTCCTCGGCCCGGCGCTCGCGCCGCTGCTGTCCAGCGTCGTCGTGGTCACCGCCTACCTGCTGTACGCCGCCCGCGGTGCGGCGCCGCTGCCCGACCTGCCGCGCAGCCAGGAGCTGGTGCTGTCCGTCGGCACCACGCTGGGCGTCGCCGCGCTGTCGCTCGGCCTGCTGGTGCCCCTGCGCCGTACCGGCCTGCACCTGCGGCCGACGTGGCACTTCCCGCCCGGCACGGCGGCCCGGGCCGGTGCGCTCGCCGCGTCCGGCTTGGCCGGGCTGCTCGCCCAGCAGGTCGCGCTGCTCGTCGCGCTGCACCTGGCCGCCAACGACCGGGAGGGCTCGGTCGTCGTGCTCACCGTGGCGACCGCGGTCTTCCTGCTGCCCTGGTCGGTCCTGGCCGTCCCGGTCGCCACCAGCGCCTTCCCGCGCCTGGCCGCGGCCGCTGACCTCGGCGACGAGCAGGAGTACGCCGTCGTCGCGGGCCGGTCGCTGCGGGTCGTCCTGCTGGCGAGCGCGCTGGGCTGGGCCGTCCTGCAGGCCTGCGCGCCGCTGCTCGGCCGGCTCCTGGTCCTCGGCGCACCCGGGGCCGGCGACCCGGCCGCCCTGTCGGCCGCCGTCTCGGCGTTCCTGCCGGGCCTGGTCGGCTACGGCCTGCTCGCGCTGCTCGGCCGGGCCCTGCTCGCCCGCGGTGACACCCGAACCCCCGCGGCGGCGACCGCCGGCGGCTGGCTCGTCGTCGCGGTGGCCGACCTGCTGCTCGTCGGCGGGACCGACCTGCCGCGCGTCGTGGCGCTGGGCCTGGGCAACAGCATCGGTCTGAGCGTCGGCGGGGCGCTGCTGCTGGTCTCGGTGCGCCGGGCGGTGCCGGCGGCGCTGCGCGGCGTCGGACGGGCGGCTGCGGCTGCGCTGGCCGCCCTGCTGGCCAGCGGCCTCGTCCTGCTGCTCCCCGCCCCGGAAAGCACGTCGGTTGTCGTCACCCTGGCCGCGCTCGCCGGGCTCGCCGCGCTCAGCGCCGCCGTATTCGCCCTGGTCGTCTCCCTCGTCGACCGCTCCACCTGGCAGGTGGTCCGTGGCTGACGCGGCGCCCGACCCCCCGGCCGGCGCCGCTGTGCGACTGGACGGCAGGCGGGTGCTGCTCGTGCTCGCCACCTCGACCGGCGGGGTGGGTCAGCACGTCCGTTCGCTGGCTGAAGGCCTGAGCGGCCGGGGCGCGGAGGTCGTCGTCGCGGCTCCTGCCTCGACGCAGGCGGTGTTCGGCTTCCCGTCGTACGCCGAGGTGGAGGTGGGAACGGCGCCGCACCCGGCGCGCGACGCCCGCGCCATGCTGGCGCTGCGCCGGTTGGCCAGGTCGGCCGATGTGGTGCACGCGCACGGGCTGCGCACCGGCGCGCTCGCGCCCACGGCCCGGCCGCTGGTCGTCTCCTGGCACAACGCCCAGCTCGGCAGTGGCCGGTTGGGGGCCCTTCTCGAGCGGAGGGTGGCGCGCCGCGCGAACGTGACCCTGGCCGCGTCGGAGGACCTGCTGCGCCACGCGCTGCGGCTCGGCGCGCGTGACGTGCGGCTCGCGCCGGTGCCGGCGCCGGTGCTGCCGCCTCCCTCCGGACGCGACCCCCTGGGCGTCCAGGGACCGGTGGTGCTGGCCGTCGGGCGGCTGCACCCGCAGAAGGGCTACGACGTGCTGCTGGCGGCGCTGCCGCTGCTGGGCGACGTCACGGTGGCGGTTGCGGGTGACGGCCCGCTGCGCGAGCAGCTGCGATCGCAGGCGCCGCAGGTGCGGTGGCTCGGACGTTGCGGCGACCTCGCGGACCTCTACGCGCGGGCCGACGTCGTCGTGCTGCCCTCGGTCTGGGAGGCCCGCTCGCTGACCGCGCAGGAGGCGATGCGGGCCGGCCGGCCGCTGGTGGCGACGTCGGTCGGCGGCCTGCCCGGGCTGGTCGGCGACGGTGCGGTGCTGGTGCCACCGGGCGAGCCGGCCGCCCTCGGGGCGGCCGTCCGCCGGCTGCTCGACGACCCGGCCGCCGCGGCGGCGCTGGGGGCGAGGGCGCGCACGGTGGCGGCCGGCTGGCCGCGGGAGCAGGACGCGGTGGCGCAGGTGGCCGCGGTCTACGCCGAGCTGCTGGGATGACGGCCCACCAGGGCTGGCGTGCGGTCGGGCTGCTGGTGCTCGTGCCGCTGGTCCTGCTCATCGCGGGGACGGCGCAGGCAGCGCCGCGCCCGCTCGGAGCTGCGCCGCCTCACGTCGTCGTCGTCGTCGTGGCCGCGCCGGGGCTGCGGTGGAGCGACGTGGACGCCACCCACACCCCCACGCTGCAGCGGCTGGCGACCTCGGCCGCGGTCGGGGCACTGTCGGTCAAGGCGGGACCGTCCGTCAGCTGCCCCGCGGACGGCCTGCTGACCCTGGGCGCCGGCGGCAGGGCGACGGCGTACGGCGTGCCGTGCGCAGGCGCGACCACCGTCGCGGCCCAGCGGGAGCGCAACGCGCGCAGCCGGGAGGCGGCGCACGTCGGGGCCCTCGGCGACGCGGTCACCTCGGCCGGCGGGTGCACGGCCGCCGACGGCGGGCAGGCGGCGCTGGCCGCCGCCGACGGCCGGGGTCGGGTCGCCCCGGCCCGGCGCGACCCACCCCCTGGAGCCCCGCCGCAGGCCGGGCCGGCCGGTCTGGTCCTCGACTGCGCACTGGTGGTGCTGCCGGCCCCAGCGGTCGGGGGTGCCGGGGCGCAGGCCCGCTCCACCGAGGCGGCTGCGGTGGACGCACTGGTCGGCGCCGTGGAGCAGGCCCGGCCGGCTGGCTCCACCCTGCTCGTCGTGGGGGTGTCGGAGGCACCGGGGGACGACGTCGCCCACCTGCACGTCGCCCTCGCCACCGGTCCCGGACTGCCTCCCGGCGCGCTGGTCTCGCCGAGCACGGGGCGGGCGCCGTACGTCCAGCTGGTCGACGTCGCGCCGACCGTCCTGCAGATCCTGGGGCTGCCGCGGCCGGCGGGCATGACCGGGCAGCCGTGGCGCAGCGACGGCGCCGCGCCGACGGTGCACCGGCTGGTCGACCTGGACCGGCGGGCGGTGGCGCAGAAGGCGGTCACGGTGCCGTTCTTCGTCGTGCTCATGGCGACCCAGCTGGTGCTGCTCGGGCTGCTGCGGCACCGCCGTCGGCTCGTGGAGCTGGCGGCCCTGGCCGGGACGGCGGCCCCGGCGGCGTCATTCCTCGCCGGGCTGCTGCCGTGGTGGCGCGCCGACCCGCCGCTGCCGGCGCTGCTCGTCGTCGCCGCGGTGTTCGACGCTCTCCTCGTCGTGGCGGCCCGGGTCGGTCCCTGGCGGCGCACCCGGCTGGGGCCGCTCGGCGCTGTCTGCGCCCTGACGGTCCTGGTGCTCGTCGCTGACCTGGTCACCGGCGGCCCGCTGCAGGTCACGTCGGTGACCGGCTACTCACCGCTGGTCGCCGGGCGGTTCACCGGCCTGGGCAACGTCGCCTTCGGGGTGTACGCCGCGACCGGCCTCGTCGCGACGGCGTGGCTCGCGCGCGGCCGCGCCGCCGTGGTGGCGCTGGTCGGCCTGGTGCTCGTCGTCATCGACGGCGCGCCGGGCTGGGGGAGCGACGTCGGCGGGGTGCTGGCGCTGCTGCCCGCGCTGGTCGTGCTCGGGCTGCTGGTGTCCGGTCGCCGGGTCTCGGTCGGCCGGCTCGCCGCGGCCGGGGCCGCCGCCGTCGCTGTGGTCGCGACCTTCGCGCTGGTGGACGCGGCTCGGCCCTCGCCGGACCGGGGCCACCTCGGCCGCTTCGTCGGCCAGCTGCGCGACGGCAGCGCGGGCCCGGTGCTGCAGCGCAAGGCGGAGGCGGTGCTCGGCCTGCTGTTCTTCAGCCCGGTGACCGCCCTGCTGCCGCTCGTCGTCGCCGGAGCGGTCTACCTACTGGTGCGGCCGCCGCCCGCCCTGCGGGGCGCGTTCCATGACGTCCCGGCGTACCGCCAGGCTCTGCTGGCGCTCTGCGTGGCGGCCGGGCTCGGCTTCGTGCTCAACGACAGCGGGGCCGCCGTACCTGCACTGGCGCTGGTGGTCGTGCTGCCGGCGACCGTCGCCGTCGTGTCGTCGGGGGCCGGGGCGACGCCGGACCGTTAGAGTGGACTTCCGTGCGGCGGACGACCGGTCCGCTCCGAGCACGGGAGCGCGCGTGGGCCGACAGACCTTCTCCTCCAAGTCCTCCCCGCGCCCGACCTGCCACCTGTTCGTCACCGGCGGCGTCGCCTCCTCGCTAGGCAAGGGTCTCACCGCGAGCTCGCTGGGCCGGCTCCTGAAGGCCCGCGGCCTGCGGGTGACGATGCAGAAGCTCGACCCCTACCTCAACGTCGACCCCGGCACGATGAACCCGTTCCAGCACGGCGAGGTGTTCGTCACCGACGACGGCGCCGAGACCGACCTGGATGTCGGCCACTACGAGCGCTTCCTGGACGAGGACCTCGCCGGCGGCAACAACGTCACGACCGGGCAGGTCTACAGCGCCGTCATCGCCAAGGAGCGGCGGGGGGAGTACCTCGGCGACACCGTGCAGGTCATCCCGCACATCACCGACGAGATCTCCGGCCGGATCCTCGGCCTCGGCGGCGACGACGTCGACGTGGTCATCACCGAGGTCGGCGGCACGGTCGGCGACATCGAGTCGCTGCCGTTCCTGGAGGCCGCCCGGCAGGTCCGCCAGCGCGTCGGCCGCGAGTCGTGCTTCTTCCTGCACGTCTCGCTGATCCCCTACATCGGGCCGAGCGGCGAGCTCAAGACCAAGCCGACGCAGCACTCCGTGCAGTCGCTGCGGGCCATCGGCATCACCCCCGACGCGATCGTCTGCCGCTCGGACCGGCCCATCACCGAGGGCATCAAGCGCAAGATCGCCGGCATGTGCGACGTGGACGAGGAGGCGGTCGTCTCGGCCGTCGACGCCGCCTCCATCTACGACATCCCGAAGGTCCTGCACTCCGAGGGCCTGGACGCCTACGTCGTACGCCGGCTCGGCCTGCCGTTCCGCGATGTCGACTGGACCGACTGGGACCAGCTGCTGCGCCGCGTGCACGCGCCCGCCAAGGAGGTCACCGTCGCGCTGGTGGGGAAGTACGTCGAGCTGCCGGATGCCTACCTGTCGGTCACCGAGGCGCTTCGCGCGGGCGGCTTCGCCAACGACGCGCGCGTGGTGATCCGGTGGGTGCGCTCGGACGACTGCGAGACGCCGGCCGGTGCGGCCGCCGCGCTGCAGGGGGTGGACGGCGTGCTGGTGCCCGGCGGCTTCGGCGTGCGCGGGATCGAGGGCAAGGTCGGCGCGGTCCACCACGCCCGCGAGAACGGCGTGCCGCTGCTCGGGCTGTGCCTCGGCCTGCAGTGCATGGTGATCGAGGTGGCCCGCTCGCTGGCCGGCATCGAGAAGGCCAACAGCGCGGAGTTCGAGCCGGACGGCCCGGACAGCGTCATCGCCACGATGGCCGACCAGCACGACGTGGTCGCCGGCGAGCGGGACATGGGCGGGACCATGCGCCTCGGCCTGTGGCCGACCGAGCTCGTCCCCGGCAGCCAGGCGGCGCGGGCCTACGGCGACCAGCCGGCGACCGAGCGGCACCGGCACCGCTACGAGGTGGCCAACGCCTACCGCCCGCAGCTGGAGGCGGCCGGCCTGGTCTTGTCCGGCACCTCACCGGACGGCGGGCTGGTCGAGATCGCCGAGCTGCCGGCCGACGTGCACCCGTTCTTCGTGGGCACCCAGGCCCATCCGGAGTTCCGGTCGCGACCGACCAGGGCCCACCCGCTGTTCCGGGCCTTCGTGGCCGCGGCGGTGCGCCGCGCCGGGGAGCGCATGCTGCCGCTGTGAGGAAGGTTCGGGCCGCTCTGCGACGCTGCTGTCCATGACCGAGCCGCACGACTACGAGGTCGTCTCCGCCGAGGTGGTCTTCCGGGGCCGGGTCATCGCCCTGCACGCCGACTGCGTGCGCATGCCCGGCGGAGGCACCTCGCAGCGGGACTGGGTCGAGCACCTCGGGGCGGTCGGCGTGGTCGCGCTGGACGGGCAGGGCCGGGTCCTGCTGGTCAACCAGTACCGCCACCCGGTCCGCAAGCGGCTCGAGGAGCTGCCGGCCGGGCTGCTCGACGTGGAGGGCGAGCCGGCGCTCACGGCGGCCCGGCGCGAGCTGGCCGAGGAGGCCGGGCTCGCTGCCGACAGCTGGCAGGTGCTCGTGGACGCCCTCACCAGCCCGGGCATGAGTGACGAGGCGATCCGGCTCTACCTGGCTCGCGGGGTGCGGGTCGTCGACCGGGACGTGCAGGAGCACGAGGAGAGCGAGCTGACGTCCTGCTGGGTGCCGCTGGAGGAGGCGGTACGCCGGGTGCTCGCCGGCGAGGTCGAGAACGCCATGGCCTGCATCGGGATCCTCGCGGCCGACCGGGCCGCCCGGGACGGGTTTACCGCGCTGCGACCGGCCGACTCGCCCTGGCTGTCCCGCCCCGGGTGACTGAGCCGGCGTCAGCCGGCCGTCAGCGTCAGCCGGCCATCAGCATGTGCCGCAGCAGCAGCAGCTGCGTGATCGCCAGCGGCTCGCTGCGGCCGCCTTCCCCCGCGTCCCCCAGCTCTCCGGGCAGGGGTAGGTCCAGGTCGAGCTCGTCCCAGATGGCCTGCTCCAGCTGTGAGATCTCGGCCCGCTCGACGTAGCCGTGGACGTGCAGGGCGTCGACCGGGCGGCCGTCGCCGTCCCTGAGCATCTTCAGGTGCATGGCGCTGCTGCGGCTGTTGGTCAGCAGGGTGGTGAGGTCCGGGTGCCGGACGGTCGGCCGGAGCAGCAGCTCGGCCGACAGGGCGGTTCCAGGCTCGTCCCTGCCCGGAACGGGGGCGAAGCGGACGACGATGTCGGCGTACTCCCGCTGTGGCCTGATGTGCTCGGCCGACTCGGGTTCGCGGCGCTCGAGCTCGGCACGCGCCTGCGCCTCGTCGTAGCCGCGCTTGCTGGTGTCGCGCGCGAGCTTCCAGGCGATCCGGATGTCCTCCGGCGGGTCGAGGTAGACCGACACGTCGAAGCAGGCGCGGAGCAGCTTGTTGTGCAGGGGGAGCAGCCCCTCGACGATGACGAACTCGCGTGGCTCGATCAGCTCGGGCCGCACCAGCTGCCCGCTGCTGTGGTCGTAGACAGGCTTGAGGATCGGCTGGCCGGTGGCGAGCAGCTGCAGGTGCTGCGCCATGACGTCCATGTAGTTGCACTCGGGGTTCAGCGGCGTGAACGGCAGATCCTTGCGCTCGTCGCGGTCGTAGCGGTGGTAGTCGTCGGCGCAGACCGCCGTCACCCGCTTCTCACCGAGGGCCCGGACCAGGCCCTTGGTGAGGGTGGTCTTGCCCGCCGCGCTGTCGCCGGCGATGGCGAGCATGACCGGGCGGTTGTTGCGCATCCCCGCGCGCTGCAGCTTCAGCTCCTTGTCAGGCATATCCATCGCCCTTCCCCTCCCGCCGGCCGGCCTCGGACGCTAGCGGCAGCGGCGGCGCCGTACGTCCCCCACGCAGGGGGTCATGCGGGTGAGGCAGCCGTACAGTCCGCCGCGTGCCGTCACGGCCGGTCCGGGTGCTGCTGGTGGACGACCAGGAGGTCGTGCGCCAGGGCCTGACCGCCATGCTCGTCCGCTACGCGCAGCGCATCCGCATCGTCGGTGAGGCCGAGGACGCGGAGCAGGCCGAGCGGCTCGCCCTCAACCTGCAGCCCGACGTCGTGCTGTGTGACGTCCGGCTCGGCGGTGCCAGTGGGCTCGACGTGTGCGAGCGGCTGGCGACCGGCCTGCCCTCGGCGCGGGTGGTCATGCTGAGCGTGTACGACGAGCCGCAGTACCTCTACCAGGCGCTGCGGGCCGGTGCCGCCGGCTACCTGCTCAAGCAGGTGGGTGGCGCCGAGCTCGCGACCCAGCTCGAGCGTGCCGCCGCCGGCGAGGTGGTCATCGACGCCGCCCTGGCCGGCCGGGTGGCGCTGCACGCGGCGCGGCTGGAAAGCGGTGAGTTCTGGCCCGGTGCGGGCATGGGGCTGACGCAGCGCGAGAGCGAGGTGCTCGAGCTCATCGTGGCCGGTCTTTCCAACCGGGCGGTCGCGAGCCGGCTGGTGCTCGGCGAGGAGACGGTCAAGACTCACCTGCGCGGGCTCTACCGCAAGCTCGAGGTCAACGACCGCGCCGGTGCGGTGACGGTGGCGCTGCGGGAGGGCCTGTTCCGATGACAACTGCTCCGATGAGACCTGCTCCGAGGGCGGCGGCCGGCGCCGGGGACGTGACGGAGGACCGGCTTCGCTGCGAGCTGCTGCAGCAGGTCGTGGACCTGACGGTGGAGACCGGTGACGTCCGGGCGCTGGCGGGGGCCGTCGCCGAGCTGGTCCGCCGTACGACCAGCGTGGACGTCGTCTTCGTCCTCGTTCTCGACGACGACGGCAGACAGCTCACGCTGACGGGGGCCACCAGCCCGTTCGAGGCTGCGGTCGGGACCGTGCACCTGCCCCTGGGTGAAGGCGTCAGCGGTTGGGTCGCCAGTCGCTGCACGCCCGTGGTGCTGCCGGACGGAAAGCTGGACGACGGGCGCTGGCGCCGGTTCCCGCAGCTGCGCGGCGAGGACTACGTGTCCATGGCCTCGGTGCCGATGGACACCTCCAGCGGCGAGGTGGTCGGTGTGCTGAACGTGCACACCGTGCAGCGGCGGGACTGGGGGGCCGGCGAGGTGGCCCTGCTGCGGTCCACCGGCAGGCTGGTCGCCGGGGCCGTGCACACCGCCCGGCTGCTCCGCCGGCTGGACCTGCGACGGCAGGAGCAGCAGGCGTTGTCCTCGCGACTGGTGCACGCGGAGGAGCAGGAGCGGGCCCGGCTCGCGAGGGAGCTGCACGACGGGGTGGCGCAGCGCATCGCCGCGCTGTCGTTCCACCTGTCAGCGGCGCGGGAGGAGCTGCCCGCCGACGTCGCCGGGGCAGGCGAGCAGCTCCGGCGCGCCTCGGAGCTGGTGGACCTGACCGCCGCCGAGACGAGGTCGGCGGTGCGTGCCCTGCGACCTCCGCTGCTCGACGACCTGGGGCTCGCGGCCAGCCTGCACGCCCTGTCCCGGGACGTGCCCGGTGTCGAGGTCGACGTGACGGCCGAGGCGCTGACGCTGACGCCGGTGCAGGAGACCGCGCTGTACCGCATCGCCCAGGAGGCGCTGCACAACGTGGTCAAGCACGCCGACGCGACCCGCGCCCGGGTGCACCTGTGGCAGGAGGCCGGCAACGCCGTCCTCGAGGTGAGGGACGACGGGTGCGGCGAGCTGCCACAGACACCGCAGTCCACCCACGGGCTCAAGAGCATGGGGGACCGGGCCTGTCTGGTCGGCGCGGAGCTCGACATCGTGGGCCGGCCAGGGCTGGGGACGACCGTGCGGGTGGCCCTGCCGCTGTGACCCGGCGCACGATGAGCGGTCGCCCCGTCAGGCGGCCAGGACGGCGGCGTTGGCCCGAGCGCGCTCGTCGAGGGCGGCCTGACCGTCCTTCCAGCGCGTCGGGTCACCGGCCCAGGCCCGCAGGGCGGGGTCGACGAGTGCCCGTCCGAACGAGAAGGTGAGCTGCCAGGGCGTGACCCTGGCGGCGATCGCCGCCAAGTGTGCGGTGGCCACCTCCGCCGGCTGTCCGCCGGACAGGAAGGCGATGCCCGGGACCGTCGCCGGCACGTGCCCGCTCAGCATGCGCACGGTGGCGGTCGCGACCTCGTCGACAGTGGGTGTGCGGGGGCAGTCCTGGCCCGCAACCACCATGTTCGGCTTGAGCACGATGCCGGCCAGGTCGACGCCTTGGGCGAGCAGGGACTGGAAGACCACGTCCAGCGTGTCGCCCGTCGCCTGCTCGCAGCGGTCGATGCCGTGGTCGCCCTCCATCACCAGCTCCGGCTCGACGATCGGCACGATGCCGGCCTCCTGACACAGGGCGGCGTAGCGCCCGAGGGCGTGCGCGTTGGTGAGCACGGCGCGCTCGCTGGGCAGCGCGGCGCCGATGCTGAGCGCCGCCCGCCACTTGGCGAAGGCCGCACCGCGGGAGGCGTAGTCGGCCAGCCGTTCGCGCAGACCGTCCAGGCCCTCGGTCACCGTCTCGCCGGGTGCGAAGGCCAGCGCCTTGGCGCCGGTGTCGACCTTGATGCCGACCAGCAGGCCCGCGTCGGTACAGGCCTTCGGGACGCTCCGGCCGTCCGAGAGCTCCTGGTCGAAGGTCTCGTCGGCGAGGATGACACCGCTCACCGAGCTGGACAGGCCGGGCGTCGTGACGAGCATCTCCCGGTAGTCGCGTCGAGCCGACGCGGTCGGCTCGACACCGACCCCCTCCAGGCGCTTGGACATCGTGCCGGGGCTCTCATCGGCCGCGAGGATGCCACGGGGCGGTGCCACCATGGCCAGGGCGGTGGTGTGCAGCCGGTCGGTGTGCTCCTGCGCCACGGCTCCTCCTGTGCTGGTCCGACCGGCAGGCTAGAGCCATCGCCACGCCGGCGCCTCCCCCTGCGGGTGGAGAGCCCGGGTGAGCCTTTGCGCCGTACGCACCGTCAGGGCTGACGGAACTGCCCGTCCGCAGCGGCGAGCAGGTGCTGCACGAACAGCTGCGCCGTGGCCGTGGGGGCCTCCTGGGTGACCAGGTGCCACGGCCGCACCAGCGGCAGGGTGGGTACGTCGACGACACGCAGAGCGCCGTCGGCCAGCAGCGCGTGGACGGCGTCCTCGGAGACCAGCGCGATGCCGAGGCCGGCGACGGCGCCGGCGATCACTGCGCCGCTGCTGCCCATGTGCAGCAGCGGAGGCCGGATCTCCTGGGCCTCGAGCATGGCCTCCATCGTGATCCTGGTCCCCGAGCCCACCTCGCGGACCAGCCAGGTGCTCCGGCCGAGCTCGACCTGGGTGTGCGGCGCGGCGACGGCCAACAGCCTGTTGGTGCGGACGGCACGGCTGACCGCGCCGTCGGCTTCCGGCGGAGGCCGACCGGCGAGCACCACGTCGGCCTCATGAGCGCCGAAGGCGCTCCACACCGCCCGGCTGTCCGAGACCTGAAGGTGCACGGCGACGGTCGGGTGCCGGGTGCGGAAGCCGGCGAGGAGTGTGGGCAGCACCTGCTCCGACGCGGTCGTGACCGCGGCGACGCGAACCGAGCCGTGTTCGGGGTCGACGCCTCCGGCAGCCGCGGCCGAGCCCTCAGCAAGCAGACCCAGCACCTGCCGGGCGTACGGCGCGAACGCGCCGCCCGCGGGGGAGCACCGCACGCCGCGACCCTCCCGCTCGAGCAGCGCGACCCCCATCTGGCGGCTCAGTGCCGTGACGGCCGCGGAGACGGCCGACTCCGTGACGACCAGCTGCTGAGCCGCTGCACGGACGGAGCCGGTGGACGCGACGGCCAGGAAGCTGCGCAGCTGCGCGACGGTCACGGCTGGCACCGACGATGAAGCCACCCACGGTGACGTCTCCCACAATGAAGTGATTGCCTGATCCTCACGCCGGAAGAGTTGATTGACCATAGCTCCCCGGAGGGCCATCGTCGGTCCCGACCGGAGGAGGTCTCCATGACCGAGAAGGACGCGCCGCAGGGCGCGGACGGCGACAGCCCGGGACGCTGGGGCGCCGGCGTCATCCCCTATGCCGAGATGGGCTACTGGGAGCCCGACTACGAGCCCAAGACGACCGACGTGCTGTGTGCGTTCCGGATCACGCCGCAGCCCGGCGTACCGCCGGAGGAAGCGGGTGCCGCCGTTGCCGGCGAGTCCTCCACGGCCACCTGGACGGTGGTGTGGACCGACCGCCTGACGGCCCACGAGCACTTCCAGGCCAAGTGCTACCGGGTCGACCCGGTGCCCGGCCGGGACGACCAGTGGGTCGCCTATGTCGCCTACGACATCGACCTGTTCGAGGAGGGCTCGATCGCCAACCTCACCTCCTCGATCATCGGGAACGTCTTCGGGTTCAAGGCCCTCAAGTCGCTGCGGCTGGAGGACATGCGCATCCCGCCGATCTACGCCAAGACCTTCCAGGGCCCCGCCCACGGACTGGTGGTCGAGCGCGAGTACCTCGGCAAGTTCGGCCGCCCGCTGCTGGGTGCGACGACCAAGCCCAAGCTTGGCCTGTCCGCCCGCAACTACGGCCGGGTCGTCTACGAGGCCTGCCGCGGCGGCCTGGACTTCACCAAGGACGACGAGAACATCAACTCCCAGCCGTTCATGCGCTGGCGGGACCGCTTCCTCTACTCGATGGAGGGCGTCAACAAGGCGCAGGCCGACACCGGCGAGGTCAAGGGGCACTACCTCAACGTCACCGCCGGGACGATGGAGGGGATGTACGAGCGGGCGGAGTTCGCCCGCGACCTCGGCAGCGTCATCGTCATGGTGGACCTGACCGTCGGCTACACCCCCATCCAGTCGATGGCGAAGTGGTGCCGGGCCAACGGGGTCCTGCTGCACCTGCACCGGGCCGGGCACGGCACCTACACCCGGCAGAAGGACCACGGCGTGTCCTTCCGGGTCATCGCGAAGTGGATGCGGCTGGCCGGTGTCGACCACATCCACGCCGGCACGGTCGTGGGCAAGCTGGAGGGCGACCCGATGAGCACGGCCGGGTTCTACGACACGCTGCGCAAGGACCAGGTCGAGGCCGACCCGAGCAAGGGCCTGTACTTCGAGCAGGACTGGGCGCGCATGGCCCCGGTCATGCCGGTGGCCTCCGGCGGGATCCACGCCGGCCAGATGCACCAGCTGCTGCACTACCTCGGCGACGACGTGATCCTGCAGTTCGGCGGTGGCACCATCGGCCACCCGATGGGCATCGCCTCCGGGGCCGAGGCCAACCGGGTGGCCCTCGAGGCGATGATCAAGGCGCGCAACGAGGGACGGGACTACCTGCGCGAGGGCCGCGACATCCTCAAGACGGCCGCCAAGCACAGCCCCGCGCTGGACGCCGCCCTCGGGCTCTGGGGCGACATCACCTTCGACTACACGTCGACCGACACGCCCGACGCCGTCGCGACGCCGTCGGTCTGAGAGAAGGACAGACCATGCGGATCACCCAGGGAATGTTCTCCTACCTGCCCGACCTCACCGACGAGGAGATCGGCATGCAGGTGCAGTACGCGCTCGACAACGGCTGGCCGCTATCGATCGAGCACACCGACGACCCGCACCCGCGCAACACCTACTGGGCGATGCACGGGCTGCCGATGTTCGACCTCGCCGACGCCGCGGGTGTCGTCCAGGAGGTCAACGAGGCCCGTGCGGCGCACCCGGAGACCTACATCCGGGTCAACGCCTACGACGCGAGCCTGGGCCGCCAGACGGTGGCGATGTCGTTCCTGGTCCAGCGGCCCAGCTTCGAGCCCGGCTTCCGCCTCGAGCGGCAGGAGGTCAACGACCGGCGCATCCGCTACACGACCCACGCCTACGCCACCGACCGGCCGAGCGGACAACGGTACGGCGAGCAGTGACGGCTGCGCCCGACCGCGGTGCGGCGCCGACACCGCCGCGGCAGGGCTTCGGCGCCCCGGCGGCGCGGGCGACGGCCGAACCCGCGACGCCGGAGCCGCAGCCGGACTCCGGGCCGGAGCCGCTCGGCGCCGACGACAAGGTCGACCTGTCGCAGGAGCGCGCCAAGGCCGGCGTCGACGACGTACTGCGGGTGCTCGACGAGGAGCTGGTCGGCTTGTCCGCTGTCAAGGCGCGGATCTCCGAGATAGCGGCGCTGCTGCTCGTCGACCGTGCGCGCCGGCGGTTCGGGCTGGAGTCGGAGCGGCCCAACCTGCACATGAGCTTCACCGGCAGCCCGGGCACCGGCAAGACCACCGTTGCGCTGCGCATGGCCGCCCTGCTGCACCAGCTGGGCTACCTGCGGCGCGGTCATCTCGTCGCGGTCACCCGTGACGACCTGGTGGGGCAGTACGTCGGTCACACGGCCCCCAAGACCAAGGAGGTCGTCAAGCGGGCGATGGGCGGCGTGCTGTTCATCGACGAGGCCTACTACCTCTACCGGCCGGAGAACGAGCGCGACTACGGCCAGGAGTCCATCGAGATCCTGCTGCAGGTCATGGAGAACGACCGCGACGACCTCGTCGTCGTACTCGCCGGGTACGCCGACCGCATGGACGTGTTCTTCAAGTCCAACCCGGGCATGAGCTCGCGCGTCGGGCACCACCTCGACTTCCCCGACTACGAGGTGGACGAGCTGGTGGACATCGCCGGGCTGCTGCTCACCAAGCAGAACTACCGCCTCGACAAGGAGGCGGAGTCCGTGCTGCGCGACTACGTGTCCCGCCGCAAGGACCAGCCCCGCTTCGCCAACGCGCGCAGCGTCCGCAACGCCCTCGAGCGCGCCCGGCTGCGGCAGGCCCGGCGGCTGGTCGACCACGGCGGACAGGTGAGCAAGCAGGACCTCGTCACGCTCATCCCGGAGGACTTCCTGGCCAGCCGGGTCTTCGCACCGCCGACCTAGACCCGGGTCGTCCTGCCCGGACGTACAACCACGCAAGTCCTTGACCCCTGGCTAGCCTGTGCTCATGCCAGCACCGACAGATCGGCCCGGGACGACCCCCCGGCCGGTCTGGTCCGCCGGCGCGAACGGGAGGAGCCTCGCATGCGGGTAGGCATACCGAAGGAAGTCAAGAACCACGAGTACCGCGTGGCGATCACCCCGGCGGGGGTGCAGGAGCTGACCGGGCTGGGCCACGAGGTGGTGCTCGAGCACGACGCCGGGGCGGGCTCGGTGATAACGGACGCTCACTTCACCGCCGCCGGCGCCAAGGTGCTCGAGACCGCCGACGAGGTGTGGGGCACCAGCGACCTGGTGCTCAAGGTCAAGGAGCCGGTCGAGCAGGAGTACCACCGGATGCGCCCCGGGCAGGTGCTGTTCACCTACCTGCACCTGGCCGCGTCGCTGCCGTGCACCCGCGCCCTGCTCGACGCCGGCGTCACCGCGCTGGCCTACGAGACGGTGCAGCTGCCGGATCGGTCGCTGCCGCTGCTCGCGCCGATGAGCGAGGTCGCCGGGCGCATGGCCCCGCAGGTCGGCGCGCACTGCCTGGAGCGCTACGCCGGCGGCCGCGGCGTGCTGATGGGCGGCGTCTCGGGCGTGTACGCCGCCAAGGTCGTCGTCCTCGGCGCCGGTGTGAGCGGGCTGAACGCCGCCGCGATCGCTCTCGGCATGCAGGCGGAGGTGCTGCTGCTCGACAAGAACGTCGGACGCCTGCGCGAGGTGGACCGGATCTATCAGGGGCACATGCAGACGGTCACCTCCAACAGCTATGAGGTGGAGCGTGCGGTCATCGACGCCGACCTGGTCATCGGCGCCGTCCTGGTGCCGGGCGCCAAGGCACCGGTGCTCGTGAGCGACGACCTGGTCGCCGCGATGAAGCCCGGCTCGGTGCTCGTGGACATCTCGGTGGACCAGGGCGGCTGCTTCGCCTCGAGCCGGCCGACCACCCACGACGACCCGACCTTCCGGGTGCACGACTCGCTGTTCTACTGCGTCGCCAACATGCCCGGCGCGGTGCCGCACACCTCCACCTACGCGCTCACCAACGTGACGCTGCCCTACGTCGTCGAGCTGGCCCAGGGCGGGTGGCAGGCGGCCTGCGCGGCCGACCCGTCGCTGGCCGCCGGGCTGAGCACCTCCGAGGGGGCCTTGCTGTCCGCTCCCGTCGCGCAGGCCCACGGGCTGGCCTGGACGGCGCCGGCCGACGTGCTCGTCTAGTGCCTGATCGTTGAGTGACGGGGGGCTCAGTGGCGGGGGCTTGGTGGGGGGGCCCGCCCGGGCCGTGCAGGCCTACCTCGACCACCTCGCCGTCGAGCGCGGCCTCGCCCGCAACACCCTGCTGTCCTACCGGCGGGACCTGCAGCGCTACCTGGACGAGTTGGCGGCGCTCGGGCGCTCGGACCTCGAGCAGGTGCGGGAGAGCGATGTGGCGCACTTCCTCGCCGGCCTGCGCGAGGGCTCCGAGCGGCACCCTCCGCTGTCCATGTCCTCCGCGGGGCGGGCTGTCGTCGCCGTGCGCGGGCTGCACCGCTTCGCCCTGCGCGAGGGCCTGACAAGAACGGACCCGGCCCGGGAGGTGCGACCGCCGGCGCCGCCGCGGCGGCTGCCCAAGGCGTTGTCGGTCGAGCAGGTCGAGCGGCTGCTGCAGGCCGCGGAGGGGCCGCAGACCTCGCTGGCGCTGCGTGACCGGGCGCTGCTCGAGCTGCTCTACGGCACCGGGGCGCGGATCTCGGAGGTGGTCGGGCTGTCGGTGGACGACCTGGCCGGTGACAGCGGCCTGGTGCGGCTGGACGGCAAGGGGGGCCGGCAGCGGCTGGTCCCCGTCGGGTCCTTCGCCCGCCGCGCTGTCGACGCCTACCTCGTGCGGGGCCGGCCGGCACTGGCCGCAGCGGGGCGGGGCACCCCGGCGCTGCTGCTCAACGCCCGCGGCGGCCGGTTGTCGCGGCAGAGCGCGTGGACCGTGCTGCGCAGCGTCGCCGAGCGTGCGGGGCTGGCCGGCAGGCTGTCCCCGCATGTGCTTCGGCACTCTTTCGCCACCCACCTGCTCGACGGCGGGGCGGACGTCCGCGTCGTACAGGAGCTGCTCGGGCACGCCAGCGTCACGACGACGCAGGTCTACACGCTGGTGACCGTCGACCGGCTCCGGGAGGTCTACGCCACCGCACACCCGCGGGCCCTGTCCTGACCGGCGCGTCCCTGGGCAGAAGGGGACCGCCTGGCCTTTGCCGCTCTCCGGGCTGCCCGCGTAGAGTCCCGGCGTCGTCCGCACAGTCGCGGGCCGGGCTGGTCCGTGCTCGGTAGACCGCCAGGAAGGCCCCCTATCCCATGAGTGAGACCCCGTGAGCAGGTCGACAGAGGAGGGCGGCGCCGTGCCGGTCCCGGTCGCGGATGCTGACGGGGCACCGCCGGGCGGGCTCGGGCCGACCGGCCGTCCCCTGCCGGTCCTGGCCGAGCCGCCCCGGCTGGACCGCCACGGACCGGCCCGCGTCCTCGCGATGTGCAACCAGAAGGGCGGGGTCGGCAAGACGACCACCGCCATCAACCTGGGCGCCGCGCTCGCCGAGCTCGGCCGGCGGGTGCTGCTGGTCGACCTCGACCCGCAGGGGGCGCTGTCGGTCGGCCTGGGCCTGAACCCGCTGCAGCTGGACCGCACCGTCTACAACCTGATGCTCGAGCGGCACACTGGCGTGGACGACGTACTGCTCAAGACCAACGTCGACGGCATGGACCTGCTGCCGAGCAACATCGACCTGTCCGCAGCCGAGGTCCAGCTGGTCAACGAGGTGGCCAGGGAGCAGACCCTCAGCCGCGTACTCGCGCCGGTCCTGGCCGACTACGACATCGTGCTGGTGGACTGCCAGCCCTCGCTGGGACTGCTCACCGTCAACGCCCTCACCGCCTCGGACGGCGTGATCATCCCGCTGGAGTGCGAGTTCTTCGCGCTGCGCGGTGTGGCGCTGCTGATCCAGACCATCGAGAAGGTCCAGGAACGACTCAACCCGCGGCTCGAGCTCGAGGGCATCCTCGCCACGATGTACGACGCGCGGACGCTGCACGGGCGCGAGGTCCTGGCCCGGGTGGTCGAGGCCTTCGGCGACCGGGTCTTCCACACGGTCATCAACCGCACCGTCCGCTTCCCGGAGACGACGGTCGCAGGTGAGCCCATCACGTCGTACGCCTCGGGCTCGGCCGGGGCCCAGGCCTACCGCGACCTGGCCCGCGAGGTGCTGGCCCGGTGAGCCGGCGCCCCGCCCGCCCCTGTCCCGCCCGGGCGCCTGGACGCCGCTGAGGTGCTCTACGCCCTCGGCGACCCGGTCTCGTTCCTGCTCCTGCTGGCGGCCACGGTCGTGGCGCTCACGCTGCACGGCTGGGTGAGCGCGCTGGTGACGGCCCGCACCGGTGACCGCAGCCTCGGGCCGGAGGGCCGGCTGCGTCCGGACCCCCGGCGCCAGATCGACCCCTTCGGCGCCATCGCCGCGCTGGTGGGCGGGGCCGGCTGGTCGGCCCGGGTGCGGACCCCGGACCGGCGGCGACGCGGAGCGCTGTTCGCCTCCTGCCTGGCCGGCGCCGTCGTGCTGCTCGTCGTCGGCGCCGCGGCGCTGCTGGCCTTCTCGCTGCTGGGCCGCGTAGCGGTGGGCGGCGGCAGCGCACAGCTGCTGCGCAGCGGCGTGTCGGGGCTCCCGCTCGGCCAGCGGGCGCTGCTGCTCGGCGGCCTCGTGCACCTGAGCGACGCCGTGCTCTCGCTCGTACCGCTGGTGCCGCTGGCCGGGGGGCGGCTGCTGTTCGCCCTGGCCCCGCGCACCCGGGGCTGGCAGCAGGCGGAGTACCAGCTCGGCGAGCGCAACATCGGTGTCGCGATCCTGCTGGCGCTGTCGCTGCTGGCCCCTGCCCTGCTGTTCACCGTGCTCGGTGCCTTCGTGGACCCGCTCGCGCGGCTGCTCACCGGTGGCTGACGCCCTGCCGCAGACCGGCTTCTCCGTGCACCTCGACGTCTTCGAGGGGCCGTTCGACCTGCTGCTCGGCCTGATCGCCAAGCACCAGCTGGACGTGACCACGGTCGCCCTGTCGCAGGTCACCGACGAGTTCCTGCTCCACATCCGGGCCAAGGGCCGGGAGTGGGACCTCGGGCAGGCCACCGAGTTCCTCCTGGTGGCCGCGACCCTGCTCCACCTCAAGGCGGCCCGGCTGCTCCCGTCGGCGCCGGTGGAGGACGAGGAGGACCTGGCCCTGCTCGAGGCCCGCGACCTGCTGTTCGCCCGCCTGCTGCAGTACCGCGCCTACAAGCAGGCCGCCGCCCACCTCGCGGGGCTGCTGTCCGGCGAGGCACGCCGGTTCCCCCGGCAGGTCTGCCTGGAGGCGCCGTACGCCGGCCTCCTGCCGGAGGTGCTCCTCGGGCTCGGCCCGCAGGAGTTCGCCGCCCTGGCCGCACGCGCTCTCGCCCCGCGCGAGGAGCCCACCGTCGCCGTCGACCACGCGCACGGGGTGACGGTGAGCGTCCGCGAGCAGACGGCGCTGGTTGCCGCGCGGCTTCGTCGTACCGGATCGAGCTCGTTCCGGGCGCTGAGCACCGACTGCGCCGGCACGCTCGAGGTCGTGGCCCGCTTCCTCGGGGTGCTCGAGCTCTACCGGGAGGGGCTGGTGGCGTTCGAGCAGGCCGAGGCGCTCGGGGAGCTGCACGTGCGCTGGACCGGCGGGACCGGCCAGCAGGAGACCGACCGGGAGGAGCGACGATGACCGAGCCGGGAGACGGCGCAGAGCGGCCGCAGTCGGGTGACCCAGGTCAGGGCGACCGCGAGCTGCCCCCGCTGCGGGCGGCGCTGGAGTCGGTGCTCCTGGTGACCGACGAGCCGGTGCCGGCCGTGACGCTGGCGCAGGTCGTCGAACGACCGACCGAGGAGGTCGACGCGACGCTGCTGGAGCTGGCGGCGGAGTACCGCGACCAGCAGCGCGGCTTCGAGCTGCGCAACGTCGCGGGCGGCTGGCGCCTGTACACCCGCCCGGACTGCGCGCCGTACGTGGAGCGGTTCGTGGTCGACGGGCAGCAGGCCCGGCTGACGCAGGCGGCCCTGGAGACGCTGGCGGTCATCGCCTACCGCCAGCCGGTCACCCGGGCCGGGGTCAGCGCGGTGCGGGGGGTCAACGTCGACGGCGTCGTACGGACCCTCGTCGCCCGCGGGCTGGTCGTGGAAGCCGGACAGGACGACGAGACCGCCGGCACCCGCTACCGCACGACGCCGCTGCTGCTCGAGCGGCTCGGTCTGCAGACCCTGGACGAGCTACCGTCGCTCGCTCCGCTCCTGCCCGACCTGTCCGAGGTCGACCTGGACCTGCCGACCAGCTGAGGTGCAGATGACCGACGCCGACGGGATCCGGCTGCAGAAGGTGCTCGCGTCCGCCGGCATCGGGTCCCGGCGGGCCTGCGAGGTGCTGATCGGGCAGGGCCGGGTCTCCATCGACGGCGAGCCGGTCCGGGAGCAGGGCCGCCGGGTCGACCCCGAGACCGCGATCGTCCGGGTCGACGGGATGCGCATCGACACCGCCAGCACCACCGTGCACCTGGCGCTCAACAAGCCGGCCGGCATGGTCACGAGCATGTCCGACCCCGAGGGCCGGCCGTCGGTCGGCGACCTGGTGCGGGACCGGCGCGAGCGGCTGTTCCACGTCGGCCGGCTCGACGCCGAGACCGAGGGGCTGCTGCTGCTCACCAACGACGGAGAGCTGGCGCACCGGTTGTCCCACCCCTCCTACGAGGTGCCCAAGACCTACCTGGCCGAGGTGGTCGGGCCGGTTGCCCGCGACGTCGGGCGGACCCTGCGCGCCGGCGTCGAGCTGGACGACGGGTCGGCCCGGGTCGACTCCTTCCGCCTTGTCAGCTCCTCGGGCAACCGGGTCATGCTCGAGGTGGTGCTGCACGAGGGCCGCAAGCACGTCGTACGCCGGATGCTCGAGCAGGTCGGGCACCCGGTGCAGCGACTGGTGCGCACCGCGGTCGGCCCGGTGCAGCTCGGCGGCCAGCGCACCGGCAAGCTGCGCCGCCTCACCCGGGAGGAGCTGGCCGGCCTGTACGCCCTCGTCGGGCTGTGAGCAGCGCTGCTCGGTAGGGTGCGGCCGTCAAGCGGTGGGGGGTGGAGCATGGCGGTGCGGGCCCTGCGGGGCGCGATCCAGCTCGACCGCGACGACCGCGAGCAGGTGCTGCAGGGCACCCGGGAGCTGCTGGCCGCGGTCATGGAGCGCAACCGGCTCAGCGCCGACGACCTGATCAGCGTGGTGTTCACCGCGACCCCCGACCTGCGCTCGGAGTTCCCGGCCTACGCCGCCCGGCAGATGGGGATCACCGACGTGCCGCTGCTGTGCGCCACCGAGATCGACGTGCCGGGGGCGATGCCCCGCGTGCTGCGGCTGCTCGCGCACGTGGAGACGGACCTGCCGCGTGCGGACGTCCGGCACGTCTACCTGCGTGGCGCGGCGCACCTGCGCATCGACCTGCCGCACTAGCTCCGGCCGTGGCTGACCTGCTGATCGTCGGCACCGGGCTGATGGGCACCTCGGTGGCGCTCGCCGTGCGGGACGAGCGCGACGTCGTGCTGCGCGACGCCACCCCGGACCGCGTCTCGGCGGCCGTGGCCCGAGGCGCCGGCCGCGCCTGGGACGGGCGCGAGCGCTGCTCCCACGTGCTGCTCGCCACGCCGCCCGCGGTCCTGGCAGCCGAGCTGCTCCGGCTGCAGCGGGACGGGGTCGGGCGCACGTACGGCCACCTGTGCAGCGTCCAGGCGGGGGTCCAGGCCGAGGTGGAGGCAGTCGGCGCCGACGCTGCCTCGCTGTGCGGCAGCCACCCGCTGGCGGGCAGCGAGCGCTCGGGACCGGAGGCCGCGTCGGCGGAGCTGTTCGCCGGGCGGCCGTGGGTGCTCTGCCCGTCGGCCCTGACCGGGGGACCGGCGCTGGCCGCGGCGGGCGACCTGGCCGCGGCCTGCGGCGCTGAGGTGGTGCGGCTGACCGCCGAGCAGCACGACGAGACGGTGGCCCTGGTGAGCCACCTGCCGCAGGTCGCCGCGAGCGCGGTCGCCGCCCGCCTGCTCATGCACCCGGCCGCGAGCGGCCTCGCCGGCCCCGGCCTGCGGGACACGACCCGGGTGGCGGCCAGCGACCCTGCCCTGTGGACCGACGTGCTCGCGCTCAACGCGGCGCAGGTCGGCCCGCTGGTGCAGCTGCTCGCCGACGACCTCGCCGAGCTGGCCCGGGCGCTGCGGGTCCTCGCCGGTGCCGGGGCACGCCCGTCCGCCGCGGCCCGGGGCGTCGTCACCGACCTGCTGGCCCGCGGCCGCAGCGGCCGGTCGCTGGTGCCGGTCAAGCGCGGCGAGCACGACCGCGACTTCGTCCGTCTCGCGGTGCGCGTGCCCGACCGGCCAGGCCAGCTCGCCGGGCTGCTCGTCTCGGCGGCGCAGGCCGGCATCAACGTCGAGGACGTGCGGGTCGAGCACCTGCCCGGCCGTCCGACCGGGGTGATCGAGCTGCTGGTCCAACGTGGCGGCCGCGACCCACTGGCCCGCGCGCTGCAGGGTGACGGCTGGGACGTCGTACCGACCACGCTCTGACGGCGCGGGGTACGGCGACCAGGCCGCACTACGCTGGCTGCCGTCCCCTCCCGTCGTTCGAAGGACCCTCGTGAGCCCCGGTTCCGCCGCGCGCGTCGTCGCGCTCGACGGTCCGAGCGGGTCCGGCAAGAGCACCGTGGCCCGTGCCGTGGCCCGGGCCCTCGGCTGGCGCTACGTCGACAGCGGGGCGAGCTACCGCGCGGCCACGCTCGCGGTGCTGCGCGCCGGCGCCTCCTTGTCGGACCCGGACGCGGTGGCCGCCGCGGTGGCTCCGGCGCGGATCGAGCTCGGCGCCGACCCGGACGCCCCGTGGGTCCATCTCGACGGGGAGGACGTCAGCGGTCCGGTCCGCAGCCCCGAGGTCACCGCCGCGGTCAGCGCGGTCAGCGCGGTCCCGGCCGTACGCCGCCAGCTCCTGGTGGTGCAGCGCGCCCTGATGGGGGAGCCGGGCGTCGTGATCGAGGGCCGCGACATCGGTCTGGTCGTCGCTCCCGCCGCGGCGGTCAAGGTCTTCCTCGACGCCGACCCGCAGGTGCGGGCCAGCCGTCGGGCGGCCGAGAGCGACACCGGTGTCACCGCGTCCGGTGGGCAGCTGATGAGCGCGGTCGTCGCTGACCTGGCCCGCCGTGACGGGCTCGACCGCAGCCGGGCCGCCAGCCCGCTGCAGGCCGCTCCGGACGCGGTGCACCTTGACGCCACCGCCCTCGACGTGGACCAGGTCGTAGCCCGCGTCCTCGAGCTCGTCCGCGCCGCCGGCCTCGCCGTCCGGTGAGCGCCCTTCCCGAGACGACAGTGGCAGCGGCCGCGCCGTCGGCGTACGTCCGTCGTCGTGCCACCGGTACGCCGAAACCCTTGCTGATCGCGGGTATCCGGGCGCTGGGACGCGGGCTGGCGCGGGTGGTGTTCCGCCTCGAGGTGACCGGGCAGGCGCACGTCCCGCCGAGCGGGGCGGTGCTGCTGGCCGGCAACCACAGCGGGCTGCTGGACGGCCCCCTGGTGTTCTTCTTCAGCCCGCGTGCACCGGTGCTGCTGGCGAAGGCCGAGATCTTCGTCGGGCCGTGGGCGCGCTGGTTCGGGTGGCTCGGCCAGGTGCCCGTGCACCGGGGGCGGTCGGACCGCGCCGCGCTGCAGGCGGGGCTCGCGCAGCTCGCCGCCGGTGGCCCGCTGGCGGTCTTCCCGGAGGGCTCGCGTGGGACCGGACGGCTGGACGAGGTGACCGACGGGCTCGCCTTCCTGGCGCTGCGCAGCGGCGCGCCCGTGGTCCCGGTGGCGGTGACCGGCACCGCGCTGGCGCTGCCCAAGGGAAGCTGGTGGCCGAAGCTGCGGACTCCGGTGCGGATTGCCTTCGGAGCGCCGCTGGCGCTGGAGGTTGCGGGGGACCGCCGGGCCCGCAGCACCGTGCGGGTGGCGGCCGAGCAGCTGCGGCTGGCGCTGGTCCACCACCTGCGGACCGTCGAGGCGGCAGCGCGATGAGCGACGTACTCCCCGTCGGCCGCGACGACGCGCCGCAGCCGGTGCTGGCCGTCGTCGGCCGGCCCAACGTCGGCAAGTCGACCCTGGTCAACCGCCTGCTGGGCCGCCGGGAGGCGGTGGTCGAGGACGTCCCGGGCGTGACGCGCGACCGGGTGACCTATGACGCGCAGTGGCGCGGCCGCCGCTTCACCGTGGTGGACACCGGTGGCTGGGACCCGGACGCCGCGGGACTGGCGAAGGCGGTCAGCGCGCAGGCGGAGGTGGCGGTCGCCGCCGCTGACGCTGTGCTGTTCGTCGTCGACGTGACCGTCGGCGCGACCGACGGCGACGAGGCGGTGGTGCGGGTGCTGCACCGGGCCGGCAAGCCGGTCGTGCTCGTGGCCAACAAGGTCGACGACGCCCGCGGCGAGACCGACGCGGCCGAGCTGTGGTCGCTCGGGCTCGGTGAGCCGTTCGCCGTCTCGGCCCTGCACGGCCGGGGGAGCGGTGACCTGCTCGACGCCATCCTCGACGCGCTGCCCGAGACGCCCGCCGAGCGCTTCGACGAGGAGGCCGGGCCGCGTCGCGTCGCGCTGCTGGGCCGGCCCAACGTCGGCAAGAGCTCGCTGCTCAACCGGCTGTCCGGTGAGGACCGGGTCCTCGTGGACAGCGTGGCGGGCACGACCCGCGACCCGGTCGACTCCCTGGTGGAGGTCGGCGGCGAGACGTGGCGCTTCGTCGACACCGCCGGGCTGCGCCGGCGGGCCAGTCACGCCTCCGGCGCGGAGTACTACTCCTCCCTGCGTACGGCGGCGGCGCTGGACGCCGCTGAGGTGGCGGTCGTGCTGCTCGACGCGAGCGAGCCGCTCAGCGAGCAGGACCAGCGGGTGATCGGCATGACGGTCGAGGCCGGGCGCGCGCTGGTGCTGGCCTTCAACAAGTGGGACCTGGTCGACGAGGACCGGCGCCCGCAGCTCGCGAGGGAGATCGACCGCGATCTGGCCCGGGTCGCCTGGGCGCCGCGCCTGAACGTCTCGGCGCTGACCGGGCGGTCCGTCGACAGGCTGGCCCCCGCGCTGCGCACAGCGCTGCAGGGCTGGGAGACCCGCATCTCGACCGGCCGGCTCAACACCTGGATCGGCGAGCTGGTCGCGGCCACCCCGCCCCCGGTCCGCTCGGGCAAGCAGCCCAAGGTCCTGTTCGCCACCCAGGCCGGCACCCGACCCCCGCGTTTCGTGCTGTTCACCAGCGGGTTCCTGGAGGCCGGCTACCGGCGGTTCGTGGAGCGCCGGCTGCGGGAGGACTTCGGCTTCGCCGGCACCCCGATCGAGGTCAGCGTGCGGGTCCGGGAGAAGAACCGGAAGTAGCCCGACTGGTAGCGTGGCGACGCTCCGGACGCCCGCGTCCGGACGCCGGGATGTGGCGCAGCTTGGTAGCGCACTTGACTGGGGGTCAAGGGGCCGCAGGTTCAAATCCTGTCATCCCGACAGAGAAGCCGCAGGTCAGAGGGGGTATGCCCTCGCAGCGCGCACCCGGCTATCCACAGTTGTTGGGGAACCACGTAACAGCGGATCAGCAGCCGGTAGTTGCTGGAGGCCGTCACGGCCAGGCTCGGCGTCACTGCCTCGACCCAGTCGACCAGGTACGCCTCGACGGTCAGGCGCACGGTGCCACGACCTGGCCGCGCTGAGCGCGAGCGAGGAACTCCTGCAGCGCTGACTCCGCCTCCCACGGGTGCCGAAGCCGCCCATGGTCTGCTGCCGCCGCCGCTCCCCAGGCTGCTGGGGCAGATCCGCGATGTAACTCCAGCTGCCGTGCTGCCGCTGGCACGTGACCTTGTTGCCCGCCTCGTCCCGGCGAGATCTGGGACTTGGAGGCCATCGGCAAGGACTGCGCCGAGGACGCGGTCTACGAGTTGATGCTCACGGCCGCGCGCTGCCCATCACGGGTGCGGCCGGCTCGCCGCTGAACGCCCTGGCCGCCAAGTGACCTGAGCACGTCCATCTGGTCCGCCGTCCCAGAACTCGCAAGGAGCGCAAGCATGTTGTTGGAGTCCACCGTCACCGTCGTCACCGGGGCCGGCCGCGCCATCGGTCGTGAGATCGCGTTGCAGCTCGCCGAGGACGGCGCTGACGTCGTACTCGCGGCGCGCTCGGTGGCAGGCATGGAGGAGGTCGCAAGGCTCATCTGTCAGCTCGGGCGCCGCGCCCTCGTAGTGCCGATGGACGTTGCCGACGAGACGTCGGTGCAGCAGGGCGCTCTCCAGGTGCTCGAGGAGTTCGGACGCGTCGACCTGCTCGTCAACAACAGCGGCGTGGGAGGTCCGAGCAAACCCCTGTGGGAGATCGGCCCGCAGGAGTGGGAGGACACGTTCAGGGTCAACGTGATGGGTGCCTACCTGGTCAGCCGCGCGTTCCTTCCTTCCATGGTCGCTGCCGGGACGGGTTCGGTCGTCTTCATCGGCTCGGTCACCGGCAAGCGTCCACTGGTGAACCGGACACCGTACGCCGCCTCGAAGCTGGCCCTCGTCGGCTTGGTCCGCACTCTGTCGACGGAGGCCGGGGCGCACGGTATACGGGTCAACCTCATCTCGCCTGGTGCGGTCGAGGGGGAGCGGCTGGCGTGGGTGCTCGAGCAGCAGGCGGCCGCTCGCGGGATCTCGGTGGAGGAATCGCGCGACGCGTTCGCGAGCGCGTCACCGTTGCACCGGCTGGTGACGGCCCGGGACGTCGCCCGCGCCGTGGCCTTCCTCGGGTCGTCGCATGCTGCGGCGATCACCGGTGAGGACATGAACGTGAACGCGGGTCTGGCGATGTACTGACCCGGGGTGAGGTCCGGGCGTCACTCGGCGAGTGACGCCCGGACCTCCGCCGCAGCACTGCGACGCGTCAGGCGCGCCTCATCAGGTCGAGCGCAAAGTCGACGTACTGCTCGGCCAGCTCCTCGGGCGGCGTCGGTCCGCCGGCCCGGAACCACGCCGCGACTGCGGTGCACATCGTAACGACGGCGCGCGCAGCCACGTGGGGCGAAGGCGTGCCGAACGCACCGTCCGTGACCGCGTCCTCGACCTCCTTGTCGATCTGAAGCTGGACGCGACTGCGCAGTGCGACGATGCGGTGCCGGCTGCCCGGCTGCAGGCTGCGCATCTCGCTGGCGCCCACGAAGGCGAGCTCGCGCCTGTACGAGTGGTACAGCGTGAGGCACTCGATCAGCAGGCTGAACCGCTCGACCGGGTCCCGCCCCTCCTCCAGGACGGCGCCGGTCCGCGCGAGCAGGTCTCCTAGCGTGAAGTCCAGGATGGCCACGAGCATCTCCTGCTTGCTCGGGTAGTGGTGGTAGAGCCCCGGAACGGACAGCCCGGCGCCGCGGGCGATCTCTCGGATCGAAGCACCGTGGTAGCCGGTCTCGAGCATGGCGGTGAGCGCTGCGGTCAGCACCGGGCCGAGGTCGAGCGGTGGGTAGGCGCGCCAGGCGCCGTCGGTGTACAGCCCCGGCTCTGGACTCTCGTCCCCACGGGACACCGGCCCCGGAGCAGGCGCCCCCTCCATGGCAGCCACTGTCAGCAGGGATGCGACAGGCGCCTGGAGCACCTGGGCCAGGCGCTCCAGCCGGGCGACTGTCAGCCGGGTGCGCCCGTTCTCGATAGCGCTCAGCGTGGCTGCGCTGACCTCGAGACGCAGTGCGGTGTCGCGGAGGGTCAACCCTCGACTCAGCCGGAGCTGACGCACCCGCTCGCCCAGCGCGGCGTCACCCGGGTCGGTGGCGGCCACCTTCGTCACCGTGGGTCCTCCCCGGCCAATAGTTCGCCTTGCCTGAACTCATTGGCAGAAGTTACCCGATCTTCGGGCAGGGGCACCGGCGACTTGACACTGCCGGAGGACGGAACGATGCTCGATGAGTTACCGAGCGCTCGCTCGGTTGCGCTTCTTCGGCCTTGGGTGTGGTGGAGAGGGGATCGGCAGCGTGGAGCACGCAGCAGAGGATTCGGCGAACGACTGGCCGACACGGGGGGCCGTCAACGTCCCGCCGGGCGCCGGCACTCCGGACGACCGGCCCTGGTGGTCACAGTACGGCCTCGGCCAGCCTCACGGCCTGGCGCTCGAGGCGGAGACAGCGCTGGAGATGTTCCGTGCCGCGGTTCTCAGAAGCCCCGACCACGTCGCGGTGCGTTACTTCGACGGGGCGCTGACGCTCGAGCAGCTCGACGCGCACAGTGACGCACTCGCCGTGGCGCTGCAGACCGGAGGTTTCTTTGCCGGGGACCGACTCGCCATCTATCTGCAGAACGTCCCCCAATGGCTGATAGCGCTGCTGGGGGCCTGGAAGGCCGGGGGCGTCGCCGTCGCCGTCAACCCGATGAACCGTGAGCGCGAACTCGACTACCTGCTGCGAGACTCCGGCGCCAGCGTGCTCGTCTGCCATCCGGGCCTCCACGACCTGGTGGCCCGGTCGGTGGTGCCGGATACCGCAGTGACCCGCGTCCTGACGACCAGCGAGCTCGACTTCCAGGAGCGCGACGACCCGCGGGTGCTGGGCGGCGTGACGCAGGAGACGCCAGAAGGCACCGAGGACCTCCGCGCCCTGCTCCACGCGCACGCGGGTGCGCTGCCCGAGCCGGTCGCGCTGAGCGCCGACGACGTCGCCATCCTGACCTACACCTCGGGCACGACCGGGGTCCCCAAGGGCGCGATGAACACCCATCGAAACATCGTGTTCACCTCCCAGACCTACCGGGACTGGATTGAGCTGGACCAGGGCGACGTCGTGCTCGGCGCGGCGCCGCTGTTCCACATCACGGGGCTGATCGGACACATCGGGCTCTGCCTGCAACTGCCCGCCACACTGGTGCTGACCTACCGGTTCGAGCCGGCCGTGATGCGCGACGCCGTCATCGAGCACCGGCCCACCTTCGTGGTCATGGCCATCACCGCCTTCGGCGCGTGGATGAAACTGGACGGCGCCTCGCCGACGGACTTCTCCTCGCTGCGAAAGGGGTACTCGGGTGGCGCGGCAGTGCCACCCGCCATGCGTGACCTGGTGCGGGAACAGCTCGGGCTGGAGGTCCACCAGGCCTACGGTCTCACCGAGACCACGTCCCCGTCCCACATGCAGCCGCTCAACTCGAAGGCGCGGGTGGACGAGGTGAGCGGCGCTCTTTCGGTGGGGGTCCCCGTCTACGACACCGTCGTGCGAATCGTCGACGAGCAGGGCACCGAGCTGCCCGCCGGTGAGGTGGGCGAGATCGAGATCGAGGGCCCGCAGGTGATCCCCGGCTACTGGGGCAAGCCGGAGGAAAGCGCCGAGTCACTGCCCGGGGGACGTCTGCGCACCGGTGACGTCGGGCTCATGTCGCCGACCGGGTGGTTCTTCATCGTGGATCGCAAGAAGGACATGATCAACGCGTCCGGCTACAAGGTCTGGCCGCGCGAGGTGGAGGACGTGCTCTACACCCACTCCGCAGTGCGGGAAGCGGCGGTCGTCGGGGCGCCGCACGAGTATCGCGGCGAGACCGTGCGGGCCTTCGTCAGCCTGCGCAAGGGCACGTCGACGACCCCGGAGGAGCTGATCACCTACTGCCGGGAGCGCATGGCCGCCTACAAGTATCCGCGGGAGGTCGTGCTCGTCGACGACTCCCGAAGACCGTCACCGGCAAGATCCTGCGACGCGACCTGAGGAGTGCACCGTGAGCACATCGACCCCCGATTCGACCCTTCAGTGCCCCGCGGCCGACAAGGAGAACGACATCCCCGTCACCTTCCTTCTGGAGGCCCATGCGAGCGGCAAGCGCCGCAACGACGTGCAGGTCCACATGACCCGACCGTGGCAGCTGCGCGAGTGGGAGCTGTCCAGCGACGAGCCGCCGGACCACGGCGGCGACGACACGGCACCGCAGCCGCTGGTCATCTTCGCTGCAAGCCTGGCCACCTGCTTCATGACCCAGTTTCGCACCTTCGCCCGGGCCGGGCGGGTCGACATCGCGAGCTTGACCGTGTCCGGGCGCTTCGAGTGGGTGATGCGGCGCGGCGCACGACCGGCGCAGCCGTATACGGCCCAGCCGGGAAGCTTCCACCTTGACATCGACCTGGTGTCGGAGGCCGATCTCGCCGCCAAGCAGGCGCTCGTGGCGACAGCCGCCCGAGGGTGCTTCGTGGAGGCGGTCCTCAGCGTCCCGGTCGCGCACCGGATCAAACACGACGGCCAGTGGGTGGACTGCCCCCTGGATGGAACCCCGGGAGCGCATGAGGTGGTGCTCCGGGACGGAGTCCCGGCCCGGACTTCGTCCCGGAGCACCTAGCAGAGAGCGCTCCCACCGCCTTAGGTTCGTGACGTCGATCACATGTCGACCGGCTCCCGCGGGAGCCGTCAAGATCTGGAGGGACGAGTCATGAAGAGCATCGTGTTCAGCGAGGACGACCTCGCCGGTCGGGTGGCGAAGGCCGCCGACCTGCAGTGGCACGACGGGGGCTTCCCCGACAGCGATCTGCCGGGCTGCCGCCGCTCGTTGTCCAACGTGGTGGGCTTCCGTCCGCCGAAGGACGCGGTCGGTCCGAACGGGGAGACCGTGGTGTCACCGATCGGGGACAAGAGTTCTGCTCGCTCGCCGATCGACATCGCTGAGGGGTTTAACATGGCGTTCGTCGACGCCACCCCCAGCAACGGCACCATCCTGCACAACCACGACACGAACGAGACCTTCGTGGTCGTGACCGGCACCTGGCGCTTCTGGTGCAACGACGACGAGAACCTGTCAATCGATTTGGGGCCGCAGGACACGGTGTCGTTCCCGCCCGGGCTCCCGCGCCGGTTCACCAACATCTCGACCGACACCGCCCCCGACGAGACGAGCAGGATGCTCGTCATCATCGCGGGCGAGCAGCCACAGGCCGTGATGGAGCCCGAGGTTCTCGACGAGGCACGCAAGAACGGGAGCTTTACGCCGGCTGCCCGTCCGTGACCGCGGAGGCCGCCGGTCCGGCGGTGACCTCGTCCGACCAGACATCACGGGCGGGCCGCGAGGTCACCGTCCGGCGCCATCGCCTGGCCCACGACGGCGAGGAGATCTACCTGCAGGTCTCCACGCCCCAGGGGGTCGAGGCACCGCGCACGCTCGTCTTCGGGCACGGTGCCGGAGGGTGCCACCTCAACTTCTTCCAGCAGGCGGCGTCTTTCGCCCCTACCCATCGCGTCGTCCTCTGGGACCAGCGAGGGTTCGGCCTGTCCACCTCGCGCACCGGTCGGACCGGTCCCGTCGCGGCCGGCTCAGATCTGCTCGCGGTCCTGGACTGGATCGGTGACCCCGCACCGGTGCACCTGGTCGGGCAGTCGATGAGCGGGTGGGCCGTCGTGCAGGCCGCGCTGGTTGCCCCGGAGCGGGTGGCGTCGCTCGTGCTCAGCGGCTCGATCGGAGGGCTGCTCGCCGATGCCACCCGTGCCTCGCTGGACGCCTTCATCGCCGGGATGGAGGCTGCGGCCGAGGCCCCGGTAGTTGCCGGCGTCTCAGCGGCGCTCGGCCAGGAGTTCGCGGCGGACCAGCCGACGCTGACCCACCTCTACCAAATGCTCGGGGTTCTGCCCTCTCCCGGAGTGCGGGCGGTTCGGGAGATCCGGGCCGTGGAGGCGGACGCTTCGGCGGTGGCCGCTCTGAGGATCCCGATGCTGTTCGTCGTCGGCAGGCACGACCCGATCTTCGCCCCGGCCGACGTCCGCGCCGTCGTGGATTTGCTCCCCACCGCGTCCCTGACCGAGGTGGAGGGCGCCGGCCACTCGCCCTACTACGAGCGTGCGGAGGCCTTCGACGACGCCCTCCGCCGCTTCCTGGCCCGTGTCGACGGGACCGGCTCCGCTCCCTGACGCAGTCGGTCGGTACGCAGCTGCAGGTGCAGCAGGAGCCGGACGTCGGGGTCGGACAGGTTGATGCCGAACAGCTCGGTCAGCCTCCGCACGCGATAGCGGTACGAGTTCGGGTGCACGGTCACCGCCGCAGCGGCGACCGGGACGTCGCCGAACGCGTCCAGCAGAGCCGAAGCCGTCTCCACGTACGAGGTGCCGTGCTGGACGTCGTGCGCCCTCATCTGCGCCAGAGCCGCCGACTGCAGGTGCGGACGGGCGTCGAGCACGTCGGCCAGCTCGAGCAGGGACACCAGCTCCGCGACGTCGGACAGGCACGCCGTGGTGGTTCCCGCCCGGGGGTGGCGCAGGGCGCGGAGCACGGTGCGCACCTCGCGACCGGCGGAGGGCAGCGCGGCCAACGGACAAGGAGCGGCCCGTGCGACGAGCAGTCGCACCCCCAGCAGATCCCGCACCCGCGCCACGGCCCCCGTGAGGTCCTCCCGCGCCCCCACCCGCGTGCGGCCGCCGCCGCCCGCCACAGCGGTGAGGACGTACACCGTCGAGCCGATCGTGCTCACCGTCACCGCACCGTCTGCCAGCGTGGGCTGTGCGCGCAGCATCCCGGCCAGGCGGAGCGAGTTGACCTGGCCCGAACCTGCGGGCTCCACGCCGGCCAACGCGAGCACGGCGTCCGGCGGAAGACCCCAGCGCGGTGGCGTGGTGGTCTGACCTCCGTCGAGCGCCGAGGCCACCCAGCGGGTCTCACCCTCCTGGCGGACCGCGGCAGACCGCTGCCGTCGAGCGAGCACCGGTGCAGCCCGGCGCGCGAGCTGGTCGACCAACTCCCCGGCGTCGGGAGCGAAGTCGTGGCCGTCCGCGCACGCCCAGACCACGCCGAGCAGCTCACCGTGCAGCCGGACGCCGGCGAGCATCCGCCGGCGGGCGCCGGGCAGGAAGTCCTCACCCTCCAGCACGAGGGCACCCCCGCCGCCGCGGAGATGGGCCAGCGCCCCGCTGGAGGTCAGCCAGTCCTGCGAGGCGCGGGTGGTCCGGCGCTGCAGGATCGCCTCGCGGCGGTACTCGTCACCGGCGCTCCCCCCGGAGGAGTAGGCGACGACATGCAGCTCGGCATCCTCGACCGCCACCGGCGCGCCCACCGACCGGGCGAACAGGTTGCACATCTCGAACAGGTCCTGCGCACCATCGTCGTCGCCCAGCCCCCCTCGGGCATTCTGTGAACAGTCGTCGAGCACCGTGGACAGCAGCTCGGACACCGAGCCGTCTGCGGACCGATCCTCAGCGAGCAGAGCCACCCCGGCCTGCCAGGCGGCAAGCAACAGCGAGGCATGAACACGTTCCCGGGGCAGGACCACGGCGCTCGCCCCGCCGCGACCGGCGGCCCTCAGCACGGCGAGATCGGCCACCTCGTCGGCGCGCGCCGCACCCATGACCACGTCGCCAGGACCAGGTTCCGCGTGCGCGACCACGACGTCGCGGACGGGGGCCTCAAGACCGGCTGGCGCGACCACGACGGTCAGGTGCGTCGGGGCGTGAGCGAGCACGTCCCCCAAACGGACGGGCATCACCTGCGCGCGGCGGTCAATCAACGTCGCAGTTGACCCAGCCGTAGTCCGTCTTCAGCCGGTGCATGACGGGCACCTTCAAAACCGCCTCGGCAAAGCAGCCGCGGGCGGCCGCTGCGATGAGCCGCTGCTGATCGTCCATCGGCGACTGCGTGTCCATGTTGATGTCGAGGTGAAACACACCCGTTTCGGCGGTATACGGGTCCCGTGGCCGTGGTCCGGGCTTGAGCTGCCACTCGAAGCGACCCTCGACCTGGAGGCCGTCCACGCGCACGCCGCACGCCCGCGAGAAGGTGCGGACCTGCGTCATGAAGCAGGTTGCGATACCGGTGGCGAAGATCCCGAGCGGCTTCGGTGCGGTCTCCTCGCCGCCGTGCGCGGGCGCCTCGTCGCTGGCCAGTTCCCATTCGCGCAGCGGCCACGGCTCGGTCATGCGCACTCGCACGTCGTTGCGCCGCTTGCCGCTCGAGACTGCTGTCAGCGTGAAAGTGACCGGCAGCACCTCCCTGGCCTGGACCCCGTCGACCTGCCCCAACGGAGCCGGCGCTGTCGTGCCTGCTGATGTCGTGGTGCTGTCCATGTTCAGCATCCCTCTCGGTCGTTGGGTCGACTGTTCGACGAAATGGAAGCTTCTAAGCTTCCTGGCCGCAAGGAGACGTCCCTCGTCGGTGTGGCTAAATTCACGTCGGGGATCAACCTAGGCAGGACGGCATCAGCCTCTCAAGATGCCTCCGAGCAATCGTTCGCTCGGACTTGATGATGCGCAGACGCTTCTGTGCTTTTCGTCGAACCGGAGGGGCGGACATGCGTCGACACCCTGCGGCATCGGCGCCCGTGATCTTTGGTGGGCTGTTGCCGGGGACGATGACGCTGGTGGTGGCGGCCATCAGCACGGTTAGGGCGCTGGGGCTCGAGAAAGCGACCATCGGGGACTGGTTGGGCGGGTTCGCCAGCTCGTGGGTCGTGACCTTGCCGTCCGTGCTCATTTAGCCCCACTCGTCCGTCGCCTGGTGGGAAGGATCACTGAACGCCCCAACGGTCGCTGGGCCGGAGCGGTCGCCAGTAGCCGTGAGGCCTCGCGAGACGCGCTTATGATGACGATCACCAGCTCGATGTCCTTGACCGCGAGCAGAAAATAAGGGCCAAATCCTTGGCTAAAGAGCGCGCGAAGGAATGTCAAACTATCATGCGTTGTCGACCTTGGCGAGGGCGAAGGGCCTCGAGTTCTGAGACGAGTTGCCCGAGCCAGTGGGCGTTGGCCAGCAGAGCTGGCTCTCCTTCAACAGTTGACGGCGCTTGAGAACTCAACGGCTCGGACGGGAGCGAGATCGTCCGGGGTCATGTTCGGCGTCACGAGAACCCGGGACCGGCCAATTGGTCAGCACACGTGTCGGCGCGTCCGTTCTTCCTCTTGGTGGCTTCGCTTCTCGGCGCGCTGGGGCAGCTCCTGCGTCCAGGGGCTGCGGAGGCGTGGTGTCGATGCCGCGGTGGCGTAGCAGTCGAGCTGGGGCCCCGCCTGCCCGCCGCAGTAGAGCTTGACCAGCTCGGAGTCGGCGCGGGCATCGAGGTGCTGCCCGATCCACTGAGCCGGCAGGGAGCACAGCGCCTTGGCGACCTCGACGTGGAAGTCGCGATGACCTTCACCCGGGTGTAGACCGGCACGTCGTAGGCCACCGCAGGCACCGGCAGCAGACACCCCGCCTCGACCTCGTTGAACATCTGCAGAGGGCGAGCAGCGGTGGTGCCGTGGATCCGCATCCCGGCCGCTGCGCGCACCACACCTCAACCCGAGCCAGGACCTTGCTGTCGTGGTCGGTCAGCGCGGCGCGAAGACTTGCTTGTCATCAGGTCCAGCGCGAGGACCGCATGCTCGCGAGGAAGCACCTCCCGCAACCGACCGACCCGAGCGTTGCGGCGGTTGTCACCGCGTGAGAGCCGTCGACCGTTGGACATCGACATCCTCCTGTCGTGGTTGGGATCGGCAGGTCAGCGGCCAGGACGGGCACCTTTGCGGGCGCGTCCGCCACGTCCCACTCGAGCAGTCGGGTGAAGAACCCGCGCAGGGCCGACAGCCGGTCGCGGATCGTGTGCCGGTGCAGCGGACCACCGCGGGCCGCCGGCCGCTCGGACAACCACCGCTTGTAGTCCTCCACATGCCTGCGGCCAAGGTCGGCCACCCGCACCGCAGCCGGGTCACGCTCGGCGACGAAGCCAGCGAACTCCCGCAACGTCGCCTCCACGTTCTTCACCCGACCCGGTCTCAGCGTGATGCCCAACTGCGCCAGGTAGTCCTGCATCGTGGTGCGCATCACCGCCGGCACCCGGGCCCACTGCGCGGCCCGGACATCGGCCTTGCTCGTGCCGCGCTTGCGGGGCAGCTGATCGGTCACCTCCGCGTGGAACAGCGTCGCCTCCAACCCGTAGATCGCCGTCGACAGGTCGTGGCCGGCTCCGTGCCCGTGCCGCTCGGCGGCGGCCAGCAGCGCGTCGCGTGTGGCATCCAAATCAGCATGGGCCAGCTGTTCGGGCCGCTGCCGGTCAGGGCGCAGATCTGGCCGAGCGCGACCCACTGCGCCCGCGCCACCAGCGGCGAGAAGCCCAGCGCCGCAGCGGTGCCGCGCCGGCTGCCCAGCGGACTACCGGACGCTCGACACGGCACCATGCCAACTCGGTCCCGACGAAGCACAGCGCCCCGCGCACGGCCACGCCCGCTCGGGCGATCCGCAGCTCGCGGCGTAGAGCCTCGACCTGCTCGAGCACGCCGTCGACCAGGGCGGTGAGGTCCCGCCCGCCGATGACGATCTGCTCACGGCGCGGGCACCGATTCGCGCTGACGCCGGTCGAGACTCACCAGGTGATCACCACCGGTCAACTGGGCAGCTGGTCAACAGCTGCCCAGCGCTCAAACTCAGCGCTCCTCCTGGAACCTCGACGAGCGGCGTTGCGACGCTAACCAATGGGAGTCTCGGCGCAGCAGGAGATGTAGGCCGCCGCCGGTCTCTGCCGGATTGTCCCGCCTTGCTAACGCCGTTGCTAACGGAGGCCGCAGCACCACCGGGTTTTGGCCGATGCAGGATGGACGACGCTGCGGAGGGCTGAGCGTGAGGGAGGCCGCTGCAGCACCAGATGGACGGCTGCGGACGAGTGTTGCATGGCTGGGGGTCAAGGGGCCGCAGGTTCAAATCCTGTCATCCCGACAGAGAAGCCGCGGCGTCAGCGGGACCTCGTACCCGTCCAGGTCGGCGCCCTCGTAACCGGTGACGACAAGCCCCGACGAACCGCTGTGCATGGAGACCGCCGGACGCCCGGGCTCTGTGAGGGCACGAGGCGGCCGATTGGATCCGGCGAGCGCCTGGGCCCGCTGGCGGTGCAAGACGACCGGTGCGAGCGGTGGGAGCGCCCGCTCATGGCTCCCCTCTGTGTCAAGACGCGACTGGGAGCGCGGTCGTAGGCTCGGTGGTGGCGGGTCCGGGAAGTGATTTGTCCGAAGAGCCGGTGTGGGGATGTGAGCCGGTCACGCTGGACTTCGTAGCCGTTCCCGGTTGTCCTCCCGGGCCCGTCATCGTGCGCACGGCGTCGTCGACCATGTGCCGGTAGACGATGTCGGACAGCCGTCGCTTCAGGCAGCGCATGGCTTCCATCGACGTCTTGCCTGACGCCTTCTTCCGGTCGTAGTAGGCGCGTCCTTCGGTCGGGTTGCGCAGCTGGACGGTCGCCATGATGTGCAGCGTCCGGTTGATCTGTCGGTTGCCGGCGCGCGAGAGCCGGTGGTGGATCTGGTCGCCGGAGGACGCGTCGAGCGGGGCGGTGCCGTTCCACGAGGCGAAGTGGCCCTTGGTGGGGAACCGGGTGATGTCTCCGACGTCGATCAACAGGCGTGCCGCGCCGGACGGGCCGATGCCGTTCAACGTCAGCAGCGAGGTGCCGGTCACCTCGATGAGCTCGCGCAGCTCCTTGTCGGCGGCCTTCTTGCGCGCGTAAATCCGCTCGAGGTCGGCGATCAGCTCGGCGGCGACGCGACGCCTGGCTTTGCCGGCGGCGTCCCGCGGCCGCACCTTCGCCAGCAGCGCCTTGGCCTGCGCGGCCGACAGGTCCTTCTTCGCCCCACCGGGAATGAGCTCCAGCAGCAGGTGGTGCAGCTGCGCGACCATCCGGGTGTGGTCCTCACCGAGCGCCCGGCGACGGTCGGCCAGGACCCGCAGCACGGCGAGCTGTTGGTCGTCGACGACCGGCCGCAGGCCGGCCATGCGGGTGCCGACCAGAGCGATGGAGTGCGCGTCGGTGGCGTCGGTCTTGCGCCCCTGCCCGGTGGAGAACACGCGCACGCGCGCAGACAGCTTCGGCGGCACGTCCACCACCTGCTCACCGTCCGCCAGCAGTCGCGTGGCGACGTGCCGCCCGATCCCGCTGCACCCCTCGATGGCCCAGATCCGCTCTGGCCACCGCCTTGCATCGCGGACCATCGCGGCGAAGCCCGACTCGTCGGTGGCGTATCGGCCACCGTCGAGCACCGACTCGTCCGGCGCCATCACCTCGATAGTGACCGACCGCTTGTGCGGATCCATGCCGATGATCACGCTGTCCTCCTCGCTCGAGACCCAGTACCTGTTGGCGAGCAGGGAGGGCAGCGCTACTTCGAGCTGAGCAAACCCCTCTTGAGCCTCTCCCTACTCAGCAGTGCCCGACCCGCGCAGGCCATGAGAGAGCCACACGACGGATCGTGGGCAGCCGATGAGAGAGCGACGGGCCGGGCACCTGGACCGAGCCTTGCGCAGGCACCGATCCTGGGGCCATAGAACAAGTAGCCGATGAGCGGAAGTCGGCTCCGGCTCAACGGATCAAGGAGACGCCCCCTCGCAGCCGGCGAGTCATGGCGCTTCTGACGCGCGTCGTTCCGCCCAGATGGACGCGGGTTCCAGGTCGCCGCTGGCATAGGCCATGTTTGGTCGGAACGGCGCGGTTCCGACCGCCCGGTCGGGGAAGACGGCTGCCCGATTTCACACTATGGCCGGCCCAGTAGTGGTCGCCGCTCGATCGTCAGCACGATGCTGCGCTGTCGATGTAGCCGAGGGTGGAGCGCGGTGGGTGGGGCGAATTTTGGCAGGTCGAACCAGCACGTCGGTTGGCACGCCCAGCCCGAGCCGGTAGGGTCCTGAGTGAACGTGACAGCATTCGAGGAGGTGAGCCCGATGTACACATGTCCACTCTGGGCGCTCCTTTGAGTTCACGATCGCGCGACTGACGTAGCTGTCGCGGGGAGCGCTGCACGCTCTCTCAGAAAGCTACGACTATGAATCATTCACTTCAGTTCAACGCGTCGACGACCGCTAACGGCGTCTCAGAACACAACTCCCATACAGCGTTGGTCCTCGGTGGTGGCGGATCGACGGGCAACGCGTGGCTGATCGGCGTCGTCGCCGGCCTGTTCGATGCCGGGCTGGACGTGACCACAGCCGACCTGACCATCGGGACGTCAGCCGGCTCGACCGCCGCGGCCCAGATGGCTGGTGCGACCCCGACCGAGCTTCTTGCCGCCATCCTTGCCGCTGCCCCCCAGCCACGGACCGGTTCGGTCGGATCCGACCAAAGACGCGTTCCAATCAGGCCGGTGGCGGACCACATGCAGAGGATAAGCAAAATCATCGCCGCTGCTGAGGATTCGGCTGACATGCAGCGCAGAATGGGCGCGGCGGCACTCGACATGGATGCGGAGTCGGACGGCTCCTGGCAAACACAGTGGCGCGCCACCGTCGCCTCGCGGCTGCCCAGTCAGCGCTGGCCGCAACGAACGGTGCTCATCACGGCGGTCGATGCCCATACCGGTGAACCAGTCGTGTTCGACCGCCACAGCGGAGTCGACCTGGCGGACGCCGTCGCCGCCAGCTGTGCCAGCGGCCTTCCGCACAGGATCGGGGACAACCGATACATCGACGGCGGCTACCGACGCAACGAGAATGCCGATCTGGCAGCCGGATACGGACGGGTGCTGGTGCTGTCACCCTTCGGCGGCAGAGCACTGCAACCGCTGGACTGGGGCATGCAGCTCGCGGCGCAGGTCGACGAGCTACGTGCACGCGGCAGCAGGGTCGAGACGATCTTCCCGGACAGCGACTCCGAGCACATGTTCGGCGTCAATGCGATGGATCTGTCGCTGCGTCCGCCCGCTGCTCGAGCTGGTTACAGCCAAGGTAGAGCCCTTGCCGAGCAGCTCACCGAATTCTGGGGCTGACACCCGGCGGGCGGCCGACGCCGTCATTCCGCCGCGAATGACGGGAGGACCGAGCCGATCCGCATCGGTTCGGTAGGGCGCACGCATTCATCTGCCGCAGACGGAGCGCTGGCCAGCACCGGCGTCTCTACGTGGGTTCGCGCAGCGCCGACTCTGGTGCTGGTTCCCGCTGTTCAATGGCATCCTCAGCAGCTGACCGAAGGAGAAGGCGCGTGCGCACCTGGTTGTCCGAGCGGTTCGGTCTGGCCGTGCCCGTCGTGGCGGCGCCTATGGCCGGTGTCAGTACGGGCCGGCTCGCGGCAGCGGTGTCCGCCGCCGGCGGGCTCGGGATGATCGGAGCAGGCCCGACGTCCACGCCAGACCGGTTGCGGGAACAGTGCGCCGTTGCGCGGGAGGCTGGCCACTTCGGTGTCGGGTTGATGGCGTGGGCACTCGCGCAGGACGACGCGCTGGTCGATCTGGTGGTCGCGGAGGCGCCGGCGCTGGTCTCGGTCAGCTACGGGCCGTACGAGCGGTGGATCGCGCCGCTGCAAGATGCGGGCATCGTCGTCGCGACCCAGGTCGGGACGCTGGAGGAGGCTCGCGACGCCGAGCAGGCAGGCGTCGATGTGCTCGTCGCGCGCGGCGGGGAGGGCGGCGGCCACGGGCGCGCTGACGTGGCCACGCTGCCTCTGCTGCAGAGCGTCCTTGATGCGGTGCAGCTCCCGGTTCTCGCGGCCGGCGGCATCGGCACGGCCCGTGGCCTGGCCGCGGTGCTCGCGGCCGGTTCGGCTGGCGCGTGGGTCGGAACCGCCTTCCTGGCTTGTACCGAGGCCGCTACGTCAGAAGCGGCGCGTGAGCGGCTCCTCGCGGCGAAGGACACGGACACCGCCTACGGACGTGTCTTCGACGTGGCTCAGCGGATGGCCTGGCCACCGGAGTACGGCGGGCGGGCCCTGCGCAACGCTTACTTCGACCACTGGGTCGGGCATGAGGACGAGCTTGCAGACGACGACGCGGCGTCAGCGCAGCTGGTGACCGCTCGGCAGCAAGGCGACTTTGACGTCGCCTGCGTCTACGCCGGTATGGGTGTCGGTCTCCTGCGGAACGTGCGATCGGCGTCCGCCGTCATGGCCGAGTTCGCCGGAGCCGGGGCCCTCCTCGACCGCGCCTGTCGCTAGCAGTCGCGGCTTGTCCCCTAATGAGACGTCCGCTCATGCCGCGAGTCGCGCTTGGGCCGGCCATAGCTTCGGCTGTGCGATCTTCGGGGTCCGACCTATCGCCGGCAGCCAGGAGGTCCGCTGATGCGCATGGTGACGTGTTCCATGGGCGTCTCCCTCGACGGCTACATCGTCGGGCCTGACGGCGGCTTCGCATGGTCGGCGCCTGACGAGGAGGTCTTTCGCTTCGCGACCGACGAGGTGCGACAAGTCGGCGTTCACCTGTTGGGCCGGCGGCTGTACGAGACGATGTTGTACTGGGAGACGGCCGACCAGGGCCCGTCGCTCAACGACCTCGAGCGCGAGTTCGCGGCCCTCTGGGTGTCACTCCCCAAGGTGGTGTTCTCCAAGACGCTTTCCGCTGTTGAGGGCAGCAACCGTCTCGCTACCGGCACCCTGGCGGAGGAAGTCGACAGGTGGCGGGCGGAGCCCGGGCAGGGCGATATCGCCATCGGAGGCGCGACACTGGCTGCGGAAGCGGCCGAGTTGGGCCTGGTCGCCGAGTACGGGCTGCGAGTGCACCGGTGCTGGTGGGTGGAGGAACCTCCTTCTTCCCCCGGGCGCAGCGCCGCGCAGATCTTGAGCTCGTCGGCAGCCACACGTTCGACTGTGGGGTCATGTACCTCCGCTACCGCGTGGCGCACTGAGCCCGGCGGGGTCAGTTGGCGAGCTCCGCCCGCGGGGACCGCAATCCAGCGAGTCCCGTCGCTGCGTTGTCCTGGTTGCTGTACGGCCGCGCTGGCCAAGGGCCGGTCGATGCCGTCCTGCGCGCGCCATCGACCGCTCATGCCGCGAGGCGCGCTACTGCCGATGAGCCTGCGTCAGTGCGGAGGAAGACGAGTCGTCCTGGTCAAGGGCAAACGGCGCAGCGGGACAGGCAGAATGGACGCGCCGTCACGACCTCGTGAACGTGAGGTGGGTGACGCCGCTGGGGGTTGAGACCGCCTCGATGTCGTAGTCCGCCTCCAGA
>JAABUT010000572.1_pt1 | contig 55926 bp, 47 predicted proteins | sample 5559281 | NCBI WGS metagenome assembly JAABUT01 (sample SAMN10711880, study PRJNA513359) | rock metagenome | isolation source: Antarctica rocks | place: Antarctica: Victoria Land, Ricker Hills nord | collected 2016-01-04 | reverse complement strand
TTTTTCTAAACCCCCCCCCCCCCCCCCCCCCCCCGATTGGTTGCGAGAGGAGGAAAAGAGGGCCTCGACGTGTTTGGAATCGCAGAAGAGGGACTCGGACTGACTCGGTTTGTAGATGGGAATGGATGGCTGTTACTTCCGTGTAGCCTGGTGGACAGTTCGGCGATGCGGATGACGTTGGTTGGTTTTAGAGTGGCTAAAAGGCGAGTCCGCGTTGTTGGTGGATGTAAGTTCCAGAGAGTTGGAAGAAAAAGAATGGATTTACCGTCTTGAGAGCAGTATCCTTCCTATTCATGCCATTATCTCGGCATCTTCCAAGGAACAAAGACAAGTTGGAGAAATATTTTGTGAACAAACGGTATAGTCTGAAACCAAGAACCTACTCTACCCTGTATCTACAGTGCACACCCTCTATCAGTCCCCAACCTCTAATCCCATCACCGAAAAATCAAATCCTTCCTCCCCGGTCCCGTCCCAATAAACTTCACCCTCACCCCCACCCTCTCCTCCACAAAGCTCACATAAGCCCGCGCGTTCTCCGGCAAATCCTCAAACGTCTTCACCCCCGTCGTATCGCTCTCCCACCCCGGTAGCTCCTCGTACACGACCTCGCACCCTTCCAGCACATCTAAGTTGGCCGGGAAACTCTTCAGTATGCTACCGTCCGAGGAGAGTTTATAGGCAACGGCGACTTTGATGGATGGGAAAGTGTCGAGAACGTCGAGTTTGGTCAGGTTAAGCGAAGTGTAGTGGTTGACGGCGTGCGAGTATTTGAGGGCGACGAGGTCGAGCCAGCCGCAGCGGCGGGGACGGCCGGTGGTGGTGCCGATTTCGCGGCCGATGGTTTGGAGCTTATGGCCGGCTTCCTCGTGCTGCTCTGTCGGAAAGGGTCCGCCCCCGACTCTGAGGAGTGTCAGTCGTGAAATTCTTATAAAGGGGTTGAATGCCAGGTGAGCTTACCGTGTAGTGTAAGCTTTGACTACGCCTATTATTTCTTTAATCTTGAGAGGGTTGATGCCAAGACCTGAAATCGCACCGCCTGTCGACGTCGACGAGCTGGTGACAAAGGGGTATGTTCTGGAAACGGTCAGTCTTGTTGTGACCTTTTCGGATCAAGAACACCGTACCCGTGGTCGATATCGAGCATCAGAGCGTTGGCGCCTTCGACAAGAATTGGCTTGTCTGCTGCTTGTGCTTCGCTCATCATAAGTACAGCATCGATCCTATACTGTTGTAGCGTTTCCCGATAGCGCTGAAGCGTGTCGTCAGCGGTATATTTCGTAAGCTCAAGAAATGGTGGGTTCCTCACATCAAACCTTTTGATCTCCTCGTCCACATCGTACCCCTCAAATCCATCATACCTATTCTTCATGTCCTCGGCCATGGCTCTCAACCATTTGTTCATTTCTTCCCGGTTATCCAGAACCTGATGTAGTCGTATCCCAACACGCGCAGCCTTTGTCGTATAGCAAGGACCTATGCCTTTCATGGTCGTTCCAATCTCTTTTCCACCCTTCTCCCCATTGACCAGCTTTTTGCCTGATCTTCCCTCTCTTAACCTCTTTTCCTCGAGCTTGTCGGCCAATAAATGCATGTCGAATATTACATGCGCTCTATCACTGATCAATATCCTACCCTCTGTGTTCACCCCTTTGCTCTTTAATGACTCGAGTTCTTGGAGGAAACTAGGTACATGAACGACACAGCCTGAGCCCACGAGGTTCTTGACCCCCGGCGTAACGATACCGCTGGGTATTAGGTGGACATCGAACTTTATGCCGTCCGCGACGATTGTGTGACCAGCTGTTAGATTTCAGTCCCCAGTGTGTCGGTACGGGGATTCTGAGTGGAAGGCATACCATTGTGACCTGTGGCGGAGTTAGCTGGCTTTTCCTACAGCTGGCATTAGAGAGAAGAACTCACCTCCCTGGGACCTGGCACATACGCTCATGGAAGAGCAGAGTAGGTCCGTCAACTTCCCCTTTCCTTGATGGATGTCAGCCGTAGTAGCCGTGATTTCACAGGATTGCAACTGCATTACCCTCATCGCCCCACTGACGAACCTGTTAGCAGCAGCACAGAGATAAGAGGTGGAGCTTCCCGACTTGCGCTCCAAGGACTATTGTAGTCATCGTTGAAGAGGATTGATGGCCGTGTACGTCAATTAGAGATTCAATTGACCAGATGATAGAGATATCGAGCAGCTCGGGTTCATTCACTGCTCCTTGGAAATATTATGACTTTACGACGTTGGTACAAGCAAATGAATCCGCCCCAGGTAACGTACAGTAAGGTACAGTAAAGTACAGTAAGTACAGTACTCGTACTCTACTTCAAGCACCGTGTAGGGCTGATGGTGGGGGGGGGTCCTCGGTTATGACGTACGTTTGGTGCGCCAAGACTTCCGAGCCCCGCCCTTGTGCCTGCGCTTACCTGTTCCGGAGTAGGTCTTCACTCTTCCAACTTCTATGCGCACAGCACTGTATGTATCCGTACCATTGATATGTATCTGCAATCACACTGTGCATGATTTACACCGGATTAACAACACTGATGTTGCACAAGAACAAATGAATTCAATCTCTACAGTCTTGGCCAGTTATACAGAAGCGATCCCCGAGTGGGTATTAGGTGCGCGGATCTACCACAGATTCCGTAGGCTGAGGGGACTAAGTATCTACCTACCTAGCTTGATGAGACACGCCCTTCCATGTTTCTGGCCTCACTATTGTCCTCTAGTAGAGACTTTGGCATATTCCATATCTTGAATACTTAGAGGTTCATTTGAACTCATCGCTTTCGGCATCATGGCAGGAAGGATCGATTTTGACAAGTATATCGATATCTTGAAATTGAAAAATAAGACCGCCCTCATCACTGGAGGAGTATCAGGACTAGGTTCAGGCATAGCTGCAACATTCGCTGAGCATGGGGCCCACGTCACCATCGCGGACATCAACGAACAGAGAGGAAACGAATATGCGAAAGAACTTACATCTAAAGGATACAGGTGTGGAGTTCCCTAAATAGTACCCATTGGTATTAGGGGTGGTTTGTGTATCAACCTCTAACAAAACGAAGCGTCAATTTTGCTCACACTGATGTAATCTCTTGGTCCTCTCAAGTGGCCGCCTTTAAATCCGCAATAGCCCACTCCCGGAATCAGAGTCTAGATATAGTTGTGGCAGCTGCAGGCCTCTTAGGCACCCCTTTTATCTTACCGAGCAGCGAGCCGGCATCCCTCGATAAAGATCCGCAGGAGCCTCCGACTGTCGGGGCTGTAATAGATGTTAACTTCAAAGGAATCTACTTCACCAGCCGACTTGCTGAACATTACTTTTCTCTACTTTCCCCACCCCACAGCATCTCTGGCAATCAAAAATCGTTGGTCATTTTCGGATCACTGGCTAGCTATATCGACTTCCCGCCAATTGCCGATTACCTTGCGTCAAAGGCTGCGGTAAGGGGCTTTTTTAGAGCGACTCGATCGACAATGGCGGAGAAAGGGTGTAGAATGAATCTCGTTGCCCCAGACATAATGGATACGCCTATGGCAAAAGATTTCGTTGGGATGTACCGAAGCAACGGGTTCTCTGTCGGAAATCCCAAAGATGTTGTGGATGCGGTGGTTAGATGTGCAGTGGATGATGAGATCTCCGGTAAGAGGGATGGTTTTATATTGTAATTCTGCTAACGTTGGTCCATAGGGCGTTCTATTGGTGTTGGCGTCGAGGGGAGCTACGATCTACGAGATGACCCAGAAGGTCAAGATGGTAGGATCGTAGTACAGACTTTCCTGGAAAGAGGAGGCCAGAAGGTTATTGACTGCTTTCGGTCCATGTAATTTGGGCCATTAGGTTTGAACCGGTTCGAAACTGTTCATGCTGTTTTCATACCCTAGAAAGCAAATAATGTGCCTTAATCTTGCATTACTGTCGCATTGCTATTCGGGACCCCCGTCCATTTCACTGGCCGCCGAAGGTGAAATTGGAATTCTTCGTCCTGCTGAATGTATTCATCACAAGCATAGTCCACCAGCCCACGTTTGCGATCCATAAAGAGCCCGTACCAATTTTGCAAGGCGTTCGTAGCCCTTATCTAAATGCGTCCATCCATGTTACGTTCCATAAACAGCAAGGATCTTTGAAACGAGCCAAATTCTAGCCAGGAAGAAGCTGACGACAAACGCGGCATCAGCTACTAATATAGACTTTCTTCTCTGAGCCGCGAAATTGCGAAGGTACCATCGTAGATTGAGGATTGGAGTGGACGAGTTCATCAACAGAAACATGACAATAACGTATATGCCAGCTTCACGGCCACGTGCGATATAGTAGTGCAGAACAAGAAGAGCGGTACCAATGCCCACATGATGGGTCATGAGAGTCTTGTCCAACCTCTTGGCACTTCCATGCAAACGGGCTTCGTATACTAAAGCAAACGTATCTTGCAAAAGGTACCCAGCCTCAATCGCCGTGATAGTATTGGCAAACTCTGACTTTGCGGTAATGAATGGGTTGTGGCTGTCGTCGGGGTATCCTCCAGTACCTGCAATATGAGCCTTTGAGGAATTGGATAGCTCCGCTGGTGTCTCCGATGACTGCCATTGCAGCTGCCGGAGAGCGGAAAGGGCAAGGATTGTAAGGAGGGTGGAGTGGAGGGTGGAAATTGCTTTGATGGATTTCGAAAAGCGCTAAGGTGATGGCTTGGAGCCACACACTAGTCGTAAGAGAGCAGGATAGCCTAGAGCGGAGAATATCAGAGCAATCTGTGAGGGTAGGAGTGGCATTTTTATTTATTTCAGGGCTTTGCAGAAAGACTGTGGGAACTCGAAAAGAGATTATGACGATGACGTAGCTAGTGGCTACATAGAGGATACCTACCGTACCCTGCTTATCGTTGTTCGAACCATCCAACAATGTTCCTGCAGTGAAGTAGTCTGAAAACAAACAAACCACAGATTCGCTCATATAGATGTGTATTTGTTCCCTACAGCTTTTGCTCCTTAGACTTCCCTTGTGAATCGGTCTTGCACTTCCAGAGCTCTTCTTCTTTTTATTGCTATCATCTGAACGCTCATGGGGCGAACGCGAGAAAGTACGATTGCACCCTCACCCGGCAGAAAGGGCGATTAGATCTATCGAACTACTCCTTGCCCAGAAACGATGGCCTCCGAGCCCCAACTACCTGTCCTTCCACATGGCTCGCCAACCATTCTCTCGGGTCTATCGGAGACTTTCTCTTTCCATTCATCCCCTGAGGCTTTCATAACTTCTCGGGTCCTCGCCTTTCGTGAATCTCATCCCGACTTGGCGGATTCTCGAATTCCTGTTCGTGCTAAGGTCTTGAATCGAAATGTTGCCGTCATTTCGTCTTATGATCAAGTCCAACAGGTCTTATGCCGATTAGACGTAATTTCGAGCTTCGGTGCTAGCGAAGCATATGATGAGCTGATGGCACCCTTCTTTCCACCCAGAAACCTGTTGCTGTCAGATGCCCCTTCGCATAGGCCAATGAAAAAGAATTGGACTGCAAAAATGAGATCCCTGCCTGAAAGCTCTCGTACCTTGATACAACCTATCGTACATTCACATTCCCAGAATATCGAGTCCGGTACAACAATCAATCTATATGAGTCAATGAAAACACTGTCGTGGAAGATAATACTAGGCACCTTTCTATCTTCATCAAATAAGCACGACGTAACACCAGAGGATCTTGTAGAGATCGAGCACCTGCAAGAAATTCTCCTGCGTGGCCAGTTCTCTTTGTTCCCAGTGAGCATCAATACTAGATTCTGGCGCTCTCCACGGGCCAAAGGACTAGAAGCGAGGCGGAAACTCCAAGAATTATTGGAAGCTCGAGTAGCAGATGGCGCAACGCGGTGTCCATTTGTCACGAAGAATGAGTCGCAAAAGGATGATGTGGCAAATAATTTATTACTCTTTACGTCTTCTCTAGCAGTAAAAGCTTTAGCCTCGATTCTAACGGCTTTTGTTCTTAATATATATATTCCCGACCAGAGATAAAGATAGTGATAGTTCGCTGGCGGACAGACTCCTGTCAATCGATAATGATGATAATCGAAACGCACTCCTATATAGCATCCTTCTGGAAACTGAACGATTGTCTCCGCCAGTTGTTGGAATCATGCGAAGAAGCTTAAGTGAAGTGGTACTGAAATCCGGACAAGAGAGTACAAAGGATACACTTATCCCGAAATCTTGGGATGTGTGGCTGTATTTTGTTGGAGCGGCTCGCGATCCAGCTATATTTGGGTCAATTGCCAATAAATTCGTACCAGAGAGATATTACAATTCCTCGTCAGACGAAGATGGTACGAAGCAAGGCTTTGCGTTTGGCGATGGCCCCAAAGCATGCCTTGGGGCTTGTTTGATGAGAGAAGTTGCTATGACAGTTGCTAAAACCTGTATTGGAATCTTATCGACAAATTCTGGATCGAACACGAAGTTGGACATACAGGCACATGCAGAGAACATTCCTCGCGGCGTACAAGGTTGGCTTGGATGGCAGGCAGATGTGCGGCCAGAAGAATGGGCAAGAGATATGAAACAGCTACCAACACAAAGGCCAACCAAGGCGGTGAATGTCAAGATCGTGTAGAAAAACCTATTAGATCTTTGACTCTGACGCCTACTTCAAACAACGGTTGTAGCTACTTTGAACGCCAAGCACGAAGAGGCTCATACGGACGAGGACAACGCGCCTTTTTCTCTCAGCTTATTCACAAATTGCTGTGGGTTCCCAGCGCAAGTGCCCAGTTCCGAACTGTCCATTACGACTTTCAGACTACCCTCGTTGTCGCCTGAAAGGACCATTGGAAAGCGTAGACCATTCGAATCCACGTATTTTTTTGTCTAAACTCCTCAGTTATATAGGAGTAATAGTAGTAGTGGTAGAAATAATCAGTAAACACACACCTTATCATCCAACTCATCCCGGTGCAACTGCTTAATCTCCAAGCCTCCCTCCTTAGCAATCTGCTGCTTCGCTTCCTTCCACCCAGCCGTTTCGTCCAGATGAAGGCCCCCGTGGGTGATGTCGCATGCTGCACATATGGGCCCGTCTTTTGATTGAGAGGTGAGTTTCTTGTAGCCGTAGGATAGCTTGCCCATTATTGAGGCGTCGGCGTTATAGAGAATGTACAGTGTTGAGGGCATTTTTTCGAATTGTGGGATTGCGATGGAGAGCAAGCTTGGTGAGTGTTTTACAGGTGTATCCGTACCCCCGCACCAAGCTCATTCTAACGCTTAGAATGAGCTTGGTGCGGGGTACGGATATTGGTGATTGAGGATTTTGTGGAATACTGCTTGCAACACAGATGGGGAAACGGAGGATTGGCCGGAGAGAGGAGACGTTGTCGGAGGCAGGAATGACCATCATAATTAGTAAGCAGAGAGGGGTTAAATAAGATTTTCCGGAATCCAGTTTAGTAGTTTTCAACGTTTGAAATTTTCATTGCGGGTGCGGCAAACTGGATCAAGCACGTCACTCTGAACTTTTCATCACAATGGCTGCTCTCAATGTACTCTATTCTATCCAGAGAAATCTTACCATCTCATTTCCTCTACTACACCATGTCAAAAAAGCAAAGTCATCAGGAGTTGGATGTTGTAATCATCGGTTCTGGTACGCTCCATTTACTTCTCAGATGATCGTTGTGACTGCTGGCTGATAAAGGAAGGCCTTTATGGAATTCAAGCAGCACGATATTATCTCGACATCCATCCTGAAGCGAAACTTACCATCTTTGAATCCGACGATGTGGCTGGAGGAGTGTGGAGTGCAAGTAATATCAAAACATTTCCTATTCTTACTTCGCTTTCGCTTGTAGTGCTTATATCTGAAATTTCGAATTATTTCATTTATCAATAATCACTTATAAACAACTCGGAAACAGCGTTTTCCTAGCCGTTGACCCTTCTATTTAATGCGTTTTCGAGCGCTTGCAAGGCCGCATTGCAAACCCAAAAGGAAATCCAACTTGTGCTCCCTTACCTCTGCATTTCCAAGGTGCGTCTGCTCACTCTCAGAAACAGAAAGAATCTACGATGCATTTTGGACTCAAACCCCAACATCCATGGCCGAATTCTCAGACCGTAAACTACCACCCATCCCCGCATCAGAGCAATACTACAATTTCTTCCCTGCAAAGTACGTCACAGCGTACTTGGAATCCTACTTAGATTCTCACATCTACAACGACCAAACCCTCCGTTCTCGCATTCGCTTCAGCACTACCGTCACTAAAATCTCCAAACTTCCCAACAAAACGTGGCAAATCACCTGTACGCCCAACTCTCAGGTCTTTACCACCTCCCGCCTTATCGATGCCACCGGCCTGACATCCCTCCCTTACATTCCAAACATCCCTGGCCAAGATTCCTTCCGTGGCCTCACCCTTCACCACAAATCCTTCGGCGAGTCCTCCTTCCTCGGCGATCCGAACTGCCAGCACGTCGCCGTACTCGGCGGCGGCAAGTCAGCTGCCGACGTTGCCTATGCGGCTGCAAAGGCGGGAAAGTCTGTCTCGTGGATCATCCGCGAGGGAGGAAATGGTCCAGCTGCGTTCTTGGGAGCAGAGGGGAAGGGACCGTACAAGAACGCGAACGACAGCTTTTATACTAGGTTCACGGCCAGCTGGTTGCCGAACCCTTTTCGGTTTGGGCAGCCGACATGGATGGAACGGTTCTTGCATGGATCAAAGGTAGGTAGGTGGATGGTAAGGAAGATGTGGGAGAGGGTGGATAGGGAGAATAGAAAGAAAGCGGCTTTTGGGAGGGATGAGGGAAGGGAAAATGGGTTTGCGAGTTTAGAGCCGGATACACCGTACGCATGAGTATGTTTTTGAAGGCGAAGGAGAATGCTAATGGTATGGTCGCGACCTAGGGTCTTTTGGCAAAACGACAGTTCGGGCGTAAACCAGCGCCCGGACTTATATCCGACGATTGCGACTAAAGTTCATGTCTACCGCCAATCTATCGACCGTCTATCGTCTAACTCTATCACTCTATCACCTAAGACAGATTCCGAAAAGAAGTTACCTTACACTTTACCTTTGGATGTTCTGGTTTACTGTACCGGCTGGACTCCTCTTAGCCCTCTGTATTCAGCGTCTATGGCATCAGCGCTTGGACTTCCAGTATCCCTCTCTGACTTTGATCCCACGAAGGAATCCCGCTGGAAGGAGCTTGAAGACCTCAAGGATGCTGACATTATTTCCCGATTCCCTGCGCTCGCTCATCCTCCAGCTTACCACAAGTCGAAATCTACACACACGCCGTTCCGTCTATACAGAGCTATGGTTCCTCTTAATGATATTAGAGATCACTCAATTGTCTTCCTCGGCAAGTTAGTCGTTGGAAATAACTTTCGTGCCGCCGAAGTACAAGGATTATGGGCTGTCGCATATCTGGACGGCAACCTGTATCCCTCAACCCTTGAGTCTGAGCCCACATTACTCATGAAGGAGAAGACACGAACTGAAGGAGAGGTTGCAAAGACTGTGGCGTGGTGTCGAAGACGGTACCTGAATAAGGGAGAGCTGGGTAGCTGGTTCTATTTTGACATGGTTGATTATACGGATATGCTGCTAGCGGAACTGGGCCTCTCGAGTCACAAGCCGCGGGGATGGCTTATGGATATATTTGCGCCGTGCCGAGCTCAAGATTTGAAGGATCTTGTCGCCGAATACAAAAGCCGCTTTCAAGGTTTCATTGATCCTCCCGACTTCAGTTGAACGTTTGAGTCCGGGTCATGATATTAGGCCCCGGCTACGCACTCGAAGGCGTTATCCCACCAATTGAAGAAGGGTGCATGATATCTTGTACCGGTCTGGTGATGTTGGCTATGCCTCTTACTCCCGGCCGCCCAACCCTGTGGCATCAGCTTGTCATATCCCCAATCCAAGTCCATGCCCGAATGTATCTCCACCAACAACCATACGAATATCGGCACGAAAAGTGTACGAGGGAGAACGTGCGAGCCAATGATGTTGAGCGAGAAGCTGGCCAGTAACACCAGTCCTAGTCTTTCGATGCGTCCAACTGGTTGGTGATCTGTGGATTGATCTCGGCGTGTCCGTGATGCACCTTGTGAATCCTCCTGAGCACGGATATCTTGTGTAAAGCCAGATGGAAGAGGAAGAATACGGTATCATATATGAAGAGACTCGTTGCCAGCTGCAGGGCCAGTTGCCGACTTCATGATGAGGTCAAGAAGTAGAAGAGGCGCGAGACTTTCTCTTAACCGTTTCGATGGCCTCTGTAGCTTGGGAAGCTTGGGTTGAGCGGTATCTCTGTCATTCTGTACAGCTAAGCGCAGGTGTGGATTGTGTCCAAACCTGTAGGTGAAGAGGGGCTCGATGATTGCGTAGCACAGAACAGTCCAGAAAGTCTCGAAGGTGGAGGATTTGTAAAGCTGTAATGTATAGAGGTAGGCATAGGCTATATCGAGGTATGGCTGGTAAACGGAAGGAACCAGGAGGGCACTTCCCACGAGCAGGCCAAGACAGAGGCGCGGAACCAAGGCTGGGGGAGGGTTGATGAAGACTGGAGGACTCCGCATCATGAACTGCAATGCTTATTACCGCCAGTATACTCCAACTGAAGGTCGAAGAGTAGGGGGAGACGAGTGCAATCCGTTAGGACGCCAGGAGTGGAAAGATCGAGTTCATTGGCCATGTTCGAGGGTGTGGAGTGCAAGGATCGATGCAAAAGAATTGAAGAGACTCTCATCATCATCACCAAAGAAGCCTAATTAAAGTTCAAGCCACGGCCGGTATTATACGTTAGCGTATTTCATCTGTGTAAAATTACTCATATATTAGTTTCTTTGCTCTTTCCTCAAATGCGTAGATTCAAGTATTGGGAGATTCAAGTATTGGAGAACTCGTTATCCTGATACATCATGTTCGATATTCAGCTGCGATTGCTAAAAGATGGCATCTTCCAGCCTGTGTGCCAATATGTGCCACGCTTCATTACTCCAATCCATATAACTACCGCCGCTTTTTCCGTAGGACTTCTCTCCTGCTACTTTGCCAGTATGACAAGCACTACAATCTCCCTCATACTTTGGGCGCTCAATCGTGCTCTCGACTGCTTGGATGGTGCTTTGGCTCGCCATCGCGGGACTGCTTCAGACCTTGGCGGATTTCTGGACCTGCTGGGGGACTTCATCGTCTACTCCTCAATACCCATTGGCGTAGCAGCTGGGTGGAATGACACGGCCGGTGCTTGGAAAGCAGTCGCGGTCCTCGAAGCCTCCTTTCATATCAACAATTTCGTGTTGTTCTACGTTGCTGCCGTCGCCGAGAAAAGGGTATCAAAAGGTGGAGCCCAAGCCAAAGAGCTGACAAGCGTGATTATGAGGCCTGCGCTAATCGAAGGCATGGAAAGCGGACTGATCTTAACGGCCATGCTGGCTTGGCCAAGGGCGATTGAATGGTGGTGCTGGATCATGGCTAGTCTTGTGGGGGTTGGGATCGCTCAAAGAGTTGCTTGGACTGTGCTGGCGTTGAGCTGCTCTTGGCGGATGAGACCTGATTCCTAATCAAACACCCGGATGTGGAAAAATTACAGTACAAAGTAAGGGTAATGTAATAATACCTACGGTATACTAAAAGTCAGTCTTCCTCACTTCCCCACTTCCCCACAATGGCATCTAAAACTTGTTGCTCCATTTGCAGTAAACGATCCGAGAACGCAGAGAAGTGGAACTGTTTGATTCTTCTTACTTCGGGCCTCTTGTCGTTTGCGCAAGCAAGACTCCTCTACACGAACACCAGAACCTCATATCCTGCGACAAAGGAGGCTGCGGAAAATACAACATGGAAAAGCCTTCTTTGGAGATAGGTGTAAATGCTGAGGCTCTCCAACATGAGGAAACAGTGGAAGTTCGACATGTACAGGGTGATCTGATAAACAGACCCGCCGTGCCCGTATGGCGTATCATCATATCACTCACACTTCTCTTTTTGAACTACTTTCTTGCGCAATACGACAAATTTATCCTTTCATACTTTCAGACCGAGGTGGTGGCCTCCATAAGTCTATCGCCATCGGCTTATGGTATTCTGTCTGGCTATGCCACCGGTATCGTCTATGCGTTGTTCGCGTTACCCACGGCCTTTATTGCTGATTATACCGGTGCTAGAGTATGGGTTTTAACTGTTGCCGCAACATGGTGGAGCCTCTGTGCGATCTTTCAAGGCTTGAGCCAGAACTTCTGGCAGATCCTGCTGGCACGTATTGGGATGGGCCTTGGCCAGGCACCAGTAGAGGCACTCAGTGTAAGTCTCATCAGTGACTTGATGGGTAAAGAGTACGTTTTTATCGGTGAAAGGTACGTCAGCAGTGCCACATGGAAGGTTGTCCTCCCCTGTGTCTGCTAATTCAGGGTCCAGCATATTGTACGTAGGTGTGTACATTGGTGAAGCAGTTAGCGGCCAGATCGCTGTGGCATTTGCTAGGACAAATACCCCGTGGAATACTGCTTTGATCGCCATTGGAATCGTAGGTATTGTCGTGGCGGTGTTCGTTCGGCTCCTTGTCCAGGAGCCTCTGCGACAGACCTCATTGGTTCAATCTAGGTCTCTAAATCATCTGGGAGAGCATCCTCACTTGACCTCCACCAAATCAAAGCTTGCGTATGCACACAAAGATCTGGCAGCTACCTTCAGCTATCTTGTACGGATGCGTTCTTTCTGGCTGCTCACACTCTCGGCGTCCTTTCGCCAGCTCTCGGGCAATGTATTTGGATATTATATGCCCACATATCTCTCGAGTCTGTATCCATCCCATCCAGATCTTCTCTCTCGCTATGGAATTATCGTGGGTGTGGTCGGATCTGTCGCTGTTCTTCTTGGAGGGTTTTTGACCTCATATTTCTGGCGGAGGACAAAGATGGTACCTATCTATCTGACCGGAGTTGGTGGTATGGTATCTTCACTCTTCGTTCTTCTAATGATCTTCTCTCGATCTGTTGCTGGAGGCAGTGAGGACAAGGGCGTTAATATACTCTACGGCACCATGAGCGCCGCGTACCTCACCGCAGAGCTCTGGCTAGGCGCATTGAATAGTTTGGTTGTGCTCTTATTACCGCCACGATACAAGACTTTCGGATTAGGGGTATGGGCAGCAATTCAAGTCCTTGTATACTCTGCAGGTCCAGAAATCATTGGGTTGGCTTTAAGGGGCGACACAAGTGGCAGTCCGGCATATATTGCCAGTACAAAAGTCGCCTTGGCCGTAATCATTCCTGCTGGATATTGGGTGGCGGGAGTAGGGTTCTTGTTCGCACTTCCTTTAATAAGACGTGACTTGAATAGAGACTTTGTCCGAAAGAGCTTGGGACTGGGAAGAAAGACTGCTTACGGGATCTTCGCTGTCGTCCTCGGTGGACTGGTGATTGGGCTTTTTGTCGCCAGCCTTGTGTACCGGGCGTGAGAAAATCTCGGGAAAAAATACCCTGGATCGTTCATCGCTAAGCTTTGATGAACGCAGACGTCGCTGCATTTTACGCTAAACCGAAGGTTATCTGCAATGGTGAAGGCTTCGAGGCCAGCCTTTGAAGGAACAGTTGCTAATTTCGAGTTCAAATATGATGGTGCAATAAAAGGCTTCACCGACATTAATAGGCTGGTTCTTCAGTGGAAACACATTACAAATGTCAAGGTGTAATGAGACCATACAGCCGATACACTAATAGTATGAAGTAAACATGGTCGAAAGCTCAAATACATATTGCATTGAATCGTATGCCTTCGAGGACGGTTGAAGGAACCATACTAGTCGCAGTATATTCCATGCAATATTGGAATCGCCACTCAGGGTAGACGCGAAGAGACCCCTGAGATACACTGAGTGTGGTTGCATATAGAGAAATGGGAATCGGTTGTAAATTACACGGAGAAGACGCGATTTCCCCTGCAACACCCTTAGTTCCACATTATCTTATTGTCGACTAGAGAGTAAAGAATTCTGTCTCCTGAACTAAGAGATGCGTTTCTTTCTTTGCGCCAAGACTCAAACTCTCGTTGATATGGCGAATCACGAGCGGGGCGAAAGCAAGGCCAATGCACATTGATGCACTGCGATAAATGAGCCAAACCGCTGCGCACGCTTTGAGTGTTTCGGGCTGCAAGAGCACTCTCAAAGCGCTAGTGCTGAGGGCAACGAAAACACAGGGCGTAAGAGAGAGTCCAAACCACCATGCCCTTGAAAACGTCTCCCATGCCACCCGGAACAAGTAGCGTGAACACAGGTGGAATGATAATAGCTAGTTTCAACAAGTTTCGATCGACCGGCTTTCCGAAGCAGAATATGAACCCTTAGCAATAACGACATGAATAAAGATGCAGGTCAAGTGAATTGCGACAGCTCAGAAGAGCATCTGTGGAAGCCAAACGAATTAACCGGTTAGAGTAGGGAAATATTGCGGAGTGAACCTGGAACAATGTCTCGAAGAATGTGTGCGATGTCGACGTAGACGCTGTAGAGAGATCGCCGAAACCAGCAGAAGTGGGAACATTCGAAAAGGTTTCATTTGAGGCTTATTCTCCGAACCGGGCGAGTTTGGGTGACTCTCGTCTTTGTATAACTCTTCGCCGTCGATACCAGGTGGCTTGGGAACCTGTCCGTGAATGCGGCCCTTGATCAGTTCACCAAGACTCCCACGGAGTTCCCAATTCTCCCATCTGCATGCGCTGGTGGCGAAACCCAGCGGGACTGAGAGCTCTACGGCTACGAATGCCGATTGAGCAGACCGGCCACTGATCAACGAGACGGCTGTAAAGATTGTTGGGTTAATCAATTTCGTGGGAAGCAAACAGGGTATCGATTTTCTGCCGATCTTTCATTCTTGAAGGCCAAAGATGTGTTCAAAAGCACGAAAGCTGAATAATGTAGCTGTCAGAAACACGAGGACGCTGTATCAATAGAAAGGTGTCCGATTCTCGCTTCCGACCGAATTGTGAACGCCGCCAGCGAAAGATTGGACCGTATAGAAGTGAGGAGGTACCGCACTTTCCTATAGTGATTAGGCAGCATGCCCATCATTACTTCGGAGACTCTTGCTCAAGGAAGTGGGTCATCACTGCTTAAGCCAGGAGACACGGTTTCTCTTTTTTTATAGGCATACTTGACGACCGTAAAGGGTCAAAACCTAGATTCTTGCGTGGTGATTGGTTGATCCATAAGATTCGCACTCAAAATCCTTCAACGATAGGTATGAAACCGATAGATTGATAACTTATTCACGACTAATCCATGTTGCAGATGAAGCACTAATCGGAAGGTTCATAGGTGAACGTGTGAAAGTTCATTTGTAAAAAACAATACCCGTTAATCAAAACAGTAGAATTGGTTAACCAAGTAAAGACCTGTGTTTCTGGTACTATGGAAGGACCTTTCCCACTAGAAGTACACTAAGCAACTGTACTGTAGCTTGTTTGAGGTATGGGAATGTGGCAAGACACACATCAGTAAAACTAAATTACGTCGGCGAAATCGGCAAGACAGACACATTGTGTCAATATGTCAACGCCTTAGGATGTCTCACTGGGAGCACATTCTGAAGACAGACTTGGCGAGGTATATCATTCTTCATAATGCTACGTTAGGTCTGAGCTGGCTAACTGGTATTTCTTATCTACAGCTCCGCACAACCAAGTGCTTCTATCTTGAGAACCATTTTGACCTCTTCCAAGACGTCTCTATTGCCAATTGCAACTACTATAATTCCTGAAGGTCCTATGAACAGGAAACGACAATTAGATAGGAGGGACAGGGGAAATAGTGCACCGTCCTCTTTGCGACACGAAAGAAAGTACGAGCATGAGTGCATTGACATGGTCCAAGCAAAAAGCGAGGGAGGACTTTCCATGACCGTCTGAGCTAATTGATAGATACAAGCAAGCAATGATTCTACCCATTCATAACTCAAACTCTCCAAAGCGGATCGATATATGACGCATCAATCTTCATGAAAAGCTTGGTAATCCCTTTTCCTTGTCCCAGCGCCACCTGTCTCAGGAGGCGAGTAGTTCCCGATCACTTGACTTTGGCACAATGACTTAGATTACCGCCGCGGAATATCGACGTCTTATACATGCTTCATTGCCATACTGGAACACTTGCGTCAGCAGTTAGTCACAATTGAAGTGAACATCATCTCACTATAAGGTGTGCCATCTGAACTGCATTGGTTCCACTGCTATTCATCTCTAGTACAAATAATACGACTTCCACCACCACACTTGTGACCCTCGCCCCCTTTTACTGGGTCTCAGCTCTCCGGAGAAGAAGCGGTTGGGTGTTGGCGGGGTGGTACCGGCAGGTTGGGGATTCCAAGAATCTATGACGGGATCCAGGGTGGCAAGGGCTTCGCCGGTCGTGATTTGTCGAGGCTCATTGACGTTGTCGATGAGACGCCACAATCGAGAAGGACACAGCGTGGGGGTGAAACCAATCGGTCATGGCGAGGGCAACCCTTTTGGAAAAGATGAAAGAGACAAGCTGGATGACAAGCCAAATATGGGACTGGTATTCGCCGTATACGAGTACTTCCGATGTTACTATCGTTTAGCTGGACTACATCAAGACCAACACAGCTGGTCATAAACCTGTCCTTTGATTGCTGTGTAATGCGCTCGCGGATCTTGCCTTTGAGCGTTCTCCGGTGGGAAACCCAAAGATGGAAGTGCTACCGGGAAACCGCAAGGTCCAGTTTCGATTTTCGAATGGCGTTTCAGTCATGTTTTGTGAATAACCTTGCAAGACATTCATAGTGGTAGCGTTATCCTGGGGTCATTGTATACCACATTGTTTCAAGCTCTCTAAACATTGAGACGCACATTGCTCGCAGCCTGTCCGCATGGGATTACCAGACAGGGTTGCATTCCAGTTTTTCACCTCATTCGAAGGTGTCTTACGAATATGGCTGGGTGTAATTTGATGGTGAACGAATGTGCTTTGGTGCATCGAAGCAGCAGTCGCCAAACAGAGAGAAATGACTGGACGCTACGCAGAGGTGCCAATTTAGCTTACCAACGGAGGCAGGTAGATTAATGTTGCGAGACAAACCAGAAGTACTGGTTCAAACCAATTTCTATGGTCTTGCTCCTTTAGCATGGTCATGCACACATCAACATGGATAACTCGGATATCTCGGATATCTCCACCCACCAGCGTTTAGGAAAACTAGCCCTCACATCATTGGTTACAATTGACGAACACAGGATTTACGACATCAAATATTGAGCACTGGGATACAAAATGCCACCAAAATGGAAGGCCCTGGGTCTCGCTGGACGTGACATGAAGAAAGCAAGAGAAGAAGCCGGTCGATTCCTCGGCCCTGATCCTCCAATATGGAATAGTTTGGGCGCCGACATTCAGCGAGCGAAGGTCGCAAGCTATCTTGAGCATTTACGAGAAACCGACAATCGCTACATTGCTGATAAGCTCCTGCAAGATGAGGATGTCGTGTTCGAGCTTCTACGAACGAGGATCAAGACCATACGTAACAAGAAAGGTTCGAGTCAAAACAAATTTTCTTCATCTCCTGTACTTACGCTGTACAACGTTAGACTCTGCTTCGAGCGCATCTTCACCCACGTTTTCACGAGACGACGCCAAACCTGATCCTAAGATCGCCGAGAATACGAACGATGTGGGTGATCGCCATGAGAGTGGACAGGACGGCACATTAGATACAAGCTAGCGGGCATCATGCATCCAGGTTGGGTGTGTGAAGCATTTGATTATCAAGGCGGCGTCACCTACGAGCTGAGGGCCGCGTGAACCTAGCCATCGTTTGCTACTATTCTCAGTCCACAAATGTTGTTCTACATGAGGCAATGATGAATATTGTTCCCGGACCCTCGCTCTTCTTCTTTCGCCAGTGTTAACCCTTTAAATCCTCAGCTCATGAATTTAAAAGGTTCGTTTGATTTATCAGGCAGCCACTATTCAGGACAGGGAGAAGCATCTCGGTTAAGTGTCTTACAGACCTGTTTCATTTCCTCAAAGATTCTAGTGAGTTGTTGAGTATGAATTAACCAATCAACATGTAAATACATTGTGGTAACTGAGATTTCAAGACGTGAAGTGATTAAGATATTGCTATGTAAGATTGAGTTGATTGAAAGATATGACTAAAGCGACTTTAATGTAGTACTAGCTGAACAGATCTCTTCATTCTCGACTGATCATCTTTAATCATTAAATAAATCAATTAATTGATTATCTAACTAGTTATTTGACCATCTATTTAAACGGATTGTTGACTATGTAGAGTGCTTAGTAGGGAGTCATGAAGGGAGTTATGAAGAGAGTCATGAAGAGAGTTATGAAGGAAGCTATGAAGGGTGTTTGGCAGGTGTTAGAACCCGGCCTACCAGTAGGGTAGACGGGACTTGTATGGGTTATATGGCAATGTGATATTCTAAGCAGGCACAGTATAGATATATATTATAGTAGAGCTAATTATTAAGGAGTCCTCGATAACTCGAGGGAAGCGGCCGACTATAGGAAGTTTGCCAAGCATTGTCAAGTCGGGCACGGCACAACCATTGACATAAGGTATTAAATATCGTAGGCGTGACGTAGCCTGAGGCATGCCTTGGCAGGCCTAACCCGGGTCTAGTCTAAGGACTTCCGCTTTCTTCCGCTTTCAGCTTTCGGATTTTTCTTCTGTCAGATCTTCGCCTTTTCGTTAACTTGTTTTCTCTCATTCGTCTTCTGCTCGCTTCTTCACCTTACTTGTTTATTTTTGCTTTCCCGTCACATTTCATCCGCTTCAATTCTGTTTATATATCATTCTTCTTCTTTCTTTCCCTCTTTCACCCTATTTACTCTATCTATCTAATCTCATTCCTATTATCGACTCTTTGCCTCTCATCAACCCTTCTTCACTCACATCATTACAACTCGCATTCAAATCGTCATTCTTGAAAGAATTTTAATTCTATATGCTTTCGCAACTAAGATATTGATATCATTAGCGATGTTCGACAAATCTGAGGGGTCGAAGGAGAAGAGGTTGAGCTGCTCGGAATTTGTCTTCTTTGCTACTAGATTAGCGACTCTCGACGTTCTGAGTGTCGTGTTGGTGAACATGATATGTATGCTCGGAATGAGATTTCGAGCTCGGGTATCAGAAAACCTAAACCTCTCTCATCGCTAAAGATGTTCGTGATATCTATTCTATTTCTTAAATACGGATAAAGAAGTAAGGTGGACCAATAGCTATTTGCTAGAATTTTACGAAGTATTCGGATCGTGATAATACCACCTGTCTCGGGTCTAACAGAAATCAGTGCCGTCGCGATACAACCTCCATCTAAATCTCCTATGGACAGCTTGATTCTTTGGCAATATATCTCGCTATATATGGCTTGAGGCAGCTCACAGTAAGCCTACTCTGGCTGGAAGTATCTAAGTACGGTGCGAGTACTGCATCTTCAGGGCGTCCGCATCAAGAGCAGAGCCTCTGATCTTTCCTCGCCGCCAAGATGATTGAGGATACGCATTGGCAGTCAGGATGAACTGCTCTCCACGCCCACAACCCAAATCCACTCTGCCACTTCTAATCACTCTCCTCCCGCCCTGACCCGCTCGATATACCCCGCCACCCCTACTGAGTTACCCCTCGTCAAAAAACAGCTTTCCCTCCCTCCTTCACTGATGCACTTCGCAAACTCCGCAATCTCATACCTCAACCCCGCTCCCTCCGCCTCCACCTGCACCCTCTCACACCGCGCCGGATCTGCGAATCTCATTTCAAACGAGCTAGCAGTCCACCACGGTGCGGGCACGTAGATGTGTCCTTTGGTCCCCGCTATGACGAGATCGCTTTCAGCTTGGACGCCGATGCCGACTGTGGCCGTGGCGATGGCGTCGTTGAAGGAGATGTCGATGCGTGAGAAGATATCGACGCCTGCTTTGGCATCGTAGATTGACTTCACTTTGACACTCTGCATCTCGCATGCGCCAAGAATTTTAATGGTGGCGAGCAAGGGATAACTGGCGAGCTTGGAAATACTCCCCCCATCTTGTGCCTTGTCGTATTCTCTGCCGTTCGGTGGTGTGAGGATCGTGCAAGTGGCGGATATCCCGTGCACTTTTCCAATTTTCCCGCTCTCGGCGGCTGAGACGATTCGTTGGAAGCAGGGGGAGTAGGCGGTGTTGATGCCTTCGAGGAGTACGAGGCTTTTGTCTGATGCGAGAGAGTACAGTTCTTCGGCCTCGCGCTTGGTGAAGCAGAGAGGTTTCTCGCAGAGGACGTGTTTCCCTGACGCCAGAGCCTGCGTGGTGTAGGACACGTGCGTTGAGTGCGGTGAAGCGACATACACGGCGTCAACTGCTGCTAGAAGGTCAACGAGCGTAGCCGAGACATGGGATACCCCGTGCTCTTTTGCAAAAGCTCGTAATCGTAGTTCAGAAGGCGAGAATGCTGCTTCGACGCGTACTCCGCTCACGAGGGTCGCTTCATGGACGAATGTCTTAGCAGCACGACCACAGCCTACCACTCCTATTCGTAGCTCGCCTCGTAATTGAGTACTTGAGATGCCCGCCGTGCGTTCCAGATAGACAACTTCGCAGTATTTGCGCAAGTAATCGTGAACCCCGGTCCAATCGCTCCCAACGACCAAGATATCGATCTTCAGCTTCTGGATGTCGTGGGACTTTTGGCCGTAGTATTCCTCTGTTATGACCTCGTCTGCGAACCCAGAAGCTTCCACTGCGTGAATACGTTGCACGAGGCTTTGGCGAATGTTGAGCTTGCCTTCGGTCAGGTCGAAGCTCTCCGTGGAAATTGCTACCGTTAGGTGGGATGCCAGAGCACGTGCACGCTGCAGAAGTCTCCTGTGGCCCTCGTGGAAGAGGTCGAAGGTGCCATAGACGATGCAGCGTTTACCTAGCTCAGCGTTTTGTGGGACAGACATCTGAGGCTGCGAAGATGCGGATTGGTTCCGCAATGACAAGCGGATCGGATGCTATGTGTATGTAGCTTGTTCCGATAGTTCAGCCGCTCCTACTGACACTCAGGGATCTTACTTGCTGCTGGCCGGGCCTTGGAGGGTGGATGAAGATCTTCATGCGAAGGATGTGGCCCAAGAAGGTAGCCATTATGAATAAAAAGTCTTATTGCGATGGCCCACAGAAGCGGGGTCGCGTGCTAATCGCCTTGTTCAGGCAATGCTACTACCTTGTGTATTGCGACCCGAAGGCTCTCGCTTGATTGGGATAGCATCTTCTGGTTGGCCTTTTGACGGCCGTTGACTGATAACCTTGTTGCTACAGGCTTTGGATGATCGTCGACCACCAGGAGCTGTGGGCTCATATAAGTGTCGTAACGGAGAGAAGTAGAACAGACATGGCGAAGGTAGACGACAAGGAAACACAGCCCACATTCATATATCGCCCAGCCGTGATTGATCATTGCAGAGCCAATCTCACTCCGATAGAGCCCACCTTCGCTCTCTCAGCGGCATCTCCTTCCCTTCGTTTATTCGCGAATTATCTACTTCTGCTCGCCATGCCCAATACTCTGCCAGTCTGACGGCACCATACGACACCCAATCAAAATCGACATCAGAGATCGCGTCTTGTATCAGGGCCTGGACACCCCAGTAAAGCCCTGGGATTCCACGATACCGATCGGCGTCAGCAAGCAGATCGTCGACCACGGAGCTTGACATCGTGTTCGGAAGAGAAGCGTATCGGCTGTAACTTTCAACGTACTCCTCGATGAAAGCTCGCCGCACCGCTTTCGTGGGCAACAAGTTGTAATCGCATTCGAAGCCACCCCATTCTGCGAAATGGTTGGCAAGGTCAAAGGCTGCCGGGCATGGGACAGCGTATTCGTAGTCAATGAAACGGATTCTTTCTTTGAGAGTCTTGGCTTGCGTGACGCCATCAGAATCATGCGACGGCGTGTCTCCTTCCAAGGGAAGAATTATATTTGCGGTGAGAAGGTCGCAGTGTCCCAACACGAGCTGCAGATATGTTGAGTCAGGTTGGATCACTAACGAAGTCTAATTAGTACTTACACCGTGATGTCCGAGGCCTCGGTCATGATTTAATTCCCCATAAGACTTTTCCACTTCTTTCTGGAGGACCGCCTTCTGGGCTTCTTCCGTCTCATTGCGAGTTGGGAGCGCAGAGATCCATTTCCGAATCACGCTCCATATATTTGCTGATTGAGAGCGACCAGTAATAACTTGATCATTTAAAGCGTTGGTTGCAGCAAGCTCATCTTGTGATTCCACGGCATCGAGTAGTGGCAGGGGAAGACGAGCATGCCATTCTCCTAGCCGGGCTGCAACAGCACGCCATACCGTCTCTTTCTGAAGATCCTGAGGAGTACAGACACGACCCGGCGTGTACCCGTATAGCAGTCCATTGCGGAAGCGAGCAAGGAGTGGTGCCGCAAGTCCCCACGCTGCAAGCAACGCGTGTGTTGCGGCTTCCATGTCCCGATCAACCAGGACGTCTGAATCCTTGCCATAGGCTCTCAATAGTACGGCTTCTTCCTCGTTCACGCTGTCAGGTCGTCCGGGGACCTTTTTGGTCAGTTTCAGGAGCTATGGATGTTAGTCAGACACATTAAGAGGAGCCAGAGTAGTGTGGGAAATGACGAACGGTATTCATGATGCCGTCTGTGAACCGAACGACCTCCACTGTGCCTGGATTCGATTCCCAAGCTGGACTGACACTGTGAACAAGCTTCAAGGCAGATTCTTCTGAATCAGCATCGCTATAGGTCATGGAAAGGACATTCACTTCAGCCTGTTGGATGGCGACGGCTTCTATGCAAGGATCATCCTCCACTATATCAAGGCTCTGCATGGTTCCAGCAATATGAGCCTGGTCGCCCTCGTCGGACGCGTGTTTTGCAATGTCTTCCTTGGGAATATCATACTCTGCTTCCGTCTGCTTTATAACGAATAGCTGGGTACTGTCGCTGTTCAAGCACGGCGTCTCCTGAAAAGGCTGGTCGTTTCCCTTGTTCAAAGATTCCTCATCGGCCTGAGCATCGAAATCTAAGGGCTCAAGGTCTGATTGTTGGTGTCCATTTCCCTGTGTGAAGAGCTCGACGGTAGCATTACTAGCCGACTTGACATCCCACGCAGGCGATTTCTGCAATTCGACGGTATGTGGAGAAGGGAATTTGCGGACCAAGTAATTGACGGTTTCGTAGGCCCTAGATTACACGTAAGCTTACGTTGTCTTCCGGTTGTTCGTTGGCAAAGAATTACCTGGCCCTGACCTGCGAGCCTGGAAAAAGGGCAGAATTGATGAAGAGCTCTTTCAGACTGTACAAACGTATGCGATCATCCCACTCATTGACCGGCTCACTGGCCTCGAAGTGACGCAGGTACTCCCTCTTGTAGACCTTGGCTCGGAGACGATGGTGATCCACTGTCAACGGCCCTAGCTCCATCTCATTATGAGCATAATAGGCACATGAGTCGAAGATGTAGATCTTTCCCGTGTTGTACTCAGTGCCCACGTTTCCTTCCCAAAGGTCGCCATGAACTAGACACGGTTTTATTTTCCTTCCATCTGCTTCCAAGGCCCCGAGCAATCGCGGTATCACGGTATCGATGACCCGTGTGAACAATGTTTCCAGCTCCTCCCAGAACCCATTGATCCTTTTGTCATGTTCGTAAGCACTATGTAGGAGCTTGGCGAAGAAGTCGGGCCAGCTGTCGTTCCATTCAACATTGTGTGGAAGATTGCCATCGTAGGTGGTGATGTGGAAACCGAATTGGCCGGTTGGAGAGACGCTCTTGTGATGTAATTCGGCGAGGCGAAGGCCAAGCTGAACAGGGTCAGGGAGCTTGTTGCTGACGTTGACAAACTCTATGAGGAAAAAGTATGTCGGCGGGCTAGCGAGGCGGAACCTTCCGCACGCAATTGGCGACGGTACCAAATGAGGAACCGTTCTTTGTAGCTCGGACATCGCATGGTACTCGCCCTCGAGTTGGGCTCGACCTTCTTCTGTCGCTAAGCACTGCACGACCTTGATATCAGTCAATGCAATCTATAGCTCGCCCCTTGCAAAGGCTTGGGAAGCTGCCTGGTCGCACCTTGAGGAAAAACCCAACCGGCGCACCTTGTTCTGTCACTGCATCGATGCGTGCAGTGGTGGACCAAGCAGAGGCTCCAAAGCTGTCTGCCGAGATGACTCTCGTCCCTGAAGGCAGTGCTACATGGCTTGTCAATACCATGTGAGGTTCTGTTATTGACAGACATACCCTCGAGTACAGCATCATCCAGAGGGAAGTTACCACCAAGCTTACTCTGCACGGAGGCTGCTCGCTCAAGATCGGGTACCATGTGTATTTCCGTTGGGGCCTGCATTGCTTTGTAGGATGCTAGAACAGCCAACTCTGTGTTGCAATCAGTATATTAATGGTTGGGGTAGCCTTGAGCGAGCGATGGGTGTATCGCTTGAACGATTGTGCTGATCTTTCCTTCCACTTGCTCGACGATGGCAGCCTTGTCTAATTGCCAATTCATCTTCGTCAGGTAAGGTAGTACCAAGTTGTACACACCAATCACCCCCCCGCCCGCTTCGTGGCCCAGACTCTTGCATATCAGCCTAACTTAAGGGCTGCAGCAACGATAGCCTCGCCTGTCCTGTCATTGATGAAGCCTTCATATTACAATCATCCTCGCAACGTTCTGATAAGCCAAGCCTCGAGAAAATTGATGGCTGGGATGCTGACTTCCTTGCTTGTCGACTTGTACAGGCACTTTCCTTATGTGATTCATATCCTTCGTTATGGTACGATGCGGAAACACCGTAAGCATATCCCCGAAGCTGACCCTCCATCATTTAGTCGCCACATTTGCATCATCCCAAAAGCAACAGTCCTTCCAGCTCTACTGCTGGTCGTAGAGAAGGCAATGCAAACGCCCAATCTGATTCTTCTGGACTTCATGTTCTCTTCGCCCCATCAAAAGCGCCCTCGGCGGACATCATCTTTGTGCACGGATTAGGCGGATCGAGCGAGAAGACGTGGTGCTACGACGGAGATTCGGATCGATTTTGGCCGAAGTTATGGCTACCGCTCGAACCCGAGATCAGCAGCGCAAGGATCATGAGCTTTGGCTACAATGCCGACTATAGGAACACAGGACCAAATAGCGTATCGAGTATCTCAGACTTCGCAAGGGATCTGCTATTCAATTTGAAATTCGGACGAGATATTGAAGATCGAAATGATCTAGATATTGGCAAGGTGGGGAGCTTTGACCCAAATTCGAACAGCTTTTGCTCACTCGTATACCAGAGACCAATTATTTTTGTTGTTCATTCGATGGGTGGTCTTGTCTTCAAGAAGGTTGGTGCACTGCGGGTTTTCGTTGATCAAATTCCGATCATCAATATAGACCGCGCTCGAACGTCAAGGGCGGGGATCAGCTATCAGACAGCGGACCATGTGTTGATTTCTGCTGACTGAGACGGTCACAGGCTTACATCCACGGCCAGAGTAACGATGAATACAAGCAAATCATCTCGCAAACCCGTGCTGTGCTGTTCCTTTCCACACCTCATCGCGGCAACAGTCTCGCAGACTATCTGAATCGCTTGTTGTCTATTTCACCATTCAGTCATAGTCCGAAAGCGTATGTCGCAGAGCTTAGCCGGAAATCTCCGTCAATATCTGAATTGAATGATTCTTTTCGAGATGTGTCTGGTCAGATACAGTCTATAGTCTCCTTCTACGAAACACTGGAGACATCGGTTGCCTCAAAATACATGGTAAGTCTGACCAATGGTTCCAAAAGCCACCGCATATCGGACTAATAACTTGAAGATGATAGTGAATAAAGATTCGTCATCCCTTGGCTATCCTGGCGAAATCATAAAGCCTTTGAACGCAGACCATCATGACGTGTGTAAATTTAGCAGCCGAGAAAACTCCAACTACCAAAGTATCTCTTTCCTTCTGAGCAATTTCGTCTCAAGGTACCAGCATACTTGTAAGTCCAACGCACATTCAGGATCACCAAAACCTAACTGAGCAAACAGCTTCTGAAGCCTCGCTTTCGAGGTCGAAATCAAGCACACGAACGCTGGAGAAATTACTGGGAGTGTCTAACGCACCGGAGGAAGATCTTAATTCTCAGCTTCATCGATGGAAGGAAGGTACCTGCAGTGGTATATTGAACACACCGGATTTCATGAAGTGGGAGCATTCGTTGCAGTCTTGCGTTTTATGGCTCTATGCTCAGCCAGGCTCCGGGAAATCCATCCAAGCCTCGTTTCTCATCAACCACTTTCTCAAGAAAGGCCATCTTTGTCAATACTTTTTTTTCCAGCACGGAGATTTGGCAAAGCAATCTCCGGGCGATTTATGGAGATCATTGGCGTTTCAGACAGCGCAAGACGTACCAGACCTGCACGAAATGCTCAAAATCATGAACGGTAAGGGCGTCAGGCTCGATAAGATGGATTCTTGGAGTATCTGGCAACGAATCTTGGTTTCAACTCTTTTTGGTCTAATGAACAATGCCCCTCTATATTGGGTCATCGATGCTCTTGATGAATCTGATTCACCATTGGCTATCATTGAGCATTTCAAAAGTCTCGCCTCATCACAAATAGTCATTCACGTTCTGGTGACGAGCCGACCAACCCCTGATATCAAAGTGGCTTTCGATAGAGTCGCTGCAAGCATCACGGTCCGCTCAGCGTCTTTAGACAATAATGAGAACGACATCCGGCACTACGCCACATCAGAGAAGCCATTTATGCGTGGGAGTCAACAGTTTCGCCAGCAGATAGTTGATAAATTAGTTAGTCGAGCGGGGGGAAGCTTTCTATGGGTGCACCTTGTGCTCAAAGAGATAACCCGATGTCATTCGGAAAGAGACATTAAGCAGGTTCTTGATGAGGTCCCTTCCGGCATGGAGGATCTTTACCGACGCATGGCCAATGCCATCAACAAGCTCAAAAAGCCTTCTGATGTGTCATTGGCTCGTTCGATACTGGCATGGACAACATATTCGAGAAAGTCTCTCCATACGGATGAGTTGTTAGAGGCGTTGGGGCCCGAGCATCCCAGAATTCTCGATCTGGCAGACACCATCAACCAAGTCTGCGGTCACTTCGTCAAACTGGACAGACGCGACGGTAAGGTCTACGTCTCACTGGTACATTACACTGCTCGCGAGTACCTCGTCAGTAATTCCAGGATTTCTTTCCTTCTAAAGGCTGAAGCTGCGCATGAGAAACTCTTCGAAACAACGCTTTCCATCTTCATCCATCGGAACCTTCGCGATATGTTGTCCCAAGAGCCGTGGCCCCCATTATATGCCTATTCGGCATCGTCGTGGGGCTGGCATCTCAGTCATGGCTCGGAAGAGTCCGAGCATGCTTTGGAATTGATGACCAAATTCTTCTCCGGACGTTTCGTCCTTCCATGGATTCAGGCACTGGCCATGATGGGCGAGCTGAAACCTCTCGTTTACACATCCCAACATGTTACGGCTTTTGTTCGGCAATACCAGAGCTTTTACGCTAGGAGGCTATCACTCAATTCTCACCTGGCAGACTTTGAACTCCTTGAGCTCTGGGCTGTCGACCTTCTGAAGATCGTCGGAAAATTTGGCGGTCACCTCCTCCAGGACCCGAATGCCATTTACAGATACATACCTCAATTCTGCCCCGCTAATTCAAGGATCTACCGGCAATTTGGACAGTCGCCAGCCTCTCCACTTCGTGTTGAAGGGCTGTCGACAGATGAATGGGACGATTGCTTGGCCCGACTGTCGGTCGGCACAAATCGTGAAACATTGCTGATACGGTGCTTTGGCCGTTTCCTGGCCATCTTGACCTCTGTAGGCAGTACGACTCTTTGGGATTCGCGGTCTTTTGAGGAGATTCGGACATTTGTTCATCAAGAGCACGTCCATAATATATGCTTTAGCGATAACGGCGAGATGCTTGCATCATGTGGCAGCAAATCTACGAAGATTTGGAACATCTCAGAGGGTAAGCTTCTCCACGCCACCGCTAGTCTTCCCAATGTTCGACCCTTAGAACTCAGGTTTTCTCAGCTCGACTCTATCCTCGTCGCGGGTCTGGACACTCGGAGGGTTGCACAATTTAACCTTGGCGATACAGGGCATGGCTGGCAGCATAGTTCTTCCGCCATCTTTCGAGAAGATAACACGATACCCGGTGCGAACCCAAATTCGCCAAACGACATGGCATTCAATCCAGATATGACTCAGGTTGCGATCGCATACCGTGGCTATCCTCTCTCCGTTTGGTCTCTGAAGTCACCAGGACTGATCAGTAGATGCAAGAGAAGAATTGAGACCAGCCATCCTTCCCGTAAATCGTGGACAGGAGTCAGTTTCGTGCGGTGGCATCCGCGAAATGGCCAACTACTCGGTATCTATATCGACGGGGCGGTGTTCAAATGGCATCCCTTCGAACAAACGCATCAGGAGTTGAAGGTAGACACATCCGAAGGCACCCCCTCAGAACTCGATATCAGTCCCAATGGAGCTTTCTTCGTGACCAGCGACGTCGACGGCACTGTCAAACTGTACAGCTTTCATACCTTCCAGCTCATCTACCAACTTTCGTCCGAAGATGTGGTCACAGCCATATGTTTCAGCCCCGACGGCCGACGATTCTATGATATCAGAGGCTCTTATTGCAATGTCTGGGAACCAAATTCCCTGATCAGGATATCCGACATGGATGAACAGAGCCACGATACCGACACTTGGGCCGAAAGCATGAAGAGCGTTTCTTTCAACACCTCGGAGTCGCATGTCCAGAGTCTTGTCCCTATCACAGCACTCTCGGCACGACGTCAGGGCGATCTATTATGCATTGGTAATGCTGTCGGTATTGTGGAATTGGAAACCATTTCCAATGCAGAGAAGGTCCAAGGAGGAAAATCCCAAGCCAAGATGATCATTGAGCATCTCGTTTGGGCAGAGGATGGGATACATTTTGCTTTCGTAGACCTTGGAGGACGTATTGTTGTCAATACGGCAAGAGAGAAGAAAGACCACCAATGGGAAATCCACTCCGTCATGAACGAAAGCTTCAATGTTCAGAAGGGTGGAGCGCACCGATTACTTATCAGTCCTGACTCCAATTTTGTCTTGATCGCTAGTCCAGAGTCAGCACAGCTATGGTCGATAAAGCGACGCTCTGTGTGTGGGACCTACAGCTCTTCATCGCAGGGGCCTGTCACGTGGGCCAATCACCCATTGGACCCTGGAAGACTCCTTGCCTTTTCGCCGTCCGCAGTCACCGCTTACACCTGGAGCACACTCGAGCGGGGTCGTCAGCGGCGGATCGAGCCCTTTCTATATGCGTCTCCTTGCTATACGGACGAGAGCGGCACAGATCTGCAGCCTTTAGAGCTAGTGCAACTTGACCTCGACGGTGGTCACGACACCATTGACAAATTGATCGTATCCCACAGCAAAGCCTTCATACTCCTTTTTATCGCAAAATTTCGGCAACACGGACGACGTACGAACCGCCTCTACGTGCTTGAAACCGTATCCCTCGCCGAACCCTCCGGTACAGCAGAAGCCCAAGGCCTGATTTCCATTCCCATACCATTTCATATCGCCTCTTCCATCGAACGACCCTTGGAAGTGCTGAGCAATGGTCGCCTAGTGTTCATGGACGAGTCATTCTGGGTGTGCTCGTGGCGGCTACAGAGGCCCGAAGGTCCCAGTGCCCTCCTCCGTCACTTTTTCCTTCCACGAGACTGGGTTAATGCCGAGAGTTTGAACTTGTGTCAGGTTACGGCCGACGGTATTTTCCTGTGTCCGAGAAAGGGGGAGATTGCGATTATATATAGCGATTTGGGATCGGAGTGGTGAGAGGAAGGATATATTTGACACTGACTACGATACATATATACATATAAGAGTAATGCCAAAAAGCTTCTATGATACTTTCAGAAAGCTTTAGCGTGCAGTGATTGAGTTAGCTTCGCTTGAGTCTTGTCTTGATCATCATCATCGAAGACAGTGAAGAAAATTGCCTCAGAATCTCAGACGTAGATAGATGAAACCTAGCTTCTTCAAGACTAGATGCATTACATCTTTTCAAGTAAGCATACTCGTATAAACGAGATTCTCACGCAAACAAGGTTTCTGCGCACTCTAACCTAGAAAGATTAGCAACAGATAGTATCGAGTTTAGCATTCTAAAAATGACACTAATATAAATAGTTTTAGTTAGCATGCGCAGAAACCTCGTTTGCACAAGAATCTCATTTATACGAGTAAATGACTAAGTCTCTTTAAGTTAATTATTATGATTCTAGCCTTCGTCTATTCTTCGTCTAGCCTTCGCCTGATTTCATTCTAATCGAGCCTAGCACAAAGTTGAGAAACACACATATAAGAATTGAGTTTTTTTCTGTGAATACTTTTCTTTCTTAGCATTTATTTATTAGTTAAATGACATCTTTATGACTCGCTTTAGATCGACTTCTAACAGTAAATAAATGCTAATCAACTACTCTGCTATCAACGTGTAAATGTCAGAATCATGTCTAGATGATACAATCAATGAAGATCAAAGTTGATAGTGCTTGATCTTTAGAAATAGCTATAACTGAATATTAAGAATATAGAAAAAGATTGATACAAAAGCTTTTATTTATGTAATGTTCAGAGACTGCGCTAGACTCAAAAGAAATGTGTTTGTGACATGAAAAGAAAATGATGTAAATGAACAAGATGTTGATGAAAGAAAAAGAGTGTTGAGAAAGAAAAAGAGTGTTGAGTCATATCTGAGTCAAATCTGAATCAGATCTAGATCAGATCTCGACTAGATTGTTGACTAGTTTTAATCATTACACAAAATACTTGCTAGCGTGCATTGCAAATTGATTAAAGCTTCAGTCTTGTTCAGTCTTATTGATCTTGATATGCTTGTAACATTATTTCTTTCTTCGAAAATTCATGTTTGCATGAATGTAGTTTCTTTGCTTGCTTTTGTTGATAGTTATTTCGCTATTTAGCGTGATTTGCTTGAATATAACTTATGAAATTCATTCAAAACTTTCTCTGAATTATTGAATTCTTTTTTATCAACATAGTATCATTTATCATCTTTATCTAGATTTTTTCATTTGACTTTGTACTGTATTTGATCTCAATAGCATCTGAAGTTCAATATATCATCTATCTTTCAATGTTCATCATCTTTAATAGTGATTGATCTGAGTGATTTTAAATATTGTTTTGATAAAGAGTCTTTTGAATATGATTGTAGTAGTTTCAAGCTGAACATCAAGTGTATATGCTTCATGCTTGTAAATAGATAAATGTCACGATTCTAATCTTGTCAGACTCAGTTTTCTAGTCTTGTCAGATTTATTCTTGCTTTATCATCTTGACTAGTCTCTATTGAGTCTAGCGTCGACTGAGAAACACATATATGTAGTCAGTTTCTTTTCTGTAACTATCTTTCTTTCTTAGCATTTATTTTCTAGTTAAATGACATTCATATTGACTCGTTCTATACTGATCTTTAACATTAAATAAATGCTCATCATTTACTCTGCTATCGATGAATAGATGATATGAAACAATTTATTCAGTAAGAAAAATTTGCAAGAGATTCTTCAAATTTGCATCATCATTTTAGATTGCAAGAGATTCTTTGATTCTACACTCATTTTCATCATTTTATTTGCAAGAAATTCTTTGAATAAAGCACTCAATTATTATTTGAAATTCACAAGAGATTCTTTGAATTTTCACTCATCAAAAAACATCAATTCAAAACATCAATCTCTCATTTATTCTTATTTCAACAACTTCTATCTTCTCTCATCATGACATGCAACGTCAAGTCAGTTGAGTTTCAAACAATTCATCTGCTTAAAAGCACTGTCAGTAGAAGAGTTTCACTTTTACTCATTGATGCTTCAGTTGAAGCTGAGAAAGCTGTCATTATATAAAACATAAACATCGAAGAACAACTGCGTCATTGAATCAGCAATCAACTTGACGAAGTCATCAATATGCTGAACGAGCTTCGAAGTCAGCGAGACTTGACTCTACAACTCAATGAACACTGACTTCTCATACAAGAAGATCACAAAAAAAGAGCGAAACAACTAGAAGTCGCTTTTGATAAGAACGATGAGCTAGAGAAAAAGATTAATCAGCTACAAGACAAGCGATTGAACTTCAGAGTGAAACAACGTCAGACTGATCAATCTATGTATCGTCAAGATACTCAGTCAGCTGAGCAACGAGTCAATCAAAAAGTTGAATGAAGCTTTGCTTTCAAAGCTCACTCTCAACGAAAGTCTTCTACTTTATCTGAAAATGAGAATGATCATCACAAGTTCATCAAGCTTTCAAATTCACTCATTTTCATTGAAACAGATGATTTTATCTGAGAGACATGAAACATCAAGATAGCTGACAAGCTCAATGTCAACGTGAATCATTATTCTACTGAAAAAATTCGTATTGTCTATGTGATTTTCAGACTAGAAGACGATGCTGATCAGCAAATCTATGCAAAGCATCATGTTGATGTCTTCTCATTCTATCAGTCACTATCAAAGCTATTGAAACATCTGAAAGAAATTTACGAAAATCAGAATCTGATTTGAAAGTGTCATTGCAAATACATCACTCTGAAGCAGCTCAACAAGTTCTTCAGCTTCTTCTATTCAGAATTCACTAGAATATTCAGCTTTCTGAACTACGACGATATTATTCTGATGAACGACATTCAGAATAAAATCAACAATCATCTTCAAAACGTGTTGTCAGTTTGCCTCATAAAGTTTAGCTTGCTTGACAAGCTCAAGATCTTTCTTCAAGATGTGAATAACAAACAACAAGTCAATTATCAGCTACGTGATGAGCAATAAACAGTCAAATTGATAGCAGCTTTGAAAAAACGTTTTGTTTCTTCGTCGACATTAACTTCAATCTCAATTACTAGCTATGTTCAACTTGCTACTTTTTTCATTCTTGAATCTGAATGATCAAGAATGTCAATCATCTGCTTCAACTGCAAAGTATTGAATCATCTTTCAAAGAATTGCTCTCAGCTGAAGACTAGTACTTCGACATCTCATGCATTCATCTCTCGTCTCAATGAGATCATCATGTCAAAAGAAGAGAAGAAATTATTTACAGAGAAATCAAAGAATGAGACAAAAAACTAGTGACTTTCATCAAAGACATGATGAAAGATGTGTTAATTTCTTCAACAATGAGCAGCTCAAATAATTTCTTTACTTCGAAATCTTTGACTACTGAATGTATACTATCTAGCAATGAAATTAGTTACTCATTAAAATCATTGATTGACACTGAAGCAGCTGACTATTCATTCATTGATAAATTAATTGCGCAGAATGTTTGTGATCATTTGCAAATTGAATCATTATCTTTAATCAAGCTCAAGTCAATAAGAAAATTCGATGATCATTATGCAAAAAAGCTCATTACTCATGCGATTTATTCAAATCTGACTGTTCAAGATCATATGAAATGTTTCATTTCTATGCTGATTACTTAATTGAATCAGCATCAGATTGTTAAAGATCGATCTAGAGTGAGTCATAGAAATGTCATTTAACTAATAGATAAATGCTAAGAAAGAAAAGTATCTACAGAAAAGAACTCGATTCTTATATGTATGTTTCTCAGCTCTGTGCTAGACTCGATTGAGTTGATGTCTTACACATATGATGCAGAGTCTCAATGATATCATCTTTAGATCAGATTTTCGCTAGACTCGATTAGAATGAAATCAGGTGAAGACTAGATGAAGACTAGAATCATAACATTATTTCTCTCTTCTTGACTATTCATGTTCGCATGAATGTTGTTTCTTAGTGCGCTTTTCTTGAATATTTGATATGAAAGTCATCAATCATCTCTTGAGCGTTCATAAATTCGTCGTCGTCAGCGTTATATCAGTTGAGATCGTTGTCATAGCTCTTTCATTTAACTTGATATTGAAGTCGTCTTTGATATCGTCAAGAGTTTAATATATCATCGATTTCTCATTCATCTTCATCATTTATCACTATTGATCTCGAAGATTCATTCTTTTGATCAGACAAAGAATCATCAACGACAGAACGAAGAAGCTCTGAATGAAATACATCATGTATATGCATAGTCTTTGATACTTTCAACTTATAGAATGAGTCAACAGACTCAGTGATCTGAAATGAGTCGAGCATCTTGTCATTCAATTTTTTGAAAGATTTCGCTGTAATGATGTTTCGTTCATTCAGAAACATCTTTGATTCAATCTTGTAATTAACTTTCTTTCTATGCTTGTTAGCTTGATTCATCATTTGTTTTTGTGTTTTGATCAGAGCTTCATGAGTGAAGATCAATGTCTTGTTCATTTGTTCAGATATATTCTTGACTCGATTGATTTGCAGACGTTCGCGAGTGCTTTCATACTCAATGATGTCAGAGTCGAAGCTCATATGAGAATGAAAGTTCTTGTTCATGAAGAAGAAGATCAAGAAGATGACTGAAGATAAGATGTTATTGTTGACAAACTCGATCATGAATAGTCACTTGAATCAGTTATTCTGCATATATGAACAGAAGAATTGAAGATATCGCTTGATGTTCTGATTGACTTGTTTGCTTTGATCATCGATCTGAAAATGATAGACGATGAACAATCAAAGAAAAATGCTCAGTCGTTTGCAAAGAAACTTTCATAGTATAGAGATGAATTGCGAATTTCGATCAGATACTATGAAGCTTGATAGATCATGAGTTTGATATACTCATTGAATCAGCATTTCAGCTGTCTTTTTGACAGTGATATCTTCATCGTCAGTGATGCAAGAGATATAATGTCTTTTCTTTGACAATCTGCAGATGATCGTCAGAATAGCGTTGTACTCGCTTGAATTAAATAGATCAATAATGAAGTTCATTGCTATGTCTTGTCATCGCTGTTCAGATATCAATAGAGATTGAAGCAAGTCATTTGATTTATCTCTAGATGTCTTTGAGCGTTGACAGATATAGCAGTTTCGAATATATCAATCTATCGTTTTTCGCATGAATGATCAATAGTAGTTTCGCTTTATGACTTTCACAGTTCTAAGAATATCAGAATGATCAACTGATGATTGATCATGTATCTCACGAATCAGATTCATTTGTAGAAGCTCATTGAACGAAACTCATAGCTGACTGTCTTTGTATAAGATTTCATTCTGAATTCAACAATTCTTCAGCTTGATGTCTTCATATTGTGTCTCGTCTCTTGCTATTGCTTCGCAAAGTAGCGTACAATTCTCATCGATTTCATTAATCTCAAGAATCTGTTTATAGATTGATTTATTGATGTTCTTCTTTAAATCAGCAATTTTCATTCGATTCAAAGTCAGAATAGTGATTCATTGATAGTGAATGCACTCATCTTCTGAATCTCTGAGCACGACGTCAGCTTGACGAGTTAATGCATCGATCTTGATGTTCTGTTTATCAGATCAATACATTATCTTGAAGTTGAAATCAGCGAGCTTCTGAACTCAATGCATCTGATGTCTACTCAGCTCTTTATCTTTCATCAATGAGATGAGTGCTTGATGATCGATGAACATCTTGATAGAAATGTCAGTTAGTTTCAGTTCAAGTCATCAGTGTTCAAATGCTCAAATGATGATCAAAAGTTCTTTATCATATATTTTGTAGTTGCATTCAGCAGAAAACATGTTCTTGCTATAAAAGACAATTGAATGTAGTACTTCTTCATCATCATATTGAGAGAGAACTTCATCATTGACGTAGTTGAATGAGTCGATTTCGAGAATAGTCTCACGAGTTTGATCAAAGTGACGTAGTATAGAAGTCTTGATCATACATCTCTTCATATGATCGAAAATGATCTGACAGACTTCATTTCATTCAAATATAATTTTCTTTTGAATGAGTTGAATCATTGAATGAACAATCTTTGAAAAGTTCTTGATGAAGCATTAATAAAAGTTGCAGAAGTCAATGAAGAACTGCATCTGAGTGAGATTATTGAGTGTAGATTAATCAACGACTGCTTGCATCTTTTGCAAGTTCATCTTAAATTCTTCGATTGATATCAAAAGTTCTAAAAAGATGATTTTCTGAACATGAAACTCACATTTATCAATGTCTATTTGTAGATCAGCTTCTCGTAGTTTATTCAAGATCAATCATACATGTTGCTTGTGTTTCTTCAAGATCTTGCTGTAAATGATAATGTCATCTAGATAAATCTGACAAAACTGATGTAGATATTCAAACAACACGTCGTTCATATAGTGTTGATAAAATGTTGATTTGTTGATTAATTTGAAGAGCATTACATGATATTTGTATAAGTCGAAAAAGATAATAAAGATAGTCAAATCTTCGTTATCTGAATGCATGCATAGTTTATTGAACGCGACAATGATGTTTAATCGAGTCAGATATTTGCTTTCTTATATACGAGCGAGAATCTCGTCTATCAATGACAAAGAATAGCGATCTCGTTTGATCAAAGCATTGAACTTTCTGTAATCAATGCAGAAACGCAGACTATCGTCTTTCTTTTCAATGAACAAAATGAGCGAGATGTATGATGCAAAGCTGAAGAAAATGAATTCTTTGTTCAAATGTTCGATCAGATACTTCTTTATCTTCTGAAGCTTGTGATTGAACATCTGATATAATCTGCTTCGAGAAAGCATTTCTTCATCGATCAACTCAATTTTGTGATCGTAGAAACGATGCAATGATAGTTGATTGATTATTGCTCGATCGAAAACATCTAGATAGTCGTGATATTCAGAGAAAAGCTTGACTTTGACTTGCTCGAGAACTTCAGCGTGAAAAAGCTCATGCAGATTCACTTCTTCAGACTTGTTTTCAACTGTAATTATAAGTCGATTGATTTTCAAGATGATAACAGCAAAGATCTTAACATCTGATCATTTGACTAACATTTTATATGTCGCTGTCTCTATCATTGCTATGTTCATTGAACTGAAAGAGAATGAATTAAGATTGAACGTTGATTTAGAATTTTTGACGTTAGTTAAAGTCGCGTTGCGCGATTTTAACTGTTCAATTAGTTTAACTGACTTCTCATTGAACTGATTGAAAGAGAGTGATTTCAGACTGAGTTGAAAGATAGTGAAAGATCTCTTCAATATATGAGTAGAAGTCAAACTCTTTTGCTTCATGATTATCTTGTTGATTGTGAGTAGAACAATTGATTTCAAATTGAGAGTGAAATTTGAAAATCGAAGAAAATCGATTTACATGTCAATTACTAGATTGATTTTGTTCATTCATGTTTTTTCAAGAATCATTTGATGTTGATCTAATCGAGTGATCAACATAAAAGCTGTGTCAATCGTATGATCTTGAACAGTCAGATTCAAATAGATGACATGAGTAATGAGTTTTTTAGCATAATAATTGTCAAATTCTCGAATTGACTTCGCTTTGATCAAAGTCAAAGACTTGATTTGCAACTGATCACAAACAATCTGCGCGATCACTTCATCAATGAATGAATAGTCAGCAGCTTTGATGTCAATCAATGACTTCAATGAGTAACTAATTTCATTGCTAGAAAGTACACATTCAGTAGTTAAAGATTCAGAAGCAAAAGAATCATCTGACATGCTCATCGTTGAAGAAATTAACATCTTTTTCATCGCGTCTTTGATGAAAGTCTCTAGTTTTTTGTCTCGCTATTCTCAGAAGACATTTTCTCATTCTCTTTATTCTTCGAAATGATGATTTCATGTAGATGAAGAATGAAAACATAAGATGCAAAAGTATCAATCTTGTTCTGAGAGCAATTCTTGAATAAATGATTCGAGATCTTGCAAGTATAGCAGATGATAGATGATCTTGCTGACTCAGAAGTAGAAGAGAAAGTAGACTTAATATAATTGATTATCAAAGTCGTTACTGACAATGAAGTAGCAGTGAATTTATCAGATACAATCATGACTTTGACGATGATAGTGCGAAGCTGACTGCGTAACTGATAGTTGACTCGCTGTTTATTATTCACATCTTGAAGAAAGATTCTTAAGTGAGTGAGCGAAGTAAAATTCTCTGAACAGACTGATAGAGCATTCTGCAAGCGATTATTGATTTTATTCTGAAGATCGTTCATCAGAGTGCAATCATCGTAGTCTAGATAGCTGAATAGCTTCATAAAGTCAAAGTAGAAGACATTGAAAGACTTGTCTGTTTGTCTCAGAGCGTTGTACTTGCAATGACACTTTCGATTTCTATTCAGTTCATCATATATTTCTTTCAGATGCTCAAATAACTCATAGATTGAGATGTAAGAATGCAAAGCGTCATGATGATGTCAAGCGAAAATATGTTCAGCAGCATCATCTTCTAGTCTAGATATCACATAAACAATACAGATATTCTCATTATTGAAGTGATTGACATTAGTCTGAAGCTTGTCGTTCATCTTGATTCTTCAGCTATTTCATGTTGATTCATCTTCATCAATGAATACAAAAGAGTTCAAAAACTTGAAAGACTTGTGATGATCATTATTGAATAAAGTGAATGACTTACATCGAGTATGATTCTCGATAGATTGACGACATAGAGATTTCATAAAAACTCGAGATTCAGTAAACTGACGAGATCAAAATTGATTCGCTGAATGCTGTCTCTTTTTTAGACTCAAGACTTTCTTTCATAGTTTGATGATAGTCTCTTCTTGAGTGTCTATTGTCATTTGATTGATCTTTAGCTCATCAAGTCTCTTGATGTGATTGACTTGAACATTGATTCATTGCTCATTGAGTTTCAAAGTCATGTTTCATTGATCTCTTAGCTCGATCAGCATCTTGATGATCTCGTCTGACTGATCAATAGCTCATTGACAAAGTTGTTGACTCATGTTGATGTTTCATGAGATAGCGACATTCTGAGATTCAGCTGAGACATTGAAAGAAATAATGAAAATGCATCTGTTAACAGTGCTTCTAAGCAGAAGAGCTGTTCGTGACTCGACTGATTCAAAGTCGCATGTCATTGTGAGAAAGATAAATAAATAAATTTGATTGTGATAAAGTTGAGTGATTGATTTGATAAATTTGAGTAAATTTGAGTAAATTTGAAGATGTATTTTGATGAAAGTAATTCAAAGAATTTCTTGCGAATTTTCTGAATAGAAGTAGATTATTTCGTATCATCTACACGTCGATAGCAGAGTAGTTGATTAACATTTATCTACTGTTAGAAGTTGATCTAGAGCGAGTCATAGAGATGTCATTTAACTAATAAATAAATGCTAAGAAAGAAAAGTATCTACAGAAAAGAACTCGATTCTTATATGTATGTTTCTCAGCTCTGTGCTAGACTCAATTGAGTTGACATATTACACATATGATGCAGAGTCTCAATGATATCACTTCTAGATCAGATTTTCGCTAGACTCGATTAGAATGAAATCAGACGAAGACTAGATGAAGATTAGAATCGTAACACAGATGATTCTTGAAAAAACATAAATGAATAAGATCAAAATAATGATTGATATGAAAGATGATCATCTTCAATTTTCTGATTCAAAGATTTATATCAATGCTAGCTTGATCTTTCTTTCTGTCATGAAGAAAATTGCAATAGAACAGAAGAGTTCAATCTTTACTTAAATACTAAAAAGATTTATCTCTTCTGTCATCACTCAACTCAGCGAGAAGTCATCTTCATTCAAAATCGTGAAATCATTTAATTCAGTCAACTTCACTTCATCTTTCAATTCAATAAACATAGCAATGATAGAGACTGCAGCATATAAATCACTAGTCAAATGATTGAATGTGACTACTTTCATGATAATCATCACGAAAATCGATCAACTTCTAAAAACAGCTATAAATAAACTTGAAGATGTAGATCTACAAGAGCTTTCACATGAAGAGATCTTGAAAGAAGTCAAAGCTAAGCTTTCTTTGAAGTATCATGACTATCTGAACGTGTTTGATCGAGCTATGACTGATCAACTATCTTCTCATCATCTCTATGATCACAAAATCGAGTTAACAGATAAGAGAATGTCTTCTCAAAGTCGTCTCTATCATATGTCTGACTACAAGCTTCAAAAGATGAAGAATTATCTGATTGAACATCTGAATAAAAGCTTTATATCTTTCAGCTCAATCTCATATGCTTCGCTCATACTATTCATTGAAAAGAAAGACGATAGTCTGCGTTTCTGCGTCGATTATAGAAAGCTCAATGCTTTGATCAAACAAGATCGCTACTCTCTATTCTTAATAAACGAAACTCTCACTCGTATTCAAGATAGCAAGTATCTGACTCGATTGAATATAATAGTCATCTTCAACAAACTACACATGCATTCAAGTAGCGAAGATTTTACTATCTTTATTATCTCTTTTGACTTCTACAAATATCACGTGATGTCTTTTAAATTAATCAATGATTTGACTTTCTATCAACATTATATGAACGACGTGCTGTTTAATTATCTACATCAGTTTTGTCAGATTTATCTAGATGACATTATCATCTACAGCAAAACACTGAAAAAACATAAGAAACACGTATGACTAGTTCTACATAAACTACGAGAGATCAATCTACAGATGAATATAAACAAATGTGAGTTTCACATTCAAAAAATCTTCTTTCTGAAACTATTACTATTCATTGAAGAACTAAAGATGAATTTCAGAAAAGTACAAGCAGTAATTGAATGATCTACTTCTACAAATCTCATTCAGATGCAGTTCTTCGTTGACTTCTGCAACTTCTATTGACGTTTTATAAAGAACTTTTCGAAGATTGTTCATTCTCTGATTCAACTAATTCAAAAAGAGATGATATTTGAATGAAATCAAGCTTGTCAAATGATCTTTGATCATATGAAGAAATGAATGACTGAAGTCTTTATTCTTCGTCATTTTGATCAGAATAGAAAGACTATTCTTGAAACAGACTCATTCAACTATGTCAATGATGACATACTTTCTCAATACAACGATGAAGAAACATTGCATTCAATAATCTACTACAGCAAGAATCTGAGTCTCGCTGAGTGCAATTACAAGATCTATGACAAGAAATTACTAGTAATCATTTGTGTCTTCAAGCATTGATGATCTGAGCTGAAATTGACTGAGTTACTCATTAAGATGTTCATTGATCATCAAGCTTTAACATCATTAATGAAAGATAAAGAGCTAAGTAGATGTCAAATGCATTGAGTACAAAAGCTCGTTGACTTCAACTTCAAAATCATGTATTGCTCAGACAAATAAAACATCAAAGTCGATGCATTGACTTGTCTAGTTGATTCAGTTTCTAGAAGCTCAAAAGATGAGTGCATTTGCTATCAATGAATCACTATTCTGACTTTAAATTGAATGAAAATTGCTGATCTAAAGAAGAACATCGAGAAATCAATCTATAAACAGATTCTTAAGATTAATGAGATTGATGAGAATTGTACACTACTTTGCGAAGCAATAGCAAAAGACGAGACACAATATGAAGATATCAAATTGAAAAATTGTTGAATTCAGAATGAAATCTTGTATCATGATAGTCAGTTATGAGTCTCGTTCAACGAGCTTCTACAAATGAATCTGATTCGTGAGATACACAATCAATCATCAGTTGATTATTCTGATATTCTTAGAATTGTGAAGATCATAAAGTGAAATTACTATTGATCATTCATGCGAAAAACGATAGATCGATATATTTGAAACTGCTATATCTGTCAACGTTCAAAGATATCTAGAAATAAATTAAACAACTTGCTTCAATCTTTATTGATATCTGAACAGCAATGACAAGACATAGCAATGAACTTCATTATCAATCTATTTAATTCAAGCGAGTACAACGCTATTCTGACAATTATCTGCAGATTGTCAAAAGAAAGACATTATATTTCTTGCATCATTGAAAATGAAGATATCACTGTCGAAAAAACAGCTAAAATGCTGATTCAATGAGTATATTGAACTCATGATCTATCAAGCTTCATAGTATCTGATCGAAGTTTGCAATTTATCTTCATTTTATGAAAGTCACTTTGCAAAAGACTAAACATTAATCTTCAACTTTCTACAGTCTATCATCTTCAGATCAATGATTAAAGTGAATGAGTCAATCAGAATGTCAAAAGATATCTTTGATTCTTTTGTTTATATATGCAAGATGACTGATCTAAGTGACTACTCATGATCAAGTTTGTCAACAATAACATTTTGTTCTCAGTCATCTTCTTGACTCTCTTCTTTATGAACAAGAACTTTCATTCTTATATGAGTTTCGACTTTGACATCATCGAGTATGAAAGCATTCGCGAACACTTGCAGATCAATCAAATCAAGAATATATCTGAACAAATGAATAAAACATTGATCTTTGCTTGTGAAGCTCTGATCAAAACATGAAAACAAATGATGAATCAAACTAATAAACATAGAAAGAAGATTAATTACAAGATTGAATCAAAGATGTTTCTGAACAAACGAAACATCATTACAGCGAGATCTTTCAAGAAGCTAAACGACAAAATGCTCGATTTCTTCATCAATCTAGATTTCATTGACTCGTCATATAAGCTGAAATTATCAGAGACTATGCATGTTTATGATGTATTTCACTCTGATCTGCTTTGCTTTGTCATTGATAATTTTTTATCTGATCAAAAGAATGTGTTCTTTGAATCAATAATGATAAACGACGAAGATGAATAAAAAATCGATGATATATTGAATTTTCGTTGATATCAAAGACGACTTCAGTATAGAGTCAAATGAAATGACTATGACAATGATCTCAATTGATACAACGCTGATGATGATGAATTTATGAACACTCAGAAGATAGTTGATGATTTTCATATTCAATATTCGAATAAATCGCGCTAGAAGCACTTTCAACTATTCAGTCAATCAACAGAATCAAGCAGAAAATACATTCATGCAAACATAAATCATTGAAGAAAAGAAGTAATGTCATGATTTTAGTTTTGTCAGACTCAATCTTCTAATCTTGTCAGATTTATTCTCACTTTGTCATCTTGACTAATCTTTATTGAGTCTAGCGTTGACTGAGAAATACATATATGTAATCAGCTTCTTTTCTGTAGTTATCTTTCTTTCTTAGCATTTATCTTCTAGTTAAATGACACTCATATTGACTCACTCTATGCTGATTTCTAACAATAAAGATGATAGAAAGTTTCAACTTTGACAATGATTGAGTAGAAATCTAGCTGTTTATCTTTCAAATTCTTGCATGATCTCATGATTTTGATATTTCTGAAAGATAGTCAGATCTGATCATTTATCTTATAAATGATATTTTATTTATGTTTATTGATTTGAACTTTGATGATCAGCTTAGTCTTTTTCAATTATTGATGATCAAAGTTCAGTAACTTTTTCATTTCAATGACAATATCATCTGCTTTTCTAACTTTAATTCATTCATGAGTGATTTTGTAGTCAGTTGTATCTGAATTGAAACTCATTCAAAGATGAAATTCTTTATTAAAGTAGAAAGAAATCATTGAAATGATCAAGAATGTATTGACATTGTCACTGAACTCAATCATAGATATTCATTTAGCTTAATCATTCTGCATGTAATTACAGTAGATTCTGAGTTTACATTCAACGTCTTGATTGACTCACTCTGTTTGATCATCAATCTCAAAATGATAAGCAGTGAATAAACTAGCAATAATTCATAGTCGCTTACAAAGACTTTTTCACATGATGAATATCAATTGAAAGTCTTTATTCAAAACAATAGAACTGAGTAAATCATGCAGTCAATAAATGTTTTATAACATAATTCAGACTGTTTCTTCAACTGAAATGTCATTGTTTTCTCAATGACAGAAAACATAGTCATGTTTTTTGATGAAATGATATATGATTATGCAAATGATATTATAGTCTTCTGACAGAAATAGCTCAATGATGAAGTTTATAATTATATCTTTTCAGCGTTTCTGTAAGATTGAAAGAAAATGATGAAGTTCATTGATGTTATTTCTAGAGATTTTGCTTTGCTGATAAGCATGACAGTTTTGAATGTATCATCAAATAGTAGCTTGATAATTTGATCAATAGTAAAAATGCTGAACTAAATTAATGATTCATTTATTGTTGAAGTGAAAGATTAAAGATTAATCATGCACTTCTTGTAGTAATTTCATATGCATGTTCTTAAAAACTTACAGTAAATCTTTTTTAAATAGAATGTCATCAATAAGTTTGCAGTTTTTCATCTTAATGCTATGAAGCTTGAGCTTGTTATCATTTTTAGCTTATTTATATTTGTTGCAAAACTCATTCATTTGATTGACTAATTGTACTTTCTGATAAAGATTGACTTCTGATTTTGAATTTGCGCTTGATTTCAAGTCAATAAATAGAATATTGACTCTATCAAAAATAAGAATAGTTTGAAAATGATCTTTAAATTGTTTAGCTGATTCAGAAACGTTCATTAGAAACATTTGAGTTAACGCATCAACTTTAGTGTTCATTTTGCCTGATTTAAAAATGATTTGAAAATTGAACTTTAATAAAATGTTCAGATAGTTGACTTGATGTCAACTCAGTTGTTTGTTTTTCATGAAGATCTTTAAAGCTTAATGATTGATGAATATTTGAATGAGTAATTCAGTACATTTCAGCTCAAGTTGTCAATGTTTGAAACAACAAATAATGATCAGCAATTTCTTGTCATAGATATAATAGTTGATTTCAGTGAGAATCATGCTTTTGCTGTAGAAAATCATCAAGTGAAGTACATTCTCATCATCATACTGAGACAGTATTTCATCTTTTACATAGTTCAATGCATTGATTTTCAAAATAGTCTGATGTTTAAAATCAAAATGACAAAGAATTGAAGCGAAACTGATCTGTTTCTTCAAATTTCTGAAATCTTGAATGCAAACTTCATTTTAAACAAAAGACGTGTCTTTTCTAGTCAATTAAGTAAATGATTTGACTAGTTTGAAGAAGTTTCTAATGAAATAATGATAAAAGTTCACAAATTTCATAAAGTTCTGAATTTCTTTCAAATTGATTGAAGTAATTCAGTTGACTATGATGATCATCTTACTTAAATTCATGCAAAGATCTTGTTCTGATACAATGACTTTTAGAAAGATTGTCTCTTTTATATTGAATTTGCACTTTCAAATATTCATCTGCAGTTCAGCTTCACATAGTTGACTCAATACTAGTTTGATGTAATCTCTATATTTCTTTCTTGTTTTGCTATAAATGAGAATGTCATCTAGATAAACTTGACAAAAGTTGTTCAGAAAGTTTCATAAAATATCATTCATATATTGCTGAAAGAAGATCAATTCATTAGTTAGTTTAAATAATAACACTTTGTATTTATATGCTTTTAAAGCAGTGATAAAGATGATGTAATTCTTGCTATCAAAGTGCATTCAAAGTTTGTTGAATGCTGATATGATGTTCAATTTAGTTAGATGCTTGCAATTCACTATTTTATCAATGATTTCATTTATCAATGATAGAAAATATTTATTTCTTTTGAAAATGACATTTAGCTTTCAATAATTCATGCAGAATTGAAGATTTTTATTTGCTTTAAAAGTGAATAGAATGAGAAAGAAATAGAGAGTCTGACTGAGAGTGATGAATTTCTTCAACAAGTTCTCATTTAAATACTTCTTTACTTTCAGAAGTTTAACAGAAAACATTCAATAAACTTGACAGCAAGAAAACGTTGAATCATTGATGAGCTTGATTTTATGATTGTAGAAGCAATGAAAGAATAGTTTATTCAATTGAACTTGATCAAAAACATTTAGAAACTTGTGATATTTTGATGATAACTTTGCTTTAATATCTTTCAAATTCTAAGTCAATTTATTGATTGAAAAGATATTTAAAGCGTTCAAATTGCATTAAGTATTGTACGTAATTTCTTTATTAATATTCATCATAAATAAAGCAAAGACTTTGATTTTGTTCTTCTTTGAACAATTTAACAATGTTTTGAATGAAGTGACATTTATGCTTTGAATTAAAAATGACTTTTTTTAAATTGTAGTTGAAACAGATCGTTTAAGCATTCTAAAAATCTTTGACTGAAAGATAAAAGTAAACAAAGTTGATTGCAGTCAACTTAAGTGCTTTGAATTGAGAGAAATTGAAAAAATCGAAATGAGAGTATTTAATTGATTTGAAAAAACAATGATGTTGATTTGCATATTCAGTAATATTTCATTTTTGTTCATTCATGATTTTTCTAATATGACTTCATGATGATTGATGTCAGTTATCAACATAGAAACAGTCAATTTCTTATGACTTTCAATGATGAAATTCAATAGAATTTTATGAGTGATAGTCTTTTTAAATATCTTTTCATCATATTTTTTTTATTAACTTCTCTTTTATCAGTAATATAAATTGAATTCTCAGCTCTTTACATACTTTATTGACTAGATTGATATGTATGATTGTATAAATGATTGAATCACTGTCTATCAAAGAATGAAGACTGAATGATTCATTCTGCAAAATGAGAAGAGCATTGATCAGAAATGACTTATCAAAGTAATTCTCTTTCAATAGAATTTCATCTAAATTGCACAAAAATATAATCTTCACTTCAATGACTGTTGAAAAGATGATTAGTTTTTTAACTTGAACTTTGATTCAGTATTGAATTTGAAATGATTGTAGTTTTCATCAACTGCATTAACTTTGATAGATCAATTCAAGCATTCTCTGAAACTATGATTTGATTTGTAACATATGAAACAGATTTCAACTATTTATATCTTGCACTTTCACTCATTCTTCGCTTAGTACTAGTCAGTCATGTAATTCAATCAATCATACAACTCAAAAATTCAAATATTTGATTTATCATTTTCAAAAATTCATCAACTTTCAATCACATGACTGTTACTTACACTGTCATTGAAAGTTGCATTCAGAAAACTATTGACATCATAAACACATGTGACAATTTTAATCAAGTCGAAATTGCGTGTGAATTTGATGTTTTGATGCAAAGACTACAATTCAAACTGAAAGATTATTCATCAACATCAGCAGTATGAAAACTGCATAACAAAGCTTTAAAATCTGATCAGAAGTTAACTTTGCATACATACATAAAGAGATTGAATGAATTGAGTCTATCAGCACGACTGAATCTGATTGAATCAACTGATAATCTTCTACTGCATCAGAATAGTTTCTGAACATCATTAGATCTCAAATGAGTCAAGCGATGACTAAATCATCAATCAAATCTTCATAAAGCTAAATGAAAGTCTTTGACAGCTGCACAAAAGAATGCACATGATGAGAAGTTTCTGAAGAATCATTTTAATGCTTATGATGAGATGATTAAGTAATATGACATGACGAAGAAAAATACATGAAATTTCAATGAAATTGAATATCATATGAGCATTGCACATTCTGACTGAATCATTACAGTAGATTCAGTATGAAGAATATACATGTTGAACTCAGATAACAGAGAATTCTGTATCATCATTGAGTGTATTAATGATACTGACAAAGATATTTTATCAATGCTCATTCTTCAGAGAGTTAATCTATTGTTCTTTCATTTCAACAATGATATCGATGATGAGATAATTTTCACTACATTGAATACAGACTATTCAAATGATTGAATATCACTGCAGTGAATTAAACATTTTGATCATTACAGTCAATGATATCAACAAGATGCATGAAGACTACTTGTAATGATTGACTATGAATCTCATCATACACGCGAATTTCTATTCTATTGTGAAAATCACAAGATTGTATCTTTCAACTTATCTTTGCATACTACTCATCTGCTTCAGTCGCTGAATGTATGTGTTTTTTAATCTCTGAAACATTGACATTCAAAAGTCGTTAATGAAGCAATTCAAATGAGTGATGAAATCTTTATCAAAATCGAATTTCTGACTGCTTTCAACAAGTTCAGAAGTAAAGTTTTCAAGAAAACTACTATATGTTCAACTTGAAAGCAAACTGATTTAATTTTCTTCGATTTTAATGCAATTTTAAATAAGATGCAAGAAACTTGATTTTCAGCTCATTCTATTACATCATCTATGATGAAATCACTCGATGTTTGAAAGATTATCTCTACTACTAGATTACAGCTGAAAAAACAACAAGTCAGTCTACTTTGCATTGACTATGAACTCAAGCTTCATCAAAAGCTATTCAAATATATGAAAGAAGTCAATGCAATGACTTGTAGAATTGAGCTACTGAAGAATAAGCTAAATCAAATACAGTCAACTCAGAATGCTTGAAATGCATGCAAAAAGCAGTCTGATAAGATTCTTCAATCAGAAAATTTACTTTATGTCAACAATGCTCAAACTATGACTCAAGATAGAGTACAAGTAGAAGAATTAAAACAACAAACTTGTGATGAGCATGAAGAAAAATGCTATATCAATGATTTAAAGAAGATATACAAGATTACTAAATCTCATAGAATGAAGCTTCTAAAGCAGCGCAAAGCTATGTGAAAGCGTTGAAAGCATGTAATGAGTGAATTGCTCACTATATATATGAATGTAGAAGATATATGAATTTTCAAATTGTATGATTGATCGAGTTACATGACTGACTAGTACTAAGCGAAGAATGAGTGAAAGTGCAAAATATGAATAGAACATCTACATTCTTGACGTTAATCAAAATTGCGCTGCGTGACTTTGATCAGTCAAACTTCAAAGCAGAAGACTGAACAACAATAATTGCTTTAAAAATGATGATTTTTGAATCATCATGTTTAAGTAGTTTGTTCTTGATCTTTCAAACTGCTCTATATTCATTGTTCAAGTGAATCAGATAGTTTCAAATATTTGATAGCTTGATGAATGACTTCATCTGAGCTGTTCAAAAGATTCAAAGATGAGAGTTTATTTTATTATTTAAATCAATGACTAGTGTGTTCTTCTGATACTTCAGATAGATGTATAGTTGTTGAAACTGATTAAAGAAATCGCTGAATTTCTTTGATTCTTGAATCAGATTAATATATTTTCTATGATAATTATCTTTCTTATCAGAATCATGAAATGATTGAGCTAGTTTTTTTAGAAGTTCATTGATAGTCTGATAGAAATTATCACAGTTGAAATCATGTCTGACTTGAGTGATTTCAATGATGTCATCTGCTAGTTAAGAGTTTATGTAGCTCAATTTGTAAAGTTTATTTGAGAAGATGTCAACGTTAATTGCTAGCTTCTTTTGTATGTCAAAAGATCAGTTTTCTCAAGTAGAACTCTTTTTATCAATGAACATCAAAAAATTGAATATTTTGTGATATTTAGATCGTTTGAAGTAGATGATAATCAAGAGAGCAATGATGATTACATTGATTGTGATAGCAATGAAAGCTTGTAGTTTTGCTTTCAACTGTTGAATTTCACTCTTGTCTTGTTGTTTCATCTTGATGAGACAATCTGTTTTTCTATTAAGAGCATAAATACGTTTCTTTCATACTTTCATATCATCAAGTATGATGATTTCAGCGTTTAATTCATTGAAAGCAATGAATGAAGAAGTGTATTGTGAATCAATGATAAAAGAGAAAGTTTGTGAACATGTTTATTGCAAGAGATCAATGAAAGTTTTATCTTTATCAGATGTATTCTTAAATATCATAGTGAAGAAGATGAAAGTTGATTTGAACTGAACAAAGAATGAAGCTCAGTAGTTTTATGAAGAAAGATGAATGTTTGTTCAACAAAGAAAATGTTTGTGAGAGTGATTAATCTTGAAGCAATTCACGAAAATTCTTTATCATAATTCTCTTGATCGATTTGATTCTTTAACAATTTACGAAAATTCTTTATTGTAGATTTTATTAATCGATTTTGAATGAATGCATACTAAATGAGTGACAAATCTTCTAGCAATTCAATGATCATATATTTTCATTGATTTTATGAATTCTCTGATGTTGTTCTTGTTTTTCAAGATTGAATCATCAAATAAACAAATTTCTTTAGACTCAATTTGTCTGTATAAGTTGATTGAATGAGTAATGAGATCAATATCATGTGATTAATGAATTCTTAATATAATGTCAAAATCATGTTTAAATGATACAATCAATAAAGATCAGAATTGATAGTGCTTGATTTTTAAAAATAACTATAACTGAATATTAAGAATACAGAAGAAGATTGATACAAAAGCTTTTATTTATGTAATATTCAGAAACTGTGCTAAACTTGAAAGAAATATGTTTGTGACATGAAAAGAAAATGATGTAAATGAACAAGATGTTGATGAAAGAAAAGAATGTTGAAAAAGAAAAAGAATGTTGAGAAAGAAAAAGAGTGTTGAGTCATATTTGAGTTAAATCTGAGTCAGATCTAGATTAAATCTCAACTAGATCATTGACTAGCTTTAATCATTATGCAGAGTACTCGCTAGCATGCATTGCAAATTGATTAAAGTTTCAATCTTGTTCAGTTTTATTAATCTTGATATGCTCATAACAGTAAATGATATGAAATAATCTACTTTTATTCAGAAAATTCGCAAGAAATTCTTTGAATTACTTTCATCAAAATACACATTCAAATTTACTCAAATTTATCAAATCAATCACTCAACTTTATCATAATCAAATCTATCTATTTATCTTTATCTTTCTCATAATGACACATGATTCTGAATCAGTTGAGTCATGAACAGCTTATCTGCTTAAAAGCATTGCTAGTAAATGAGTTTCTCTTATTTCTGTTGATGCTTCAGCGAAATCTTAGAATGTTGCTATTTCATGAAACATCAACATAAATCAACAACTTTGTCAATGAGTTATTAATCAGTTGAATGAGATCATCAAGATGCTGATCAAGTTAAGAAATCAACAAAACATGATTTTGAAACTCAATGAGCAATGAATTGATTTACAAGTCAATCACATTAAGAAACTTGATGAGCTAAAAATTAATCAAATGATAATAAACACTCAAGAAGAGATTATCATCAAACTATGAAAGAAAGTATTGAATCTTAAAAAGAAACAACGTTCAGCTGATCAATCTTGATCTCGACAGTTTATAAAATTTCAAGCTTTTATTAAAAACTATACTCAACGAAAGTTATTTACTTTATTCAACAATAATCATCATAAATTCTTCAAGTTTTTAAATTCATCTATATTCATTAATGAAGATGAATCAACATGAAACAGCTGAAGAGTTAAGATAAACAATAAACTTCAGACAAATGTTAATCACTTTGATAATGAGAATATCTGTATTGTTTATGTGATATCTAAACTAAAAGATGATACTGCTGAGCACATTTTTGCTTAATGTTAACATGATGCTTTGCATTCATACATTTCAATCAATGAGTTATTTGAACATCTGAAAGAAATATATGATGAACTGAATAGAAATTGAAAGTGTTGTTGTAAGTACAATACTTTAAAATAAGCAGACAAGTTTTTCAACATCTTTTACTTTAACTTTATGAAGTTATTCAACTATTTTAAATACAATGATTGCATTTTGATGAATGATCTTCAGAATAAAATCAATAATCAATTGCAGAATGCTTTATCAATCTGTTCAGAGAATTTTACTTCACTCATTCACTTAAGAATCTTTCTTCAAGATGTGAATAATAAATAGTGAGTCAATTATCAATTACACAGTCAGCTTTGCACTATCATCATCAAAGTCATTGTTGTATCTGATAAATGCATTATTAATTCATTGTTAATGATGACTTTGATAATCAATTATATTAAGTTTATCATCTTTTTTATCTTTAAGTTTGATTGAGCAAAATCATTTATCATTTGCTACATCTATAAGACTTTAAAACACTTGTTCAAGAATTATTCTTAGAACAAGATTAATACTTTTGCATCTCATACATTCATTTTTTGTTTACATGAAATCATCATTTTGTTGACATCATGTTTAAAAACTAATCAGAATGCATGCATGACTAAAATGTTTAATTTATAAAGATAGTTATAACTAAGACTTTAAGAATACAGAAGAAAGAAAATACAAAAAACAAGAAGAATACACTTTATATAGTAGTTACTCAGATTGATGCTAGTTTCAAAGAAGATGTGTTGAAACATAAGAAAGATGTTGATTTGAAAGATGTTTGTGACACAAAGAAATGTGTTTATCATAGAAATCTGTTGATTACTTGTAATACAAAGAAGTATGTTTATCAAGAAAATAATAAAAGCTAATTAGAAAATGCTAAAGAAGAAAAAAGATGTTAAGTCATATTTGAGTCAAATCTGAGTCAGATTTAAATCAAATCTCAACTAAATTATTGATTAGTTTTAATCAATTTTGACACATTCATAACATTACTTTCTTCTTTGAAAATTCATGTTTGTATGAATAGAATAAATGAAATGCAATTTTTTTTCATTGTTTTTTAATTTAATGTGACTTGTCTGAATAAAACTTATGAAATTCAACTAAAACTTCTTTCAAGTTCTTGAATTCTTCTTTGTTAACATAGTATCATTCATTGTTTTGATCTAGTTTTGTTCATTTAACTTTGTATTGTATTTGATTTTGATAACATTTAGAGTGTTAGAAATCAGCATAAAGTGAGTCAATATGAATGTCATTTAACTAAAAGATAAATGCTAAGAAAGAAAGATAGCTACAGAAAAGAAACTGATTACATATGTGTATTTCTTAGTCAACACTAAACTCAATAAAAACTAATTAAAATGATGAAGCAAGAATAAATCTGACAAGATTAAAAAACTAAGTTTGACAAGACTAGAATCATAATATTACTTTTCTCTTCAATGATTCATGTTTGCATGAATGTATTTTCTGCTCAATTTGATTAATTGCTCAATCATGATTTTACAAACTTAAATTCATTAAATTCTGATTAACTGAATAGTTGAAAGCACTTTTAGCACAGTTTGTTTGAATATTAAATATGAAAATCATCAACTATCTTCTGAGCATTCATAAATTTGTTATCATCAGCGTTGTATCAATTGAGATCATTATCATAATCATTTCATTTGACTCTATATTAAAGTTGTCTTTGATATCAACAAGAATTCAATATATCGTTAATTTTTCATTTGTCTTCATTGTTTATCATTATTAACTCAAAAGACTCATTCTTTTGATCAGACAAAAGATCATTGATGATGAGATGAAGCAGATCAAAGTGAAATACATCATGAACATGCATAGTCTCTGATAATTTCAGCTTATATGATGAGTCAACAAGATTTAAATTGATGAAGAAATTAAGCATTTTATCGTTTAGCTTCTTGAAAGATTTCATGATAATGATGTTTCATTCATTCAGAAACATCTTTGATTCAATCTTATAATCAACTTCTTTTCTATGTTTATTAACTTGTTGAATCATTTGTTTTCTTGTTTTGACTAAAGATTCGCAAGTAAACATCAAGATCTTATTCATATGTTCAGATATATTCTCGACTTTAGTTGCTTGCAAGCATTCATGAAAGCTTTCATATTCAATTGTATCAAGTTCAAAGTTCATATGAGAATGAAAGTCTTTGTTTAGAAAGAAAGAGATCAAGAAGATGATTGAGAACAAAGTATTATTATCAATAAACTCAATCATGAGTAGTAGTTTAGCTCAGTCATTCTGCATGTATGAACAGAAGAATTAAAAATATCTTTCAATGTTTTGATTGACTCATTCACTTTGATCATTGATTTGAGAGTAATAGACAATGAATAGTTAAAGATTAATACTCAGTCTTTTTCAAAGAGACTTTCATAGAATGAAGATAAATTGAAGATTTCAATTCAAAACAATAAAATTGAGTAAATCATGTATTTGATATATTCATTGAAGCATTAACTCAGCTGTTTTTTCTGCTGTGATTTCTTTATCATCAGTAAAACAAAAAATATAATGTCATTTCTTTGATAGTTTACATATCATTGTTAGTATGATGTTTTTGTCTTCAGAAGAGAATAAATTGATGATAAAATTCATGACTATGTTCTTTCATTACTGTTTAAGTATGAGTAGAAAATGTAGTAATTCATTGAATTTATCTCAGAAAGTTTTTGATCGTTGATAAATGTAGCAGTTTCAAATATATTTATCTATTGTCTTTTGCATTTAAAGTCAATAGTAGTATCTTTTTATTGCTTTCATCATTTTGAGAATTTCAAAATGATCAATAAAAGATTGATCATGAACTTTTTAAATTAACTTTATTTGAAGATGTTCATTGAAGAAAACTCATAGAAGATCATCTCAATATAGTATTTTGTTCTGAACTCAACAATTTCTTAATTTAATATCTTTGTATTGAGTTTCATCTTTTGATACAACTTTACAAAGTAAAACTTAATTCTTGTTGATTTTATTAACTTTTAAAATCAATTGATAAATTGATTCATCATTCTCTTTCTTCTTCAGATCAGCAATTTTCATTTGATTCAATGTCAGAATTGTAGTTTGCTGATAGTAATATCATTTATTCTCAAGACTTTTAGAAATTGAATCAATTTAATGAGTCAATGCATCAACTTTAATGTTTTATTTATTTGAGCAATACATGATTTTGAAGTTGAAGTCAATGAGTTTTTGAACTCAACGCATCTGACATTTACTCAACTCTTTATTCTTCATTAATGATGTCAGAGCTTAATGATCAATGAACATCTTAATTGATAACTCAGTCAATTTCAGCTCAAATCATCAATGCTTAAATGCTTGAATGATTGCTAGTAACTTCTTGTTATAAATTTTGTAATTGCACTCAGTGAAGCTCAGATTCTTGCTGTAGTAAATCATTGAATGCAATGTTTCTATCTTTTATTTTCGACATGATTCTCTGAGTCATCAGAATTGATGACTCAAAGAAATTCTCTCGTTGCTAGATCATCGACGACTAGCGAGATCATCAACTCTCGATCAATCAATCATCAATTTCGAACTTCTACTAGATGCTCTCTGATGAAGAACTTTCGCTAACGAAGATTGTAGAGTCGATCGAGATCAGTTCAACGATTCAAAAATTTCGGAAAAATATGAAGATTTGACTCAGCAAATGAGCTCAAGAATATTGAGAATTGAGACTGCTCGATCTTTCAGCTGTCAGCATCTTTCTTCGCTTGAATTGATTTCTGCGCGCTGACTATTTTACATACTTTGAAAGACGTAATTGTAGCTCTGAATCAGCTGAATTCAATGCTTTCAAAATAATTGAAAAATCTCAAGATTTGATCTAGTAATCGAGGTTGAAAAGATTCACTGCGCTGATTGACTCGCTCATCTAGTAGTATCTCTTTTCTTGTTCAAATCAACATATGCGCGCTGACTACTTAACATACTTTGAGAGACATAATTGTAGCTCTGATTGAGCTGAATTCAATGCTTCAGAAATAATTGAAAAATATTAAGATTTGATCTAGTAAATGAGATTGAGAAGATTTACTGCATTGAGTAATCACTCATCTAGTAGTATCTCTTTCTTCGCTCGAATCAACATATGCGCGCTGACTACTCAACATACTTTGAAAGACATAATTGTAGCTCTGATTGAGCTGAATTCAATGCTTTCAAAATAATTGAAAAATCTAAAGATTTGATCTAGTAATCGAGATTGAAGAGATTCATTGCGCTGAGTGACGACTCATCTAGTAGTAATTCTTTTCTCGCTTGAATCAATGTTAGGGTTAGGGTTAGGGTTAGGGTTAGGGTTAGGGTTAGGGTTAGGGTTAGGGTTAGGGTTAGGGTTAGGGTTAGGGTTAGGGTTAGGGTTAGGGTTAGGGTTAGGGTTAGGGTTAGGGTTAGGG
>JAABUT010000571.1_pt1 | contig 55975 bp, 72 predicted proteins | sample 5559281 | NCBI WGS metagenome assembly JAABUT01 (sample SAMN10711880, study PRJNA513359) | rock metagenome | isolation source: Antarctica rocks | place: Antarctica: Victoria Land, Ricker Hills nord | collected 2016-01-04 | reverse complement strand
GTATACGCCAGTCGTGTACGCCCGGATTTTGGCGTATATACAGGGCAGATTTACCGTGGACACGTATGTACGCCGGTATATACGCGTACACGTATGTTATACGCATCCGTACATCCCAACCCTATTTGCAACATATTAGGGTGGGTGAGTGACTGCTGCCGCAACCCACCGTTGCTGTGGGAACTGAAAGCCTCCCGGACGCCGGAAAGATTCCAGCCATCTGGTCCTCGCTGACATCTGTTGCTCGGCCAGACCTTGGCAAGTCATTTGCCTCTGGCAGCAGCTACCATGCTTTGCTTCGGCGGCAGCGGCCAACAAATGCAAAATCGCTGCGTTGCTACTGGCTTTTGCAAGAGAACGCTGATCGCTTCCAAGGTAAGAAATGCAAATGAGCAAGGTCATAAGATTTTCCTGGGCGACACATGCCGGTGGCTGAGAGCGGCTTTCGTTGATTGCAGGCTGGGTGTCTACGGTTTTCAATACCTTTCAGACGGCTCGCAAGACCTTTCCGAGGCTGCTTTGGGGCTCCAAACTCTGATACTGAGCCAGTTACTCAAGTCAACAACCAGGTACTACACAGTGCAGACTGTGGTGTGCATAATCCTCTTAGTGGTCCCCTATGTTGGCACAGCCTGCAGGCAACTTTGCAGTTCCTACGTGGAACTAATTTGCTGAAACACGTCGCTGCGTTTTCAGGCTCCCAGACCCAGCAAAGCTGCTCCTGTGGCCGTGCTGGTGCCAGAATATGAAGGGCCCATCTTGGACCCTGTCGCCAGCAGTCAGCAGACTGTCATAGGTGGAGTTGTGTTTGTGGACTGCATTGCCACCACTGGCAGTCAGGCAACTGTTGGTGCCTCAACCGCTGACATAATGCCTTCAGAAGCTGGTGCGGCACGTGATATGTCCTCTTCTGACCACCTGGACACAGCACTTGCTGCCTTGGACAACCCCAGAGTAGCCCGGGCACCCTCTCTTCAATCTTCTGCTTCAGTGGATGTGAGCACGCTTGCACTGTGTGAGCCCGACACTTGCTTCTTTGATGCTTCTGACAGCCTGGACTACAAGGCATCTGTGGCTGAAGCCCTTGCAAGACTCTGCAAGCGTGCCTCAGAGGACGGTCAAGGCCAGTCTGCAACCCAAGCAGTCACAGACTGCCAGCAGCAACATGTGCAGGAGGCAGCTGCAACCACTCTGAGCCTACCAGCAGCTGCTGCTGCCACTGATGCTGATGCTGCGGCAGACAGCCCACAGTCTTCAGCTGGTCCAGAGGAGAACCTCAACACAGCCTGCAGTGTGTCAGCTGATGATGCAGCTGAGACCACCAGTGATGATCACGTGGCCATAGTGGATGCCTTGATGACCAGTGAGGTGCAACGTGCTGCAGTGGATCAGGTGCTTGATGACCTGCTGGCTGAGGTATCAGCGCCCCTCCAGCCAATGCAGAGCAGCTTGCCAGCTGACAATGCACCTGACATCACCAGTGATGAACTCACTGCAATGATGAATGCCTTGGTGAGCAGCAGTGAAGCGCAGCACGCTGCAGTGGATCAGGTAGTTGACAAGCTGCTGGCTGGGGTAGCAGCACCCTTCCAGCCAGTCCAGAGCAGCATGCCAGCTGACATAAGTGGCATGGTTAGCCCCATAGTCAGCCTGCCAGCCAACTCTGTTCCTCCCCAGCATGCTGCAGTAGACCAGGTGCTTGACGAGCTGCTGGCCGAGGTATCCGCACCTCTCCAGGCAGTCCAGAGCAGCATGCCAGCTGACACTAGTGGTATGGTCAGCCCCATAGTCATCCTGCCAGCCAACTCTGTTGCTCCCCACCATGCTGCAGTAGACCAGGTGCTTGACGAGCTGCTGGCCGAGGTATCTGCACATCTCCAGGCAGTCCAGAGCAGCATGCCAGCTGACACTAGTGGCAGGGTCAGTCCCATGGTCAGCCCCAGGGTCAGCCTGCCGGCCAACTGTTTTGCTGCCCAGCAAGCAGCCAGCCTGCCAGTTGTGCCTGCACCTGACAGCAACTGTGTCAGCAGCACCAGCCACTCCAAACCTCCTGTTGTCACTGCAGCCAAGCGCAGCTCAGCAGAGTTGGCGGCGGTGGTGCCTTCAAGCAGCAGCAGTGGCAAGGAGAAAATTCCATTGGTGGAGGCAAGGCATGTCAGCATGAGCAGGGCGGTGACCCAGGACAGGGCTGTGATGGGTAATATGGGTAGGGGCAGGGGCAGGGTGTGCTGCCTGGACAGGCGCACATTCCAGGAGATGGCTCAGGCCCTGCCAACTGAGCCCTCCTCTCAGGTAGTGCACCTGTAAAGCAAAGATGACTGCACAAAGATGTGGCGCAGTATCCAAGAGATACACAGCAGCAGCAACACACACACAGCTACACGTGTAGCGGACATGTATCAACTACATGTGTATAGTACAAGGTAATAGACAATGGCTGTGCTGAACCATTTTCAGAAGGTGAGTTCCACAACTGCACTGCTAATTGAAAATTGTTCGCCACACTTTGACCTGTGCAGCGATTGAGCCAACACCCTGTCAATGTCTAGCAAGCATAAACAGGATTCGTGCTTTGCGACACATGTGCAGTACATATTGTGATGTGTGAATTTTACTGTGCATATGCTAACCGCTGGTGCATGCACTGGGTGAGAGAGAAGATAGCAGAGTCGGGCTGTGGTCCTGCCCACCTCACCATCCTCACCTTGCTGCCCCCTCCCAGCTCAGCCCTTCCAATTGTGCTGAGACTGTCCACTGTAGGCTCCCATCCTCTGCTACCCTTTTGCTGCCGTGTCTGCCTCACAATGAAGCCCATCACCATTCAAGCATTTGATGCCTGCATGCATATTCATTAACTGCCATTGAACTCACCTGGGTGCTGAAAAACCTGTTCCATGTGACATGTGCAATATCCTGCCCATCACCAGCTTTTGGTCTGTAGCCTGAATTGACATTGCGCTCATGTCAATGGTTGCCCATCTAAACTGACCAAAATCGTCTGTAGGGCACTGAGGACTGGGAGTCAAGCAAGTGCAGCAGTTTGGGAAAGGCAGCCATGCTGATGTATCTGTGTGCCCACCCCAATGTGGTCCCCATAACCCTTCTAGGGCTGCAGGCCCCTGTCAGCCCCCTCACCCCCCTGGACCCCTGCCAGGTTGCCTACTTTGGCATGCCCATGGCTGACCTCTCCCTAGAGAAACGCATGGGGTAAGTGGAAGCATTACTATGGCATGCATAAGGTTGTTACATGCCCACCCATTGTGAAGACATGCCTGTGTCAGTTTGTGAGTGTTGGCTGATGCTGATGGACCACTAGGTGGCCAGGTGTGACCCCCAATGTCTGTTACTGAATAGCTGTCCACCATGCATGTGTGCTTGTGATAAAGCTTGCTGGTGTCTGCGGGACCTGGATGTGGTGCGTGATATGGTTAGCCCATTTCCAGACATGTCGACAGCATATGACTTGTAATTATACATGTGCACACATGCAATGATGTGCCTGACACATGTTGAACGCTTCTCATTGACGTCAACACCCCTGTAGAGTTGGTGATGCTGATGTTTATGTGGTGACAGGCAGCAGGCATGGGGCAAGAGCAGTTGCGTGGCCAATGCTTACCGGGGCCCTTCACTTGCTACCCTGGTCCAGCATGGGAAAGCCATCCTGAAGCCCCTGGCCCATGTACACAGACAAAGAGTTCTGCACCGGGGCCTTACTCCTGATCATGTCTTGGTATGAACCATGCCTTACCGCCTGTCATCAAGACACCTTGCATTTCAGCCATGTTGCATGTATGCCACACCCAGCCTGTTGACTGCAGCCTGTCAATGGTCCCAGGTCAGCTTTGTCTTCATGCAAATGCTTTTTGCTTGGTCATGTCTTGTATGCACTGTCCATGAGCTATTGAGATTCCGAAAGGCATGACAAACAATCACCATGCAATGCTATGGTCTGCAAAACATGCAGTGTAACAATCTGCAGATTCCTCTTGTTATGTTCCACTCAGTTGGCGTCCTTACACAACTTGCCTTCGATGTTTGATTTGCACAGTCATGCAGCACAGTGCTAGGTTTTCTTTGCAACTTGCCCGACACGGTTGTCTCATGTGTGCAGCTCTTCAGCAAGGGTGGGCAGGAGGCAGACTCTGGCGTGAGGGCAGCCAGCAAGCCAGCTGCCATCAAGCATGACGTCAAGCTGGCAGGCTTTGGGGCCGCTGCCAGGCTCAGTGGGCAGGGCTATGCCATCCAGCCCTCCCCTTACAGGTCAGCACTGATTTTAATGGAAGTTGATGTTGTTGAGTCACCCACAGGCAGGCATTCATGTACTTGTGCACAAATGTGATCATGAACTTGTGCACACATGTTGCATGTTGTCTTGCAGGCTATCATGGACACACGTGCGTATGCAATGACCTCTTTCATGTGTTGCTGACTGTACATGTGTATGAGTCACTGTGTACATATCAGCATACATCACTGCTTTCTATTCAGTGAGGCGTCTAGTAAGCAAACACTAGGCCATAAGATGTAACTGCTCTGCTTGTGCAATGCAAACATTACATATTGTGGCTCAGTGTTGTTTGGGCAATATCTGGTAGACTTGCTCAACCTGCTTTCCTTGGCGCATGCAGGTGTGAGGAGGGGTACATGCCTCCAGAGGCCCACCCAGGCAGCCCGCTCACCACAGCGGCCGATGTCTACCAGTTTGGTGGACTCTGCTACTTCATGGCTATGGGCATCCACCCCCCTGCCGGGCTGCACCAGGCATCCCTGCCGGACTGTGTTGCTGAAGAGTGGCGGCACTTGGTATCCCTATGCCGGGCCGGCAACCCTGCAGACCGCCCCACAGTGGCTCAACTTCAGCTCTATCTGCACAGCATCTGCCAGCAGCCTGTCAAGCAGGCCCCCAAGGCAGTGAGGTCAACAGGCAAGGCAAGCCCAGCTATGCCTACTCAGCGCTACTCTTCAGGCCACAGGCAAGGGTTGCCCTTCCCCGCTATGAGCCACAGAGGAGTGCAAGCCTTGGAGGTTGCCACTTCAGACTCTGCTGCAGCGCTGCCTCACATGGCCTCCAACCCACTGTTTGCGCCCAGCAGCCCTCCGTCTAAAGTCACTCCTGCTGAGTACAAGGCATCGTCTGCAGCCGCTTCTCAAGGTACATCCTTGACAGCAGCAGCGCCTAAGGCAAGCAGGGCTTTTGCCAGGGCTCAGAGGGCTTCAACATCTGCTGCTCAAGCGCCAGGTCCCTTCATTTCAGTACCACAGCTGATGCTAGGGGTGGACCAGTGGCTTCCTGAGGAGAGCATCAGCTGTGTTGAGCACAGGCAGGGCAGCACCCCAAGCAGTCATCATGCAGCTGCAAGAAGCCAGCAGAGCAATGCTGGACTTGATGGTGACACATCTGCAGCTGGCAGTGGTGGAGCTGCCATGCACCTGCCCAGGACAGCTGGAGGCAACACTGGGGCACCACACAGCCTAGGCAGCAGCCAAGCAGCAGCAGGCCCCCTAGGCAATGGCATCACAGGCAGTGCCCACAGCTCACAGTTGAGCTGTGGAGAGCAGGCATCTGAGGCCAGCATGATCCTGAGGGCTGTGGCATCCGGCCATCAACCCCCTGCCTGCTCCAAGAGGAGCCTCTCTGAGCTGGCTGGATATGGTGACACTGACAGCACAGCAGCTTCATGCCTGCTGGTTCCAGGGACTACTGGTAGCAAGCCCAGGGCTGTCCTAGGATATGCCAAGACAGCATTGTCTGTCAGCGGCTCTTACGCTACAACCCCCTTGCTCATGCGCACAGACAACGGTGAGCAGGAAGGTAGACAATCAGAGGCAGGACAGCTTGTCAGCCCATCCAGGTTTCACGCTAGCAGTGGACTGATGCGCAGCTCTGTTGCACGAGCACCCCCAAGGCGGGATGACACAGCCCTGGAGAAGGGCGGGGTGACACGCTGGATAGCTCAGGCGCAGGGCAAGGCAGCTCACCTTGCGGCAATGGTGAATGAGAGGGCTGCAGGCATGGCTGAGCAGACATCAACCCTGCTGCAGCACTGGTCTGAGAGCCAGCTGTCAACCAAGACTGTGGCTGTCAGTCACATTGCCCCGGTCAACAAGAGGGAGCTGCTGTCGGCTGTGTGAGGCAGGGGGTCAAGCGCTGGGCTTGGCAGCATTGTGGCCCACACCCTTCGGCTTGATGATGCTTGATTTTGATAGTCAAACACATCTAGCAAATGCTGAATGTACCAGTACATGTTTTGCCTGTAGCCTGCTCTGAGTGCATGAAATGTATGAAACTTCCCATGTCAACGGTGGTCTCACGTGACTCGTGCATGTTTTGCAGTTATGCTTTGATGACCATGACAAACTTTCACTCAACTGTTGATCAAAATCCCTTGAACAATCACTTGATCAAGACACAGGCATGACACAGTGTTACTTTACATTTTTGACTGCGTTCATTGGCACTGACCTTGTTTCGTCTGGCTAACACTCTGGTCACAGGCATAAGTCATGTCATTTTACCTTGCAAGCACTGCTGATATCTGGCGTGCATGTCGCATCATGGGTACTAAAGTTTTGAGCTGGTTACACTCATGTCACACGAGCGCTTGCATTGTATAATCCTGTAGGATGAGCTGATGAACCAGTGCATGGCTATGCTCAACACGGAGCTTACGAGAACTCGTTTCAGCATGCTGTAGCCCTGCTGATTATGCATATATATTCCAGGCCTTTGAAAAGTGATGTTTGCCAGCAGAGATGCACAGATGTAAAGTAACGTTAGTAGTCCACGACTAATATACAACAGCTGTAAGTTGTGCACAGTTAACGTGCAACAGCAGCAGGGCACAAACAGATGGCCTTCCAATATGCTGCAGCCTTGATATACAAGGGTGTTGGTGTTTCATGCCGAATTTGGAGCTTGGTCAATCCACGTGAGGGCCAATCAGGGCAGGGCTGGTGGCAGAGGGCAAAAGCCCAAACGACCACACTTTGCTTCTGGCTGCAAGTATTGCTGAATGATTCCCATCACCAAGGGGCCATACATGTTGACATACATCTCACACTGGTCCTCAAAGCCAGGGAAGACATGGCAGGCCTCGTGTGCATACACCAGGATCTCCTTCTGTGTCTCCTGCAGTTGAGAGCAGATCAGCAGGCTCAATGGTTGTGCAAGGCTAAACATGTATGCAGGCCGTAGGTGCAGCGCAATGCATTTGAGAAAGCAGCTGGCATATCTGCTGGCAGACAACAACGTCACCCTGTCCAGCCAGCTGATTGCAGTAATGCTTCATACAATACGAAACATATAGGACACAAGATCAACCATTTCTACTCTGATAAACTGCACAGAAGTTGTGCCGGGTCCTTACCGGGTTGCGAAGCATGGTGGCCACCTGAGTGACAATCAGCTTGCATGTGTCACACTTGTCCTCATCGCCCTCAATGGACTGCAGGCCTGGGTTGGCAGCCGCCATCATGCGGGCTGACTCATCCACCATGGCCATCACCTGCCACATGCACACAGAGTCTCAATGGCATTATCTGGCAGAATCAGCTTCCATGCAAATTGGCACCTAAATGCTTCTGATTGCCATGTGAATGAATGTGGCAGGAAGGCTCAGAAGTAAAAGGCAACACAGAATGCAGGCAGCAACAAGCTGCAATGACTAGAGTAGAGAGTCCCATAGCTGAATGAACGGCGGACAGAGATGTGGAACGTGCCTGGGTGGTGGTGAGTGTGGCTGCATCACATAGCTCAACGCTCTGGCAGATCTTCTCAGCAGGCCAGTGAATACGTGCCCACTGAATGACACCAGCAGCTACAGCAGGTACAAGCTCTGTGCACTGCACAAACACATGCCATTTGCACCCGGTTCATCATTGGGGCTTAAAGCAGCATACAGAAAGACATTTGTTAGCAGCTTGAAAATAAGAGAGCTTGTCACATTCACACCTCTTGCTGCTGCTCTGCTGCAAACCTGCTGCAAAGATTGTCTGTGATGACCTTGATCTGCAGCCACGCAACAACCGACCATTTACAGTAATAACACCAAAGACCAGACATGATAGAGCAGCAACAAGCAAAGGGGTTGCCTGTGTGCACTACGACTACCATGTGCGGCCACTTACCATGTCCTGCACTTCACCAGACCCAATCAAAAATCCCTCGCCCATAGTGACAGCAGCTATGCAGAGCTGACAGTTCTGAGACTGATCTTGTTGAACGGTCTGAGGTAGCAATAATGGGTTCCTGCTGAGAGCTGCAGGAAGACATCGGCATTGTTAGCATCCATTGACATGCAGAGAAGGCTGTAACTGGGCACGCCGAGACAAGCTGCCTAGATATATACCTGGTGCTGCGCTGACCGTCAGTGCCAAGCACGCCAAAAGCAAAGCTGAGATCGCCATGTGTCGCGCCATAGTGAACGGGCGAAAGTCTGCTTAAACCGACCCACGTTTGTGCCCGTTGTGTCGCAGTGTCAGCTAACGACGCAACATTGCATAGGTCAAGAGCTGAGTAACCGGTAGCTGTTATTAGATTCCGGCTCGTCAGCCTAGTCGTCAGCACAGACGAGTAGTAACAAGACAGCTTTAGGCTATCTGCACCGCTTTATGCAGCGTTTGTCAGGACTGTTGCACTGAAGCAAAGCTCATTGCTGGTCAACAGGAAAGCTGCCCTTCAGCGCTCTCCACTGGTGTGATCGGGCGGTCAGCCCGGTCACGCTTGTGAAGGACTCTTTGGTTATCTAGACTTTTGTTCAACCTTTTATGTGGAATGGAGGCGCGCGCGACATCTAATGCTGACGCAGAGCCTTTGCCGTTTCAGCAGCGTTTGACCCTGTACAAAAGACTTCTGGCACACGATCACAATAGAGCATGGTTTCGTTTTCTCAACGCGGTGGTGAGGGGTGGCCTGAGCGGCGTTTGTCTTCGTGGAGGCTTGCATCTTGTGACTTTCCTGTTTGGTCTCATCGTTAAATGGCGGAAGCAGCAAGGCGCTCGCAACTTGAATTTCTGGTCAAAGCTGCAAGACACAGCCAGATATGCAGCCTTTCTTGCTACATACAGCGGCACATTCGTAGCAGTCGATGAAGGCATAGCTGCTCTCTTTGGCAAGAGAAGGTTCATACTCTTTTCCAGCATTTGCTGCATATCTACTTTATGTGATAGAGCACGCCATAAACTCAAAGTACATGACACTGCAGGACAGCTGCATGGCGGGCCTATGCTGCTGGTGCAGCTGCAGCTCCCTCCTTAATGCTGACAGGGTGAGTGTCAGATCATGCCTGACGTGTAACAATACAGCAGTGTCATCTTTGCTTGAATGTCCTGTTCTGCTCAGCTTGTGTCTGCTCAATAGTAATGAACACTATGCTGCCCATAGGGCAAGGCATAACTCATTCTGTTTTGTATTGAGAACGTGATGATTATGCATTGCATGGCAGGCCTCAGGACAGGCACACCAGTTTGGCTCTCTATATCTTGCTGAGAGGTGCAACTCTGCTCATACGCTGTGGCAACAAGCCAGATGCACCACCTGCCGTCAGGAAGGTCCTGACTCCAACCAGATGGAAGCACGGAGACACAGCAATGATGTGTGTGGCAACTAGCCAGATCTTGTACTCCTGGATCATGATGCCTCAAACGCTGCCTCCTGCATATGTCAAATTCCTGAACAGACATGGAGGCAGGCAGCAATGGCACTACAATGCAGCAAGGGTGAGTCATCTGAACAGATGGACAGCACTATTTGTAAACAATGCAAGCATAACGTGACCTTTGCTTCAGCATATTCTACTGCTGCTACAACTGCTGAAAGGTGGCTTCTTTGTGCCTCCTCTGCAGGAGTTGTGCGAGCGAGCTGGAAAACCAATGCCTCCAGCACCCTACAAGAGCTTGCAGAGTACCAGGTTCAAGAACTTCAAGGGCACATGCCCATGTGAGGTGTTGCACCCAGGGCAGTCATGCAATGGCTTTCTTCCCGGATGCCTACCTCAGGTCACCACTCATGCTGCTGCTGCTTCATTGCCTGTGTCCTTGCTAATCATGACAACTGTCAACTGTTTGACAACTTGCACGCATTGCTTCACCAACGTGTGCATGTCTCACTGCATAACTGTCTGCTATGTTGATTCCATACTGCACCATTGGCAGCAACAGCGACTGGCTGCACTGATTCTGGTCTGCATGCACTCTGCCCAGCTACATATTTTGTACTGGTTTACAATATCTTGACTGTCAATGTGTTGAGGACCTTGCTGAATGAGCAGCAGTTGCATTGAAGCGCATGAGGCATGGTGTGTTGTGCAGGGCGATCCCGGTGTACCTGCCTGTGTATGTCTTCCCAGCATTGCTAGTTCACAGGAAACGGTTGCTGGACCCAAAGCTGGCTCCAGACATTGGGCGCAGGGTGGTGCAGGGGGCTCTGCGCTCTAGCTTGTTCCTGGCCCTCTACTGCACTCTAGCTTGGCGAGGGGCATGTGTTGGCTTCCACTGGTCAAGTGAGCTGCTGTATGCTTCACCAAGTCTTGTTTGAAAAGCTGTGCAGTCCAGCTGTTGACATGGCATTGTTTGTCAGTTCACAACTGTTAATTTGTATCCCAACCATTGAACTGCAGCTTGCCTCATCATACCAAGTATCAAGTTTATCTAGGAACACAAAGCAAGACTGTGACCAATTGTGCTTGTGTACTTGTGACTGCACCCGTGTTTGCACGGTGGTTCATAGTTACAGCTAAGCTCACATGCTTGTTCTGCCATTCGCACAGGAAGCTGCACCAGCTTGCTGTGCGGCAGCGTAGTAGATAGCAGGAAGTCCTACCACGATCGACTGATACAACTCAACGAGAGGGTTGATGTGGCTGCAGATGGCGCATCTGGGGCTCTGCTGGCTTTGACCTGCTGGACTGGCGGCCTAGCTACTCTAGCAGAGAAGAAGTCACGTAGAATGGAGCTGGCTCACTACTGTCTGGCCAGAGCCATCGAGTCTTTTGCACTGTGTCTGACCTCTTGGGAGTATGTCAGAGGGGACCGCCTGCCCAGGAGGACGGATGTCATTATCTTCAGTGCAGCAACTGCAGCCATCATGCATTGCTACTCAGATTCACATGGGCGGCACAGGGATGTGTTCAAGAGCAAGTACCTGAATGTGCTGGACTTTATTTTTGGCAACACAGGCAGGTTCACTGATTGTCTAGCCTGCTAGTCATATCTTTGACATTCATTTGCAGCCCTGAAGTCATGTCAAGTCAGTGGATACAGGCATTTACACAATGTTGCAGAAGTGTGCGTTTCACTAGTTTGTGTTGTCCTCAGCACCAGCTTCCAGATTTCATGCCACAAACAACGCTGTTGTTTGTAGTCAAGCAACATATTCACATGCTGTGCAGGGTTGGAAGAGGGCAGTATAAAGCATGTGCCCTCCACCTCAGACTTGATCAACCGACTGCAGGATGCTGGTATCCGTGTGCCCAGCAGGCGCATCATGTCAAATCACACTGCATTGTTTCTAGGATCTCTTGAAAACCTGCAAGCGTTAGGGGAGCAGGACGGCAACACCCCAAGGAGTGACATGTCAGACAGTCCATTTGCCCCATCCCATGACAGCACTTGAGCACAGTGTGCTGTTGCAGTTGCAGCTCAATTGGTGAAGCTGTCCATTGGTGGAGAGTGCGAGCTGTTTCATTTTACATGTGGGTTTAACTTTTCTGTTTCCTTGAATGGCTCAAGGAAACAGATTCGCGTTCTCAAGATTGCACTAATTTGCAGAGCTTGAACGTGACTCAACTTTCCTGAGTGGACACAGTGCAGCTACAGGTTACGTGACTTGCCATTCTGTGCAAATTTAATTCCAAATCTGCTATACTCCCGTTTGTACATTGTCAATATCCAGTAATTCCTTATGAGCCTCACAGCAGGATTACAAAATGGTGCTGAATCATGCATCGCCTTGAGTATACAGTATGTATATGTGTGCTAGTGTTGATACAGTGACCAAAAACTGGTTTTAGACGTGAAGACCGCAGCTATTGGACAAGAATGATTGATTCAGCCAGTATTATTCAAGTGATTTCTCGAGAACACACTTTGATGCGCAATCCCAAGGGTTCGTGTCTGAGCAAGCACTGATGAACCAGACCTGAAGATGCATTGAAGTGCATATGGTGCATGACTTCTTGGCACATACTTTGCCCTACAGATGCACCTATGATAATGTCCTGAACTTATTGCAACAAACCGAAATGGATGGCGGGTTTGCCGGACCAAGTCTTTCAAAAGATGTACAGCATACATGCAGCAGCTGCAGAACAGATGCCTCAGAGTTTCATGTGCCAGCACACACATGCTAGTCAGTTCGCTCAGGATCACGCACGGCAGCACCCTAGCGGCCTCCTGGACTGTACACGCCATTGGCATTACCATTGGCTGCAGGCTCATCATCTGAGTGAGCTGGAGAAGTGGGACTATACGCAGGTGATGCTGGACTGTCCTTGGGGCTTGTGGGTGAGTAACCTGTATGATATTATGCATGTCAAGGAACATGCATGTTTTGCAAAACATGATGTTGCACCCATTTCATGTTTCGCCCTTGCCATCTATCTAATGAACTTGACTTGCCAGAAAGGGATCATGCACCAAGCCTTGCTAACAGAACAAAAGACACAATGTTGCATGTCAGCAACACCTCTTGACAGCATGATTTTGCATGCATGACTGTATGAGCTGCAAACATGCTTTTTACGCAGCAGCAGCAGTCTAGCAAATAAGCAATGCAGGTCCTTTGACTTGACATTGCTTGTATGCGAGGGCACAGAAGCTCACTTGGAGAAGTAGGAGAATGGTGGGGTGAGGTGGGGGAATAAGCTGCATGAACACAAGCAAATCGTCAGTCACAAATGCTCCTGTCAGACGGTGCTAACTTGCAAGAGAGTTGATCACGCATCAAAGCAATTTACACACAATGATTCCGAGCACATACATGCCATTACAGGCACGAAGAAATGTGGCTCCAATGAACAGCTGACCTGCAAGCAAAGGACCTTTCATGCTGTGAATGCACATGCAATACAACCCAAAACACCTTGACAATGCGTCAGGCACAATCAGCAATGCCAGGATGAACTTGTTCACCTGGTGAGGCAGGTGAGTAGGCCGGACTAGTTGGCGAGTAGGCTGCACACATATCAGCAAAGAGTCAGCCCCAAGTGTTCGGAGCAGATGCTGCTGCATCCGGGGGCATGCGCTGTTGCGCACAGCAAAAGAAGCCGATTGTCATGGTTATTCTCATGTTGCATAGCAATGGTCTGAGCAGGTGTGACTGCACAGATGTGCATTCATTTTGGAGGCCATGCATAGGACACAGTGCTCCACTCATACATGCTTTGCAGACAAGCACAAGAATGTGTGACATAAGCTGTGTCATTGACAGAAAGAAGTTTTGATTGCAGGTGGTGCATATGCTGCTTGCATTGGCAAATATGAAGGACAACTCACCAGGTGAGGTTGGTGAATAGGCAGGGCTAGTAGGTGAATAGGAAGGGCTCGTGGGTGAGTAGGAGGGACTAGTGGGTGAGTAAGCTGCAAGCAAACAGACAAGCCATTGAGTGATCGCTGCACCTTACGGAACCAGGGTAGACTCCATAATTGCAAGTGCTGCATGCAGTAGAAGCTGATAAGTCACTAAAAATGCCATCGCCTAGAAATTGCAGTGTATTGCCCTGCTGGGGGTGTAGTCTGGCAGATTGCTTTAATGCAACCAATGTCCTCACACCAGGCTGCGAATTGGAGTATACATGCTGTATGTGAACCTGAGTAACTGTTGCATGGTACAATTGGCGCCACCAACACTGGACGGAAGTGAATCGGCAATAAAGTACACATAAAGGCAGGCACCGCAGAAAATGATGTGCAGCATGGCAAGCAACTACTCACAACAGCATTCTGACTCACCAGGGGAAGTCGGACTGTAGGAGGGACTTGTAGGCGAATAAGCTTCACAAACACAACCAGATTGTCAGCACCACAGGCAGATATATAAACGAGTGCTTGACTAACTGACATACACCAAAGTCTCAAAATCATGAGATGTAATGCAGTGCAACACTGCATCAGGTGTTAGACTGGCAAAGTTGTGAGCAGCTGCACAGAGTCCGCATGGGGCTTGCAGTCAAGGTGTCAGATGCACCAGATGTACAGGTAAGACTACAAAGCACAGATGCAAGCAGCCTGTGGATAGAGCGATGAATGCAGAATGAAGTGTCTCAATGACATAAAGGACCCAATTGCAGGCATGACTGTGACAGAGGTTGCCACTAGTTGAGCATGCTTATGCGTTGAGTTGATCACCTGGACTAGTAGGGCTGTAGGAGGGGCTTGTTGGCGAATAAGCTACGCAACAGAAAAAATGTCAGCAAGATTGTGCAAATTATTACACAAGTGCAGCTTGCTGTCTGACCTGCAGATGTGCTGTACTACCTATGTTGCGCATTCATCATCAAAGTATTTTAGCTGTGCAATTTGGTCATCATTAACAACTTATGACGTCTGTTGTACAGTAAATGATCGCTTAAAACAAATAGAAAGAGTACAAACAACACTACACATCATGCTTTCAGAAAATGGAAAAAATGGAATTTCCAAGAAATTGGAATTTGATATGTAAGCACAAAACAGGACATGAAAGAAGCCCCTGCAAGGGCGCAAACTTTCAAAGACATGCAGGGCTGAATGCCGCAGCAATGGCTCACCTGGAGAAGTTGGACTGTAGGAGGGACTAGTGGGTGAATAAGCTGCAAGCAAACAGACAATCCATAAGATGCTGGATGTGTCAAGCAGGTTGATGTGCAATAGCCTTGAACCATTGGCATGACGCATGGCTGGGGTTGCAAAGGTTGGTATATGAACTTTGAAGGGCCCGAACCGGGAGATGAGCCTGGTTCATGGCTATACTAATGCTGTCACACCAGGATCTGCTTTGAGAATGCATGCTGCGTATGGACCATGGCAGATGCATGATGGCGATCCTGACAAACAGCAGTGAAGCATGCGCAACAAGACAACATCACAGATAGAAAGGAGGTCCTGCACAGCAAACTGACGCACCTGGGGAAGTCGGACTGTAGGAGGGACTTGTGGGCGAATAAGCTGCAGAAATACAGCCGAGTTGTCAGCACCAGGCACGCAGCTGTCAACATGTGAAGAAGTCGGGCAGCTGCACAGATCTTGTATGCATCATGCAATTGAGCAGAGTGTGTCAGATGTGCAGGCAAAAACAAGCCACAATTACAAGCAGACTGTGTGTGAGAGGATGGTCATGGAGTTGCATGATGATGGGTAAATCCACATTCATCTACCCGCGCGCAGTCTGCTTGCAAGTGTGACTTGTTCTTGTCTGATGTGTGGGGTGGTCACTGACTAAGACAGGCATGACTGTGACAGAGGCTGCAAGCAGTGCAGACACGCTTGTAAGGCAAAACCAATTACCTGGACTAGTAGGGCTGTAGGAGGGGCTTGTTGGCGAATAAGCTTCAGGGAAACACATAAATGGTCAGCAGAACTGTTCACATCAGTGTACATGAAAGACGTGCTATCTGGCTGGCAGATATGCTGTCTGAATTGTAAGCACCATCTGAGTTGTATAGCACCATCATAACACCACAAGGCTATAGCTGTGCAGCAACATGTTAATCTTAATTATGTCTAATCTTGCACATTGGATGCACATTACACAATTGCACAAATTAGAAAACGCAACACCATTACAAAACACCACTTTTGTTTCTAACTTTTGACATGAGGAGACACATGCAAGGACAGGGGCTGAATCCAGCAGCACAAGCATACCTGGTGAAGTCGGACTGTAGGAGGGACTAGTCGGTGAATAAGCTGCAAGCAAGTAGACAGGCTGTCAGATACCTGTGGCGCCTGATGTATACATGGAGGTTGGGCATGCATCAGTCATTGTTGCCCATGGTGTAAGCTGCTAAGCCAGTCACAGTTGAATATTCTCAGAGCATTGTCAAGGTGCATAGGTGTTGCGCATGGCTGGGTGTGCGGTCTGATTCATCATGAGACCAGCGCTATTACTACAGGAGGGTCTTTGAGAGTTGAGCCTGTATAGGACTCAGACAAGCATGCATGAGGGTGCCAGCTTGAAGCAAAAGTGAGCCAACAGGATTATGCAACAACTCAAGCATCACAGATGATGATGTGCAGCATGGCAAGCAGCTACTTGGAAAGCAATCTGACTCACCAGGGGAAGTCGGACTGTAGGAGGGACTTGTGGGCGAATAAGCTTCACAAACACAACCAGATTGTCAGCAACAGCGCTGCAGCTGAGTGGGTCACATGAGCAAATAAGTGCTGATCAAGGTGATATGCATCAGAGGATCAACACTTTCAGTTGTGATGCTGTGATATTGTCAACAGGTGTCAATACAGCAATGTTGTGGGCAGATGAACTGGGGTGGCATGCAGGCAAGCTGTCACATGCACCGGGTGTGCAACAAGTCAGACACAAGCAGACCATAAATAAGTCAACACAATGTAGGCTGCAACATCAGCATAATGCACAAAAGGGTCGATCGCAGGCCAATGATATGAGAAGTGGCAACTAAGCAGAACTAATCACCTGGACTGGTCGGGCTGTAGGCGGGGCTTGTTGGCGAGTAAGCTTCAGACACACAGCGGGCATGTCAGCAAACGAGTCAGCAAAAGGCATGCAGGTACAGTTTGGGACAGACAGGTACTGACATAAATGGCATACACAGACTGCCACACCTTAACACAACATTGTGTCCCATCACATGTCAGGGCAAAAGTACAGACAGCTGCACATGCTGTGTGAAGCAGGCAATGTCGTGTGTCATCAATGTGATTCTGTAAAGGCAAGACTACAAGCTGCAAATATGCAAGCACATGTATGTACAAAGTGGTATACACCGCACATCAACAACACTGATGTGCCAGGCAAAGCAGTATACCAACAACAAGGTATCACACAAGTCATGACACCTTGCATCATTGCTAAAAGGCAGAGCCATGTACCTGGGCTGGTGGGAGAATAGCCTACAGGGCAACACACAAACTGTCAGCTGCCATTGCTTTATATGTAGCCTTCCAATGCAGCTGTGCAATGCCCCAATCACTGCTACATCTTGCTGTCTCAAGATACATGGTGCACAATTGAGCAAGCTTAAGGGCGGCATTCATCACCATGTCTATGCAGCAAAGGACCAGTGGCACTCAAGCAGACAACAAATGCAGGTGGCCCAGACGCAAGGCACAGCTGCACTACACCACAAGAGGCCTACGCTGCCATCACACATGCTTGCAAGTTGTTTGAGCAAACACAATTGCAGCAGGTTGTTGCCTGCAGTTGCCTAACCTGGTGAGGTCGGTGAATAACCAGGGCTGGTGGGAGAGTAACCTGCATGAACACACAAAGATGAGTAGCTGTTACATAGTCACACGTACTCCGTTTTGCACAAGCAATCAGCCATTGCTACCAAGCTTGCTGATGAACAGGCTGAAAGTCACATGTACTCATTCTTGCACAAGCCATCAGCCATTGCTACCGAGCGCGCTGATGATCAAGGTGTAGGCTGACAGCAGTGCAGCACTAGACGCAGTTCAGATCGTCATAACCATCAACACTGCTGTGCACATGAAAACTGCCACCACTGCATGAGCACATGATGCATTCTTGCAGTTCCGCTCAGTCATTTGGCGAGCAGCAGCAGCACTATCACAGTCGAGACAATTTTTCCGATGTGTCAATGTCACAAGCCTGCCAATAAGTAAGCATGAGTAACTTAGCGTGACCAGCACCAATGCTACAAAAGTGCTTGCATGGAATGAATGCATGCATGCAGAGACCATGAGGCGGCACAGACACAGGTGAAGTGACCAGCTCTGCTGGGCTCACCTGGAGATGTGGGCGAGTATCCTGCAAGCACACAAGAGCATGGCTGTCAGTTAAGGTCATATGTACAAGGGTCAGACATGGGCACTGTTTGACACAGGTTCACAAGCAGGGCTGCAATGATGTGTAGCAATCATTCTAATACCTTGGGGCTCCAGGTGTACAAGGGAAATATATGAAGAGCTGGTGTACAAAACCCAACTCATGCAGGATTTGCCTTACTAGATGCAGAAGCAGTGTAGACGCTTCTCGCTACAGACTGGTGACCACAGGCCAGTGCCAGCTCAGAGCAGAACACAGCTTGCAAGCTGTGCAGTAACACGCCCAGCAACATCAAGACAGACAGGATGCGCAACTGACCTGGGGATGTGGGGCTATAACCAGTGCCTCCCAACCCTCCAGGGGATCTGGTGGGAGAGAACCCGCGGTTCTGCATCGGACTGAAGCCCCCAAAGCTGAGGCCTGCCAGGGGAGATCGGAAGGGTGAGTTGTACATCTCAGGATCCCGCCGCCCTGGAGTGCCAAAGCCGAAGGGGGACCGACCAGGGGTTCCGTGGCCTGGTGTGCGTCCACCAATCATGTTCTCCTCAAGCAGTCCCAAGTCATTCTGGAAAGCCAAAACAACTTCAGCAGACTTCAGACAACGCAAAATCAGATGGTATGACTGCAGCAATCAGCACAGAAACAAGTGCTGCTGTGCACAAAGCAAGCGGTGTTAGCAGCTGATGCTGCATGAGATTGCTCAGCCCAACATCTTGAAGCAAGGGGTTGCAGTACCTCAATGGCATCCTGCAGCTTTGTGTCATCAAGCATGAGATCAAAGCTGCCTGTTCCCATGGGCACCAGCTGCCCCAAAATGATGTTTTCGCTCACACCCTTCATGCGATCCTTCTCAGCGTACATGGAAGCTCTGCAGGTATACAAAGCGTTTCAGTGTAAGTGCCAATTACGACCTACTGCCCAACTTAACAATGCATCCAACTGCATGTCATGCATCACATCACACATTGTCTGCTGACACAGGTCGCAGTGCAAATGCAAGACCTGCAGCCTTGCCAGGACCTGCAGCAGCCAGGGCTGAAGCTGTACCTGTACAGGATGTCGACTGTCTCCTCAAATGAGCACTGCTGCAGAGGCCCGTTCTCGGTCCGGTTGATACCGTGGCGAGTGATAGCCATGAAGTGCCCACCCCTTGTCATACTGTCGCACAGAATAGCCAGATGCCGGTAGTTCACATAGGACCCGTCAAACTCAATCACACCACGCAGCTCTTTCAGCAGTGCATTCCTGGCAGCTTCAATGCCCAGGACATCAATTGTCTCAATGATGTGGTTGCTGGTGGTCCTGGTGTAGTCAATCCCAGGCATGCACATCACCTGCAGCAACCATGCTGTATGTGAAGCACAAGCATGTAAGCTATTGCTGGGAATTGATAACGTACACAAAATGAGCAGTCAAGTTGATATGCTGGGTCCTGATGCAGTGCGTGGCTCAGACATATCCAGCAAACTTCAAAGTATGGCTTGAACAGGGTTCTAGCACATTGTGTTAACAACAATAAGCTCACATCCAACAGGTTGACGCCTTCAGTATCCAGGACCCACTGGTTCTCATTCTGGTAGATGCCATCCTGGTCCAGGTGGGTGGTCTTCAGCTCACGCATGAAGACCTTGCGGATCCCAGGAATGCCTTGCAGCTTTACCTACGTCATGCCACAAACCAAAGATATTGCCCCATAGCTACAGTATCAGAGCTTCCAGAAATTGTGACACATGTTGCTCCACAATGCTCTTTGTCATTGCCGATTTGTTGCTGAAGGACAAACCTGAGATGTCAGTGACAGCCGTACGTGTACTCTGCAAGCAGGCAAGCATGATGACAGATATGCTGCTGAGATTGAACACATTACCTGGGTGAGCAAGTGTGACTCGATCTTTTTGAGGAAAACATCATCACCATGCTCATGTTGCCCAGTTGCATCTTTCCCCCCTTCCTCTCCCAGCATTCGAATCTGTAAGCACAATATTGTTTGCGGCACTACATGAGAGAATATACAGCAGTCAGCACATTTGACCTTCTCCAGCAGCAGATGCCACAGCACGAACCCTTTGCATCAAACCATCGATTTGCATGTTGTGCTACAAGGTTGCGCCTGTGCAACACCCTGCAGATGTGCAGACCAATTGCAATGCCAGAGCCATGAAGAAGCAAGACTGACCCGCAGAATATGCTTGGGCGCATTGTCATCTGTGAAGATGACAGACATCTCATCACCAAACTCTGAGGTGATGGTGTCTGCAATGCGGCTCATGTTGAGGCCCTTGTCTGTCAGCATCTCTCTGTTCAGCTCAATGCGCAGCAGCCATGGTGACATGCGCTCCATGTCGGCAAAGTCTGTGTCAGGCATGTCAAAGTACTGGGTCACAAATTCCTTGTCCTCCTCAATCACAGTGTCCTGCGCGCATTCACAATCGGCTGTGTTGCTCAGCAACACAGATTGTGGCAGGCACAGAATCCTGCTGTGTTGCTGTGTTCAGCAGTGGAATGTGGACACAATGAAGGGGTACTAGCAAACAACACAAAGCTGCAGAATGCCGACTCCCAACACATGTGGCAGTGCAAACGCAGGTGCGGGTGCAGCTCCCATGCACGAAGCAGCAGTTCATGTATAGCACGGCACCTGTGGATCAGGATCATAGTGGATTTCTGTAGCCTCTGTGACCCTTCGCAGGGTGGTGTACTCCAGCTGACACTGAACTGCCTTGGCCTGCTCCCTGTCCTTGCAGGCACCCCAGGTGCCATCCTCCCTTTGCACATGCAGATGCACCTCCAGAGAAGGCGTCTTGATGTTCTTGGCAATGTTGATGATCTCTGTCAGGCGAGGCACACCCAGTGTGACATTCTTGGCTGAGACACCAGCAAAGTGGAAGGTGTTGAGGGTCATCTGGGTGGTAGGCTCACCAATGGACTGAGCAGCCACTGTGCCAATCATCTCACCAGGATAGGCTTGAGCCTGCACACGTGTCAGCAAAAAGAAGTACGCAGGCATGTCGACCAATCAGCTGACGACCAGGAACGGGTGTGCATGCTGGACAGAGCAGCAAGTAGTAGCAGCAGTGACAGCGTGAAACTTGCAGAGTGTCTGCATCAAGTAGCAAAGCAGACTGCTTGTGTCATTGGATAGGCGTCGGCCAGTTGAGTGCTGAACAGTGGGGGCACTGACCTGGTTGAAGCGGGTTTCAACTTCTCCCAGCAACCAATTGAAGGATCGGTCGGTGAGCTTGTGCTCCTCAAGGACTCGGCGTGAGGCCAGCATGCAGCGAAGCAGGCTGAAGAACATGAGGGTGGCGTTGTTTTGAGCTTCCTTGCTCAGCTCATCTAGCCCCTCCACCACTCTCAGCTTCTGAGTCAGCTCGTTCACACGCTTGATGACTTCCACTGGACTCAAGCCTGCACACTTACTCAAGTTCAATGATGTTATTGCTTCTGAACAGTTTCACACTTTATGCAGGTCTGTAGAAACAAGACTTGCTTTCAGTCAAAAGCAAAATGTCAGACCCTCACAGCAGATACTTTGCTGCCCAAAGCAGGCATTGGAGTTCACAGGGCAGGTTTGATGCAGCCAGACCGAGGCAGCATCACAAGCGGCCTTACTTGACTGGGCCTTGCCACCTTGCTCTTTGTCAAAGACACGCTGGGCATTCCACAGCAGGCGCTTGAGATTGACAGGCTGCTGGATGTTGTGCTCACCACTCTTTATGATCTCACGCCTCAACACCTGCAGCATGATGTACAAGTTGACTTTGGCATTCAGCACAGACATCTACTAAGGCATACACGCCAACCAGATTCTTAGCAAGAAGATATTTGTGTTGCTAAATAGTGATATACAATGCTCGGGCAGGGTATAACCTGACTAGGCAGGCACACAATACAGTGACACTCACGCTTAGATCCTTCGTGATTTGCTCAAATTCTCCATCAATGATCTGGCGTGCATCAATGTCGCTGTGCAGCATTTCCAGCTGCTCATTGGGTAGCCAATCAGGAGCCCACTTTGGATCATCAAGACGGTAGCCAAATTTTGCCTGCAACACATTGTGTTGCTTGTTCTCTCAGTGCTCTGAAGGCATGCTGTGCACAACAGCATACGGGACGACATCAACCTGACATGTAGCTGTCCATGTTGCGTGACACGAGAACTGCTCAAAATTGCATCAAGCAGAGCTGGGGAAGGGCAACATATGCGCCACAGAGGAACAAAATAATGGCAAAGTCAAGCCATGCAAAGCAGCATGAATCAGGTTGCATGACCTGCTACAGAAAGGCTGAAGGCAGGCAGCAAACAGCCTGGGGTTGAAACAGGGAGGGTGAGCATACCTCCAGCTTCTTCCTGTCCCAGCGCAGGTGCTCCATGGTCTGGGACTCAATGGCTGCACCATCCATGCCGTCTTCACCATACAGGAACTGAATGACGTCTCCCACAGAATTTCTGACTGTGCCATCATAGCTGCAACAGGATCATGCCTAGTAAGCTTTGGTCATGAAACAGGCAGCCTCATGACTGGCTGGTGATAGGCTCATGACAGACTTGTGACAGGCTCAAGAGCGTAACATTGCATCCGCAACAGCAACTTCTGCTGGCGTTTCTCAGCAGACATACAAGTGCAGCTTATTTGCTGGATGTGCTTCAAGATGTTGTACTACAAGGGCCTGCATGCATGACAGGCAGAGACTCACTGGATCATGAGATCCTCCATGGCCTTGATCAAACGCCTCTGAATGTACCCAGTACTAGATGTCTTGACAGCAGTGTCAATTAGCCCCTCACGACCTCCCATGGCGTGAAAGAAGAGTTCCTGCACCAACACATGCACACGCCTGAGATTCACATGTGCAAAAGCAGCCAACAGACTACTATTGCTTTGAAATTGGATGCAGCAAGACTTTGCTATGACTTTGCATCTTGTGATGTGTGACATGTGGCTGCTGGACATCCAGCAGATGTGCAGTGAGGTGCCCAAGAATGCAGGAGACCTGTGCTCACCTGTGGAGTAAGGCCTCGCAGGTAGGAGTTCTCCACAAAGCCTCTAGACTCAGGACCATAGTCATCCTTGGTGAAGTGGGGCAGGGTGCGGCCCCCAAACCCAAAGGGGATACGCTTGCCCTCCACGTTTTGCTGCCCCACACAGGCAATCATCTGCACATGACAACATACATGTCAGGCTGGCAAAACACATACCCTTTTTTATACCCTTCTAATACAGCAATGCTACCAGCCGAGGGGCAACATAGCATGATATCATGATGATGCCTGCGCTCACCTATGCATATGCACGTGTTCTGCAATATTAAGCAGCTAGAAACGCAGGTCACTGGAGCTGCTGAGCAGCTTCAGCGCAATATATGCATAATCTTACCTGTGAGATGTTGATGAAAGATCCCTTGGATCCGGCTGTGACCATGCGCACCACATTATTGGTGTCTGGAAGACTTCCTTGAGCAAAGTTACCAGCATCATCACGAGCTTTGTTCAACACCTGATTGACCTGCACCCACACAAAGTTGCATTCAAGACGCAGGGTTGCACTGTTGGCCACAGTCCTGTGCAAGTAAACCCACAGACAGACAAAGGCAGAATGTCTGTTGAGCAAATACACTTACGATGCAGAAAAACTTTTGTGAGTACAGCACTGTCTAATACAGTCAGAGAAATGGATTGCAGGCGGACCTGGCCCTCAAAGGACTCCATGATAGTGCGGCCAGGCTGAGCCTCCAAGGCCCCATCCTGTGCCTTCACAATCAGCTTCTGTACCTCGCTCTTGGCCTGCACGCACATCAACTTGTGGCAAATTTTGACACAGTCATGCACCATTTACAAAAAGAATGACATAGCAGCAAGACAGCAGGAACATTGAGGCAGTAGCAAGTGACAGTACAGCATCCAGCTTACCATCGGCCGCCACCAGGCCTGTGCACAAGCAAGGAGCACGCAAGAGGTAGTCCTTGAATCAAGGTGACATACCTTATTGATGGTGTCATTGATGGCACCCATGGTGGTAGCATCAGCAACCGTGTCTCCAATGCCAATAGACATGCCGTGCTGAAGCAGCCAATGGTTGGTCAGGTACTGACACTGACTCAAGAAGGCTCTTGCAGCCTCTGGGCCGTGCTCCATCATGATGACATGGATCAATGATCCACCTGATGCTCCAAGCGTCTTCTTGCACAAGCCACCAGTCAGCAGCTCTCCGTTCTGGATCAGCACCTGAATGCAGAGCAGGCTCAAACGTGAAACAGGTCACGAGCATCAAGGAAGCAGTGCAGACTCAACAGACTGTAGATGCCCTGCACCAGCATGCATGTGCAAGGGTAATGCTGAGCAAGGGCAACTAAGGAAGAGCTTTTTCCCTGCCAGCAAAGGCAGAAGGATAGGGATAATGGTACCTGAGAGTCATATGGCGTCATGTCTTGATCCTCATGATCCTTGCTCCAGGCAGCTTTGCGGCGCACATTCACCCGGGGAATGATGAGGTTGACGACCTGCTTGCCCGTCCACAGGGGCTCGGGCTTGAGGACTGCAGGCATGGGTACCCGCCCATCCCAGTCCTCCAGCCACATCAGGATGTTCATGAAGAGGTCCTTCTTGATGAAGGAGTCCCGCTTGGTCATCAGCCGGCAGCCCAACAGGGTGTCTTGCACAATTCCAATGACAGGCTTGTTGGCCTACACAAGCATAACGCCTGCTATGGAGCTGCTGTAAGCGCTGAAAGCCATACTTCTGAAAATGCAGGTGGCGTTGCTTTTGACAGGGCATCCATTCATTCATTCGTCGGATCGTTTGTCCATCCATTCACACATTCAATCTGTCTTCCACGAGGGGCAGGTACGTATAGTCCTGGGAAGCTCCCTGTATGACTTCCTGTTTTTTACCAGTCAGTGTGCCAAGAATGCAGCGGAGGACTATCCAAGGAACGACTGGAAAGCCTTGCTGATGCTTGCTTTGCTTGAAGAATGCATCACCAGAACATGAAAGTCTGTTGTTAAACAAGAAACTGCATGTGGAAGTCAGCAATGACTGTGTGCACACCTGGGCTGAGACAATGTTGCGGGGCACCATCATGATCTGCTGAGTCTCTGCACGTGCCTCTGCGGTCTGAGGAACATGCATGTTCATCTCATCACCATCAAAATCGGCATTGTATGGAGAGGTGACTGACAGGTTCAACCGGAAAGTAGAATAGGGCAGGATGCGGACTTTGTGACCCTGCACAGCCATAAAACACTTGTGTCAGCAACTTCTGTATAGCAGGCTTTGCCATGCATCTACATCACTAAACCAGCTAGTGAGAATGCAACAAGCAAAGCTTGGTTGCAAGATGCCACCTGCAAAAGCAACCTGGAAGCATGCATACAGGTGGCTTTGCAGCACATAGACTGAGTATGCTGGATGATGATAGAGTGGTGACTGTGCTTACCATCATGGACATCTTGTGGAGTGATGGCTGCCTGTTGAACAGCACCACATCTCCATTCTGCAAGTGGCGCTCCACCTTGTAGCCTGGCTGCAGATGGATGTCGCTATCCTTACGCCTGTACCGCAGGTCCATACGCTGCCCATCCTCTCTGATGATGAAACGTGCTCCGGTCTGCCCTGGAGGGGGATGAGGGCCATACTCCACAAGCTGCTTCAACCTGCACTCATGCCAGTGCATGGTCACACCTTGCGCAGCAGCATCTCACAGCATACTGTGCCTTGAGGAACTGCGTGGTCATTAGGACGAAACACAGTGGCTGAGTGGCAGCCACTGCAGTACACTGTAGCATACACACACAGACATGTGTACTCTATCTGTGGTGTGCACAAATATGTGTAGATGGATTGCATGGCAAGGGCAGTACAACGGAGAGCTTACCGTTCAAAGTTATGCTGAGTGACAATTTCTGGGTATGTCATATTGAGAGCAATGCTCCATGGCACACCCAGTTCATCAATGGCTATGTTGGGGTCCCCTGATATGACGGTACGTGCTGAGAAGTCAACACGCTTGCCCATCAGGTTGCCTCTCACACGCCCTGACTTGCCCTTGAGGCGTTGGCCAATTGACAGCAATGGCCTGCCGGAACGCTGCACGACAGCATGCAGTGTCATAATAGTGTGTCTTGAGCAGATTATGCAGCAGTTGATCAGCACTAGCATGGGATCACAGCCACATACCTGTCAAATGCCAAATTGAGCAGTCCACATTTGCCTGTACATGCAAAGTAGACAAACCACAGGGCTGTTGCAACATCACAGAACTGTGTAGCTCTCTACATGTTGGCTATGTATACACTGCCCATGGCTGGTCCCTGCCATGCACACACTACACTGCAGCCATTCTCACCCACCTGGGCAGCCACTGGTTGTCCCGGCTTGGTGTTGTCAAAGTAGGTGGTGATGTGAAACTGCAGCAACTGACTGAACTCCCTGATGATGTGCTGTGGGGAGCCGTTCTGGTCCTGACGTTTCAGCCTGTTATTTGCCTTGATGATCTCAGCCAGCTTGTGTGTCAGGTCATCCTCGGACCTGTCACAAGATAGCCTTCTCAGTATTTCAGGCAACCAGGCAGCACAGTCTATAGATCAAGCATGATCCAAGCAAGATTCAAGCACTCACAGACCAACAATTCCATGCCAAATGAAAAATATCAATGACACATGCAGCAGGCCATGCTGTAAAGGAACACATGACTGTACAATCATGCAATTTGGCTTATTTTGATGTTGAATGTGCACACTTTGGCATCAATGCAATGACAGCTCTTCCCACAGATGCACCTGGAGTTGCTGTCCATCTGGACACTAGGCCTGACAGCAGGCGGCGGCACTGGAAGAACTGTCAACACCATCCACGAAGGATGCGCAAACTTGGGATTGAAGCCCATGACTTGGCACTCTTCATCACTTATCCTCTTCAGGATCTCATATGCCCGCTCTGCTGTCAGCTCCTGTGAACAAGACTTATGAGTAAAAGGCAAGCTGAATGCTTTGATAAGACTGTGATGTGCAGCGTATCTTCCATATTTAGCTCTGGCTGGGTTCCATTGGCAACATGTGAGGGGACAAACAATTGAGGGCCAACCTGCTTGCGCTCTGTGATATTCTCTGCAGCCTGCTCTTCATCATCCTTTGGCTTTGGAAACTCCATCATGATGCGCAAGCCATCAAGCCTACAGGACACAATTGGGGTCTATGCCTATATAGCTGCTGCATCAATGAACGGTTTGAGAGAGACATCTTCACTTGCATGACCTTGACTAACTCCCAAAGGATCACCTAACTAGTGAGTGGATCAGCAATCAGCTTATGAAGCTGTGACAGCACTGGTCACCAGGTTGAATCCTCTGTTCAGCGAAACAATTTTGCTGCATGCTTGTGAATTCTGATGCAAGCACCTGCCATCTCAAAGGCTACAGAGAGCAATGAATTCAAGGCATTGTTATCATGACCACTAAAACGAATCAACACACACAAAATGCTAGTGTGGCACCTGAAATCTGCTTTGTGGCCTGCGCATCAAGCACGTAACCATGGCTGAACATGCACATGATAAATGGGTGACCACAGCAGGCATAGTGGCTAAATGCAGATGTGTTTCAATAATTGGCATGACATGTGACAAGGTACATTGGTGATTCTCAAGTATGATAACTAACTGATGTGAGCGGCAGCAAATACTGTGACATTTGCTGATGTCAACATTAATGTGGTCTTTCAGAATTGCTGTCGCGTGGAATAGCCGGTTTTCCCAGATCGATTTTTGAAGCAGTGCTTGCCACATTATCTGCACACGATTGGGTGTTGGAAACAAGCCTGCTGAATGGCGTTCAGAATCAGGACAAGGCAGACCCTAATACCTAGCTAGCTAGCTTGCTTTACAGAGTGATTGCAAGCAGAGTGTGGTATACACATGAACAGCAGCTACTGCACACCTGTATTTTGGCTGTGGTGCACCACTGAGCTCATCTTTGGTGACTCCTTGACAGGCACTCAGAATTGTGCGCAACTTGGCCTCAGGCTTTCTGGCGCGCTGTGCTGCCTTATACTTGATGTGATCCTGAAACATTGTGCACTCACGTCAGCATAGGTCCTGGTTGTGAAGGCCGACAGGTAAAAGCAGGCATGATCCTTGCAGGCTAGTTCAAGCTTCTGGAGATCTGCCTTTGGCATAACAATCAGGGGCTGGTGGCATGGCATAAGAATTTTTGATGCACAAGGTGCTGAGCACTGTGCAAATGATGCAGTGTCTGCTGAATGTTCAAGGGTTACTTTGGGTGTGAAACTGGAGGACAGGGTACAGGCATGTTGTAGGTCAGGGTGCGCGTTTGCAGCACCCATGCACCGTCAGGGCACCAAGCTGTGTCTCACCGGTCCGCACAGCAGTTTAGAGCTGTGAAAGCTGACACAGCGCAGGACCTTCACCACATTTGTAACAAAGCCAATATGAAACATGGGTTTGGCCAGCTCAATGTGGCCAAAATAGCCAGGACTGTCCTGCACTCCTGCCCCATCTGTCTCACATTTCAGGTTGCGGTCTAAAGTCCCCATTTTGAGGTCGCTAAGGCCTCCCGGCTTGGGCTTGCCCTTTTCATATGTCTGGCTGACCTCAACTTTGACAACCGAGTACCGTCGCTGCAAGGAGTGCGCAGAGAGTTTGAGCAGTTGTTCATAGAAGTGTTGACAAACACTGTACAGCCGTTTGGGCACGACAAGACCGCAAGACAGGTGCACACTTACGATGAAGTCAGGATCAAGAATACCAAACTGCACCGCCTGGACCTTTTTTACGGGTGCTGATGAATGTGTGAACCTATCCATGGTTGCTAATCAATTGCCAATATCTGGCGATGTGCCGAAGGCGTTTGCAGGGAACTGTGTAAACTGTACAGCCCTGCTGAGCGACGTTCACTGCATCACAGTCCCCGCTGAACGGCTCGCTTGACTGCAAACGCAGATCACACGAGGGGCGGTGCTGCGACTTGCTCAGTAGACAAGGGTTCAGCCTTAGCAAACTCTGCTGCGAGTCTGCGAACTGCCTGAAGCTTGTCCGTCCTGTTAGGGTTTGACTCACAATTAAACCCTATAAAGCAACAAGCAGTTCCTGTTTCAACGTGCCGTTGACCTCGTCCGGCGACCTCGTCCGGCACCCCTGTGCCATCGAGCAGCACTCAGAACTGCGCCGGAAGTCTCAACTCCCTGAGCTGTTTCACAGTGCACAAATCAGCTTGAAGACACGCTGTTGTCAATTTGGTTCTTCGATGTCAGCTCAGGTTTGAGTCAAACCGTTTGACCGTTGCCTTCAGTAGAAGGCTTTCATCACCAGACATGCCATTGGTGCCCGAGAAACTCAACAGCCGGCAAGAAGTCAGAAATGCCATTGCTTCACAGTTCTGGGACCAGCCCGCACACTCTGTGAGGTCGTTGGACGGCATGGCCAGAACGCTTGCTTGCGAGCCCCCTCCGGTCGGACAAACAGCTGCCAGCGGGCTCTTGCGACCACAGCAGCTGTTGATAACTCAGGCTGCAGGACTTCCTATTCTGCCTGGTTACAGCAGGCACGACGGGGGTGTGGTGAGTGTCTTAGTGATGCTCTTGTTTGAGCAATAACATAGCCTGTCAATCTAATATCAGAAAACGGCAAAGTGTCAATCAGCAGCATTGCTGCTTGAAAACAACTCACAGCACACTTGCTGAATTGCCGTAAGTGCGTGAGCTTGCGGCACATGTCTGGCATCAAGTCAAAGCAGCTATAGACTTACACAGGTGCTGGACAGGGTGATTGCCAAGGTGGGAGGAAAACAGTGGTGGGCAAACCTGTCTGGCAGAGCAAAAGCTCAACAGATGTGGACTGCACACCGGGGTGGTGCTAAAGTGGTAAGTCACCTTGGATCTAAGTACATAGTTGAATGCCTGTGGACAACAGCAACTCTTGCTTCTGATGTGCTTGGCTCATTCTTGAGGTTTTGTTGCATAGTTTGACAGAACTGCATGTTGTAAATGATTTAGTGGTATCATACTGCTGTACCTTTTCCAGGATGTTTGTTTGAGTCTTCTGCTGAGTCTGCTGCTGACTTGTTTCTTCAGGGTGACGCTTTGAAGAACTTGAACAGCTATGGCCTCAATGCAAGAACTAGAGTTGCACTTGGCAGGTATACCCTCTCTTGACTTAGTGCAGAACTCAGCTCTGGAGCATCATCAAAGATCCCTGCATACAACATTGCCTACCTCTGATCTGAGCATTTGGTACCTTTGGGACTGATTGTTGGGCGTGAATATGCTCTTGAACATGTTGCAGCATCCACATCTAAGCAGCAACGCCAACACACACAGTTTCTTGCAGGAATGGAACATTAAACTGGGTCCTGGAGGCACCAAATGCCCATGACTTTTGTGACAGCATCAAAAACAAGGCAGGCAAGGGCACCAAAAAGCGCCATGCAGGAAGGAGCAAGCCAGCTCTGAAGTCTCAAGCATGGGCCAAGTACCAGCTGCCAGGGCATGATCTTGTTGGTAGCACAGCCTGGAACCAGGAGTACTTGGACAGTGCAGCAAACTACAGCACTGTACCCATGGCCCTGTCACTTGACTTAGCCTCCAAGGACAGGCCTGACGGCATCCAATATAGAGTTGGATTGCATCAGGTATTTGTTGTTTTCAAGTGCAACTCAAAAGCAAGCCTGGTCATGCAGACTGCTACACCTTCCCCTCTCCATCAGATAAGTTGCTGCATGTCTACCAGCGTGTGATGGTGTTTGGACTGTCAGCTTTTTGTGCTGCTGCTGGATGCCACCCAATGAAAAATCAACATCTGCTTGCTGTTTGAGCCATGATGAAAACTGCAAAAAAAAGCATGCAGGCCACCATCACGAGCGCTGGGTGCGCTTTGTATGCTGATAATGCTTGCTTTACAGGTGTCAGCACCTGAGGTGGAAGGCAGCCAAATGTGTGGCCCTGAGGAAGCAACCTCAAGCTCAGCAGCATGCTTCCGCTCATCTCTGCACGTACAGGTACAGCAGTGAAGCTCTTCACATGTCCTCCTACATCATGCATTGTCCTTGCATGGTTCGCCCGGTTCCATGCACCTCTGAGCTGAAGACTAGATACTCCGCATGCATCCAGCACACTATGTTGCCTGAAGTATGCACATTTGCGGGACGCAGTGTCTCATACTTTAGCTGCACACCTTAGCACCTTATTCGGTACACATTTGTCGGCCAGCCGTGAGCAAAGCTTTTGTCTGGATTTAGGGAGCCGTTGCTGTAGAGGGTGAGGGACACTTGTGGAGGCCCAGCAGGCGGGGCAGCACAGCAGCAGCACAAGATGCCCCTGCTTCCGCCTCAGTTCAGCCTGCACAGACCACTCAGAGCTCAATCACGGATGAGTCACCTGCTGGCAGTCAAGATAGCAGAGCAGCTGGTGTGTTTTTGCTGCAACTCTGTGGCACACTGTCTAGCTACTGTGTTGTGCATTTCACGGGCTGCTCATGCTGTCTGAACTTTCAAGCTCACATCAAGCGACAGTCTTGATCAGCATGCAGCAACAACAGCAAGATTTGCATTGTGGTCAAGCTTTGCACTGCAAGCGAGTATATTTTGTGCATGTGCTTCTTGCGCATCATGTTGCACATGGTGTGGGATACTTGTCTGGTGTGCAGGCGTTCCAGAGCCAGCACATCCATCATCTTTAAATCCAGGACAGGCTGCTGCTAGGAGCTCAGCAGTCAATCTGGAACCAGCATCAGGCACAGTCACGCCTGGCCAGCCTCAGCCACCAGCCGGGCCAGCCACCCCTGCTGCCAGCAAAGCACACAGTGCTGCTACAACACAGCCTGACAGATGCCTGTGGCCTCAAGCACAGTCCAAAGAAGCTCCATCTCACGCCACCAAGCAGCCAGCTGACGCTCAGCAACCTGCTGACATGTCTTCCTTAGACCTCAGCAGGTCAGCAGCAGCTCAGACCAGCACATCAGCACCACCGAGTAACGCAGCAGTACCCTCAGGCAACTCAGCAGCTGCCTCAGGCAATGCTGCACAGCCTCAGGACAGCGGTGCGCATGCAGCCACCAGCGCAGAAAGGGGTAAAGTTGATGCAAGCTCCTCGCAAACACAGGCTAGCACGTCAGCACCTGACAGGGCTGCAGGCAACGCACAGGCACGACGTGCTTGGCCCCTTGTGCGGCGCAGGAGAGCAGATGGGAGCAGTGGGGTACTCATCGACAACTACAGCTCTGTTGTGTCTGACTCAGACACGTCTGAGGATGAGCAGCCGCAGCAGCCTGGTTCCTTGCTTGGAGGCATCAATGCAAAGCAGATACAGTCAGGTGAGACATGCTTGGGCTGACTGCTGGAGCTGTAGTCAAGTGTGATCAGTGGGGAAAGCAGGCTAGTGGGTTGATTGTGATGGCGTTGTTTGGCAGTGTCACACAAAGATGGCAACAGAAGGTGCATGCCCAGATTGCTATGATGACATGTTGCGCTAGCCCCTTTGACTCACATCTGTTTGTGCTGTACAGGTATCAGGGACGCACAAGCAAATGTTATAAAGCTGCGGCAAGTACTGGATGCTGTGACAAGTGGGGTGCAGGAGGGCAGGGCTCAGCAGCAGCACCAACGCCAGCTGGCACTGTCTCGTAAGCTCAGGCCTGTGCCGTACAGCCCTTGGCTGTCCCAGCCCTTCCTCAAGGTATGCATGCATGTTTACCACAGCTTGCTTTCCAGATGCGCAGTTGCACGCTCTGGTCGCTGTTATGGCAGCATGCTTCTGAAGATTATAATGTGAACAGTTCAGGAGACTCACTAGAGCCGGTTGATACGTTCTGCCCTGTTAGCATTGGCCATTGCCCTCCATAGACAGGGCATGCTTATCCCATTGGTCTGAATTCGTAACCAGCCTTCTATTTCAAAATGGTCAATTGGTGTTGAGCATGCTCAGGCCAGATGTTGGCTGATGTCTCCACAGGTGAATGCTGCTGTGGGCTGCCTGGCCCGCATGCCACTGCCTCACAATGCCTTCAGGCCCATACATCACACAACCCAACCAGCTGCACCCAGCAGTCAACCCCAGCAACCCTTGGACCGGGCATCTTCCAGGTTTGCGTCAGAGCTGTGGGCGCCCTACCTGCGAGACACTGCTCTGAGGGTGTTTGGCTCGGTGGGTGTGACAGGCCAGCTGGGCCACTTCTGTCGGCCTGTGCTGGACTTCACTGCAGGTCAGCATCGCACCTGCCTGTCTTGACGTCTCCTGCATGGCTGCTATCCTGCTACAGACATGGCTGTAATACGCGAGGCTGCTATGTGATGACCATCCTGCGGCAAGCTCTGGATCACTTCATCATCAATTGTTTTCAGCTCATCACCTGGAGGTGTTTTCGTACATACCTGCAAGCCTTGCCCATCAACGTCTTTGGGCTGTGCGACGATTGCTGCTACAGTTTGTGCTAGCAGGAGTTTGACCGGTGCACTCATGGGATGACATGGTTGATATTCCTGTGTCAAGCTGTCTGACGCCACTGTTGCGCTGCCGGCACTATAGCGCTGTCAAACAGTTTTGGGAACAGGAATATCAGCCATGTTGTCCCTTGAGTGCGTGGGCCGCATTCCTGTGCGCAGTCTGATTGTCAGTGTGTTGCTACGATTCTGTCACAATGTGCGTGTAACAGGCTATGCGACAAAACAGTAGGGACTATATTGCTACTTGGCGTACAAAGCTTGCCTGATCATTGTTTCACATCCTGTCTTTACCACATCTTGCATGCAAGTACATGCCGTGCTGGGCTGTGTTTTATTGCTAGCTAAGGCTGTATTGGCACTTGGGTAGTGAGTAACAAGCTGGACAAGCAAGCTGCAGTATTCAAGCAGTCTTCTGACACAGAGCCTGCATGACATCCGTCGAGCAGCAGTGCAGCAAACGGCAAGATCACGATGCATGCAGCCACGCCATGCTGCAAGCAGGCATTGGTGCAGAAAGGACAAAAAGCAATCTGCAGTATTACAAGTGCAGCAGCAGCATATTTAGGCTGTTGCAGTACAAGTATGGCATGCAGCTAGCGCTACCAAGCTTTCTATAACTGGGTTGGGACTTTGTATCGCCTAAGAATCGGTACAAGGACCGAAGGACTGCAAAGCAGGCTCTGCAAAGCAGAACACAGAGCAAAAGGTTGGGAATGATCCAGAACAATGCAAACCTAGGGGAGGGGCCAAAACGATTGTGGACAAAGCAGTCACGTATCAAACATGCAGACCTGTCAAATGTAAACACACCCTACATGAGATGTTAGCTGGACAAGATGTGCCAAGTATACGCGTTGAAAGTGTGTTTTGACGAAGCATTCTTCAGCCAGCCACAGTATTGCGTTTCTGCTTAGATAAGCCACAATATTGTGTTTCTGCTTAGATAAAATCAAGCATGGTAAAGCATGGTACTGAACTCGGCCACTATATTAGTGTTCTAGGTACAGCCCTTCACTAGGGAACTTCCCAGACATTGCAATAGTTGCATGGCAGCACCACAATAGCTAATCTTTCACAGGGAGTACAAAAAAGCAGTGTTTGTTACACATTCACAGATTCGCGCTCATCCCCAAGCAACCCTACAGTGCAGCCGATTGTTGTCTGGTCCAAATGCTAGCGCGCCCCTGAGGACGCTAGTGTTTGACACAAACAACAATCTGCTTGTAGAGCATTGGTAGGCAACAAGGTCAACAGTTGAGATGCCAGGATCATGCATGACCTGCCAGGTGCGAGCTGTGAGGTTGTGTGCGACTCTATGCAGGCAGTGTGAGGCTGGACTTTGGGCTGACATCACCGCATCATGTCAACACTGCAGCAGCAGCCTCCAGCTATGGGAACCTGTCCGTGTTCAACCCCAGGGAGGACCACCTGGATGCTGCTGACCCAGATGAGGCCACATCAAGCCAAACTCTGGCCTCAACCCGCTTCAAGAACCGGTGAGCACTACTATGGCTCTGCTCCCTTCAGCTTGCTGCCGCTTGAAACACAGATCAAGTCAAACACTGGACCTGTGTTGGTGCTTGACATATATTTGCACTGCCTCCTGCATCTGCAGCTCACTGCCACAGGTGTGGCCAACATAAACCCATATTGCAAATGCAGGCTTCACAGCGTGTACAGCCGCTTCAGTATTTGGCTTTTTGCTTATGGTGCTTAAGCAGAGAGCCAAACTGCCAAGCTGCCTGAATCGCAGGCTGCCCGACTGTTGTGTTTTGCAGAGCATTTGCGCTGGAGGGCCGAGGGATTTGGCATGCACTCAGTGCTTCTATCACCCAGCAGCTCATTGGGCCCGTGCGTGCACGAGCAGATTTCAGATATGCTTTAGATCTGCCCAGCAGTATACCGCAGGTGACTGCCTGCTCTGCACTGTTTGCAACTCTGCTTACAGCCTGACTTGGTGGTTCAATGCTGTGATGGCAATGGCTCATGTCCAGCAAATCGCTGCAGCATGGAGGGACACCTAATCCAATTACAATCTTGACTGTCTTGTGGTGTACTTGTGATCAACTGGTGTACTTGATGTTTGGTAGTGGCAGCCATTGAGATTGACAGCTGATGTAGCAAGACCAGCTCACTTGCAGCTTGCATACATGAATCAAGGCAGCCATGTCTGGAGTTTTGGCATCACTTGAGCGTGAGGCTGTGTGTGTACAACAGGGTCCAGATGGCAAGCGCAGTTGGCACAACATACTTGAGGCAGCAGGCAAAACAAGGCCCACGCTGCTTGAGACAGTGTATGGCCTGGACGTCATTATCCCTGGTCAGCAAAGCCTTGCATCTGCCATGTTGTAGTATCACAGTGGCTGTTGAACAAGCTGCCTGTGGTCTTACTTGTCACTCATGCAGCTAAGTGTTGACGTGTGATCAGGTTGACAACCTGATCACACGTCAGGTCATGAGCCAGAATCAAAAGCACAGGCAGCCAAATGCCAAGCTGATCCTGCAAGTGCTGCATTGATAAGCGCAGATACAACGGCACACATTTGCTGCACAACCCTGTTGCTTCATCACAGCGCTGGGTGCTCATGTCATTCACCATGTGTGGCAGGTACAAGTGGGATCGCAAGAGGCGCTGTGTGGTATTCTCCTATGCGCAAAGAGGCAATGGCTGAGATCAAGCTGTTTTGATAGCTTTACCCTCGAGTTTCAACAGCCTGTGTGGAGCTGCTTGGCATAATGACCGGTGGAGTTTTGTTTGAGCCTTTCCAACTTGAAATTAATAACATGCACAACAGTTACTGATCAGATTCGACTTGGTAGCATGCTGCAGAAAAGCAGTCTGTATACCCACTTTCAAGACTGTGCAAGCACTCCATCTGTGATCTTACGTGTGGAAATGGTAAAAATGAAAGCGTGCTATGTACCCTTGCAACAAAATTGGGGGAAAGGGGCTCTCAAGTGCCATTGTTTTAGCTAAGTTGAACCTTGTTGACTTGTCTGCTAGCTGGGTGCATGCGTCCAGCTGTCATCTTTGATGTCTATTGGAATGGTGTCTGCCTGCTTTGATAAAGCTTGCATGCTCAATTTTGTCCTGAGATATGCTCCTGCCAGGCATCATGGCCTTCAGCACCAGACTGGGACAGCTTAGTTTATGTCCCAGCTGGATGCACTGTGTGTCTCACGCAGTCATGTCGAGGTACTCAAATTGTGCTTGGGTTGCAACTTGTGCTCAGGGCAGTAGAAAATTCTGTGTGTCTTGCTGCACATTCGTGTGACTAGGATGCTCACATATCTGTCTGAGCTGTGACAAGGTGTATCTGGACTGCTCACAAAGCTTGTGTATATCATGTTGACTCAAGCAAACTGCTTTGATAACAACACATTAGAGCAAAGCTGCAAGGCTAAGTTGTCTTGCGCCTAGCAGTTTGCTGCCTGCACTGCTGAATATTCAAAATAAGTCACTGCTGGATGTTGTGGATGCCAAGATGGTAGTGAATATGTCACTACCATCTTGGCATGACCAAAAGCAAACTACAGAGTCTGTTCCATAGTTGAAAGCATGTGCCTGCCTTCGAATTCACTTTGCTATCAGAAACGAGTTTGTAGAGTTTTCAGCAGCTTACAATGTGTGTTACACTTTCTTCTACTTCACTCTGCATGCTGTGCCAAACGAAGACACCCTTTTCATTTGCGGGCACGTTCAACTTTGACACGACTGCTCGCAAGTGTTGAGCATCTGCAGTGTCACCACATAGTCTTACACATATAGCGCTGAGACCACTGCACCCCTTGCTCTGACTGCATATCTTTCAGCTGCGGACCAGTGATCAATCCGCGCCAAGGCTTCAGCTGAGCCTCTGTCCGAGAAGTGCCGTGGTGGCGGCTTTCCAGCAGCTTTTGGCCGATATCAAACTCACGTTTGGACGGTGTCGCCGCTGAAAGCGACCAACAATGCTCTGGGTTGATCAGGTGCATATACTATATCTGGTCATTTGACGTGCCACGATCGGGCAGGTATCTGGACCCACTATACACTGCACTTATGTGTCTGAGAACTTGCTATGCAGTATCGGCCGAAAAAGCTCAACAAGCTAATATTGCACAAGGACATTGGGGAGAACCTCAGCAAGCTGGTGAGTCAACGTGCGTGGCAACACAAGCAGCCAGCCCACAGACGGTCATAGTGTCGCATGCAAGCAAGGCAAAATGCAGTTGCAGATGCTTCTGCACCTGCTCTGCAGGTTGCTTCGGGCGACTGCCCTCACACCTTGTTCTACGGTCCACCTGGAGCAGGCAAGAAGACACTGATTCTAGCATTTTTACGAGAAGTTTATGGAGCTGGAGCAGATAAGGTGAAGCTCAAGGATTCCTGCAACACCTGATACCTGCAGGTCCTGACATGCTGTGCTTTTGCAGGTCAAGGTTGAGACCAGGCCATGGAAGATCCAGGTGACGCTCTGTGGAAGTTTCCCAGTGTTGTGCTTTGTGACTGCAAGCAGAACATCTGCTAGTCTGCATCTTTGATGTTGTGTTGTCATCAAGGCATATCGACATGTGTGCAGCTGCCAACACGTGTGCTAGAAGTGGAGCTGACATTGGTGTCTAGCAATCATCATGTCGAAATGAACCCTGGTGATGTTGGCAACAACGACCGATATGTGGTACAAGAGATCCTCAAGGTCAGATACATTGGTGCATTCTCACACATGCATGATCACGGTGTGTGGCTCTGCCCGTCCCACAATGCCAAGTGCACCTGCTGTCTTTCATCTTGAGGATGTTCAAAACCCAGCAGATGTGTCACCTTGTGGATTTCCAGCATGGATATGTGTGTGCAGACAACAAAGCACTGCTTCACACCCAGCATGTCCAGCAAAGCATGACTTCCTGCTTTGCAGAAGCATTGCTGCTTGCGACACGTGAAGACATGTTGATATGTCCATGCCTTTCACTGAGCAGAGCTTGATGGGCCCTACATGCAGGACATGGCCAAGAGCCGGCCTATCAATATGAAAGGGCAGAAAGGGTTCAAGATGTTAGTGCTGAATGAGACAGACCGGCTCAGTGCCCAGGCTCAACACAGCTTGCGCCGTACCATGGAGAAGTACAGTGCCAGCTGCCGCCTGGTTCTCTGTTGCAACAACGTCTCAAAGGTTACCCACTACCCCTGCAGCACTGCACTCTAATGCTTGCAAGCCGATCAGGTGACGCAGGGACACAGCAGCCAGTCCTGCACTGCAGCTCTCTGATAGGTGTTGGTCTGCAACAATCACTGGGCTGCCTGCCCATTTAAGGGAGCTTCTCTCAGTGTGCATGCCTTACCCCGCATTGCTGCTTGGCTCATCAACCCAGCAGCTTTGCGGTCGGCACCAAGCTCATGACACCTACAATGTGTGGCAATGAGGACAGTGACATGAACTGTGCAGGTGATTGAGCCAGTGAGGAGCAGGTGTCTGTGCATCCGTGTGGCGGCGCCCACCTACCCCCAAGTAGAGGACATGCTCTCCCATGTAGCACAGAAGGAAGGCTTGCAGTTACCAGACCCTCTGCGTCAGCGCATTGCTCAGACCTCAGAAAGGAACCTGCGGCGGGCACTGCTGTGCTTTGAGACCTGCCACATGTCACAGTATCCCTTCAAAGACAATCAGGCAGTACAGATGACAGACTGGGAGCTGTATGTCCAGGTTCACTTCTGGCTTGAAGAAAGCGGGCTTTATTATCGCTATGCTGGTGTCATGCTGAATCAATCTTACATGTCAGCTGCTGTTGAAATGTGCGTAAGTGTTTTTTGTGACTATATCCAGCATGGTCCAGATGTTTCTCAATTAGCAGTAACAGTAATACTTGAGCTTGCCGCGCCAGTGGCTTTCAGTCCCTGAGTCCCTTGGGTAATCTAAGACCTGATCCACCCAACACAGGTTCTGATGTGCTCAAATGCTGCAGGAAATTGCCAATGACATTCTTGCAGAGCAGACTCCCAAGCGCCTATTTGCAGTCAGAGGCAAGATGTATGAGCTGCTGGTGAACTGCATCCCTCCTGAGCTCATCCTTAAGAAGCTCATGCTGGAGCTTGTACGCAAATTAGATGATGAGCTCAAGCACAAAGTTGCAGACTGTGCAGCTTTCTTTGAGCACCGCTTGCAGGCAAGTTGCCACTATGTTGCAAAGTTATGCAATGGTACATACATGCACACGTGCATTGCATCTGAGGTACGTCGGCTTTTGTGCAGAGTCTTGTCATTGTTCACCTTGACACGATGTCAGTAACGGATTTGGTGTCTCAATGACTGCAGCCCAGTGTGTGTGACCATGCCAAGCTATATTCACATTGTGTATGCAGTGATGGCATTGCTGCTGTCAAAGCGTCTTTGGTAGAACAGAGTAATCTTAATGCAGGAAGGTCAAAAGGCAATTTTCCATCTGGAGGCCTTCGTTGCAAGATTCATGAGTGACTACAAGACATGGACCATCCAAGCATTTGGCTGAGGGGCACTTGATCTAGCCTTTTCAGATCTCACTCAGCTCTTAACATGCAATGTCATTGTGGTATAAATATGCAAATGAACGCATGGTCACAGGATCAGACTAATGTGTTCTGAATCTCCACTAGTATAAAGTGCCATCAAACGTGCTGCATAGAAGGTTGCCAACAGTGCATGATAAACTCTGCAATTATGGCAAACAATATGGTAGTCATATGCGATGTGACAATCGTTTTCACAGTGTCATATCTCTTCAATGACAAAGGGCTTCTGTAACAGAGCAGCTCGATTTGTCAATGTTGACTGAACAAATGGATCTAATTTAATCTGATCTGAGCTATGAGACTCAGGCAGTACAGAGGCATGCTGCTCCATCTCCGCGACAACAGACTGCAGCAATTCATTATATACGCTTGACGGCAGTTCATTTGCCCATGATAGCAGAAAGCGGAGCTTGCGTAATACATGTTTGACCTGCTTCTTAGCTGCAGCAGAGTCTTTGTTGCTGTTGCCAAATACGCGATTGCGACCTGATGTGCAGCCCTGTGTGTGTTGCACATCAGAAGTTCTGTCCATGCTTGCAGGCTCTCTGGTATTGGCAAGTACATCCTGACTGGCAGCAAATAAATTGCGTAAATCATTCAGCACCAGTATGACAACGGACTTCCCATGCTGCACTAATGATGCCACGTCCTGCAGCAATCCTATAGCTGTAGAGTGCCCGACGAAGCCTGCAACAGCTGGGCTACACACCCTCTCAGCACACTGCAGCAGTGCTTCTGAAGCTGAGACAGGTGGTGCCAATGGCGCTGCCTGTGCCCCTGCCAGACTGGCTTGCTGCTGCTTCAGCTTTGATGCAGATGAGCTGGAGGCTGCTTCCAAGGTATTCGAGACTTGCAATGCAGTCATGGCAGCTTCCTGAAAAGACAGTGCCTGTTTTGCAGCAAAGCTTGCCGGGACAATCTGCTGAGCTGGATATGGCACATGCGTCAGAACTGTGCCTGGTGTGACATGCAAATGTCTTAGACACAGACATGTAAACTGTTGAAACACAATAAGCACCATGCATGCAGTTGTATGGTTAGGCAATGCAACATCATCACTGTATGTGTCCAGGACTTGCCAGCAGCAGATTTGATGGCTGACACCATACCTGAGGGTCACTGCTGTAATCTCCATTATACAGGCGCATCACAAAACAGTATGCGTATAAAATGTCCAGCAGCTGCCACTGCAGCAGGGGTGATGGAGGAACCTTGGTGAGGGATGCCAACAGTGGCAGAGGCTGGCTTGGTGCAGCAGGGAGACCAGATACTGCTGTAGCTGCAGCACCTGCATGCCACAAAGCAGCACATGCTGGACAGTGACGCACAAGACACAGGACTTGACAATGCAAGTCATATGAGTGTTGCTCTTGTCTTGCTGCAGCACACTACATCATGTCAACACTTGCACAACTGCATTCAGCTCAGCATAAGCGTGACAAACGTGGGCAGAACCGCAAGGCACAAACACGTACTGCTAGGAACAACACAGTACCAACATGGTACCACGCATCATATCAAAAGCTCCAGAAGCTCATGTGACAGACAACTTGCACCAGCTCAAACAAGGCGCCTGACAGGCAAAGCGCATTTGTAGACAAACTTTCAGCATCAAGAGGGGATCATGCTGGCAGATTTGAGCCTGAAGCTGTACCATTTTCTTGATCCTGAACAGACACCCTGTGAGTGCCAGATGCTGAAAGCTGCACTGTTCCAGCTTCTGGCAGGTTCCACCAGGGCGTCCAGATCTGTACCATGTTATTCAGTCTGCCACTGGCAACAGCACGCTTGAATGCTTGCAACTCATCAGCTGTCAAATCTTCTTCGTTGATGTCAAGGTCTTCTTGGCCTTCCTGCACGTGCAAAGCAAACTTAGTGAGGATTCTGAAGGAAGGGAATGACAGATTAGTCGCAGCATGCTCTGCATCTTGACATGCAACTCATGAATGAGTGCGCAGCACACTGTTGAGGAAAGCACGAAAGATACATGACCGGTGGTCTAGAGGTAGACACGCAGTAAAGGATGGCCGTAAACAGCGTGCTTTAGCTGAAGTGAACATTGCTGCTTTAAATGGAAACGCACTGAAAGGGACAGCTTCTGCAGGAGGGCTTCTGAGATTGCCAATTCATTGTCATCATCCTGTTCAGAGTCTGCATTTGAACTTTGATGTGCAGCATGGTCTGAGGCGTCATCCTGCTGAGATCTTTGCAAAATTGACAGGATGCGCTGCCGCTCACTATCAGATGTCTGTGCGCTCTCCAAAAGCGCTGTAACATTGTCCCTGAAGGCGCAGACACACCTTCTTGTGCTGTCCATCCTGTTGAATTAACCTGCTGTCGGCAGATGACACCCAAACGAAGTCAAACCTATAGAAGGTCTCTGTACATTGCTGGCCGTGCTTCCTATAACACTCCAATGAGCAGTACTGTAGATTACAACGGGGACAGGTGTACTTCGACCATTGCTGTTGACACCTGCATGTTGCTCCAGTCATATTGCTTTGCCAGCCAAACGAAAACCAGGCCAGTACAAACACCAGACATGCACAAAACCTACACTTTGCAGATGCTTCTCAAATCACTGACTGAAGCCATGCTCACACTAGTCACCTCACAGATGAATCGGAGAGATGCGTGGCAATTTCTTCGCTGTGTGTGCAGGAAATTGAATGCTCGATACCTACACCTGGCTCGCATATTAGCGTAACATAGACCATCAAATACCGACGCACCGTAAGTCCCGGCAACTTCGCTCTAGACTTCGGTTTTACCGGCATCGATATGTCTCACTGTGCGCAGAACACCAGCGATCTTCCATCGCACTGAATGGATGTACCAACCGTCACACAGCGACTGACGTCCTTGAATTCTGTAAAGGCTCCATATGCGTGGACTTCCTAGCCTCTCCTTATCTGGAGCTAAAAGGAAAGCGCGGGTTGACACAGCTCCTTGCAACCGCCAAGGTCGTCAAGCCTGGACCTTTAGCTCCTCAGGCTGGTTGTTCGTGTACTTCTTTGGTGTCATCAAATGTCTGAAGCAACACGGACTGAACAAGTGAGTGTTCTAGTGTCATCAGTGTCTGCTGCCTCGACCAGCGAGCTTACAGACCCAATTGCTGTCTCGATGGCTTGCAGGGATGTGTACGTTGTTGGTTCTTCAGGAGGAGCATGCGCAGGTGTGTCCTTGTTGCTGCCTGTCTGCGCAGTGGCTTGAAACTTTTAGCCCACAGTTGTTGCCATGACAGGCACATACCTGTTTCTTGATGCCCCCATTGAGGAGACAATTGAATACATCAAGGAGTGCGCCGTGAGAGCACGCTCTGGATGGGTAAACGCCACAAAAATCCGGGAGTATGTGGCAGGTGCCATAGCAAACTTCACCCCAGCAAATGCAGGTAAGCCTCTGCTCCAGCAGTCCTTCTACTGATATGGTACAGCCGTCTGCACTACAATTGCACGTACTGATTCTAGTCATACACAGCTATCACAATTGCAGATTACTTGCAACGAGCTTCCTGACTAATGTGGTGCACGTCCTGCAGGCCCACACTTGACAGGAAACCTTGAAGTTTCAGTGACTACTTTACCTTGGTTCCGCAATGTGCGCGTCAAGTCTTTTGGGTGCAATGAAGAAGTCAGAGATGCCGTTCTTGCTTCAGCTTGTATTGTCCCACCACCTTTGCATTTGCCGGCACATGGCTATGCAATGGATGGTGCATTTTCAGACTTTCAGATCCTGAAGGTGGGCAGTCCACCTGTATAAAATGCAGAGAGGTCTTTCAGTACCACAATTGATCAGCAACTGGGTGATGCACAGTCACAGTTGTTCACATGTGACACAGCGGGATTAGGAAGGGAGATCATGCGTGCAATGCATGTTGCGTTCATGAGGCCTCTTGTGTTCACAGCAGCCGTCTTGCCAGCTGTGTGTCTAGAACATTTTCCCCTGATATCAAAGGTCAGCAATGCTATGGCGATGACATGGTCCGTCTCAAGCAGCCTGTGCATAGGTCTTAAGAGCTCTGAAAGCATGCATGTTTGAATCCCTCATCAAGGCATGGTGTGCTTGTGTGTAGGCAATGCTTGTTGGCGGCAACTTTTTGACCATGCACAATGAGGATGCCATCAGCGTTTGCCCCTTCTATATGTCTAGAGCTGATATCAAACCCAGCAAATGGATTCCTCCATGGTATGCTGCAAGCTTGTCTGCTACAGATATGGGCTTTGAGCTGCATGATGTTTGACAGCATCCTCTGAGTCGATGCTTCCAAAGGACTGTCACTGAAGTTGCAGAGTGTTGCAACTCTACCATTTGCTTGCATCCAAGCTTTGCCAGCTAAATGTGCTGCATCACCTGCCATATCCCATGTTGAGGAAATGGGTATGACTACCTGAAACCAATAAAATTTTGTAAGATGAGGCATTGTTAGACCAAAAATAAAAAACTCCTTTGCTTCTTTTTTGAAACACACTTTCAGCCAAAACGTACTTTCAGCTAAGATCGGCTTGCTTGTGGTGACAGGTGGGCAGCATACCCTCCAACGCCAGACAAGCTGGACATGCTATTTGCCTTGGGCTTCACAGACACCTTGAGCTGGCTGAAGGATAATGACAAGCTCACAGAGGAGCAGCTGGCTGATCTTGTGCAACCTGATCAGATGAGTGGTCACACCAATGGTCATGCACATGGTCATGCAAATGGTCGTGTCAATGGTCATGCAAATGGTGGTGTCAATGGTCAGGCTGTCTCAGATGCAGAGAGTGAGGCATCTGTGGATGAGGAGAAGTCTCTGTGGCGGCATGTTGTGTCACAAACAGCCTGTGAAGCACCTTCGTGTGACGAGTCCTTGAAGGAAGCAGTTGTGGGTAAGCTCACAATCAATTGCCATTGCCTGTAGTCTGTGTCACAGATACAGATGCTGTCCTTTGCGCATATGCTGTTTACAGCTGTGCAGAGTGCCATCAGCTTAAAGCTTGCGCAAACAGGCCTTGCCAGCATTCGAAAACTAGTTGGTAAATTGGTAGTGCAACTATATCCTTCCTGCAATGCACAACTGCTGACTCAGGGAAGTGCACATAGATGTTTCCCTAGGCACAGGTGCTTGGGGCATTCTCAGATCTGGCCTTGGCTATGCTTTATGGTTTGCTATTTGTTGGGAGCTGTTTTTGTCGTCCTGTGTCAGCTTTGGCAGCCTGGTGGTCACTTTCTTCACATCCCCTGTTGTGGGTGGAGAGAGCTTGCAGCAGTCGCGAGCCCGCTTTGCAAGCCTGTGCAAGAGTTCGACTATCTCATCCTGGGAGCTTCTAAAGACCATCCCTCAGTATACTCCTCAGCACATCCAGGTCAAGGACAAAAAGATAGCCAGAAGCCTTCGAGAGCATTCTTTCTTCTATCGAGTATTCTATTTCATACTGCACTGACTTATGGCAAGCATTGATGCTACTGAAGGCAGCTCAATGCTTAAGTCATTGCGAAAGCATTTAATTGCATTGCTAGATAGATGAGGGCATGGTTACTGATATGCAGCTTAAGTGGTTTAGCACTGCCCTGCATGGTTAGATGATACTGAACGCAGCACAGACTGATGGTTTGCAATGCTTAAGCCACCTGGCATTGTTTGACTCGCTTGATTGTGTAGGCTGCTGCAACTGTCCCTGAACATGCTGATCTTGTAACAGTAGCTCTTACACGCAGCTACCAGCAACGCTTATCTCCAATTTACATATACCATGTAAACGACATGTCAGTTTTGCCGTTTCATGCCTAGGTTTGTGTTGAGAGCGGCCTTATGGCTCCTGCACAGGTCGATCTTATACGAGTAAACTGCAGCATGCAAGTATCAAAGCTGCGCACTTCTGAGCTCGTCAACAGACTGTTCCGAATCGGTCTTATTGTTTGCATGGGGTTGCTGATGCAAATTGTGTGCTTGGCAGGTTCTGCCCTGCAGCTGAACCACCACGCTTGACCAATCCTGCTACATAGTGTGCGATTGCAAGGCACACATTTGCAGGATTTTGGATTCATTTGTCCAGTCAGACCCTTGTACTGGCTTGCATTCACATGCTGCCATGCACAACACAAGCAGCGTCTGACCCCGGTCGGTGAGATGTGATCTCATCTGCTGCGTAAGTCCCATCATTTAGATTTCATCTTCATCAGAAAACAAATCATCCACTGGTGGAAAGTCACCAGCCGTGACCATGTCTGGCCGCACAAAAGCGCCATATCCATGCAAGCAGTCAAAATACTGAACACCCTTGACTGTCCCATTGTTCTTGCCCACGGGCTCATCATACTGAACCCCTACCCAGTATCCCTTTGGCAGATTCTGACATCTGCCAACATGCCTGTACATCAACGGCAATGTGAGTTGTCTTAGCCCAACTCATGGGCCATTCAGCTCCACGCTGAGTGCTCACCGTATGAGCCCTCTTTTGCCGCCAGGGTTGACCTCACACCTGCTGCCAGGCTTCAGTGACGCTGCTTCTGACGACATGTAATCATCGTCCTCTATCTGCAGTGCAAACCCACATCACATGCACATAGGGTGTCCAGCACAGCATATGCTGAACAACATGTACAGGCCCGGTCGGTTGGCGCAGCCCTAGTACCTTGGCACTCTGCTTTGGTGCTTGGTATGGGATGCCCTTGCGCATGCACAACTCCTTCTCTGCTGTCCATTCTGGGTCCTCCTGCATTCCATCCACTACATGAGTAAACGGCAATCCAAAAGACCACATACACCTTTGACAAGCTTTTAGTAAGTCCCAACCTTCTGCTTCATCAGCTTATACTGCTTGTATGTGTTCTCCCTCTTTGCATAGTCTTCATCAGACATGACGTACTTCTGGACCTTGCTGGTGTCTTCAAGCCAGCCTGCTGCAGATTTGGAGCTAGCATCTGTGTCTATGACATGTACATTGCACCTGTGAAGCAATTGCAGCTGCAGCAGGTGGCTGTGTCATTCAGCTACCTGCTGAGCCAGAACAAAAATGGCCTGACTAGCATCCACATCGGGTCAGCAGCACCTCCAATTGCAGAAAGCTCACCCATCATAAGGAGAGTAGAAACCCAACAGGCGACTGTCCTCTGACATATGACTCAGCAGTCTGCCAGTTTCGTCTTTGAGCTGCAACTGCATGCTGCCTGGGCTGCTGCCTGTATGACTCATGAGCTTCTGCTTAACAGATCCCACGCTCATCTGCATATGACTGTCAATGTCATCCCATGATATGCCAGCCAAAGAGCTGCAGGTTGGTGTGTGCTCACATGAAGATCCAGCCTGATCTCCATAAAATGCGCTTTCAAGTTGCTATGTGTAACTTGCAGCCGAACCGTACTGTCAGCCTGGTTTTGGCTGCTGGGACCTTTGACATAGTCCTTCAAGGACTGTATGTCTGCTTGACTGATCATGGTGCCAGTAGCTCTTATGTGCAAACACCCCGAAAGAACAGCCCGCGTCAACAGCCAAGCTCCATCTTGTATGACACACCTTCAGACCATGTGTGGGTATTGTTGCATATGAAAAGGCCGGGATGCTCGCAGGAAATCAGCCAAAGTGGTAAAGTCACAATGTGGGAATCTAACACACGCCTGAAACTGCCGCAATAGTGCAGAGCTGGAAAATTTCCTAAAGCCAAGACCTCAGACGCTCACAAGCTTCCTGTCAGCCTTCGCACTCACTCGACCTCTGCGTTTGTATAACACTGTTTCTGCAGCATGACAACCCCTCCAGGTGAGGCTGCCGTTCTACTCTAGTGATCTGAGACATACATGGCTTTTGAAGCTTAATCTTGCTGCTGCTGCAGGTGGCTCTCGTCTCGCTGAAGACCTACCTGAAGATCTGTTTGGTCCCACCCTTGCTCCGCAGTGGATTCATGATGGCAAAGGAGCTGCTTTGCTGGGAAGCCTTGTAAGTGTGCAACCTTATTTGTTGCCGTCCTTCTTTTTTGGTTCCGGACGCACGTTGACTTGCTTCCATGTGTGTAACCGCAGGAGGGAGGCCGTGCTCCGCAAGCAAAGTCTCGACAGGCTGAGGATAGACCCTGGCGTGGTCAGGATGACAAAGGTGGGGATAGCTGGACGGGCGGCGGTGGAGGTCTGCAAGGATTGAGGGCCCCAATAGATGCTGCTGTGCGACCTCGATGGAGAGAAGACGAGCGACAAACTGGACCTCGTCGACCTGATGCCAGGTGAGTTCTTCCTGGGAGGTGCTATTGCCCCTGTGTCTGGAAAGCTGACTGCATGATTGTGGTTACAGGTGGGGTGTAGCTGAGCATGATGGTTTACGTCGGGCTGAAAATGGTCCTCAACGCCCTCTAGCAGATATTCCAGCACTAGGTATGGAAAACTGCTTGGCTGACATCAATGCTCACAGCGTGCACGCCAGGCTTCGCAGTAAGTGCACAGCAGTGTTCAGGGCTGTGACACTATATGGTGCTGTACATCTTAAGCCTGTGCAATGTTGCAGTTTCACCCATGTGGTTTGTTTGGTGTACAAAAGCGCCAAAGTGGTAGGATCACTTTGACACCCCAATGCTAATCTTCTGCATTGGTTGTTGTACACCTGAATGGCAGGGATTACAGCACGTGCAACCCTCAAAGGATGACATGATTGCAGCTGGAAGTCCTGTGGAAAGATGGGGTGGTGATGCTGGCAGAGGCAGAGGACGGGGTCCCCCTGGTCCTACCCCTCCCCGCTGGGGGGCTCCTGGCCCAGAGCGTCATCAACACCCTGATAGGTGGGGTGGTCCCATTGCTCCTGAGACTAGGCCACGTGAGGCAAGGGAAAAGTGGGAGAAATGGGGAGGCTTTGAAGGCAAGCTCATTGATGCCAACACTCACTGTGGTTTAGCAATTGCTGGCTTTATGCACATGGCTCAAGTTGCATAGGGGCATGTTCACTTGGGATGTGCTTTGTCTCTGCGATGTCCTCTGGCCCAATGTGGGTGTGTCTTTCAAGCATCTGACGTGCTTTTGCAGGGGGTCCAAAGGAGCCGCACATGCCTCATGATGACAAATGGCGTCCTCCACATGGTGAGTCCCACACTGTCGAGCACTGTGTCAAGTTGGCTGATGAACCGTTAGTCTGCCTTGGCTTTAGCTCTGATGTGACAGGACATGCTGTGCAGTGCAATTCCTGCCTTGATGTTTGCTGTGACAGCTGAACTCTGCATTGAGGTTGCTGAATCGCTCGTTATCAATCCTGTTTATGCAGCTGGCTTTGGTCACAGTCCTGGCGCCGGGCCACGTGATGTCCCTAGCTTTGGCCCTCCTGGTGGGCATGCCTTTATGGAACCCAGGGGTGAGCCTGTGCCAGCTGGCCGTGGCAGAGGCTTTGCCATTGGGCGTGGACGATCCATACCAGGTAGCACATCTCAGGGCCTTTGTCTGCTACCAGGCTTTGCATTATCATAGATGCTGTGACATCAACAATATATACTGTATGCAATTGCACCTGTCAGCTGCCATGCATGCGGATCACTGTCAAAAGTGGTACCAAGCATTCCTGAGGCTGCTATCCAGGAAGTGCAGCCCATGGATATAGGGTGTGTTGTTATGTTACAGGGCCTGCTCATGCTCCTGGTGCTGACAACAGATGGGGTGCTCACCATCCACACCCACCTGCAGTCGGTGATGACTCATATGCAGTAGGCAGGCAGCCCTCCAAGCATGATCCATCTCATTCACTGGGCAGCAAGGCTAAGTATCCAAGCAGCAAGATGGTTGCTGTTTTCAGCCAGCTTGAGGCCAAGCACGCTCTAGCACTGCCAGCAGGAGTCAACAGGGATGATCCCTCACTGTTTGCCGTCAGCGGTCAGCCAACAGTGATGGAGGTTTTGCATGGTAACCACAACAAACTCCCTGAAGGAGACAGACTCTCCGCACCTGACACACCAGCTCAGCAGGCTCAAACTCCTTCTGCTGATTCCAAGCTGCCACCTGCTCAGAAGTTGGCAAACACTGCCTCTGCTGAAGTACATTCACGTCCCCAGTCAGCTCATCAGCAGCAGTCCAATGCTGCAGGCCCCACACCCTCTACTTCAGTTGTACAGGGAGCAGCAGACTCGCAGCAACCAACAGCATCCCCATTTGCGACAGCAGCAGCAGCAGGCAGCAGTGCAAGTGTTGCCCCTGAACCTTCCATATCAAGTGAGCATGTCCAGGATGCCTGGGTGTACAGGGATCCCAACTGGCAGGTTCAGGGTCCATTCAGCAAGGCAGACATCCTGGACTGGTTTGAGGGAGGATTCTTTCCCGCTGACTTACCTATCAGGCATGCCAGCAACCCCCAAGCAGACTTCAAGCCCTTGGCGGCTCAGATCAAGGTATGGGCTGCAGCTGCACCACCTGGCTTTGCAAGGCAGGAGCCTCAGCACAGCGTGCCAGCTTCCACTCAGCCAGCCACACCTGCACAGCAGGCTCCTGTTGAGCAGCAACCCTCCAGGAGCGCTGCGTCTGGCCATCAGCAGCAACAGCAGCAGCCACATTCTCAGGCGGATATCAACAGAACTTACACACTCACCACAGCAGGCTCAAACTCCGCTCCATACATGGGTCCCAACAGTGCCAGCAGTGCAAGGCTGGACGAACTAGAGACTGGCTCCAACAGAACGTCGGTACCTGAGCCTGCTCGCCCTGCTGCAGAGCCTGTAGGCATGGACCTCATTCATATGCTGACCAGGGGCCGTTCTGGTGCAAGCACTTCCCAGTCAGCCTTGCCAACCCCAGGGCAAGACCCACTTGCTCAGTTCACAGGCCTGCAGCAGGGGCTGTCTGCTGCAGCCCCCTGGGGTCACCAGGCTCAGACTGGCAATGCAGCCTCAGGGCACTTTGACAACAGCAACCCAATCCTGGGACCTGTTGGCTCTGGCTTAGCGCCTCATGACCCATTTGCCAGCAGGCCATTCAACCAACCCATGCGGCAAGATCCACCTCAGCAGCATGCATTGCCTGCTTTCCTTACTTCTGTCTCCAATCATGCTGCAGACCGGTCACACTCTGTTCTCCAGGATAGAGGCCTGTTCTCACAGCCATTTGCTTCCCACCCACAAGCAAGTCTGGACCACCTCAACCTTGGCGCAGCTGGGCTGGGTAAGCAGCCTCAGCAGCAGCAACAAAAGCACCAGCAAACTTCTCTCTGGGTGAGTTGTTTTGTTTTATGAGTGCACGCAGTTTACACACCTGCCCTAAAAACACTTTGTGCATAAGCAAGCACTTCTGCAGATGGTGTTGCTGATGTTTGCATGTCACCCACTAGCAGTCTGATGCACTGATGTGTTACCTTTATGCGGCAACGACCCAACTTCCTGCATTACTCTGCGTGAAATGATGTCTTTGTGTTCTGTTTCAGGGTGGGCAGCAGCATGCACAGAGCCCTGCACAGCTGTTTGGTGGACTAAAGAGGCCTGAGCAGCAGCAGCAGCCTCAGCAGCCTCAGCAAGGTGCGCTGTCAGATTTTCAGAGGCTGCTCCAGCAGGCTTTGCCACACCAGCAACATCAGCCACCGCCCAGCCCCCTCCAGGTCTCACAGCCCACCAGCAAGGCTCCAGAGTCACCTGCTGCACCACCCCAGCCTCCTGCTGTGTTGCAGCCTGTCCACCAGGAACCTGAGCCAGTAGCTGCGCCACCCAAGCGCAAGGCAGCTGCACCAAAGAAGGCAGCCCCTGGCCCAACCCCCCAGCCAGCTGCTGCCCCCACCCCTGCATGGGCAATGCCTGAGCAGGCTCCTCCGTCTTTGGCAGGGGTGCAGCTTGAGCAGCAGGAGCGGCAGCGGCAGCAGGAGCAGCAGCAGCTGCCTGACTGGGGTTTGCCATCTGAGGCCCCTGCTAGCCCCAAGAAGGCTGAGACAAAGGCTCCATGGGGTGCAGCAAAGCCGCCTGTGCCAGGTGGGCCATGTCTTGTCACAACTGCTGCATTTTGGCCAGGCTCAGACATCTAGGACTGCTTGTCTGGTGCTTTCAGTCGATGGCGACCTGGTCTGAAATTATACACCTTGGACCCCAGCACTGAATAAGAACAGAGTTATTGTGAGTGTTAGTGTGCAACTTGGCAGTGTACCATGTGTCCAAGGAATATCATGATTAAGAAGAACCCACTTACCTTTCTGATAGTGAGGTGATGCGAGTGTCTGGTGTGCAGCTGGAGGCAACCTGCATGACATCTTGAGGGAGGAGGAGGCTAAGGCTGCAGCTGCCCGGGCTGCACAGCCTGCCAACACTGATGTCAAGACTGCTGCTCCTGGTGCCAATCGTGCTAGTGGATGGGCACGTGTTGCAGCATCCCCAACAGCTTCCAGAGGTACATATATCACACTTTGCTTTGCTTCCATTTCTTGACCTAGTTTACAATCTTTGTCATGTGTCCTTTCGTATCACATAGTATCTTAGCGCATCTGCAATATACACAGAGAATGCAAAGATTTTTTGGGGAATCTAGTGGAACATAATAAGTTTGTCAAATACACAGCTAGGACTGTGCTAATATCATTACACACTTGATTTCATTACTTGTAATCACCAAAATTACTGACATTTCATGTCCTGGCTTTGTCAGTAGTATAACAAGCCAACAATCCTGACATTCCCATACACCCACATACACTTTGGACTAGATGTGCAATAGATTTGGGTGTGTGGTCTGAAGAAAGGGCTAGGTCCAGGGTTCAGGTGGGCAATCTTACGCTTTGCACTCCAAGTACACCTGACCACTACAGTACGTTAGCTGGTGGCTGCTGCATTTATACTTAACAATCTCAAATTGCTGTGTGCAGACCCTTTGGGTGAGACAAGTACAATGCTGCAAAATCGAAAATGACCAAGTTTAGCAAATCAATGTAAAATTATGTTGCACAGATTTTCCTTGGTACACATAAATGAGTGTAAGCACTGTCAATTTAGAACTGACAACTCTTGTAAGTTGAATTTAGCACAGCCCTATACACAACTTTCTATTTGACAGCAAGGGAACACTTAACATGAGCCCAAAAGATGAAACATGGGCTTGTTGATGTTTTGGTCTGCCTCAGTGTTTATGCAGAAGCTCAGGTATACAGGTTTGCACTGCATGAGTGCCAAAGGTGTGAGCCTGCACTGTTCTGTGTAAACGCACTAAATCTACAGTTGCAGATGCAGAGAGCGCTGTTGTGTGCTTGTGAGTGGCATGCACAGATTGCCTCATACAATTTGACTGTCTGCTTCCAGGTCATGTGCAAACTTTGAAGGAGATCCAGGAAGAGGAAGAGCGCGCACGCAGGAGCGAGGCCAGACAGCAGCAAACTCAGCAGCAGCAGCCTGATCAGGCTCAGGGAGGCTTCTCTCTCAGGTACGCCACAGACCTGCGTGGCCTGCAACTTCTTATTTGCACTGAGCTGAAGCAGATCTCTCTGGTTGGGTGGGAGCACTTTCAAATCTGTGCTCATGTGCCTGAGCCTGGCTGCTACTTACTCGACAGCATGTGCATGTGCATTTACATTTCAGCCCTACCATTTGGCAAGTGCATCAGCATCCTGCACATCTGCTCCTTGTAGGCATGATGTTTGCTTGACACCTTTTCAGTGAAGGCTTGCTCCTGCACTGGCCTATGCTCGAAGGTGTTCCAGGAGGTTCCTCAAACGTAAATGCTTCTAGTTATCACGTCTGTCATGTCTTGCCTGCAGGGACAGCTTTGTGGGGGAGGCCCAGGCATTGGTGGCCCCCAAGATGGCCCCCTGGGCTGCTGCTGCAGGCAGGCACCAGGAGGAGTCTGCCTCAGACCTGGAGGGTGGAGACTCTGGCTACCATCAGGAGCACTTCACACAGCCCCCTCCCCCACCCCCCAGGAAGCCAGCGCCTGCCAAGGAAGAGAAGAAGAAGACCGCTCAGGTGTGTACAGCCCAGCAATTAGACTGGTGGACGCTTGTGTTGAAGGAATTCACAAAGATGGTGTTGAAATTAGCTTGCTGCCAAATCTGCTGTGGAGCACAAGAATGTTGGTCAGATGCATTCTTGGTCTGAACTTGCTCTGTCTGTGCTGTATAGTTGAGTGGCATGAGCTTCTCTTGCGCATTGCTTCTAATGCTTATATGCCATTGCAACCGTCTTGAGACATCATAGATTTTGCCTGAGCAAGCTGCACGGCACCGCACTCATCATCCTCTGGCTGCATCACTACAGCTGTCCTTTTGCCACAATTTCTGTCAGAATCTGTGGCTGCTGATGCTTGTCACAGTCTGTGGCCCACAACGCTTGCAATTTGTACAATCTCTGCGCACGACGTTCATGTGGGGGTGTCCTCAGGAGCTGAAGCGTGAGCAGATGGAAGAGCAGCGGCGAGCAGCTGCGGCAGCCCGCCAGGAGATCAAGGAGGACAAGAAGCCCAAGCAGGCCGCCGCAGGGCCTGCCCCCTCCATGGCCCTGCGCACCGCCGCCTCCTTGCAGCGCGCCCTCAGCAATGATGATGATGGCATGTTCTGGGACTACGGACCTGCTGTAGGCCAGCGTGGTATGATGCTCCTTTGTGTTGGGGATTTTCCTTTTCAGCATAAAGCTCACCTTGTCGCCACCTGCCTTGCCACCTCAAGTTCTGCTTACAGCTGGGCTGCAGCTCTGTACCTCATTCGAAGAGCAAGACACCCCAAGATCATGAGTTGATGCGTGTTATGTGGTGGTGTGCATGTCGTTGCCATTCTTACTCAAAAACATATCAATGGTATATCATCTGCTAGATCAGATGGTTGCAAGTGTGTACAGCCTTCAATACCTGCCCTGGCAATTGTCCATTTTCCAGTGCATAAGACAAAAGTCAATCAGCTTAGTACAGATTCAAACACTTTCTTTCAGCACATCTGAAAGCTTGTGTGACACAGGCAATGGTAATATCCCTTCACCTGCTGCGACCAAGCCAGCAGGCCAAGCCAATGGGCGGCCTCCTGCCAGTCAGCAGTGGCAGTCCCCTCAGACCTCCCCTGGGCCCCCTCCAAACAAGCCAATGCCTCAGGACATCGCTGCCAGCCCAGAGACCATCAAGATGAGCTCAGAGTTCAAGGTGCAGCCTTGCACCAAAGCCCCTTTGACATGTTGGCACAGCCTGTTTGCTTGTCATGTGATGGTGGTGCATGCATGTTATACTGTGTGCAAGTGTTTGGCAAGCAGCCATTCGAAAGTCAAGTCGTTTTTGAGTCACAAAATTGGCGCATCAGATGGTCTGCTCAAGTTGAGCCCTTTGATTGGTCTGAATCCCCGTTCCTGCTGCTATTTGGAACATCTACTTGCACTTCAGTCCTGTTGCAATGAGCCAGAGAACCATCAATTGACCAAATGTGTGATTTCCAGACATGGGCTTCTCAGAAGATCTGTAGCCTGTCAAAGGGTCGCATCGATGACCCCAGCATTTTGCTAGATGTACTGATGGACACACCCAGCAATGGCGAGGTTGTGGAAGGCTGCCTGGTCAACATAGAGCGTAATGGGGATGTCTCTGCCTTTGCCACTGAGTTCATCAGGTATGTCAACACATAACATTAGGCCAAGGCAATTTGCTTGCTTCCTTACTGCTACCTGATAGCTATGTGAAGTCACAGCTGTGTAATCTTTTGAAAAACAAGTTCTTGTGCGGCAGGCAGCATGACAGTGTGTAGATGTGCTGCATGGGTCAGACACACAGATGGGCATGGTTCTTTGGCCAGCTGTGCAGCATCTACAGATCCCTTTTGCTGACTCCTTGTTCTGCATGCAGGCGCAAGGCAGCAGAATTGGCTGGTCACAAGGGCAAGGCCAAAGCTGCTCCAGCTGCAGTTCCTCTTGGCAGCTCTAGCGCTGCAGCACCCATTTCAGCTGCTGCTGCCAGCGATCCATCCAAATTCCAGAAAGTGCCCAAGGCTAACAAAGGCAAGAAGGGTAAAGCCAGCAAAGGCCAGAAAGTGGGAAATCAATTGCTAGGCTTTTCTACCAAATCTGACTTTTCAGTTCTGGAGCGTGGTGATGACTATGCGTAAGCATATGCTTTTGCCCTTTTGATCCTGTTTGGTTTTGCTTCCTGCACAAACGAATGATACGT